>Ga0335081_10012775_pt1 | contig 13589 bp, 13 predicted proteins | sample Lox_Sample_35_FD_206713 | JGI IMG/M metagenome (GOLD analysis project Ga0335081, IMG submission 206713) | Soil microbial communities from Loxahatchee National Wildlife Refuge, Florida, United States - Lox_Sample_3.5 | ecosystem: Environmental > Terrestrial > Soil > Wetlands | place: USA...
CAGCGATCTCCGACCAGAACGGGTCCGACGGGTCGACCGGCGAGAGGATCAGCCCGTCGACCTGCTGGTCGCGGAGCTGAGTGGCGAGCGCGCGCTGGCGGGCGGGGTCGCCGCCGGCGTCGAGGATCAGGGCGTAGCGGTCGTGGGCGAGCAGGCAGCGGCCGGCCTCGGCGACGAGGCGCTGCTGCCACAGATCCTCGAGTGACGGGCCGAGAATCCCGATCATCCCCGTGCGTCCGCTGGCCAGCGCCCGCGCGATCGGATTGGCTTCATAGCCGAGCTCGTCGGCCACCTTGCGAACGCGTTCCTGGGTCTCCTCGGACACCTGGATCCCGCGCAGCGCATAGGAGACGGCCGCTGGTGAGACCCCCGCGGCGTCGGCAACCTCCCTGATCGTCACGCGCTTGGCGGGAGGGCTCACGCCGCAAGCGTAGACGGCCGGAACGCTCGTCCCGCCAGCAGGTTTGCACCAGTCAGGCGAATAGTTCATCGGCATTATTGACAACCGTATCCTTAACCGCTTCACTTAACCGGTTCATGAACCGGTTAAGACCGGACGGGGGGTCCGTCGTCGACATTCACCAGCACCTGTGGCCAGAGTCGCTGATCGATGCACTCCGGGCTCGGACCCAGCCGCCGCGCCTAAACGGCTGGACGCTCGAGCTCGACGGCGAGCCCGACTACGCAGCCGATCCCGGCGACCACGACGCCGACGAGCGCGGCGAGCTGGCGCGTGCCGACGGCCTCGGTCTGGCGCTCGTCTCGCTCTCGAGCCCGCTCGGGATCGAATGGCTCGCGCCACAGGAGGCGGGCGAACTGATCGACGCCTACCACGAGGGGGCGCTGGCGCTACCTGAGCCGTTCGGCGCGTGGGCGGCGGCGTGCCTGACCGAGGTGAACCCGGGCGCGCTCGCAAAGGAGCTCAAGCGCGGCTTCGTGGGGCTCCAGTTGCCGGCGACCGCGCTGCTCGACGAAGGCGGCTACGAGAACGCCGGGCCGCTGCTCGAGGTGCTGGAGGACACGGGGCTGCCGCTGATGGTGCACCCGGGCCCGGTCGAAGAGGGGCGCGCGGTGGCGGGGGAGCGCGCGGGCGAACCGCCCTGGTGGCCGGCGATGGTCTCGTACGTCCAGCAGATGCACGCGGCGTGGTTCGCCTTCCGCGTGCACGGGCGGCCTCGCCACCCTCGGCTCCGGGTCTGCTTCGCGATCATGGCCGGCCTGGCGCCGCTGCACGGGGAGCGGTTCGCGGCTCGAGCCGGCGACCGCGGCGTCGTCGACCCCGACGTATTCCTCGACGTGTCTTCGTACGGCATCCGAGCGGTCGACGCGACCGTGCGGGTCGTCGGCATCGACGCGCTCGTCAACGGATCTGACCGGCCATATGCCGAGCCTGTGTCGCTCGATCTAAGCCCGTCGGCGCTGTACGCGATCCGCAGCGCCAACGTAATGCGTCTGCTCTACCCCAAGGAGGTGTTCGATGATCTGGCAATCGCTTCCCCCGCGTAATCTCGACCGCGGCGAGTTACAGACGCTCGTCGATGCGCTCGCGAACGAGCCCGATCGATGGCTGGAGCACGTCGCGTTCGAGGGCGGGCAGCGGCACTACGTCTCGCTGCACCGAGACGAGTTCGTCGACGTGTGGCTGCTGTGCTGGGTGCCCGGCGACGACACCGGCTGGCACGACCACGACATCTCCTCGGGTGCGGTCCGCGTCGTACGGGGCGCGGTGCGGGAATCGAACCCCCGGATCGGCGGCGAGCCGGTGGTCCGCGTCGTCACCGAGGGCGGATCGTTCTCGTTCGGTCCCGAGCACATCCATCGCCTCGCCGGCGAGGACGAGCTGGCGGTGTCGATCCACGCCTACTCGCCGCCGCTGTGGCGGCTCGGGCAGTACTCGATCGACGACGACGGGGTGATGCGCCGCGCGTCGGTCAGCTATGCGGACGAGCTCCGTCCGCTCGAGGGGACGCTGGCTGCGTAAGCCGGATCACGATCTCGTCGAACGCGCGATCCGCCAGCGCCCGCAATTCCGGATGCGTGAGCAGCTGGACCGGATGCGGAACGAACACCATCCGGTAGTCGGGCATTCCGAGCAGGCGCGCCTGCTCGAGCGCCTCGTCGACGAACGGTTCGGTCGCCACGGCCGCGGTGGCGATCCCCCGCCGCTCGAGCTCGACCATGTCGCGCACACTGCACGACGTGCACGACCCTCAATCGGCGAGGCCCTCGACCGCGAGGTCGCCGCGGTCGGCGATCTGGCGCACGATCTCGGGACCGGCGGGCTTGGAAAAGATCTCTTTAACGACCCGAAAAGTCACCGCTCCGCGAGAGACCAGCAACTCCTCGATGCGGTCGAGGAACTCATCGCCGCGGCGCTTGGTGATGTCGAGCAGCGCCACTCGCGCGCCGCTCAGATCCGCCGGCCGGGGAGCGAGTGGCTCGGTCACGCGCGACCGCTCGTCGAATGGGCTCACGTAGTCCACTGAACCTCCTTTGAGATCGGCTCGGTGTTCATCCCGAGGCACGGACCGAACACCGCCGAGTAGCGGCCGGCCTCGCCGCCGGCGACGACGATCATGATCTCGTCCGGGCTGTCCCACTTGCGGATCGGCTGATCGTCCGGGGCCGCGTTTACCAGCGGCGTGGTCTCACCCCAGCGCAACTCGCGGGCGGAGCGCGACACCGAGGAGAATATCTCCTCCCGGACGCGCTCCTTGCTCCAGCCCCACTCCGCGAACGACCGCGCGTGCTCGGGACAGATCACGAACAGCGACACACCCCCGAGCGGCCACCAGTTCGGGCTCCACGTAGCAGCGGCCGCCTCGCCCAGCACGCGTGCCAGTTCGAGCGGCCCGGTACTCCGGTGGTCGGAGATCGACAAAGGCGCATCCGCACCGATCACCGTCACCACCGAGGACGGCAAGGGGAAGCCGCGATCAACATGAAGGGGCTCAAACGGACTGACCTCCTCGTCCTCGGCGAGGCACATCGAGATCTTGCCCGGATTGCCGAGTGTCGATCGGTCGAGGCGGCCCGGAAACCCTCCACCGGTCAGGCTGATAACGAGCCTCACCGCACGTCCGATCGTCATGTTCGGTCTCCACCCCGGACCGAGCACACCGACAGAGCCGTTCAGGCCGATCGTGTCGCGCACCGGCCCATTCACCACAAGCACCTGACCACAAGGTTGGGTAGTCACTGCCTGCCCACCCACATTGAACGCCGGCTCCAAAACCGCCTCGACCGCGGCCACGACAACCGGGAAGTACTCAGGGCGGCACCCCGCCAAAACAGAACACGCCGCCACGCGCTCCAACGTCACGCGCGCCATCGCCGGCGCCATCTCGCCGACCAGCCGAGAACCATCGCGACCACCCAACATTGCCTCCACCCGCTCACCCGTAGGCGGGATCACCGGCAACCCGTCGGTCCAGCCGCGCTCGAACATCTCCTCGAGCTCGTCGAACCCGCCGGCGCCGCCGAGCGCGCGCAACGACTCGGCGTCGTAGGTGTTCTTGGCCGCGCATCCGGGCTTGCGCAGCGGCGGCTCCTCAGTGACGGGCACGGATAAGAGCGTGCGTAGGCCGGCGGCATCCCAACCCACCACACGATCGACCTCACGTCCATCGCGATCGATCAGCACCGCAGTCGGCAGGCTCTGAAGCGAGTAGGCGCGCGACACGTCGTATGGCGCCGGCTCAGAGAGGACGTCGCCGGTGAATCCGGTGCGCCGGGCGACTCGTGCCGCAGTCTCGAGCGGGTCCTCGAACACCGCGGCGACGCGTACGCCCGCGCGCGCGAGATCCGGGATGGTCGGTGATAGGCGGCGCAGCGTGAGCGTGGACGTCGGGCACTCCTCCGACACGAACACCAACAGCGCGGGTCCGCTGGCGTGCAGGTCGGCCAGTGCCAGCGAGCCGCCGGCGACGGATGAAAGCGAGAACTCGGGGACGTGGGTGAGGGCGGTCATGCTGGGGTCGGGGCGGCGGCGCGGGCCTGGGAACCGACGACCTTGCCGCCTTGAATGACCATCCAGATCCGCTCGGGATCGAGCAACATCCGGACGTCGGCGAGCGGGTCGCCGTCGACCACGAGCAGGTCGGCGACCGCGCCCGGAGTCACGGTCCCGAGATCGGACGACAACCCAAGTGCAGTCGCTGACCCCCGCGTCGCCGCGCAGACACCTTCGAGTGCCGACAGCCCGCCGTCGACCATGCGCACCAGCTCGATCGCGTTGTCGCCCGGCGGACCGCTGTCGTGCCCCATCGCGAGCGTCACCCCCACGGCACGGGCGGCGGCCAAGGTCGCGTAGGCCTCCTCGAGCTGCCGCTTGGCCTGCTCGACGAGCGCCGGTGCGAAGTCGTCGGTGAACCGCTCGGCGAGGTCGTGGAACGTGCTGAGCGTCGGCACGAGCACGATCCCGCGCTCGGCCATCTCCTCGAGCAACACCGGCTCGCGGTGGAGCGAGAGGCCGTGCTCGATCGTATCCACACGTTCGGCCACCGCCAGCCGTGCGCCCTCGAGTCCCTCGACGTGGGCGGCGACCCGGACACCGAGGCGGTGAGCCTCGTCGACGATCGCGGCCAGTTCGACCCGCGTCATCTGGGCCGGCTCGGGGTCTTCGGCCAGGACCGACCGCGCACCGGTGGCCATCAGCTTGACGTAGTCCGCTCCCCGCCGAAGCTGCTCGCGGACCGCGCGCCGCATCTCAGAAGGGCCGTCGGCCTCGCGGTACATCGTCGTGAAGATCGCACCACCCGGGGCGGTGGCGGAAATGATCCGCCCGCACGACAGAATCCTCGGGCCCTCGACGATCCCGAGCCGAACGGCTTCCCGCAATGCGATCGCCTCGTCGTCGTAGCTACCTACGTCGCGGACGGTGGTGACGCCGGCGGCGAGCAGCACGCGGGCCGTCTTGGCGAGGACGAAGTAGCCGAGTTCGCGCGGCCGCGGGAGCTCGCCGTGCAGTGCCGGCGGCGGCCCGAACCCCGGCGAGCGGCGGATGTCACTCGACAGGTGAGCGTGCGCATCGATCAGCCCGGGCATCAGCGTCCGCCCCGAGAGATCGAGCGCGTGATCCGAAGACGCACCCTCCGACACCTCCACGATGCGGCCGTCCTCGACGAGGACCGATGCGCGCTCGAGCGGGGCGCGTCCTGTGCCGTCGATCACCCGGGCATTCGTCAGGAGCATCTCGGAGGCACCGTACACCCTAAAGCTCCGTTAACTTGACACCGCGAGGCCGGGTGTGAAAGAAACGTCTTGGTCCATCGGCTGAACACCGTTCTACCGGCGGGACCGAGGAGACATGGAAGCCGCTATCGGGTATCAACCGGGCCGCCGCCGGGGCGCCGCGTCTCCGGGGATCGCCGCCGTCCTCGACGTGCTCGAGATGCTCGACCGTCACGGCCCGGCGACGCTCGCGCAGCTTGCCCGCGAGACCGGGATCGCGAAGAGCACCCTGCACCGCGTCTGTTCGATGATGTTCGAGCGCGGCTGGATCGGCCGCGACCCGCGAAGCGGCTACATCGAGCTCGGCCCACGCGTGGCTTGGCTCGCGCAGGCGGCGCCGGTCTCGCCGCTGACGACGGCGTTCCAAGAAGTCGGCCGGAGGCTCGTCGCCCGCCACAACGAGACCACGTGTCTGACCGTCCTCGACGGCCGCGAGAGTGTGTTCATCGCCAAGGAGGAGACCACGCATCAGGTGCGCCTCGTCACCACGGTTGGAAGCCGGCTGCCGGCGTTCGCGGCGGCCTCGGGCCGGGTGCTGCTCGCCGACCGGACCGAGGAGGAAGTCGCCGCGCTGTACGCCGGCTGCGAGCTCGTGACGCCGACCAACCGGCGGCTCGACGGGCTCGACGAGCTGTTTCGGATTCTGCGCGTGGCGCGCCGGCGGGGATACGCCGAGAACCTCGACGAGACCGCGCTTGGGTTGCACTGCCTCGCGGCGCCCGTCGGCCCGCCCGGCCGTGTGGTGGCGGCGATCACGCTGTGCGTGCCCACGGGGCGGATGAGCGCCGCGCGCAAGCGCGAGATGCTGCCCGACTTACTGCGTGCGGCGCAAGACGTCGTCCCGCGCGCGGGCAACGGCAAGTTCGCGTCGCCCGCATTTACCCTACCAAATCAATCAAGTAAGTTAGCAATGTTTGGTGCGTCGATCCCGCTGGACGGCGCCGACTCAACTCCAACAGAAAGGTGGCTCCATGAGTCGCGGCAACAGTGAGCTGGATCGGCTCCGTGAGGGGCGCACCGAGCTCGAGAACCACTACATCGATGAACTCGTCTTCGGCAACGTGAGCCGCCGGGACTTCCTGCGCCGCGGCAGCATGATCGGCATGTCCAGCACGCTGCTGGGCGCGATCCTGGCCGCCTGCGGGTCCTCGTCCAAGACGACCTCAGCAGCGGGAGGCACGACTACGTCGAGCGCGCCGGCGACGAAGGGCGGCACGCTGCGGATCGGCGCCGTGACTCCGGCGGCCGCAATCAACCCGCTCACGGTCTCGGACGCCGGCGGGCTGCTGATGCTCAACCAGACCGGCGAGTTCCTGGTCTTCGACTCGAACCTGAAGCTCCAGCTCCAGCCGATGCTCGCGCTGAGCTGGAGCCCCAACGCCGACGGCAGCATCTGGACGTTCAAGCTGCGCCCGGGCGTCAAGTTCTCAAACGGCGCGGCGATGACCGCCGACGACGTCGTCTACACGTTCAAGCAGCTCTCAGATCCGAAGAACGCCTCGAACGCGCTGTCGGCGTTCGTCGGGGTGCTGACCCCGGCCGGGGTGCAGAAGGTCGACTCGATGACCGTGGCGTTCCACCTCGAGGCGCCGAACGGCAACTTCCCCTACCTCGTCTCCTCGGACAACTACAACGCGATCATCGTCCCCGCAAACACCGATTTCACCAAGTGGCAGACCACGTTCATCGGCACCGGCGCGTTCAAGCTCGCCGGCTACACGACCAACGTCGGCGCCAACTTCGTCCCGAACGTGAACTACTGGGGAACCAAGCCCCTGCTCGACTCCACTTCGTTCAAGTTCTACGCGAGCCAGGCGCCGATGATCCTGGCGCTCCAGGGCAACGACGTCGACGTGATCGCCCAGTTCACACCGGCGGGCGCCGCCGCGATCCTAAACAGCCCCTCCTACAAGATCATCAAGCTGCCGTCGGCCAACCACCGCGAGCTGTCGATGCGCAACGACCAGGCGCCATTCACGGATCCGCGCGTCCGCCAGGCGGTGGCTTACACCTTGGATCGGCCGGGCGCGGTGGCGGCGCTGCTCAGCGGCGACGGGACCGTCGCCAACGACTACCCATTCGGCCCGAGGTACCCCTCGACCGATACGTCGGTTCCCCAGCGCACCCAAAACATCTCGATGGCCAAGCAGCTGCTGGCAGCAGCCGGACACCCCAACGGCATCGGGCCGATCACGATGAACTCCGAGATCTACCAGGAGATCCCGCAGCTTGCACAGGTGATCCAGCAGGACGCCGCCAAGGCGGGGATCACCATCAAGCTCAGCATCACCAACCAGACGCTCTACTACGGCAAGACCTTCGGCAGCTCGCCCTGGCTCGACGGGACGATGAGCCTCGTGGACTACGGTGACCGCGGTGCCCCGAACGTGTACTTGACCGCGCCGCTGACCAGTGCGGGCACGTGGAACGCTGCCCGCTTCCACAACAAGACGTACGACAACCTGGTCAAGCAATACGTCGCCGCGCTCGACCTCCAGACCCAGAAGCAGATCGCGGGCAAGATCGAGAACCTGCTGCTCCAGGAGACGCCGATCGTGTACCCGTACTGGATCGACGGCCTGACCGCGTCCACGCCCAACGTCAGCGGACTGAACCCGACCTCGATCGCGCAGCTCTACCTGAACACGGCGTCAAAGTCGGCATAGGGCCAGAGCGAGCATGGTCAGGTTCATCCTCAAGCGGCTCGGCCTCGCGCTGATAACGCTGTGGCTTCTGAGCGTGATCGTGTTCCTCCTCGGCCAGGTCCTCCCGGCCGATCCGGCGCGCTCGATCCTCGGCCCGCTCGCGGCGCCGAGCGCGGTCCATGTGCTGGACCACCAGCTCGGCGTCGACAAGCCGGTCCTCACTCAATACTGGAACTGGATCAGCAACTTCCCGGGAACGTCGTATCAGTACCAGGCCCCGATCGGGCCGATCCTGCTCCCCGCGCTCCTCCGCTCGCTGAAGCTCGGGACCTTTGCGCTGATCATTCTCGTGCCACTCGGGATCATCGGCGGAGTGGTGTCGGCGCTGAACGCCGGTAAGCCGATCGACAAGACGATCACCATCGTCGGGCAGTCGATGCTGACCGTGCCTGAGTTCGTGTCGGGGATCGTGCTGATCGTTGTCTTCGCGGTCGAGCTCGGATGGCTGCCGGTGACGGCGACCGCCCCGCCCGGGTCCGGATTCTTCACCCAGCTCAAGTACCTGATCTTGCCCGTGATCCCGCTGGTGATGGTCCTGTTCGGTTACATCTCCCGGATGGCCCGTGTCGGCACGGTCGAGGCGCTCGACTCCGACTACGCGCGCACAGCGACGCTCAAGGGCCTGCCTCGCGGGGTGGTGGTCCGAAGGCATGCCCTACGTAACTCACTGTTGCCGACGATCACGGTGATCGCGACGCAGACCGGCTACCTGATCGGTGGCCTTGTCGTCGTCGAGGTCCTGTTCCGCTACAACGGCATCGGCGAGCTCACATTCAACGCCTCCACCCAGCACGACATCCCGATGCTCGAGGCGTGCGTCCTTACGATCGGTGCGTTCTACATGCTTGTGACGCTGGTGGCGGACATCGGGTACTCGCTGCTGAATCCGCGAATCAGGCTGAAGGCGGCCGAATGAGCATCGTCGACATCCCGGTCGAGGATGCCGGCGCGCTCCAGGCCGGTCGGAGCGGAGTTCGCCAGGAGGTCTTTCGCCAACTCCTGCGCTCGCCGACGTTCATCGTCGGGGCGATCGTGCTCGCCATCTGGATCATCTGCGCGATCTTCGGCCCCGCGCTCGCGCCCCACAGTCCTTATGCCCAAAACCTCGAGGGGATCAACAAGGCACCGTCGAGCGCGCATCTGTTCGGGACCGACCAGCTCGGGCGCGACATGCTCTCGCGCGTGATCGTCGGCTCCCGGGACATCCTGATCATCGCGCCGCTGGCGACGCTGCTCGGGACGGTGCTCGGGACCGTAATCGGTCTGCTGATGGGCTACTTCCGCGGATTCGTCGACGACGTGCTCGGTCGGTTCGTCGAGGCGTTTCTGGCGATCCCACTGATCGTCGCGGGCATGATCGCGCTGTCGACGCTCGGGCGCTCGAACCTGGTGATCATCATCGTGATCGGCCTCCTGTTCACACCGCTGATCGCGCGCACCGTCCGAGCCGCGGTCTTGCTCGAGCGCGAGCTCGACTACGTCGCCGCCGCTCGCCTCCGCGGTGAGCGCGCCCCCTACATCATGTTCGTGGAGATCCTCCCGAACGTGTTCGCCCCGATCATGGTCGAGTTCACGGTCCGGCTCGCGTACGCGATCTTCGCGGTACTGACGCTCACCTACCTCGGGCTCGCCGTGCAACCGCCGTCACCCGACTGGGCGGTCGACATCCAGGCCAATTACGGCGTGGTGCCCGCCGGATACTGGTGGGAGGTGCTGTTCGACGCTCTCGCGATCGCCACGCTCGTCGTGGCGATCTCACTGATGTCCGATTCGGTTCAGAAAGCGCTCGAGGGATGACCCCGATAAGTGACACGGTGAGACGGGAGGACAACCTTCCGCAGGCTGACGCGCTCGACGTCGAGAACCTCGAGATCACCTATCGCGTCCGCGGACGGGGGCTGCGCGTCGTGCGCGACGTCTCCTTCCGGGTCGGACGCGGCGAGTCGTTCGGGCTCGTCGGCGAGTCGGGCTGCGGCAAGTCGACGATTGCGCTCGGGATCGTCCGCTACCTCGCGCGCAACGGCAGCGTGACCGGCGGCAAGGTCGAGATCGACGGCCGCGACGTGCTGGCATTGAACGCGAGCGACCTGCGCAAGCTCCGCCAGAACACGGTGTCGATGGTCTACCAGGAGCCGGGCCGCGCCCTGAACCCGACGATCAAGGTCGGGCGCCAGGTGGCCGAGGTGTTCCAGCTCGCCGGCGCCTCAAAGGCGGAGTCGCTCGATCGCGCGCAGGAGATGCTCGAGAAGGTGCGGATCTCGAACCCGGCGGGCGTGATGAACCGCTATCCACACCAGCTCTCGGGCGGCATGCTCCAGCGCGTGGTGATCGCGATGGCGCTCGCCGCCCAGCCGTCGCTGCTGATCCTCGACGAGCCGACGACCGCGCTCGACGCCACCGTCGAAGCCGAGGTGCTCGAGCTGATCTCCGCGCTCCGGACCGAGTTCGGCACGTCGTTCCTGTTCATCAGCCACAACCTCGGGGTGATCGCGAAGATGTGCGATCGCGTCGGCGTGCTCTACGCCGGCGAGATGGTCGAGGAAGGGCCCGCGCGCGAGGTGTTCGCGAACCCCCGGCACCCCTACGCCGTCGGCCTGCTCCGCTGCATACCGCGCCGCGACATGCTGAAGGCGAACCGGGCGCTCGACACGATCCCGGGCTCGCTGCCGGCGCCCGGCGACGTCCCGAGCGGCTGCATCTTCGCCGACCGGTGCGGACTGGTCGAGCAGCGGTGCCGCACCGAAGCGCCACCCCTGTATGACGTCGACGGCGGGCGTCGCTCGCGGTGTCATTTCCACGAGCGCGCGCAGACGCTTCCGCGCGTGATCCCGCCTGAGCGGGAGGACGTCCCCGGCGAGCGCCAGGACCGCGGCGCGGTGCTGGTCAACGCGGCCGACGTGTCCAAGACCTTCCACATGGAGGGCGAGACCATCTACGGCCTCGTCGACGTGTCGATTGAGCTCCGCGCCGGCGAGACGCTGGGACTCGTCGGCGAGTCGGGGAGCGGCAAGACCACGCTCGCGCGGACGCTGCTCGGCCTGACCGCCCCCGACAAGGGATCGGAGATCACCCTCGATGGTCAGGCGTTGGCGGAAACCGCCGGCAAGCGAACCCACGAGCAGGAGAAGGCGCTCCAGATCGTGTTCCAGAACCCGGACTCGGCGCTGAATCGTCGGCACTCGGTCCAGCGGCTGATCTCGCGGGCGCTGTCCCGGCTCGGCGGTTATCGCGGCGAAGCCCTGATGGCGCGGCTGAAGAAGCTGATCTCGGAGGTGCGGCTGTCGGAGCGGCACCTGTCGATGCGTCCAGCGCAGCTCTCGGGCGGGCTCAAGCAACGCGTGGCGATTGCGCGAGCGTTCGCGGGCGATCCGCGAATCGTGGTCTGCGACGAGCCGACCTCGGCGCTCGACGTGTCCGTTCAGGCCGCGATCCTGAACCTGCTGAACGACCTACAGCGCACGGAGGACGTCTCCTACCTGTTCATCAGCCACGACCTCGGGGTCGTGCGCTACCTGGCCGACCGGATCGCCGTCCTGTACCTCGGCCGGATCATGGAGCTCGGGCCGGCCGACCAGGTCTTCAACCCGCCGCAGCACCCCTACACCGAGGCGCTGCTGTCCGCTGTTCCGACGCTGGAGAACGGCGACGTCGAGCGCGAGCGCATTCAGCTCGAGGGCGAGATCCCGAGTCCCGCCAACCCGCCGACCGGCTGCGTGTTCCACACCCGCTGCCCGCGCTTCCTCGGGGACATCTGCGTGAACACGGAACCGCCGCTGGCCGAGTCCGAGCCCGGTCACGCGATCCGTTGCCACATCCCGCTCGACGAGCTCCGGCGCCTGCAGGGCAAGGAGGTTTCTGTTGCCGGCGCAGACAACTGAGCTCGGGGTCGCCGTTTCGCAGGCCGACGCCTCGGGCGTCATCGAGATGCGTGCCGCGGTTCTGCGCGAGCCCGGCCGCAGGGTATCGACCGAGACCGTGCTGCTCGCGCCGCCCCGCCGGGGCGAGGTGCTCGTCAGGGTCGTGGCCGCCGGCGTGTGCCACTCGGATGTCCACCTCGCCGACGGGGCGCTCGGTCCGGGTCGGTGGCCGATGGTGCTGGGTCACGAGGGCGCGGGCGTGGTGACCGCGGTCGGCGAGGACGTCGTCGAGCTTGCTGTTGGCGATCACGTTGCGTTCTGCTTCGTACCCTCGTGCGGGGCGTGCGGTCCGTGCCGCGCCGGGCACCGGACACTGTGCGAGACAGCGGCGCGCAACGGCGTCGCTGGGATGCTGATGGACGGCAGCTCGCGGTTGCGGGGAGTTGACGGGGGCGTCTTGCAGCACGGCTTGATGGTGGCGTGCTTCGCCGAGTACGCGGTCGTGCCGACGGCCGGCGCCGTGCGGCTGCCGGCGTCGATCCCGCTGTGGCAGGCCGCGCTGCTCGGCTGTGGCGTCGTCACCGGGATCGGCGCGGTCAATCGGTCTGGTATGCGCGTTGGCGCGAGCGTGTGCGTGATCGGCTGCGGGGGCGTTGGCCTGCAGGTGATCGCGGGTGCGCACCTCGCCGGCGCCGGCATGATCGTCGCCGTCGACACCGACGGGCACAAGCTCGAGCTCGCGGTTCGCCGCGGTGCCACGCACACGGTGGCGGCGGGGGCCGCGCGCCATGTCGTCGAGGAGGTCGTCGAGCTGTCCGGCGGCGGGGTCGACCACGCGTTCGAGGTCGTGGGTCGGTCTTCAACGATCCGCCAGGCGTGGGATGTGCTGGCGCCCGGCGGTACTGCGATGGTGGTCGGGCTTGCGCCCGTCGGTGTCGAGGTGTCGTTGCCCGCGATCGAGTTTCTGTCCGAGAAGACGATCACCGGCAGCTACTACGGCTCGTCGGACGTCCACTCGGCGCTCGGCCAGCTCGTGCGGCTTGTGGTCGACGGCAGGCTCGACCTCGGCGACGTGGTCTCGCATCTGATCGGCCTCGACGACGTCGAGGAGGCGCTCGCGCGGCTGCGCCGTGGCGAGGGGGCGCGCTCGGTGATCGTGATCGACGAGGCGCTGGCGGGGGTGGACCGGTGAACTGGAACGAGCAGTTGGCGCGCCGGCTGGACGGGCGGATCGGCGAGGGATGGGGGGGCGACCCCGGGCCCAACGGCTGTCATGTGAACGTGGTCCTGGGCGTTCGTGGATCGGCGACGGCCGCGTCCCTGCTCGGGACGTTCACGACGCCGTCGCCGGGACACACGCCGATCCTGGTCGTCGTCGGTGACGCCCAGGACCGCTACGAGGTCGTGTGGCCGCCGACGATCATGATCAACAAGGCGACCGCGGTCGAGGAGCGTCATCAGACGATCACCTGGGGCGCGGGCCAGCTGGGGATCGCGCAGGGGGTGCTCGACGCGGTCGCGGACGGCTTGTTGGAGCCGACCGGGGATCTGGTCGTGTTCGTGTGCATCTGGATCGATCCGGGTGCGTCCGATGAGACCGCGGTCCGAGCGGCGGCGCGGGTCGCGGTGCGGCGCGCGATAGGGGTGGCCGTCGAGGGCCGTGACCCCGACGCGGCGCGGGCGCTCGTGGCGAGCCGGGACAAAGTCACGAGTCCGTTCTACGGGGGTTCATAGGTTTTGAAGATCAGCGCGATTCGCGTGGATCGGCTGCGGCTGCCGCTCGATCCGCCGTTCT
>Ga0335081_10012777_pt1 | contig 13589 bp, 19 predicted proteins | sample Lox_Sample_35_FD_206713 | JGI IMG/M metagenome (GOLD analysis project Ga0335081, IMG submission 206713) | Soil microbial communities from Loxahatchee National Wildlife Refuge, Florida, United States - Lox_Sample_3.5 | ecosystem: Environmental > Terrestrial > Soil > Wetlands | place: USA...
CAATGCGGTGCGCGACTATCTCGAGCCGGGCGAGAGTGCGGTCGGCACTATGGTCAATGTGCGCCATCTAGCCGCGACGCCGGTCGGTCATCAGGTCACGGCAGAGGCCGAAGTCACCAAGGTCGATGGCCGGCGCATCGAGTTCAAAGTGAGCGCGCGCGACGAGATGGAGGAAATCGGCTCCGGCACGCACGAGCGCATGGTGGTCGACCTCGGTCGTCTCGGCGCGCGACTGGCGGCGAAGAAGCCGGCGCACCGGCGCACCGACAAATAGCGAACGGCCGGGCGGTGCCCGGCCGTTGTGTTTCGAACAAACGACTATGTTACTGCGCGGCGGTTTCCGTCATCTTCTGTTCGCGCTTGAAGATCGTCGCAAACGTCGAATGCTCGGGTTCCGCGTTGCTGGCCACAGGCTTTTTCGGCTTGGCCGCCGGCGCGGGCTTCGTCGCTGCCGGCTGCGATTGGCTCACAGGCTCAACGGCCGGCTTATGCGGCGGCATCGGCGCAGCAGCGTGCGAGGCGGCGACATGCGGAGACGACGAAACCGCCGCGTCTTTGAGCGGAAGTTGTTCGGCCTTCAGGCCGTTCTCCTCGCGCATACCCTCGACGAAATCCTTCGGCTCAAGCCAGACGAAGGCCGGTACCTTGAGGCCCATGAACTCTGCGATGTTGCGGCCGAAACCGACGCAGTTATTAAACAGCGCGTTCCAGGTCGGGTTATCGGCCTGCAACTTCCGGATATAAACGTCGACTTTTTTGAACTCGGCCGCGGTCAGCCAGACGCGGTAGCGCGCGGTCACATATTTTTCCTCGAGATCGCCGTCGCTGGCGCCGGTCTCGGACGGCACCGGCACCAGGTGCCCGACCGTCCAGTTGAACAGGCTGCAATTGAAGCAGTCATTGGCGTCGCCAGCCGGGTGCAGCCCGGCGATTCTGCTCGAGATGATTTCGTCGCGCCCGTTCACCCGGCCGTACAGAACGTACATGTGGCCGTAGCTGGCGGCAGCGCGCGCGCGGAATTCGATGAAATAAGGCCGGCCGGGATGGCCTTTGCCTGTGCTGGTCTGGACGGTCCACTTCTCGGCGGAAGCGCCCGCGACGATGTTGGTCGCGGTATTTTGCGCGCGTGCCGGCTGCAAGGCCATGACAACCGCCGCAACACTGACGCCGACGAAGATCCCCGCACGACAGGCTAGGCTGGACGAATAGCGCATAGTCAAACTCCCTAACCTGAACTGAGGTTAGTAATTTCACTCACTGCTTCGCGCCCCCGACCGCAGACGCCAAAAACCTCCGGCCTTCGCCGGAGATTCTATTCAGATCGAGCAACCTGCACAAGGAACCAAGAAAGGGCGCGGCGATGAACGCCGGCCCTATTCTTGTCACCCTCGCGCGAGGTGAAGTCCTTAGCCCTTGGTGTGAACGACCGGGGCTTTGCCCTTGCCAATCGGAACCTTGCCCTTGCCAGCGCAGTTAGCCACGCTGAGCGCAAGGATTGCCGAGCAGAAGAGAATCAGGATTTTTTTCATGGTGACGCCACCCGTGTTTACCCTCTTAACCCCATCACGTGTACAGACCGTCCAAGCGGTCAGCTAGTGCGCAAAAGCCACACTCCACACAATTGTGCGCCGCCGGGATATCCGGAATCGTTGTGTTACCGGGCTTTTCTTGAGGTTTGTCCGAGGTTTCCTCAAGCCGCTAATGTTCGAACAAACGAGGAACCCGGCTGGGGAAAGCTTTTTTGATTGAAACGTTCGGCTGATCCGCACAGGCGCCTGCCTCTTGTTGCGGCAAAATCCGCCGCCCGTTCAAAGGCTCAGCGATATTCCTCGCAGCTGCCGACGCGCGGATAAAGCTTGGGATATTTCTTGCCGAGCTCGGCGTCGACCTGTTTGAGCACAGCCGCGCAGGCCTTTTCCGTCGCATAGCGCGAGTAGACCTTGCGGTCACCGTCCGGATTGTAGGCAACGAACTGCCACCAAGCGAGCGCCGGCGCGGCCGACATGGCGACAATGGCCAATGCGGAAAGCAGCAGGGCGATAACACGCAACTTCATGGAGGGTTTCCTCATTTTTGCGCAAGGCTATTGGCCTCACACCCAGGCTTGCCGCCACCCGTTCTATCGCAGCACGACCACGCGTGTGCCGTAACTGGCGCGGTTGTACAGGTCCATGATGTCGGAGTTGTACATCCGGATGCAGCCATGGGACACGAACCCACCGACCGAACCGGGGTTATTGGTGCCATGGATCGCATACTCGCCGCCACCGCTCAGCGTCATCGCGGCCGCCCCCATCGGATTGCTCGGGCTGCCGCCCGGCACGACCGCGGGTAGCCGCGCGTAATCCTTGCGGATCGACTCGGGCGCCGACCAGCCCGGCTTGATGTATTTGCCGTCGATGAAGGCCGTTCCGGACCAGGCCATGCCCCGCCTGCCGACGCCCACCGGATAGCGGATCGCATGGCCGTCGCCGAGCACGTAATAAAGGCGGCGCTCGTTCGTCTTTATGACGATCGTGCCCGCCGAGTAGCCGTCGTTGAAGCGGACGATTTCGCGGGCGCTGGTCACGGTCGGCGCCAGCAGCACATACGTCGTGATGAACACGGCTAGGGAAACGATGCGTGCGATCAAGGCAGCCCTCGACTCTTCGCTATTGCCCCGCAACCATATTTCCATCGCTCAAGCGTCCACGTCAAGATTCAGCGCGCAGCCGGAAGTCAGCGAAAAAGCCGCGTAAACAGGCCGCTTGTTGGCTGCGGCGGCGTTCTGGCCTAAAGATGTGTTCATCATGACGCCGACCGTCGCCGCCCTGGTCTGGTTTGCCGGACTCGTTGGCTGGTACATCATCCGCCATCCCTTTGAACGCAACGCCAAGAAGATCGGGGTGAGCAAATCGCTCTTCGACCGGCGCGAATCCGGCCTGCTCGCCATTGCACTGCTCGGCCTGTTCGCAATCCCGGCCATTTATGCGGCGACTGGGTTTCCGGCGGCGCTCGACCGGCCCTTTGTCCCCGCCGTCGCCTGGCTGGGGATCGCGACGATGATTGCGGCGCTATGGGTCTTTCGCCGCAGCCATGTCGATCTTGGGCGCAACTGGTCGATCTCGCTGGAAGTCCGCGAGCAGCATGCCCTGGTAAAAACCGGCATCTATCGGTTCGTTCGGCATCCGATGTATTCTTCGTTTTTCCTGTTAGGGCTCGCCCAGATGCTCCTGTTGGCGAACTGGTTTGCCGGCTTGGCAGGCATAGTGGGGGCCGGACTCCTGTTCGTGTTCCGCGTGCGCCGCGAGGAGCAGATGATGCTGGAAAGCTTCGGCGACGAGTATCGCTCCTACATGACGCAGACCAAGCGCATCGTTCCGTGGATCATCTAGTTTTGCCAAGGACGCGGAGATAGCCATGCGCGGGCGAATGATCCCCTTGTCCGCACCGCGACGCATGGTCATCGATCTCCTGTATTTCGCCCGCGGCATCCCGACCGTGCCGGTGCAGAAGCGCATGTCGCTTGGCCCGCTGGTGGCGGCGCGCGCGGCCTGCAAGGAGCGGCCGCGCTGGACTGCGATTTTCACCAAGGCCTACGCGCTGATGGCGATCGAGTTTCCCGAGTTCCGGCGCGCTTATGTCAAGCTGCCGTGGCACCACCTCTACGAATATCCCCACAGCAACGCGACTGTGATTATCGAGCGGGAATACAAAGGCGAGCCCGGCCTTTTCTCCATCTCCATCAAGGAACCGGCGCGCCAGTCGCTGCGCGAGATCGGCCGTCAGCTCGAGCACGCTTCAACCGCGCCGATCGCGGACATCAAGGATTTCCGCCGCACCATGAACTTTGCCCGGCTGCCTAAACCGATACGCCGTGCGCTCTGGTGGATCTGCCTCAACTTCGGCCGCCAGCGCGGCAATTATTTCGGCACATTCGGCGTCTCGGTCTATTCCGCGCTCAACGCCGAGTCGCTGCACCCGCTATCGCCGCTGACCACGCTGCTCAATTACGGCGTCATGAGCAGCGACGGCGTGCTCGATGTGCGGATCATCTACGACCACCGCGTGATGAACGGGGCGACGGTTGCCCGCGCGCTCGGGCGCCTGGAGGAAATCCTCAATACGGTGATCCTCGAGGAGGTGCGGGCGCTAGCCTGATAGCGGACAGGGAATCCGGCAACTTCCGGTGTTTTCAGGCTTTTCCGGCCGAGCGCCGTCGTCGCCGGACCGGCATAAATACCCGTCAAATCGCTAAAACATCTGGGAGTGTGGCTTTTAGGCACTAGAGCGCGTTCGCTGCGCTGCTGTATTGAATCTGCCAGTTGCACAGGAACGGCCCGGCGTGACCCGCGGCTTTCCTTTGGGTGTAGGTTTTTGAGAGGCTAGTGGCGTCGTGAAGATCTCGTTTGTCCTTGGTTCTCTTGTCGTTGCGGGGCTGTTGCTTGGGGGCTGTGCGGCCAACCAAGCGAGCAACGGTACGCAGGCTTACGCCTCGGCGGGCCATGGCCCGCAGATAGCGCCCAAGACCAGCGCTCGCGACCCCTGGACGATGCAGACGCCGTTCGGGCTCTTCTATAGCGAAGTGCCCCGCCAGCAGGTCGCCTACCAGAGCAATCAGTCGCCGGGCACGATCATCGTCGATACGAAGAACCGCTATCTCTATTACATTCTCGGCAACAACCAGGCGATGCGCTACAGCATCGCCGTCGGCATGGAAGGCTACGGCTTTCACGGCACCAGCACGATTAGCGCCAAGCGCGAATGGCCGGATTGGAATCCGACGCCGGGCGAGCTCAAGCGCTTCCCCGATCTGCCGACGCATATGGCGGGCGGACCGGATAATCCGCTCGGCGCGCGCGCGCTCTATCTCGGCTCGACGCTGTTCCGCATCCACGGCACCAACGAGCCCTGGAAGATCGGCGCGGCGGTGTCGTCCGGCTGCATCCGGATGGCGAATGACGATGCCATCGATCTCTACGATCGCGCCAAGATCGGCGCCACCGTCATTGTTCGCTGAGCGCGGCTCATCGGATTTCGCGTGAGAGCGGTCGCCGCAATTTCGACCCTTATCGTCTACGGCACGACGTAGCCATATCAATCGCTTTTTGGCGAAAGCGCGCTCTTTAGGGCGAAGCGTGGTGGGCCCGGGAGGACTCGAACCTCCAACCAGACCGTTATGAGCGGTCGGCTCTAACCAGTTGAGCTACGGGCCCGGAAACTGTCCCCTTCTACTGCCGGACGTATCGTTGCGCTAGGCTCGCTGCCTGAACGCGGGAGCACCGGCGCCATGCAGGTTTTCAGTCTCGAACGCGAACAGGAGTGGAATCCGAAGCGTCACGTCGAGAAGATTCTCGGCCGTGTCGCCGACGGCGACGTGACGGTCGCCTGCTGGGAGCCAGGCCAGATCAGCCCCACCCACTGCCACCCGGATGCCACCGAAATCTATTTCTGCTTCTCCGGCGGCGGCACCATGCGCACGCCAAAGGAAACGGTCGCGGTCGCGCCCGGCGCCTTTGTCGTACATCCGCCGGGCGAAGTGCATGAATACGAGAACGGGTCGGCGCGCACATTGCTGTTCCGCGTGCGCTACGGCGCCGACACGCGCGCCCACCATTGCGCCTGGCGCGGCAACCCAAGCTGGACGCAATCGCCGCAGGACGCCGATTATTACCGGCGCCATCCGGTTGTTACATCCTGAACAGCCGCTTGGCGTTGCCGCTCAATATCTTGGCCTTGTCCTCGTCGGACAGCGGAATGCCAGCCATCCACTCCACCGCGCCCTTGTTGTCTGGCACGAACGGCCAATCGACCGCGAACAGGATGTGGTCGACGCCCATCTCCATCACGCAGCACAACAGCGCCGGGTTGGAGAAAAAGCCCGAGGTGGTGACGTAGAAGTTCTTGCAGAAGACGTCGCGGAAACTCAGCGGCTTCTGGCCCGGGCGCTTGAGCGCGGAGTCGATACGCCACAGCAAGAACGGCAGCGTCTCGCCGAGGTGGCCGAGGACGATCTTCAGATTGGGGTGCTTCTCGAACAGCCCGGACAAGACCAGGCGGATCGCCTGCGTCGCCGTCTCCACCGTGTAGCCCCAGGCCGGCCGCACCACCAAGGGAAAGTCCTTGGCGTAATCCTGATAGTAGATCTCGGTCACGCTCGGATGCGGCAGCGAGGGATGGAAATAGAGCGGCACGTCGAGCTTCTCGGCCCGCTCATAGATCGGCCAGAACTTTTTCAAGTCGAGAAATTCGCCGTTCGACATGCCGTGGATCATGGCGCCCTTGAAGCCGAGCTTGGTCACGGCGCGCTCGAGCTCGTCGGCGGCGGCCTTCGGGTCGACGGTCGGCAGCGCGGCGAAGGCGGCGAAGCGCTTGGGGTTGGCCGCGCAGACCTTGGCGAGCCGGTCGTTGACCTGCCGCGTCAGCTCGGCGGCGATATCGATCGGCAGTTTCTGCGTCGAGGGCGCGCCGTGCGAAAGCAATTGGATGTCGATGCCGGCCTCATCCATGTACTTCAGGCGCAGCTCGCCGAGGTCGTAAAGCATCTTGTCGGTTTCGTTGCCGCGGCCGGCCTCGGGTCCGGTGAAATGCTTGGAAAGCTCGGGATCCCAATAATGCTCTTCGATGGCGATGATCGGAACATTCGGCTTTTTGAACATGACGCTTCCCCCGTGACGTACCGAGCGCCGTTCCTAGCAACCGCGCCGGTCCCTGTCACGGCCTGTCCGTGCCGCGCGCGCCAGGGACTCGTCCTGCGTGTGTCTCGATTGCCGCAAGCGATAAAAATGATTTCGCGATTGTATTTGGAAATTAGGCCGACTCAGTTATGCACAGGCTATGCTGCCGATTCTTCGAGTGATTCCGGTAGGCGGCGTATTTCTCGCCATAGCTATTTTGATCCTGGCGCTCAGTCCGCCGGGCGATCCGCGCGCCCAGCTGACAGGCGCCGGCGGGGCGCTGATCGCGCGCGAGCAGCATCCGGAATGGCCGCAATTCCTCCTGCTCGCGGCAGTGCGCCGCGCCAATGAGCTGAGCCGGCTGCGCGACCTCACCGACACTCCAATTCCCTTGCCGCGCGAGGCTCCGCCGAGGCAAGCCAAACCGCCGGAGGTCGCCGACGTTCCAGCCAACCGCAGCGACGCCGACCCGGAGGACGTGACCGGCACGATCGTGCAGTCGCCAAGCGCGGCGATCCCGCTCGATATTGGAGAAACGTCCTCGACCGAATTGCCGGTGATCCCGCACGAAGAACGGCCGCCGGTGATCCTGATGCCGCAGCGCTCGAAGCCGCCGCATGAGAGCAACGCGGCGCCCGAACCGGCGAAGCCCGCCAGAACGCGCCGCGCGCATCGCGTCAAGCCGGCGGCCAAACAGCAGGCCGCCGCTCAATCCAACCTGCTCGACACGTTCTTCGGCGGCACCAATACGCCGCCGGCCGCGACCAACCAGCGCCCGTTCACCGCTCAATAAAAATCGAGACGCCCGGTATTGGGGTCCGACGAGGATGCCGCGCTCAGGCCGCTGGCCCTCGCGTGGCGCAACTTGTCATTCATCGGCACCGCGGTGGCCTTGTGGGAGACGATGCCGCCCGCGGAGGCGGATGCGTACGCGTCCATGGCATTGCCGTTGCCGTTGACCAGGCCCTTGCGCTTGGCCGCGTAGTAATAGCCGGAGGCATAATAATGCACGGCGCGGTCGGCGTTGCCACCGGCGGCGCGATAGGCGCCGGCGAGATATTTCACTGCATAGGTCATGTTGGTGTTGGGATCGAGCAGTCCGGCGGCGTCGCCACGGTAGCCCATGGCGCGCGCGGTGCCGAGCTTGATCTGCATCAGGCCGTAATTGCCCTTGCTGACGGTGCGCGGATTGCCGCCGCTCTCACGGCGGATCACGCGGCGCACGAGGCCGACCGGGACGTTGTTGGCCGCCGCCTGATTGGCGATCAGCGCATCGAGATTGCCGTTGGCATCGAGCGATGCGGTGGAGTGGCGATGTTGTGCGGAAACGGGTGGAATGGAAGCGGCGAGCGCGAGCAGAGTCGTTGCGAGACGGAGATGGCGAATCATGTCGGCTCCATTGATGGACCAAAGAGGAGAATCGATGTGGGGGAAGCGCGACTTTTCTCCAGAAACTTCGGCGAGTTTGTGGCGCAACAGCGCGCCTGATGCGGCGTTCCATCACGAATTGAATCAATCCGCTAACAAAGCTGCGGCGTGACGCCGCAGCGTTAAGGATTGCCCGCTTGATTCACGTCAAATCCGCCGCCGCGGCACGCGCCCAGAGTTCCGTTCTTGATAAACCGACCTGGAAGGAACTCCCCATGCCGACAGAAACCGTCATCGTCGTCGCCGCAATCGTTGCCGTGTTCGCGATCTATGCCGCGGCCCTGATATGGGCCGATTTCTACACACACAATTACAACCCACCGCACTGAAGACCCCCGCGTCGCCGCCGGGCCGCACAGTGTATATCCTCCGCGCCAAACGCGAACACGTGGAGGACAGCATGAACACGCCGCAACAGACGCTCGAGCAGCGTCCGCGCCTGGTCGAGGACAAGCTCGCGATCTATCACCTGATCGCCAGCCATCCGCCGGCCGCCGACACTGGCAACGAAATTTACTACCGCAACGCCTTCACGCCCGACGGCACGGTCGATCTCGGCGGCGGCAAGGGCGCCAGCGGCAACGAGGCGATCGGCGCCATCGTCGCGCGGCCCGAGCATCGCGAAGCGATCGCGGGCGGGCTCTGCCACTTCGCCGGATTGCCGCGCGTCGAGATCGACGGCGATACGGCGGTGGCGATCTCATATTTGCAGATCGTCACGCCGCATCACGGTGCCGCGCCGGTGCAAGTTCCCGGCCACGGCGCTTCGGCCGGTTTTCGCATTCACCGCGCGGGCGCCAACCGCTGGGATCTGGTGCGCACCGCCGACGGCTGGAAGGTCAAGCGCCGTGCATTGCGGCCGCTCGACGGCTCGAAGGACGTGCGCGAGCTGTTGACTAACGCTTTGGCGGATTCGCCGCTGTTCACCAGCACATGAAGGGATAACGCCGCTTGGCTTCGTCGGCCTGACGTTGCGCTTCACCGAAAACCTCGACCACCGTCAGCAAGGCCGAGCCGATGCGCGCGAAACCGCGCAGCGGCAGCCACGGTTTTGCTGGACGTGGGGCTCGGACCACGAGTGTCGACATTCTCTTTTTCTTTTCCTTGAATCGATCGTTATTGCGACAGGAAGCGCCGCTCGATTTCGCGTTCGGCATCGTCGGTGAATTTGTATCCGATGGTGCCGAGGTAGCGGGCGATCTCGCGCTCGGCGCGCCGCTTGTTGGCCGCCTCGATGGCGTCGAATATGCGGAACAGCAGGCTGCGCTTGGCGCGCGGCGCGGTTTTCGGAATCGTCAAGCTGCGCGGTAAAATCGCGGACGGGGCATAAGCCATGGAACCTTCTCCTTTCAGGCTCCCTGGTGTCTCCCGTTTTATTATTGTTGTTGCGGCGCAATATACGCAGATTCGGAAATTTCAGTTGCGCAAGCTCAACATGCGAACCATGCGCGAGACTCATGCTCCACGTCGCAACATCGTCGCAAAACTCACGATTTAGCCGCAATGCGCGCCGCGCGGCGTAATGATCCGTTAATCAGTTTCAATCGAACAAAGCCACCGCTCGCGTCCAACCGCCGCTCGCGGCTTTGATCTTGGCGGGAAAGCAGGCGACGGTGAAACCGTGCGGCGGCAGTTGCTCGAGGTTGCAGAGCTTCTCCATATGGCAATAGGGAATCTCGCGGCCGGCCTTGTGCCCCTCCCAGATGATGGACGGGTCGTGCGTTGCCTCCCAGCGCTTCTTCGTGTGCACAAAGGGCGCATCCCAGCCCCAGGCGTCGATGCCGCAGACGCGCACGCCGCGGGACGTAAGGAATAGTGTTGCTTCCCGCCCCATCCCAATTCCCGCCGACATGTAATCGTCCTGACCGATGCGGGAGCCGGCGCGGGTGTTGACCAGCACGATGTCGAACGGCTGCAAGTTGTGGCCGATACGGGCGAGTTCCGCCTCCACTTCCTTGGCGCTGACCACATGGCCGTCCGGCAGCGCGCGGAAATCGAGCTTCACACCGGGACGAAAGAACCAGTCGATCGGGACTTCGTCGATCGTCTTCATGCGGTTGCCGTGGATGTCCTTGGACTGGAAGTGATACGGCGCGTCCATATGCGTGCCGTTGTGGGTGGCGAGATTGATGTGCTCGATCGCCCAGGCCTCGCCGTCCGGCAGGTCCTCGGATTTCAACCCGGGAAAAGCATCGAGCAGGGTCCAGGCATTCGCCTTGCCGGTCTTGTAGTCGATCTTCGGCCGCATGAAGGGCGGATCGAGCACCGTCTCGTTGTCGAGCGTGACCGAAATGTCGACCATGCGGCTGGGCAGTTTCATTTTGTCCTCCCGGAATTTTCTTATTTCGCATAACATCGTCTAACGTCATGGCCGGGCTTGTCCCGGCCATCCCGATTAGATTGGCACAGCATTGCCCGACTAAGCGAGATCGCCGGGACAAGCCCGGCGATGACAAAGAGAAACCGCAACGGGAGAAACGCATGCCGAAGGCCTACTGGGTGTCCGTCTATCGCTCGATCAAGGATCCCGACAAGCTCGCCGCCTATGCGAAGCTCGCGCCGCCGGCGACCACCAAATTCGGCGCCAAGTATCTTTGCCGCGGTCTGCCGCAAATGACCTACGAGGCCGGGCAGAAAGAGCGCATCGTCATCACCGAATTTCCCAGCCTGAAGGACGCCATCGCCGCGCATGACTCGCCCGGCTATCAGGACGCATTGAAGGCGCTGGGCGACGGCGCGGTGCGCGACATCCGCATCATCGAGGCGTTGGAGTAGCTTTTCTTTCTTACCCTCTCCCCTTGTGGGAGAGGGTGCCGAGCGAACGCGCCGCGTGAGCGAGGCGGGTGAGGGGTCAGCGCGAATTGTGAGGTCAAACCCCTCACCCGGCTCGCGCTCGGATTCCCTCCGCGCGAGCCACCCTCTCCCACAAGGGGAGAGGGAAAGAGAGTTTGCCGCGCCGCCAATCTCACCTTTCCAGCCGCTGCGCGAACAGCACCAGCGTCTTGCGATAGACCTCGGAGTGATTCCATTCGCGCATGGCGTCGAAATTCGCGGTGCCTTCCTCGTAGGGCTGGCCGGCCTGCCAGCCGTTGACCTTGAGCAAATTGGCGGTTGACGCGAGCACGTCCGGCACCGAGTGGCGCAGATCGACGCGGCCGTTGCCGTCGTAATCGACGCCGTACTTGATGTAGGACGACGGCAGGAACTGCGTCTGTCCGATCTCGCCGGCATAGGCGCCGATCAGATCGCGCAACGGCAGATCGCCGCGCTGCACGATCTTGAGCGCCGCGATCAGCTCGCCCTGGAACAGCTCGGTGCGGCGGCAATCCCAGGCCAGCGACGACAGCGTGCGGATCACCGGCAGCTTGCCCATGTCGCCGGTGCCGTTGTCGCTCTCCATGGTCCAGATCGCCATCAGCAATTCCTTGGGCACGCCGAACTGCCGCTCGATGCGGTCGAGCAGCTGAGCGTGCTGCTGCATCAGGCGCCTGGCGCGATTGATGCGCGCCGGGATGACGCGGGTGCGGGCGTATTCCTCGAAGCTCTTGGAGTGGAACATGCCCTTCTGGCGGCGGTCGAAGGCGAGCACGTTCTGATCGGGCGCGAGACCGGCGAAGGCCTGCGCGATCACCTGCGGCGAGACGCCGGCACCTTGCGCATCGCGCGCCATCTGCGACAGGAAGGAATGAAAATCGCCGCCGCATTGCGCGGCCGAGGCGGGCAGCGAGCCGATCACCGCAAGAACCACAGCCGCGAATAGACGCGCGATCATTCTTAACCTCGTTGCCGCCCCGTATCAGTTTTTACACGTCATGGCCGGGCTTGTCCCGGCCATCCACGCCTTGCTCGCCCAAGCGAGGCGTGGATGCCCGGCATAAAGCCGGGCATGACGAAGCAGTGTTTGCAAATCACCCCTCTCCTCCTATATACGCCGCAGCAAAGGACGCCCCGCCTCCCATCGCGGGGTTTTGCATTTCGCGAAGGATGACGGCCATGGCGACAAAACCCGGCACCAACCCCAAAGGCGAATTTGTGTTCTTCGACGTCGTCTACGAGGACGGCTCGCAGCGCTCCAACCGGCGCGTGCCGGCGGAGCTCCTGGGCGGGCTGGAGAAGGACGCGCCCGCGCTCGGCTTCCTGATCGAGCAGGACCGCGAGATCGCCGAGAAATCCGGGCGCGCGCCGCTCAAGATCGTCAGCGCCCGCCGCGTCGGCGCCAAGCCTGAGAAGATGATGAAGGTGAAGTGAGGGGCGTGGGCGCTCTCTCCGCGGTTATTTCTTTTCATCCAAACCAGGTAGCGGAAGCTGCTCATCTTCGGCCGCAACGCGCCGAATTTTCAGCCCTTCTCCCGTCAATGATATTTCGTACGGCACGCCGTCAGAGCCGTAAAACCTATTGTGGGAGCCGCGCAGCAGAAGAGCCGCAAAATTAAAGGTTGCCTCGCCTTTATTGAGGCGAGATTTCGCCAGATCCTTCAGCGATATTTTCGGGATCTGACCTCCTTTGACTGCTTCACCCGGCTTAGGCCACGCTGTTTCAAGCAGAACTATTCCCTTTTCGAATCCACCGCGTTGCTTTCTTTTTACCTCTGCTTTTGCTTGGACATCCTCCCAATCAATACCGGTAACCGATGCCAACGAACGAACAATTTCCAACAAGTCGGCCAATTCGACCTCGACTTCGGGTGGAGTATGAGCATTTAGTAGCTCATAGGTCTCCTCAAATAACTTGGTTGCCAACGCAACCCGAGATTCTTGTCGAGGGACTTGCGCCAAAATCGTCTGCTCGCCGCGCGAGGCGATTTCGCTCGGAATTTCATCACGGACCAACTTCGCAAACACACGGCGGCCGCGAACTCGAGAATACTGCGGCTCTCCAGCAGCAACTACCGTAACTCCTCCTCGGGTGAGCATATAATATGCGTGAGCCAGGACCGAGCCGTACAGTTCAACTGGCGCCCGGATTGCCAATGCAATTCTTTCTAACTCCTTCAGAAAATCATCGTCCCGAATGAGTTCGACATCGGGTTGGACAATGAGCACATAGCGGTCAACGTCCAGTACTTTTGCTTTTTCCAAATCCCGCCTTGTCCGTATTCGAATTCTTGGGCGCACCGGAGCGACCGGACGCGAAAACTCAATCTTTGTTTCCGGAGCCTCCATGCGAAACCACGGCAGGTTTCTGCCGATTTTTAGTGCGTCGGGAATGCCGCAAAACCACATAACCTGAATCTTCTCACCCAGATCGGATGCAATCCGATGGGTCTGTATTGCTATTTCACGTACGTCCGGCGCGCTGAGACTCGTTGCCCTACCGAAATGCCGGCTAATTTTAATTTCACGCCAAGAACCATTTTCAGATTCTTGAATAAAAGAGACTTTGTATCGGTATGTTTCGGATGAAATTTTTTTTCGCCTAACATCGAACTGGAACGTATCATGAGGCAGAAATTGCAGACCATCAGGTATCCCCCATAACGAATCGATTCTGACGATTTGCAATTT
>Ga0335081_10012778_pt1 | contig 13589 bp, 12 predicted proteins | sample Lox_Sample_35_FD_206713 | JGI IMG/M metagenome (GOLD analysis project Ga0335081, IMG submission 206713) | Soil microbial communities from Loxahatchee National Wildlife Refuge, Florida, United States - Lox_Sample_3.5 | ecosystem: Environmental > Terrestrial > Soil > Wetlands | place: USA...
CGGCACCGAGCACACCGCACGTCCTGGCTTCGACACCGGCGCGAGATGGGTCAACCTCGTGCTCGGGGTGTGGCTGTTCATCTCGGCCTTCATCTGGCCCCACAGCCTCGGCGAGCAAACCGATACGTGGATCCTCGGCCTGCTGATCTTCTGCGCGTCGATCGCGGCGATGTTCGTGCCGATGATCCGGTTCGCCAACACGCTGTTCGCGATCTGGCTGTTCTTCGCGACCGTCGTCATCGCGCACTCGCAGCCCGGGACGCTGTGGAACAACTGCATCGCCGCGATCATCGTGTTCCTGATGTCGCTGGTCCCGACCGGCGCGGCGCCGACGGCGTCCGGCGGGCACCGCCCGCTGCCCGCGGCGTAGCGGCGCGATCACGCCCGCGGCGCGGCATCGCTGCGCTTCGCGATCGCGGCGAGCAGCTTGTCGTACGACTCGCAGAACTTGCGCACGCCATCGCGCTCGAGTCGCTGCGTGATCGCATCGAGCTCGATGCCCACCCGCGCCAGCTCGCGCAGCGTCTCCTGCGCCTCGTCGACGCCGCGCTCGAGGCGGCGCTCGGGATGGCCGTGGTCGCGGTACGCCTCGAGCGTCGCGATCGGCACGGTGTCGACCGTCGACTCGCCGATCAACGCCTCGACGTAGTAGATGTCGTCGTACGCCGGATCCTTCGTGCTGGTGCTCGCCCACAGCACGCGCTGCGGCCTCGCACCCATCGCGGCGAGCGGCGCGAACTCCGAGCCACCGAACAGCGCCTTGTAGTGCTGGTACGCCAGGCGCGCGCTCGCGATCGCGACCCGACCGCGCAGCCGCTTCGCGCGCCCGGCGTCGAGCTCGCGAGCCCGCACGCGCGCGTCGAGCTCGGCATCGACCATCGTGTCGATCCGGCTCAGGAAGAAGCTCGCGACCGATGCCAGCCGGACCCCGCGGCGCTGCCGGCCGCGCGACCGCAGCCCGGCGAGGTAGGCGTCGGCGACCGCCGCGTAGCGATCGAGGCCGAACAGCAGCGTGACGTTGATGTTGATGCCCTCGGCGATCAGCGCCTCGATCGCCGGGATCCCGGCCTCGGTCGCCGGGACCTTGATCATCACGTTCGGTCGCTCGACCACCGTCCACAGCCGGCGCGCCTCCGCGATCGTGGCGCGCGTGTCGTACGCCAGGTGCGGAGACACCTCCAGGCTGACGAAGCCGTCGCGCTGGTCGAGGCGGTCGAACACCGCGCGAAACTCGTCGGCGGCGAGCCGCACGTCCGCGATCGCGATCGCGTCGTAGATCTCCGCCGGGCGATCGCCCTCGACCGCGAGCTCCCGGATCACGTCGTCGTACACCCGATCGCCGTCGATCGCCTTCTCGAAGATCGTCGGGTTCGTCGTCATGCCGCGCAGCGCGTCGTGCTCGATGTGCCGGTGGAGCTGACCGGACACGATCCGCGCGCGGTCGAGATCGTCGATCCAGATGCTCTGGCCCAGCTCGCTCAGCGCGACGAGAGGATTTTCGCTCATGGCAGGTGCTCCGATTCGCAGCGCTACAAGGCGCGTGCCGCACGCCCGGGGCATCGCCGTTGCACCCCACTGGGGTCGTGCGGTTCAAGAAGCTCCTGGTCGCTGTGGATTTCTCGGAGGCCTCGCGCAAGGCGCTGCAGGCCGGCGCCGCGATGGCCGCAGACACCGGGGTGCCGCTCGTGCTGCTGCACGTCGTCTCGCCGCCGCGAGCCCACGCCGAGGGCGCGATGTTTCCGGTCGGCGACACTCCGGCGGGGGCGGAGGCCGAGCTCGCCGCGTGGAAGCGCGACGCCGAGGCGACCGGAGCCCGCCTGGTGACGACGCGCATCGTGGCCGGGACGCCGTGGCACGAGATCGTCGAGGTGCTGCGCGCGGACCGATCGTTCGATCTCGCGATCGTCGGAACGCACGGGCGGACCGGGCTGACCCACGTCCTGCTCGGTTCGGTCGCCGAGCGCGTCGTGCGCTTCGCGCCGTGTCCGGTCCTGGTCGTCCGCGTACCCGACTACTGACCGCGGCTCGGGAGTGCGGGAGTCGCAGTGTGGCCGCCGCGCCCGGTACCTGCGGGCACGGAGCTTGTAGCATCCGCGTGGCTGCGACGGAGGCCTTCATGACGCAACCGATGAGCGATACCGAGCTCGCCGCGATCGACGCGCACTGGCGCGCGGCCAACTACCTCACGGTCGGCCAGATCTACCTGCGCGATAATCCGCTGCTGCGCGAGCCGCTGCGTCCCGAGCACATCAAGCCGCGCCTGCTGGGGCACTGGGGCACGTCTCCCGGCCTGAGCCTGATCTACGCGCACCTCCAGCGCGCGATCTGCCTGCGCGATCTCGACATGCTGCTCGTCACCGGCCCGGGCCACGGCGGTCCGGCGATCGTGGCCAACGTCTACCTCGAAGGCACGTACTCCGAGATCTACGCGCACGTGTCCCGCGACCTGGCCGGGATGCGCGCGCTGTTTCGCCAGTTCTCGACGCCCGGTGGCGTCCCGAGCCACGTCGGCCCGCACACGCCCGGGTCGATCCACGAAGGCGGCGAGCTCGGCTACGTGCTCGCGCACGCGTTCGGCGCCGCGTTCGACGCGCCCGAGCTCGTCGCGATCGCGGTGGTCGGCGACGGCGAGGCGGAGACCGCGCCGCTCGAGGGCACGTGGAAGGGCATCAGCTTCCTGAACCCGGTGCGCGACGGCGCGGTGCTGCCGATCCTCCACCTCAACGGTTACAAGATCGCCGGCCCGACCGTGCTCGGCCGCGCGAGCGACGACGACGTCGCGCGCCTGCTCGGCGGCCACGGCTGGGCGCCGCGGTTCGTCGTGGGCGACGAGCCGGCGCGCGTGCATCGCGCGTTCGCGAGCGCGCTCGACGACTGCCTCGACGCGATCGCGGAGATCCAGCGCACCGCGCGCTCGGCCGGCCGGATCGCCGCACGCCCGCGCTGGCCGATGATCGTGCTGCGCACCCCCAAGGGCTGGACCGGGCCGCACGAGGTCGACGGCGTGCCGGTCGAGGGCACGTTTCGCGCGCACCAGGTGCCGCTCGGCGAGGTGCGCACGAACCCGGCGCACCTCGCGATGCTCGAGCGCTGGATGAAGAGCTATCGCCCCGACGAGCTGTTCGACGGCAACGGCCGCCCGGCGCCCGTGCTCGGCCGGCTGGTGCCGCGCCGCGAGCGCCGGATGGGCGGCAACCCGCGCGCGAACGGGCGCGCGCTGCCGCTCGCGATGCCCGCGCTCGCGGCCTACGAGGTCGCGGTGGCGCGGCCCGGCGCCGAGCGCCGCGAGTCGACCCGCCAGCTCGGCGCGCTGCTGCGCGACCTGTATCGCGCCAACCCGACGAGCTTTCGCCTGTTCTGCCCCGACGAGACCACGTCGAACCGGCTGGGCGACGTGCTCGACGCGTCGGATCGCTGCCTGATCGCGCCGATCCTGCCCGGCGACGACCACGTGTCGACCGAGGGGCGCGTGATGGAGGTGCTGAGCGAGCACAACTGCGAGGGCTGGCTCGAGGGCTACGTGCTCACCGGGCGGCACGGCCTGTTCGCGACCTACGAGGCGTTCGCGCTGATCGTCGCGTCGATGGCGACCCAGCACGCGAAGTGGCTCGAGGAGTGCGACGAGCTGGCGTGGCGCGGCAAGGTGCCGTCGCTCAACATCCTGTTGACCTCGACCTGCTGGCGCAACGACCACAACGGGTTCTCGCACCAGGGTCCGGGCTTCATGGACACGATCCTGTCGAAGAAGGGCACGGTGGCCCGGATCTACTTGCCGCCCGACGCCAACTGCTTGATGTCGGTCGCCGATCACTGCCTGCGCAGCACCGACTACGTCAACCTGATCATCATCGACAAGCAGCCGCAGCTGCAGTGGCTCGACGCCGCGGCGGCGCGCGAGCACTGCGCGCACGGCGCGTCGGTGTGGCGATGGGCGAGCCAGCTGCCCGAGCGCGAGCCGGAGGTCGTGCTCGCGTGCGCCGGTGACATTCCGACCCAGGAGACGCTCGCCGCCGCCGCCTGGCTGCGCGCGCGCGCGCCCGCGCTGGCGGTGCGCGTGGTCAACGTGGTCGACCTGATGGCGCTCGCGTCGCCGTCCGAGCATCCGCACGGCATGACGCACGAGCGGTTCGCCGAGCTGTTCACCGCCGACCGACCGGTGGTGTTCGCGTTCCACGGCTACGCCGGCGCGGTGCACCAGCTGCTGCACGGCCGGCCCGAGCCGGGGCGCTTCCACGTGCGCGGCTACCGCGAGGAAGGCACGACGACCACGCCGTTCGACATGGTCGTGCTCAACCAGATCAGCCGCTACCACCTCGCGATCGAGGCGCTGCGCCGGCTGCGCCGTCCGCCCGAGCACGCCGACCTGCTCGCCGACGAGTGCCGTGCGATCCTGAAGAAGCACGCGGCGTACGTGCGCGACCACCTCGAGGACATGCCGGAGATCCAGGCTTGGACATGGCCGTACTCTGCGTGAACACCGGCTCGTCGTCGATCAAGCTCGCGACCTTCGACGGCGAGCGCGCGACGGCGCGGATCGCGATCGACGGCGTGCGCGATCACATCGCGGCGCTCGCGGGCGCGCTCGCGAGCGTCGCCGAGCCCGAGGTGGTCGTCCATCGCATCGTGCACGGCGGCGACGCGCACGTCGCACCCGCGATCGTCGATGCCCCGCTGATCGCGAGCCTCGAGCAGCTCGTCCCGCTCGCGCCGCTGCACCTGCCGCTCGCGCTCGCCGGGATCGCGGCGGTGTTCGAGCGCTGGCCGGCCGTGCCGCAGGTCGCGTGCTTCGACACCGCGTTCCACGCGCGGCTGCCCGAGCTCGCGCGCCGGCTGCCGCTGCCGGGCACGCTCGGCGTGCGGCGCTACGGCTTCCACGGGCTATCGTACGAGTACGTCTCGGGCGTGCTGGCGCCGCTGCCGCCGCGTTGCGTGCTCGCGCACCTCGGCAGCGGCGCGAGCCTGGTCGCGCTGCGCGACGGCGCGCCGATCGACACGACGATGGGCCTGACGCCGACCGGCGGGATCGCGATGGCGACGCGCACCGGCGATCTCGATCCCGGCGTGCTGATCTATCTCGCGCGCGAGAAGCGGATGACGATCGACCAGCTCGAGCGCGCGGTCGAGCGCGAGGGCGGCCTGGTCGCGATCGCCGGCACCGGCGACATGAAGGCGCTGCTGCAGCGCCGCGACGCCGACGCGCGCCTCGCGGTCGAGCTGTTCGCGTACGGCGTGCGCAAGGCGATCGGCGGCTACGCGGCCGCGCTCGGCGGGCTCGACCTGCTCGCGTTCTCCGGCGGCATCGGCGAGCACGCGCCCGAGGTCCGCGCGCTCGCGTGCAGCGGGCTCGGCTTCCTCGGGATCGAGCTCGACGAGGCGCGCAACCGGCGCAACGACGCCGCGATCCACCGCGGCGCGTGCGCGGTGCGCGTGGTCCCGACCGACGAGGACCTGATGATGGCGCGCCACGCCCGCGCGCTGGTCGCGGCCGAGCGGTGATCCCGCGCCGGTGATCGCGAGCACGGCCCGGCGAAATTCGGTCGCTCCCGCGTTGACTGACCAGCGGTCACTGACCTACGGTCGGCAGCGCATGGTCACCGCCCGCAAGCTCCAGGCCGACTCGACCCGCAAGAAGCTGTTCGCGGCCGCGGTCCAGCTGTTCGCGGCGCACGGCTATCACGCGACCACGGTCGACGCGATCGCGCGGCGCGTCGGGGTCGCGAAGGGCACGTTCTTCGTGCACTTCCCGACCAAGGACGCGGTGATCTTGCGCCTGCTCGCCGTCCAGACCGGCGCCGCGCGTGCCGCGCGCGACGCCGCGCTGGGCGAAGGCCCGCACGCCGCGCTGCGCGCCGCCGTGATGACGCTGAGCGCGCAGGCCGGCGCGAGCCGCGAGCTGTCGCGCGCGGTGCTCGCCGCGACGCTCGACAGCGCCGAGGTCGCGCACGACGCCAACGCGCTGTTCGGCGTGGTGCTCGACGACATGATCGTGGACGCGCGCGCTGCTCGTGCGCGCGATCCCGAGCGCCTCGCGCGCGGCCTCCTGGCCGCGTACCTCGGCGCCGCTTACCACTTCGCCGCGAGCCGCGACAGCGAGGGGATGACAGAGCTGGTCGCGCCGCTCGTCGAGGCATTGCTCGAACAGGAGGGATCCCGTGAAGCTGCTCGCCGTCGTCGTCGCCGCCGCTAGCACCGCCGCCTGTCACTCGACCGCGCCGCCCGCCGGCACCGCGCCCGACGCGCCCGCGGGGACGGCCGATGCCGCCGCGCCCGATGGCGCGCAGGCACCGGCGTGCGTCGGCCTGGCGCCCGCCTCGGGGGACACGACGTGGACCTTGACCTCGGGCGGCCTGCCGCGCGTCGCGAACGTGCACGTCCCGCCGAGCTACGACCCGACCCGCGGTATGCCGGTGGTGTTCAACTTCCACGGCTTCACGTCCGACGCCGTGCAGGAGGCGGTGCTCACCGCGATGTCGCCGGCCGCGGACGCCGAGGGCTACATCGTGATCTACCCGTACGGCACCGGCACGCCGCTGTCGTGGAACGCCGGTGCGTGCTGCGGCACCGCGACCGCGACCAACGTCGACGACATCGGCTTCGTCAAGGATCTGCTCGCGCTCGCCGAGCAGCGGCTGTGCATCGATCCCGCGCGCGTGTACGCGACCGGGATGTCGAACGGCGGCTTCCTGTCGCACCGGATCGGCTGCGAGCTCGCCGACACGTTCGCGGCGATCGCGCCGGTCGCCGGCGTCGACGGCATGCCGACCTGCAATCCGTCGCGGCCGGTGCCGGTCATGGAGTTTCACGGCACGGCCGATCCGCTCGTGCCCTACAACGGCAGCAGCGTGCTCGGCTTCGACTCCGTCCCCGACACGTTCACCGGCTGGGCCACGCGGGACGGCTGCACCGGCGCGCCGGTCCAGACCTACGCGCACGGCGACGCGACGTGCATGACCTATCAGGGCTGCGACGTCACGCTGTGTACGATCGACGGCGGCGGCCACACCTGGCCCGGCGGCCTGCCCGTCCCGGCGCTCGGCGTCACGTCGACCGACATCTCGGCGACCGACGCGATGTGGACGTTCTTCGCGGCGCATCACCTGTAACGCGGAACATCTCGCAGCAGCCGCGGCAGCGGCTTGGATCTGGGATCGGGCTGTTCACGCTGACCCGGCCGCGTTCGTAGCCGCTGCATGGCACGTCGCATGTAGTGCTCGCGATCATGGACAATCGCGTCCTCGTCACCCGCCGCGCGGCGAGCGACCGGCTCGTCCGTGGTTGGCCTAGGCGTGCGGCCGCCCTCGTCGCGGTCCTCGTCGGCGCACTCTCGGCCCTCGCGCTCGCCAGCCTGCTGGCGCTCGCGATCGCGACCACGCTCTCGGCGCTGTTCGTCGCGCTGCAGACACCCGCGATCCGGCGCCGGCGCGCGGTGCGAGCAGCCCGCAGGGTGCGGCGCAAGCGCCGCGAGCGCCGCCAGCTGCGGCTCGACAAGACCGACCTCGCGAGCGACGACCTCGAGGAGCTCGGTCAGCTGCTCGAGGAGATCGCCGATCGCGACCCCGCGGCGTTCGCCGATGCCGAACCGCTGCTCGATCGCTACGTCGAGCTGGCGATCGAAAAACGCCGATGCGCGTCGGCGCTCGCGGACTGCGAGCCATCGCGCCTCGAGGTCCAGCTCGCGATCGCCCGCGAGTGTCATCCGAGCGCGGCCGAGGTGCTGCAACGACGGGTCGCGTCGAGCCGCCGGCTGGCGGCGCGCATCCGCGCGCTGGACGACGCGCTGGGCGAGCTCGCCGACCTGGTCCGCTACTACGTCGAGCGCGCGTGCACCCCCGACGTCCGGGGGCTGCTCGAGTGCGACGCGACCGCCGGGTGCCTCGCGCACTACGACGCGTGCGAGGCGGTGGCGTCCGAGCTAGAGCGTGACGTAGCCGTGCTTGACCGCGAACCGGGCGAGCTCGGCGTTGTTGCGTAGGCCGAGCTTCTTCAGCACGTGGCCGCGGTGGGTATCGACCGTCTTGATCGCGATGTCGAGGTGATCGGCGATCTCGCGGTTGGTCATGCCGCGCGCCAGCATCTCCATCACCTGGAGCTCGCGCGCGGTGAGCGCGCTCGCGGGGTGGCCATCGCCGACCTCGAGCAGCTTCTCGACCCCGGGCGGGATGACCTGCTCGCCGCGCATGACCGCGCGGATCGCCTCGACCAGCTCGTCGGGCGCCGCCGATTTCGCGACGTAGCCATGGGCGCCCGCCGCGATCGAACGCGCCGCGTAGCTCGGCTCGGTGAACGGCGCGAGCACGACGACCAGCGGGCCGGTCTCGATCCGGCCGATCTCGGCGAGCACGTCGAACCCGCTATGGTCCGGGATCGTCGTGTCGAGCACGAGCACCTCGGGCTTGGCGGTGCGGATGAGGGCGAGCGTGTCCTCGACCGTACCGGCCTGGCCGACGATCTCGAAGCCCTCGATCTTGCCGAGCGCCTCGGCGAGCGCCCAGCGCGTGATTCGTTGTTCCTCGGCAATCGCGATTCGAGTCATGGTCGGCCTCCTGATGCTCGAATAACCAAGCAAGCCGCGCGCCGCGCCGGCGCCGGCTGGCCCGCGCAGCGCGTGCACCGTCCGGGTGCGGCGCCGCAGCGCGTGCGCGTTCACTCGAGGCGGCGCCGGAACAGCAGCACCGAGACGGTCAGGATCACGGCGCCGAGGATCGCGAGCGCCGCGAGCTGCGGCGCGACGTCGACGACGCCGGCGCCCTTGAGCAGCACGCGCCGCAGGATCTCGAGGAAGTGCCGCATCGGGATCGCGAGGGTGAGCGGCTGCAGCCAGCGCGGCATGGTCGAGATCGGCGACATGAAGCCCGACAGCAGCATGGTCGGCAGGATGAACGCGAACGCGCCGAGCATCGCCTGCTGCTGCGACGACGACAGCGTCGCGATCAGGATGCCGATGCCGAGCGTCGAGAACAGGTAGAGGAACGCGCCGAGCGAGAGCACCGCGAGCGAGCCGCGGATCGGCACGGCGAACAGCAGCGTGCCGAGCACGAGGATCGCGATCACGTCGATGAAGCCGAACAGGATGTAGGGCAGGCACTTGCCGGCGAGCAGCGTCGCGGGGTGGATCGGCGTGACCAGGATCTGCTCGAGCGTGCCGGTCTCGCGCTCGCGAGCCAGGCCCATCGCGGTGACCACCGCGGTCAGGTTGAGCAGCAGCGACGCGAGGATCCCGGGCACCATGTAGATCGGCGTCTTGAGCCGCTGGTTGTACAGCACGCGCGGCACGAGCGGCGGCGCAGCGACCAGCTGCGGCGCGCCGCGCGCGACGAGCAGCTCGGTGGCGTCCTGCGCGGCGACCTGGGCGCGGGTCGAGTCGGTGGCGTCGACCAGGATCTGCGGCGCCACGGGCTCGCCACGCGCGAGGTCCTTCGCGAAGTCGCGCGGGATCACGATCACCGCGGACACCTCGCCCGACTCGAGCTCGGCCTGCGCCGCGTCGGGATCGCCCGGCGTGGCGCGCTCGACGAACGTGCCGTCGGCGAACAGCGCCTGCGCGAGATCGCGGCTCGCGTGCGTCCGATCCTGATCGACCAGCGCGGTCGGGATGTGATCGACCTCGAGATCGACCGCGTAGCCGAACAGCACGAGCTGCAGCGCCGGCGCGAGCATCATCATGAACACCATGCGGCGATCGCGCAGCGTCTGGATCAGCTCCTTGCGCGCGACGTTGCCCAGGCCGCGCAGCACCGCGATCACGACAACCTCCGGCGGAACTTGCGCACCGCGAGCACGATGACGATCGCCGAGAACACCGCGAGCACCGCGAAGTCGGGCGCGAGCACGGCGAGGCCGTTGTCCTTGAGGAACACCCCGCGCAGCGCGGTGATGTAGTAGCGGCCGGGCATCACCGCCGAGATCGCGCGCAGCGGCCACGGCATGTTCGCGATCGGGAACATGAAGCCGGACAGCAGCGTGGTCGGCAGCATCGAGATCATCAGCGTGAACTGGACCGCGACCAGCTGGCTCTTGGTCGCGACGCTGACGTAGAGGCCGATCCCGAGCATCGCGAGCAGGAACAGCGCCGACGCGCCGAACAGCAGCGCGAGCGAGCCGCGGATCGGCACGTCGAACATCCACGAGCCGAGCGTGACCACGAGCAGGGTCTGCATCATGCCGAGCACGGCGTAGGGGATCAGCTTGCCGACGATGATCTCGGCGCGGCCGACCGGCGTCGCGAACAGCTGCTCCATGCTGCCGCGCTCCCACTCGCGCGCGATCGTGAGCGCCGTGAGCAGCGACGACACCATCGACAGGATCAGCGCGATCACCCCGGGCACGATGTTGTAGGCCGAGCGCATCGCCGGGTTGAACCGCGTGATCAGCGACGGCATCGCGGCCTCGGGCGAGGCGCCCGCCTCCACGGCGCCGAGCGCGTCGCCGAGCGCGATCGTGCCGACCGTGCCGTCGCTGCCGTCGACCAGGAGCTGCGCGCCGAGCGACTCGTGACGCGCGAGATCGCGCTGGTAGTCGCGCGGGATCACGAGCACCGCGGTGACCTGGCCGCGCCGGAGCAGCGGCTCGGCGGCGTCCGGATCCTCGGCCCGCGCCGCGACCACGAAGCTGCCGCCGGCGACCAGCGACTCGGCGAGCCGCCGCGACGCCCGCGTGTGGTCCTGATCGACCACCGCGATCGGGATGTGGTCGATATCGGTCGAGATCCCGTAGCCGAACAGCAGCAGCATCACGACCGGCAGCCCGAGCGCGAGGTACAGCACGCGCGGGTCGCGGATCATGTGCAGCACCTCCTTGTGCGCGATCGCGATCGTGCGGCGCACCGCCGGGCTCACGACGCACCTCCGACCACGCGCAGGAACACGTCCTCGAGCGTCACCTCGGCGTCCGCGATGCGCGCCGGGTGAACGCCGTGCTGCGCCAGCTCGCGCCCGACGTCGCGCGCCGGATCCGCGACGCGCACGTGCAGCGCCGCGCCGAACGGCTCGACCTCGGCGCCGGGCAGCGCCGCGCGGACCTCGCGCGCGCTCGGTCCGGCGATCTCGAGCATCCGGCCGGGGACGTAGGTCTGCTTGAGCCGCGCCGGCGTGTCGAGCGCGGCGAGCCGGCCCGCGACCATGAGGCCGACGCGATCGCAGTACTCGGCCTCGTCCATGTAATGGGTCGTGACGAAGATCGTCGTGCCGCCGCGCGCGAGCCGCCGGATCAGCCGCCAGAACGTACGGCGCGCGCCGGGATCGACGCCCGCGGTCGGCTCGTCGAGGAACACCACGCGCGGCTCGTGAAGCAGCGCGCAGGCCAGCGCGAGCCGCTGGCGCAGGCCGCCCGGCAGCGCGCCGGCGAGCTGGTTGCCGGCCTCGGCGAGCCCGAGCTCGGCGAGCACCGCGTCGCGCCGGCCGCGCAGCCGCTTGCCCCACAGGCGGTACGCACCGCCGAAGAACGCGAGGTTCTCGCGCACCGTGAGATCGCGGTACAGCGAGAACTTCTGCGACATGTAACCGATCGCGCGGCGCACCGCGGCGGCGTGGCGGATCACGTCGACGCCGGCGACCGTCGCCTCGCCGCTGGTCGCGGGGGTCAGGCCGCACAGCATGCGGATCGTCGTCGACTTGCCGGCGCCGTTGGCGCCGAGGTAGCCGAAGATCTCGCCGTCGGCGACCTCGAAGCTCACGTCCTTGACCGCCTCGAACTCGCCGTAGCGCTTGCCGAGCCCGCGCACCGCGATCGCGGTCATGCCGCGCTCCGCTCGCGCACGGTCGCGAGGAACAGATCCTCGAACGTCGCCGCCGCAGGCTCGGCGCGCGCGCCCGCCGCCGCGAGCCCGGCCAGCACGCCCTGCTCGCGGCCGCGCCGCACCACGACGCGCAGCCGCGCGCCCGCCGGCGTGAACGCGAGCACGTCGGCGCTGCTCGCGATCGCCGCCTCCAGCGCGTCGCGATCGCCGTGCAGCGTGTACACCGGGTGCGGGAACGCGGCGACCAGCTCGGCCGGCGCACCCTCGGCGAGCAGCGCGCCGCCGTACAGCATGCCGGCGCGGTGACAGCGCGCGGCCTCGTCCATGTAGGGCGTCGCGATCGCGATCGCCACGCCCTCGGCCAGGAACTCGTGCAGCAGATCCCACAGCTCGCGCCGGCTCACCGGATCGACGCCGGTCGTCGGCTCGTCGAGCAGCAGCACCTTCGGGTCGTGGAGCAGCGCACACGCGAGCGCCAGCTTCTTGTACATGCCGCCCGAGAGCGCGCTCGCGCGGCGATCGCGAAACGCCGCGAGCCGGGTCAGGTGCATCAGCCGGTCGCGCCGCGCGACGAACATCGCGCGCTCGAGGCCGTACATCTCGCGGAAGAACGCGAGGTTCTCCGCCACCGACAGGTCGCCGTACAGGCTGTACTGCTGCGGCATGTAGCCGAGCAGCTCGCGCGTGCCGGAGCGCGCGTCGAACGGATCGCGGCCGGCGAGCCGCACCGCGCCCGCGGCCGGATCGATCAGTCCCGCGGCGATGCGCAGCGCGGTGGTCTTGCCGGCGCCGTCGGGGCCGATCAGGCCGTAGATCTCGCCCGGTGCGACGCGCAGCGACAGCCCGGCGAGCGCGACGCGGCCGCCGAACCGGTGCGTCACGCCGGCGAGCTCGATCATCGCGCTCCGATCGACGCGCTCGCCGGCTCGATCGTGACCTCGACCGGCATCCCCGAGCGCAGCCGCAGATCCGCGTTCGGGATCCGTACCTCGACGGCATAGACCAGCCGCTCGCGGTCCTCGCGGGTCTGCACGTTGCGCGGCGTGAACTCGGCGCGCGGCGAGACGTAGAAGATCGTGCCCTCGAACGTCTCGTCCGGGTAGGCATCCGCGCGCACGCGCACCCTGCGGCCGGGGGCCGCGGCCGCGAGCTCGGCGTTCGGCAGGTAGAACCGCGTCCGCGCCTCGCTGACGTCGGTGATCGTGAGGATCGTCGAGCCCGGCTGGACCGGCTCGCCCGGCTCGAGCACGCGCGTCGCGATCATGCCGTCGCGCGGCGCGACCAGCGTGCACTCGCGCACCGCGAGCTCGGCGCGTGCGATCGCGGCGCGCGCGACCTCGATGTTGCGCTGCGCCGCCGTGGCCTGTGCCTGCGAGGCCGCGCCGTTGCTGGTCGACGCGCTCGCCTGATCGCGCGACGCGCCCTCGGCCGCGCGCTGGGCCGCGATCTGCGCGACCAGCGTGTCGTGGCGCGAGATCGCGGCGTCGAGCTCGGCGCGCGGCACGGCGCCGGTCGCGGCCAGCCGCCGCGTGCGCTCGAGGTCGAGCCGCGCGAGCTTCTCCTGGGCCTCGAGCGCGTCGAGCTGGCCGTGGGCCGCGGTCGCGCTGGCGTGCGCGGCCTGCGCGGTGCGCGCGGCCGATTCCGCGCCGGCGCGCGAGGCATCGGAGCTCGACGCCGCCGCGGCGAGCTGCGCGCGCGCCTGATCGAGCGCGGCGTCCTGGTCGGTGCAGTCGAGCTCGACCACGACCTGGCCGAGCTTGACGACGTCGCCCTCCTGCACCAGCACCTTCGCGATGCGCGTCGCGATCCGGCTGGTGACGTTGACGTCGACGCCCTCGATCACGCCGGTGCCGCC
>Ga0335081_10012780_pt1 | contig 13588 bp, 10 predicted proteins | sample Lox_Sample_35_FD_206713 | JGI IMG/M metagenome (GOLD analysis project Ga0335081, IMG submission 206713) | Soil microbial communities from Loxahatchee National Wildlife Refuge, Florida, United States - Lox_Sample_3.5 | ecosystem: Environmental > Terrestrial > Soil > Wetlands | place: USA...
GCCAATGGTCGGCAGCTCGTGGGTCATGGCGTCGGCGACGCGGCTCTGCGGCCCGTGCTCCTTCAAGGTCCGAATGAGGTCGGCGCGGGCGAGCATGCCGATCGGGCGGCCATTGCCGTCGACCACTGGGAATTCGCCCTGGCGGGTGTGCGGCGCCATGTCGGCGGCGGCGCCGACTTGCTCTTGCGGCGTCAGCGTCGCGAACTGCGTGAGCATCGCAGCGGTCACCGGGACGCCGCGCGAGATGGCGCGGATCGCCACCAGATGCGCTTCGGAGGAAGCCGCCAGATAGACGAAGATGGCGATGAAGATCAGCAGCGGATTGCCGAACAGGCCGAGGAAGCCGAGGCCGAAGGCAACCCATTGACCGACCATCGCCGCGATCTCGGTCGCGCGCACGAAGCCGAGGCGGCTCGCGAGCAGCGCCCGCAGCACGCGTCCGCCATCCATCGGGAAGGCCGGGATGAGGTTGAAGAGGACGAGGAACACATTAACCGCGGCCAGCCGGTCGATCATGCTGACATTGGTGCTCTCGAGCGCCGTGAGGTGGCTTGCCGAAAGATTGGCGCCGCCGAGGAGCACCAAAAGGAGCGCGATCACCACGTTGACCGCCGGCCCCGCTATGGCGACGAGAAATTCCTCGCTCGGCTTTTCCGGAATACGCTCGAGCCGCGCCACGCCGCCGATCGGCAACAGGATCACGTCCGGGGTGCGCACGCCGAAGGCCCGCGCCGTGAAGATGTGGCCGAATTCGTGGAGCAGCACGCACAGGAACAGAAGCACCACGAAGAGGAGCGCGCTCCACGCCTCCTGCGCCCCGCCGGAGAGGTAGTTCACGCCGAAGATCCATGCCAGGAACAAGAGGAACGTCACGTGGACGCGCACCGCGGTGCCGGCGACCGTGCCGAATTTCAGGGACCAGGACATGACCACCTCGCGGGTGCCTCGTGCTTGCCCGGATTGTTGGAACGTAGGGATGGAGCTGCCGATTTGCGAGACCGGCGCCTTGCGGATGCCGTCATCCGCGGCCATCTTGGCGGCAAGCTCGCACAAGGGGTCCAAGCTCGCACGAGGGGTTAATGCAGTTCGGGCCAAATACCGCGGCGTGGCAGGACGCCGAGGCGCTTATGCGGCGGTTCGCCGCCAACGAGCAAGCGGCGCGCCGCGAGCTCTGGCGCAAGCTGCGCGCCCTCGCGGCAAGCCTTCCGTTCGCCGAGGACCTGCTGGCGGCGCATTATTGCGCCGTCGACCGCCAGACTCCGGCGCACGTCAAGGCGGTGCTTCTCGGCGCCATCGCCTATTTCATCGTGCCGTCGGATTTGATCCCGGACTACATTCCGATGATCGGCTACACCGACGATGCCGCGGTGCTCGCGACCGCGATCAATCTCGTCGCCTCGCATCTCACGGCGGACCATCGCGAGGCGGCGCGGCGCCTGCTCTCGCGGCTGCGCGAGGGCAAATAGACCGCCCGCCGTTCGCGTCACTGCGCATTCAGCGCGCCGCGGATGAGCGCCGCGTAGAACCATTCCGCCAGGCTGCGCGGCGTTCCGAGACCCAGCCGGTCGAGGTAATCCCGATGTTCGGCGCCCGGCACAAGTCCGCGCACGAGCCATGACGCGAGCTGCGTCGGCGCTGCCGTCTTGAGCGCCTGCAGCACCGGAATGAGGCGCTGCTCGACCGCGGAGAAATCGGTGCCGAACGGAAATGCCGGCAGCAGGCCGGCCTCCACCGCGGGCTTGAGGCTGCGCGCGATCGCCTCCGGCGTATTGTCGCGCGCAGTCTTCGGCAGCGCGAAGCCGCGCTCGATCTTGCCGGCGTCCCTGGCCTCGCGGATGAGCTCGTCCTGGAAGCACGAATCGGTGATCGCCAGCATTGCCGCGATCACGTCGCGATCGCTTTTGCCGCGGATGTCGGCGATGCCGTGTTCGGTGACGATGATGTCGCGCAGGTGCCGCGGGATGGTGGTGTGGCCGTAGCGCCAGCGGATATTCGACTGCGTCCTGCCCTTTGCCGTGCGGGTCGCGTGCAGCAGGATCGCCGAGCGCGCGTCCTCAAGCGCAAAGCCCTGGGCGATGAAATTGTACTGTCCGCCGACGCCGCTGACGATGCGGCCATCCTCGAGGCCATCGGAGATCACGTCGCCAAGCACCGTCGCCATGATCGCGTCGTTGAGAAAACGCGCGTTCTTGCGCGCCCGCCGCTTGGCCACTTCGTCGCCGTAGAGCTGGTTGACATAGGAGATCGCGGTCATGCCGAATTTCGCCAGGGTCTCGCGCGGCAGCTCGCGCAGCGCGCGGGTGAAGGCGCGCGAGCCGAGGAAGAACCCGCCATGGAGCACGACGCCATCGACCTCGCGCTTGAGGATGCCGGCGTGGAACAGATCGAGCATGCCTTCGACGAACATTTCCGAGCAGCCATAGAGACCGATTTCGAACGTCTCGGTATGAACGGCGGGGTCACGCGCATGGTCGTATCCCAGGCGGGTGAGCATGCTGCAGAACGCATCGTTGTGATGGTGACGCAGCACCAGCGCCTGCGCGACGGCATCGCCGAGCGAGCCGATGCCGATCTGCAGCGTGCCGTCATCGCGGACGAGGCTCGCGGCATGCAGCCCGGCGGCGTAGTCGGCGAGCGAAACCGGCGCGCGCGGCGGTGCGAACAGCGGAAAGTCGGTCCCGGGGCCGTCGAGAAGGAGATCAAGCTCGGCGGCGGCGATCGCCGCATCGCCGGGCATGAACGGCAATTCCGTGTTGGTCTGTCCGGCCAAGAGAAAATCGGCGCGGCCGTCACGGCGCAGCGCGATGAGATCGAGCGTCAGGTCGGGATTGCAGCTCAGGCTATACGGGCGCGGCGTTTCCTCGGCGCTGTGGACGACGAGCTGCGCGATGACGTTGACGCCGCGGGCGAGCACGTATTGCAAGGCGTCGGTGTAGTTGGCGCCAATGTAGTGCTGCTGCGCATAGGGCGAGCTTAGCCATCGCCCGGCGACAAAGAAGAACTCGTTGATCTCGACATTCGGCGGCACTTTGCCGGCGCGGATTGCCGTGGCGTAGTCGAGCGCCGGGTAGCCGCCGAATGCGCGCTCCGCCACCGGCGTGAAGAACCGGCGCTCGAGTTCGCTTTTCATTGGCGGCACTTCGAGCGTAAGCGCGGTGAAGATGGTCAGCTTGATCGAGGGATCGGCGGCCGCTTTGGCGTAGAGTGCGTTGGCGATGTGATTGGCCTTGCCGAGGCCGAGCGGCAAGGCAAGCACGATCGACTTGCCGACCCGTTCGACGACGGCATCGGCAAGCCGCGCCGGATCGTCGAACCGGGCCGGGCCGCCGGCCGCATGCCTCATTGCAGATTGTCCCAGCCCGGATCGGGCTGGAAGCGCGGGCCGTATTTGGCGGCCAGGCGCTCGAGCGTGTCGCGCACCTCGGCGATGCCGCGCCTACGCGCATAATGCATCGGCCCGCCGCGGAAGGGCGCAAAGCCGGTCGCGAAGATCATGGCGCCGTCGACGACGTCCTCGCCGACGACCACGCCCTCGCGCAGGCAGGTCACGCAAACGTCGAGCATCGGCAGCACCAGCCGGTCGATCGTATCCGGCGGCGGCGCGGCCGCCTCCTGCGCCTTGACCGCGTGGCCGTCCTTCCAGACATAGAGGCCTTTGCCGGTCTTCTTGCCGAGTTCGCCTTTGGCCACCTTGTCCTTGAGCCATTGCGGCGCTTCCGGCATGTCGCGGTTGAGGCTGCTGCGCAGCATCTCGGCGACGTGCAGACAGATGTCGAGGCCGACCTCGTCGGCGAGCTCGATCGGTCCCATCGGCATGCCGAACTCGGTCGCGGCCTTGTCGATCGTCTCCTTCTTCATGCCGCCATCGAGCATGATCATCGCTTCGAGGAGACAGGGCGTGAGCGCGCGGTTGACGAGAAAGCCGGGCGCGCTTTTCACCGGCGCCGGCAGCCGGTCGATGCGGCCGAGGAAGGCGCGGGCGTCGGCCAAGACCGCGTCGGCGACCTGATCGTGGCTGACGACCTCGACGAGCTGCATGCGCGAGACCGGATTGAAGAAATGAATGCCGACGAGCCGCTCCGGCCGCGGCAATCCCTCGCGCAACTCTTCGAGCGGAATGCTCGAGGTGTTGGTGGCAAGAATCGCGTCCGGCTTCATCTTCGGCTCGATCGCGGCGAAGATCTTGCGCTTGAGCTCGAGAACTTCCGGCACCGCTTCGATGATCAGGTCGGCGGTGGCGACGCCGGCGCCGCTCAAGTCCGGAATCAGGCGGTCGAGCGCGTCACGGACGCGCAGGCGGTTGTCGCGGCCGATCTTGCCGTAGAGCTCGGCGGCGCGCTTGATAGCGCCGGCGATCGGCTCTGCTTTGGCGTCGCCGAGGCTGACGGTGAAGCCATGCCAGGCGCACCAGGCGGCGATGTCGCCGCCCATGGCGCCGGCGCCGATCACGTGCACGCGCGTTCCGTTCCATTGGCCGTCGGCGAGATGCTTGAGGTTCTCGCGCAGGAAGAAGACGCGGACCAGATTTTGCGCGGTCTCGGTGACGAGAAGTCTGGCGAAGGAGGAAATCTCCGCCTTCTGCATCGCCTCGGCATCGCCGCCATGCTCGACCCAGAGATCGATCAACGCGTAGGGCGCCGGATAATGCGCCGGCGGGGCGCGCTTTACCGCCTCGTTGCGCATGCGTGAGGCGAGGAGGGGGCGCACCGGGGCGGTATTGATCAGCGTCTCGAGCAGGTTCTGCTTCGCCGGCCGCCACTCGCCGGTCACGGCGGACTTGACCGCGGCGCGCACGTGGCGCTCCTGCGTCACCGCATCGACCAGGCCGAGCGCCTTGGCGCGGCGCGCCCGTTCGGTTCGGCCGGTGAGCATCATCGTCATCGCCTGCACTGGATTGATGAGGCGCGTCAGCCGCACCGTGCCGCCGAGGCCGGGATGCAGCCCGAGCAGCACCTCCGGAAAGCCGAAGCTCGCATTGTTGATCGCCACGCGATAGTCGCAGGCGAGCGCGACCTCGAGCCCGCCGCCGAGGCAGAAGCCGTGGATCACCGCGATCGTCGGCAGCGGCAGGCGGTCGAGCCGGTCGATGACGCCGTGGCCCTGTGCGATCAGCGCTTCGATCTGCGCGACATCGGTGACGCCGCGAAACCCTGCGATGTCGGCTCCGGCGATGAAGCCGGAGGGCTTGGCCGAGCGGATCACCAGCGCGCGCGGGCGGTCGCGCTCGAGCTTGTCGAGCACCGCGTCAAGCTCGGTGAGCACGTCGGCGGAAAGCGTGTTGGCGCTGGCGGCCTTCTTGTCGCACAACAGCCAGGCGATGCCGTCCTCGTCGCTGCGCAGCCGCCAATTCGCCCACGGCCCGGCCTCCTGCGGCGCCTCGTCGATCGCGAACGGGCCAAGCTCGAGGTCGCGCTTGCCGAGGACGGCGAGCGCGGGCTTGGCGGGGTGTGGATGGCTCATGCGCGACCCCTTTACACCGCTTCGATCAGCATGGCGCCGCCCTGGCCGCCGCCGATGCATTCGGTGGCGATACCGCGCTTGTACCCGAGCCGCTTCATCGCGTTGACGAGATGGAGCACGATGCGGTTGCCGCTGGCGCCAACCGGATGGCCGACGCCGATGGCGCCGCCGTCGACATTGAGGCGGTCGCGGGCGATCCGCCCGGCGGCGCCGGGAAGGCCAAGCGCCTCGCGGCAGAATTCGACGTCGTCCCAGGCGGCGAGGCAGCCGAGCACCTGGGCGGCGAACGCTTCGTTTAATTCCCACAGCTCGATGTCGCCGAGCGCAAGCTCTTGGCGCTTGAGGATCGGCGTCGCGCAGTAGACCGGGCCGAGCCCCATCACCGAAGGATCGAGCGCCGCCCATTCGCTGTCGAGGATGACGGCCTTGGGCGTGAGCTTGTGCTCTTTGAGCGCATCGTCCGAGGCGAGGATGACCCAGGAGGCGCCGTCGGTGATCTGCGAGCTGTTGCCCGGCGTGACCTTGCCCCACGGCCGCTCGAAGGCGGGCTTGAGCTTGGCGAGGCTGTCGGCGGTGGTGTCCGGCCGCACGCCGTCGTCATGGTCGTAGATCTTGCCGTCGCGGGTAAAGGCGGGCTCGACCTCGCCGGCGAAGTGGCCGCCGCGCTGCGCCGCCGCCAGCCGCTGCTGGCTCTCGGCGGCGTACTCGTCCGCCTGCCGGCGCGAGATGTGAAAGAGGTGCGCGACCAATTCCGCGGTCTGTCCCATATTGAGGTCGGTGATTGGGTCGGTGAGGCCGCGCTCGAGCCCGATCACGGGAGTGAGGAAGGACGGCCGGAAGCTCAACAGCGCCGCGAGCCTTGCGCCAAGCCCGCGCGCGGCAAATAGCCGGCCATACCAGTTGACCGCGCCGCGGTTGAAGACGAGCGGTGCGTGGCTCAGCGCTTCGGCGCCGCCGGCGAGGATGAGGTCGCTGACGCCTTCCTGGATGTAGCGGTAGGCGGTGTCGATCGACTGCATGCCGGAGCCGCAATTGATCTGCACCGTGAATGCGGTCATCGCCTCGCCCATGCCGAGGCGCAGCGCCGCGACCCGCGCCGGGTTCATCTCATCGGCGATGACATTGACGCAGCCCAGGATCACCTGGTCGAAGGCGTCCGGCGGGAACGGCTGGCGCAGCAGCAGCGGCCGTCCGCATTGCACCGCGAGGTCGACCGGCGTGAACGGGCCGGGTGCGTTGCGCGCCTTGATGAACGGCGTGCGGCTGCCGTCGACGATATAGACCGGGCGCCGCTCTATTCCGCTGCGAACGGCTGGGGCAGCGATGTCGCTTGAGATGACACGTCTCCGTGGGTGGCCGCGCCTCTGGCGGTCAGTTCTTCCGGCGCGAAATCATCGACCGCGATCGCCGCCGCAACGGCGTCGGCCGCGGCGCGAAGCTGCGCGGCGTCGCCGGCGCTGATGGTGCGCTGCTTCACCGCCTGATCGATGTCGCGGAGGTGCGCGGCGCGCATGCGGTCGCGGATCGGCTGCACGGCGACCGTCATGGCGAAGGCGCGCTCCAGAAGCGCGACGCCATTGGCGTGCGCGCCGGTCTCGGTCGGATGGAACAAGTCGACGGTAAGCCGGTCGCGCGCCGCGCCGGGATTGGTGATGATCGCCGCGCAGGCATCGGTGACCCGGTCGGAGGGGCCGCGCCGGCGCGACCCGAATGGCTGGATGAAGAAGCGCAAGAGCCAGGCCGCCGGCCGCACCGGGAAATTGGCGATGATCTCGTCGAAGCGCGTCGCGATGGTGGCGAAGCTTGCCTCCATGCACCATTCGAGCAGCGGGAAGTCGTCGGCCTGACGGCCTTCGTCGTTCCAACGCTTGAGCGCGGCGCTGGCGAGATAAAGCTCGGAGAGAATGTCGCCGAAGCGCGCCGAGATCATCTCCTTGCGCTTGAGCGCGCCGCCGAGCGTCAAGAGCGAGACGTCGACCGCCATGGCAAAGGCCGCGGCATAGCGGCCAAGCTGCCGGTAGAAGCGCGTCGCCGCGCCGGCATCCGGTGCTGGCCCGATGATGCCGCCGGTCCAGGCGCGGACAAAGGCGCGCCACGCATTGGCGAGGCTGTGGCCGACATGGCCCCAGAACGCCTGGTCGAACGCATCAAGGCCGCGCGCGCGATCGGCGTCTTCGAGCGCCAGCATCTCCTTGAGCAGATAAGGATGGCAGCGGATCGCGCCCTGGCCGAACTGAATGAGGCTGCGGGTGACGATATTGGCGCCCTCCACCGTGATGGCGATCGGCACGCCGCGATAGGTGCTGCCGAGATAGTTGAGCGGCCCCTCCATGATTCCCTTGCCGCCATGCACGTCCATGGCGTCATTGACCGCAACGCGCATGCGCTCGGTCGCCTGCGCCTTCATGATCGCGGTCACGACCGCCGGGTGATGGCCGTCATCGAGCGCCGCGCAGGTCATGCGCCGCGCCGCATCGACGAGATACGCGGTCGCCGCGAGCCGGCCGAGCCGCTCCTGGATCGCCTCGAAATTCGCGATCGAGGTATGGAACTGCTCGCGGATGCGCGCATAGGCGCCGGTGACGTGGGCGCAAAAGGCCGCGCCGGCCGCCGACTGCGACGGCAGCGAAATGCCGCGGCCGGCCGCTAGCGCGCTCATCAGCATCTTCCAGCCCTTGCCGACCTGGTCGACGCCGCCGATGACGTGATCCATCGGGATGAACACGTCGTGGCCCCAGTTCGGCCCATTCTGAAAAACGAGCAGCGCCGGGAGATGGCGGCGGCCGATGCTCACGCCGGGCAGATGCGTCGGCACCAGCGCGAGCGTGATGCCGATGTCCTCGCGCTCGCCGAGGAGATGATCGGGATCGCGCAGCTTGAAAGCGAGGCCCAGCACGGTCGCGACCGGACCGAGCGTGATGTAGCGCTTGTGCCAATTGAGCCTGATGCCGAGCACCTCGCGGCCTTCGAAGGTGCCGCGGCAGACGACGCCATTGTCGATCATCGAGGCGGCGTCGGAGCCCGCTTCCGGGCTGGTCAGGCCGAAGCACGGGATCTCCTCGCCGCGCGCGAGCCGCGGCAGCCAATAATCCTGCTGCTCCTTGGTGCCGAACTGCATCAAAAGCTCGCCTGGGCCGAGCGAGTTCGGCACCATCGCGGTCACGGCGGCGGCGATCGAGCAGGTCGAGAGCTTGCGGATCACTTCCGAATGAGCATAGGCGGAGAAGCCGAGGCCGCCATATTTCTTCGGAATGATCATCGCGAAGAATTTTCGCGATTTCAGAAATTCCCAGGCTTGCGGCGGCAGGTCGTGCCACTCCCAATTGATCCGCCAGTCGTCGAGCATGCGGCAGAGCTCTTCGACCGGGCCGGCGAGGAATTGCTGCTCCTCCTCGGAAAGCCGCGCCGGCGCGAAGGCGAGAAGCTTCGACCAGTCGGGATTGCCGGTGAACAGCTCGGCGTCCCACCAGACATCGCCCGCTTCGATCGCTTCGCGCTCGGTGTCGGAGAGCCGCGGCAGCGCATGCTGGGCGATGCGGAAGATCGGCTTGGTGAGGAAGTCTCGCCTGAAGGATGCTTGGGTCATCGGAAGGTCCCGGGCCTGCTTGGCGGCTCGCTTGCGCCGCCATGGTTGGACGATTGGTCGCCTCACTATAAGTTCTACCGGCTTAAATATTACCCTACTCGCCGGCCGGTTTCCCGCTTGAGATAGGGACTGCGGACGGTGGCCGGTGAGGGCGGATTCACCATCGCAGGCAAGATCTTGGTCATGTTCGAGCGGCTTGAAACCTACCTCAGCGCCAAGATCATCGACTACCTGTCGCAGCCGACGGGGCGCTACGCGCCGTTCTTCGCGCCCGACCCCGCCATCGTCCGCCGCACCATCGCGCCCGGCGACATCCTCCTCGTCGAAGGCAACAGCCGGCTCAGCGCCGCGATCAAATATCTGACCCAATCGACCTGGTCGCATGCGGCGCTCTGCGTCGGCGAGCGGTCGGGAGATGTGACGGCGGATGGCGAGCCCAAGATTCTGCTCGAGGCCGAGGCTTCGAGCGGCGTCGTCACCGTGCCGCTGTCGAAATATGTCGGCCACCACACCCGCATCTGCCGTCCGGTCGGCCTCGATGACGCGGCGCGGCAGAAGGTCGTCGACTATGCGGTCGCGCGCATCGGTAAGCAGTATGATTCCCGACGCATCGTTGATCTGGCCCGTTATCTGTTCCCGTATCCGCCGGTGCCGGTCTGGTTCCGCCGCCGCATGCTGGCGATCGGTGCCGGCGATCCGACCAAGGCGATCTGCTCGACGCTGATCGCCGAAGCGTTCGCCTCGATCCACTATCCGATCCTGCCGGAACGCATCTCGATCAACGGCAAGACCTACGGCATGGCGCCGTTCGTCGCGAGCGAGGTCGAGCACATCCGCACCCACGGGCTCTACACGCCGCGCGATTTCGACGTGTCGCCGTTCTTCGCCATCATCAAGCCGACGATCGCGGCCGGGTTCGACTATCGCACCGTGCAATGGGGGCCGCCGGGCCTCGCGACGGCGGATCTCGAGGCGGCGCAGTAATGCCGCGGATCCGCTTTCCCCGATTTCGCTTTGCTCAATCCGGGCTACTGCTACTGCGCGATCGCCTGGGGCCGGCCGTCGGCGTCGACCCGCACATAGGTGAACGTCCCCTCGGTGACCTTGATCGCGGTCGAGCCGAGGCCGCGCCGCGCCCAGCTCTCGATCTTGATGGTGATCGAGGTGTGGCCGATCCTCTCGACCTCGCAAAAGCAGGACACCTCGTCGCCGACCAGCACCGGGCGATGGAACGCCATCGCGGTGATCGCGATCGTGACCACGCGGCCGCCGGCGCGGCGGGTGGCGACCGTCGAGCCGGCAAGGTCCATCTGACAGAGGAGCCAGCCGCCGAAAATGTCGCCGTGCGGATTGGTGTCGGCCGGCATGGCGATGGCGCGCAACGCCGGGTCGGAGGCCGGCTCGACCTCGGGCGCCGTGGCAGGCTGTGTGGCTTGATCGGGCATTCGAGCGCGCCGTCAAGGCCGCAGCACGATCTTGCCCATCGCCTTGCGTTCGGCGATCGCCTTGAGCGCGGCCGCGATCTCGGCGAGCGGATAGACCGCGTGGACGTGGCCGCTGAGCTTGCCTTCGGCGCACCAGCGCACGATGTCGGTCATCAGCGCGCGCTGGCCCTGCGGATTGCGCGCCACCCAGGCGCCCCAGATCACGCCGCGGATGTCGCAGCTTTTCAGCAGCACCAGGTTGAGCGGGAGCTTGGGAATTTCGCCGGCGGCAAAGCCGATCACCAAGTAGCGGCCTTCCCAGCCGAGCGAGCGCACCGCCGGCTCGGCATAGGCGCCGCCGACCGGATCGTACACCACGTCGATGCCGCGCTCGCCGCCGAGCCGCTTGAGCCCGCCGCGCAGATCTTCGCTGGCGTAATTGACCGTCTCGTCGGCGCCGTGCGCCTTGGCGAAGGCGAGCTTCTCGTCTGAGGAGGCGCAGGCGATCACCCGCGCGCCCATGATCTTGCCGATCTCGACCGCGGCGAGGCCGACGCCGCCGGAGGCGCCGAGCACGGCGAGCGTCTCGCCGCTCTTGAGCTGGGCGCGCTCGCGCAACGCGTAAAGCGTCGTGCCATAGGTCACGGTGAGGCCGGCGGCGCGCTCGAAATCGAGCTTGTCGGGCAGCTTCACCAATTGCTTCGCCGGCACCGCCAGGAATTCCCGCGCGGCGCCGTGGCCGGTCGAGCCCATCACGCGCTCGCCGAGCGCGACTTCGGTCACGCCGGGGCCGATGCTCTCGACGATGCCGGAGAATTCCGACACCGGCGAAAACGGAAACGGCGGCTTGACCTGATATTTGCCGGCGATGATGAGCAGATCGAAGAAATTGAGCGCCGCGGCCTTGACCCGCACCACCGCCTCGCCGGGACCGGCGACCGGTTGGGGAATGTCGGCGAGCTCGAGTTCGTCGGGAGTGCCATAGTGCGTGCAGAGGATGGCTTTCATGCGGGTCTCGTCATTCCAGGGGGCGCGTCACAAGCGCGAGCCCGCAATCCATAACCACGAAACAAGCGGTTGTTGGAAGTGGGTCGGCGGCAAAGTCGGCGGCCAAGCACCAGGACTATCGCTCGCGTCCTGTCGCCCGGAGCGCGTTGCTGCGCAATGACGGGGTCAGAGCCCGGTCACGCCGGCGTCCTGCAGGAGCCGGCGCAGGCGGGCGAATGCGAGACGCAGCCGCGACTTCACCGTCCCGATCGGCAGCTTGAGCCGCCGCGCGATGGTCGAATGTGACAGCCCGTCGAAGAACGCCAGCCGCACCAAGGTCATCTGCTCCTGCGGCAGGGCGCCGAGTGCGGTGCGCACCTGCTCGTCGCGGCGTGCCGCGTCGAGGCAGTCGTCGCTGTCATCGGCAGGATCGGGAAGGGCGTGAAAATCCTCTGCCGCGGCACAAAGCTCGCGGCTCCTTCGCCGCAGATCGATGCGGCGGTTGCGGGCGATATGAAAGACCCAGGTCGCGGCACCCGATTTGCCCGGGTCGTAGAGATGCGCCTTGCGCCAGATCGTCTCCATCACGTCCTGGGTGACGTCCTCGGCCGCGACCGGCGCCAAGCCGCCGCGCACCATCTGCGCCTGCAGGCGCGGCCGGAAATGATCGAACAGGACGGTGAAGGCTTTGCCGTCGCGGCTCGCGCCCACGGCGGCGAGAAGCTCGCTGAGATCGTCCGGCGCCGACATTGCGGGGCTCGACCCGCGGGGCGTAAGGTCCGCTTCGATCCAGGAGATCTGGTGCACAGCACTGCCTCGCCCTGTTGCGGCACGCTTAAGGCTCCCTCGCGCAACGCCGAAAGCCCATACGCGCGCACTCTTGACTGCCCCCAATATTGGCAACCCGGCGGTATCCCGCTGTGCTCGCCGTCACGTTTTGGCGGTACTTCGCCAAGCGCGTTGCGCTCGCGGCTGCGGCGGTTTGCGGCCGTGGCGAAATGCCGATTTCGTTCCCTCCCCGGCCCGATCTGGGCTAAAGTTTGAAAGGTTTGGATTCGCCAGCGCCTGTTTGCGAGGCCTGATGCATCTTCGGTGGTCACTTGCCCCTTCGCTGCTCGTTGCAGCGGCGCTGATCGTTCCAGCGTTTGCCCAACAGCAGCCGGCTGACACCGGAGCGCCTGCGGCTGCGCCTAAGAAGCCGCACAAGCCCAAACCCGAGGGCGCGGCAAAGCCCGCCGCTGCGGCGGCGGCCGCGCCGGCCGCAGCCGCCGGCGGCGCCAAACCGACATTGCTCAGCCAGTACGGCGAGTGGGGCGCCTACACGGCTTCGCCCGGCGGCAAGAAGGTGTGCTTCGCCATCGCCAAGCCCTCGGCCTCGGAAACCGTTCCGGCGGACCGGCCGCGCAATCCGCCCTATATGTTCATTTCCTCGCGGCCTGCGGACAAAGTGAGCAACGAGGTCTCGATCATCATCGGCTACCCGTTCAAGCCGAATACCGAGGCAACGGCCGAGGTCGGCACGACGACGTTTGCGCTATCGACCCAGCAGGACGGCGCCTGGGTCAAGAACGGGACCGAAGAGGCGCATATGGTCGAAGCGATGCGCGCCGGCCAAAGCGCGATCGTCAAGGGCGTGTCGACGAAGGGCACGCGCTCGACCGACACTTTCTCGCTGCGCGGTCTTGCCCAGGCGCTCGACCGCGTCGATCAGGAATGCAAGTAGCGGGACCCCGGTCGGCACGGTGCTGTCAAAGTGGCGGTATCCGCCTTATCTAAGCGCCAAGGAGCAGCACCAAGGATCAGCGCCAAGAATTAGCGCCAAGATTTTAAGCGCTCAGCCGCTGCGCCTTCACGGATGGACCATGACTGCCCCGCTGGTTGCAACCGAGCCGCAAGGCCTTGTCTCCGCCGCCGGCATCGAGAAGCGGCCGCTGGAGCGCTATGTCGCGCCGGAGAAGCCCTCGCTGGTCGGGATGTCGCGGCCGACGCTTGCGCAAGCGCTCGGCCTAGTCGGCGTGCCGGAGCGGCAGCAGCGCATGCGGGTGCAGCAGATCTGGCATTGGCTCTACGTGCGCGGCGCGACCGATTTCGACGCGATGACGAGCCTGTCGAAGGAGCTGCGCTCAGTGCT
>Ga0335081_10012781_pt1 | contig 13587 bp, 11 predicted proteins | sample Lox_Sample_35_FD_206713 | JGI IMG/M metagenome (GOLD analysis project Ga0335081, IMG submission 206713) | Soil microbial communities from Loxahatchee National Wildlife Refuge, Florida, United States - Lox_Sample_3.5 | ecosystem: Environmental > Terrestrial > Soil > Wetlands | place: USA...
CGTCGGCGGATCATTGAAGGCTGAAACTTGACTCCGAACGTGGGACGGTACCGTTGGTGCGACTCGCATATCTCCTCGGAGCTGCCAACGCTCGGTTTCTCCTTTGGTCCCGAAGGACGATCCCGGAGGGGTCAAGGACAGGGAGGGGTATCGTGTTTCTCGCTCGCGGAATGCGGCGAGCCGAAGCGCAGGACACGATGGACGCTTCCATTGGATGCGCAAGCACGGTCCAGATCGCCTGTGAAGTGAGCGATGCCGTGATGTCGCCAGCAACAGACCCATCGTGTCGGCGGCGCAAGCTGTTGGCGTCGTCTGAGGCGGGATCTGGCCTTGTGGGCCGCAGAGGATGTCAACTCGGGCTCTTGCCGCGCTCGGCAACGGGGCTCTTATCCGAACGAGAGCCGTCTCCACCTGCTCACCAGCCGCTATCGACGCTCGCGCACCGTGGAGCCGCTTCGCGAGCGCTGTCTCTTCCGCGTTCTCGTGCCGCGCGGATGGTGTGCCTCGCGGTAGCCGACGCGAACGCGAAGGGTGCTGCTGGATGATGAGGCCTGCGAGCACTGCACTTATTAAGCAGCGCTCCAGAAGGAAGTTGACCCCCGTCCTCTGCGCGATGGTGGGACACCGCCAGCTTCTCGGACCGGTCACCGACAAGCCTGGGTGCAACCCCTGACGGCTTCGAGCAGACCAAAGGAATCCGCTGACTCCATCGAGGTGGGCGAGTCCATGCCCCAGGCGGCCGTGCGTCGCAGGTCCGCTCATCGGCGCGCGGATGTTGTTTCGTCCGCCGACGTGAAACCAGAATTGCCACCGGGAAGCCCGCGCCTTCAGGCGTCGGGGACTGACGACACGCTCGATGTTCGGGAATGCCGCAGCGGCATTCCGGCTGCGAAACGGCTGCTGCGACGGGCGGCATCGAGCGAGCAACATGAACCCGCGAGCGGGGTGGGATTCCCCACCTCCACGCGAGAGCGGGTCGCCCGTCGAAGAGGCAAACACGGCCGCGAGGCCGGAGACGTCGTAGCCACAAGGCGAGGGCTCCGGAGAGCGACCGACGAGATGGCATCATCTCTACCTCGCAGAACCCCCGGGATTCATCCCTGGGGAGGCTTAGGATCGAGAACGTTGCCGGGTGGCGAATGGGCAGGATGAGGCAATTGAGAAGGGGACGGTTTCGCCAAAGACACGCGGCACGCGAGCAGGGACCGAACGATCCGTGGGCCCCGCCTGCCCTGCTCGCCATCGTGCAGGTTCGCGCGGGCAAGAGACACGGGGGCGCTTCGGCGATCGTGGTTGCAGACCAGTCGCGATGGGTGGTTCCGGATGAGCAGCGACGCCTTCCATTGCGTGCCCGGACCCATCGGAGTGGTGAGCATCACTGCACCTTTCGAACCGCTCGGAACTCAATCCCCGGGAGGTTGTGGGTTCAAGACTGGGGTATTGGCGCCTTGTTTGGCGGCCCAGCCGCTTGACCCGCGCCGTGCTGCCGTTGCTGGGGTGGGAAAAGAGCGACGCTCACGCATTCCAATGTTGCAGCAGATGGACTGGCACGAAGTCGCGCGGGGGAAAAGGGTGGCGGGTCTGCTCGCGATGGTGCTGCTTTCGGGAGGGTGCCGGAAGTGCCAGTCGCTTGGTTTTCTGGTCGCCAGGGCCGTGACCATGCTGCCGCGTACGCGCCTCTACCGGGTGCTTGCATAGATCGTGTATATTCCAAGATTGACACTACCGCGTAGGCAAGCTGCCGCGTCGAAGCCTGCTGTTCCCTGGGCTCGACGGCGGGCGTTGTTTGGCCCATTCGATCCATGATCCAGATCTACGACACCACCCTTCGAGACGGCACGCAGCGCGAGGGCATCTCTCTTTCCTGTGAGGACAAGCTGCGCATCGCCTCGAGGCTCGATGTCCTCGGAGTCGCTTTCATCGAGGGGGGATGGCCGGGTTCAAATCCGAAGGACGCGGAGTTCTTCGAGCGAGTCCGCGATATCCCTTGGCAAAACGCGCGCATTGCCGCGTTTGGCTCGACTTGCCGGGCCCAAGGCGGTCCCGAAGGTGATGCCAACATCCAGGCGCTCATCGATGCCCATGTCTCGGTTTGCACGGTGGTCGGCAAGACCTGGACTCTGCACGTCAGCGAAGTTCTGCGAACCACGCTCGATGACAACCTGCGCATCATCGAGCAGAGCGTGGGCTACCTGTGTGGACATGGCATGCGCGTCATCTACGATGCGGAACACTTCTTCGATGGCTATCGCGCTGACCGCTCGTATGCTCTCGAGACGCTCAGGGCCGCGGCTCGCGGCGGAGCGGAGACGGTCGTCCTGTGCGATACGAATGGCGGCTCGACGCCCTGGCAGGTCGCCGAGGTCATGCGGTCGGTCAAGGCAGTCGTGAAGCATCCGCTCGGCATCCACGCTCACGACGACGGTGAGTGCGCGGTGGCGAACTCGCTCATCGCGGTCCAAGAGGGGGCTTCCCAGGTCCAAGGCACCATCAACGGCTATGGTGAGCGTTGCGGGAATGCCAATCTCTGCTCCATCATTCCTGCGCTGGAGCTCAAGATGGACGCCCGCTGCTTGCCCGACGGGCAGCTTTCCATGCTCTACGAGATCGCTCATTTCGTCGCGGAAGTGGCGAACCTTGCCCCGGATGAGCACCGTGCGTACGTGGGCAAGTCGGCGTTCGCGCACAAGGGCGGGATTCACGCCGCCGCGATGCGCCGCTGCGCTGCCTCGTATCAGCACATCCAGCCCGAGCTGGTCGGCAACGAGATGCGCGTTGTGGTGAGCGAGCTGGCGGGGCGAGGGAATCTCCTATCCAAGGCGGAGGAACTGGGGGTCGACTTCGGAAGCGCCGATGGTATCGCGGGCGTGCTCTCCGAGATAAAGTCTCTCGAGGCGAAGGGCTTTTCCTTCGAAGCGGCCGAGGCTTCGGTGGCGATGATGATGAAGCGCCAGGAGCCCGGCTACCGCCCAGCGTTCGAGCTCATCGACTTCCTCGTCAACGTGGAGCATCGAACTGGCCGTGGCATCTTTGCCGAGGCAATGGTGAAGGTGAAGGTGAACGGCGAGGTGCTGCATACCGCGGCGGAGGGGAGCGGTCCGGTGGACGCGCTCGATGCTGCCCTGCGCAAGGCACTTGCGCCGCGCTATTCTCAGGTCGCGCAGTTCCAGCTGTGCGACTACAAGGTTCGCATCCTTGACTCGAGCGCTGGGACCGCCGCGGTGACCCGCGTGCTCATCGATATGCAGAAAGGCTCGCGCTGCTGGAGCACGGTTGGCGCCAGCACCAACATCATTGAGGCGAGCTGGGGCGCCATGGTCGATGCCGTTGAATACGGATTGCTCTTCGTTCCCTGACCTGTCCGAATTGCCGCGCGAGCGCGTCCTGCGCAGCACGCCTGGAAGGCCGGCTGGGAAGCTTCTTCTCGGTGTCGCCGCCGCCTGTGGGCGTGGCCCACAAGTTGCTGAACGGGCGGACAACAGTGGGATTCTCTTTCGCCGCAGGCAGCCGTTGGGCGTCAGGCCCGTGGACCGCTCCAGCAGCGCGGGGCGCCCAAGCGTCCCTGCTTGCTCTTGCGGTAGAACTGTTGCGATGAACGTCGGCAAGAGCTTGCTGGCGGGCTTGGCGGTGGCGCTGGTCGCCTGCGGCAGCCAACCCCAGTCCCGGCTCAAGGTGCCGGTAGGTGATTCGCCGCAGCGGGGTTCGAGCGACGCCTGGGTGACGGTGGTCGAGTTCGCTGACTTCGAGTGCCCCTTCTGCCGTAACGAAGAGCCCATCCTGATTGACACGGAGTCCCTCTACGGCGCGGACCTGCGCCTCATCTTCAAGTACTTTCCGCTCACGAGCATCCACCCCCGAGCACAGGCCGCGGCGGTTGCCGCGGAGTGCGCTGGCGAGCAGGGGAAGTTCTGGGACATGCACGACCTCCTGTTCACGACCGCGCTCGATGACGCCACGCTTCTCGCCGACGCCCGACAGGTGCCCGGTCTGGACGTGCCCGCCTGGCAGGTTTGCATCGGCACGTCGGCCTCGGCCAGTCGGGTCGCCGCGGACGTCGCGCTCGCCACAAGCCTTGCCATCGACAGTACCCCAACGCTTGTCATCAACGGCACCCCGGTGGTCGGAGCCGTGTCCGAAAGCGACCTGCGCGCTGCCATCGACCGCGCGCGGGCCGAGGCAGTGGCGAGCGGTATCCCGCGGGCCGACTACTACGAGAAGGCGGTGCTGGGAGATTGATCCAAGCCCCGGCGCTCGGTGTCCTGGCCGAGAGCCCACTGGCGTTCGAGGCCCACGACCGACTGGTCGGGCTCGTGTCGCGCTCCATGCTCAGCCCCGGCGCGCGACAGGTTGCTCTCCGCCAGCGCCCTCCCCCAGCGCGAATGTTGCACCGCCGCGCACACCTGACTGGCGCACGCCGCCGAGGTCGACGGAGGGTGATCCAGGCGCTGCGCAGCGGAACACCGGCCCAGGATGGCCGGCTCGAGGCGCTGCCACAATTCACCGAGAGCGTCGCCCGAGCGTGGCCTCATCGGCGAGGCGCGACTGGAGGCTTTCTTCTCGCCCCCCTTCACCCGAGAAGACATGCTTGAGCGGATCGCCGTGGTGGCCGACAAGTCGATTTCCAACCACGGAAACCAAATCGGCGGCACACCGAAGGAGGGCTTCATGACGGACTTGTCGCTCGCCTGGACGGCACCGCGAAACCGCGCTGGCGCCGACCGAGGAGTACAAGGGGCTTCGCCAGCGATGTGTGGCGGTCGCTCGCCGACCGGGCCGTGAACTGTCGAACTGCGACACGCGCGGGCGAGCGACGCTGAACTCGATCACTTCGCCGCCGCAGACCTTCGCCTTGCGCTTGAGCTCGGAAATGAACGTCCCTGCGCGGCGCACCAGCGATCGCGACACGAACGCGGTTTTGCAAAGGCGACAGTACTTCTTCCTCGCAGAGAGTGCTTCGGCTTGCCATCGTGTGGAGACGTTGCGCGGTCGCAAGAGGGGGATTCGACGACCACCTTGCGAGGTCTCTCGACCCGAAGAAGCTCTTCGCCACGTTGACGACCATCGCCCCGAAGTAGATGTGGGGTTCCCTCAATGTCTCGGAGGCGAGCGCCTGCCAGTGCCTCCTGGTGGGAAGCATTGGTCCACCAGGACCAGCCGCCAGACCGCACCACCTCAGGAACAGCTCGCGCTTCGAACGGACGACCATGAACGTTTGGGTGGACCACATTTGGTCCAGTTCCTGGTCCAAGGATCTCGACAGACGCCCTCCTGGGCAGCCGTGGGACCATGAGACCTTCAGAGCAGTCCATGGGGAAGAACCGTGGCAGATGACGCTGCTCTCGAGATGGTGGCAGTTCTCTTGATCCAGAGCCGCCGTGCGCGGGTCGGGGTTTCCTCACGGAGCTGTTCACGTGGAGACAAGGGGGAGCGTCGCCGTGGGCACCCTGTCGGGCTGGCCTCGGTGTGCTCATCTCGTCCACGTTAGAAACAGGCGTCGCCGTGGCGGTCCAGCCGGACTGCGCGCAGGGGGAGCAGATATGAAAGGGGCCTTTTCGCTCATGCTGGCGCTCCCCTCCCTGGCCATCGGAGCCCACAGGCCAATTGTCCTGAAGGCGGCCCGGATGTTCGCTGGCGATGGTCAGGCCGCTACGGCGCCTGGCCTGGTTGTCGTCAGAGAGGGACGAATCGCTGCGGTCGGGCCTCGCTCGGCAGTGCCTGCTGACGCTGAGGTTATCGACCTCGGCGACGCTACGCTTCTCCCCGGCCTCATCGACGCCCACACGCACCTCACACTCGAGGCAAGTGGAGACTGGAAGCAGGACAAGCTAGACCGATTGGAGAAGCCCATACCAGAGATCGCCATCCACGCAACGGTCTTCGCCCGCCGAACGCTTCTCGCGGGCTTCACCACCGTGCGCGACCTTGGTGCTGACGATCTGCTCGACGTCGGTCTCCGCAACTCCATCGCTGCGGGAGACGTCCCGGGACCTCGCATGTTCGTCGCCACATGGGGCATCGGAACGACTGGTGGCCACTTCGACGAGAACGGATTTCGGCCAGGCCTGCTTGCCACGGGCAGGGACGACGGAATCGGGGACGGCCCTGATGCAATGCGGGCGCTGGTCAGGAAGGCAGTGAAGTTCGGAGCCGACGTCATCAAGGTGGCTGGCTCCGGTGGTGTCCTGTCCGAGAGCGATGACGTGGACGTGCCGCAGCTTACACAGGCCGAGATGGATGCGGTGGTGGAGGAGGCGCACGAGCTTCGCAAGCGCACAGCCGTCCATGCTCACGGTGCTACCGCGGCGAAGCGGGCCCTGCGCGCCGGAATCGACTCTGTGGAGCACGGTTCATTCCTGGATGAGGAAGCGCTCGACCTCATGGCGAAACATCGAACGGTGCTGGTGCCCACGCTGCGCGTGCTCGACCGCATGGACGCCCTCGAGCGAGAGGGCGCTCCACTCAAAGTTGCCGAGAAGGGAAGGGCGGTTTCGGCGCACCTTCGGGCGACGTTCCGACGCGCAGTTGAGAAGCGGGTGCGCATTGGCTTCGGAACTGACTCCGCCGTGACACCGCACGGTGGGAACGCCCGCGAGTTCGTGCTGATGGTCGAAAACGGCATGAAGCCCGCCGACGCTCTGCGCGCAGCGACGAGTGTGGACGCGGAACTGCTCGGCGTGGCCGACCGGCTCGGGACGCTGGTCCCCGGCAAATTCGCGGACGTGGTGGCGGTCCCGGGCGACCCGACCGTCGACATCTCGAACATGCAGAAGGTGTTCTTCGTGATGAAGGAGGGGGTCATCTATCGCATCGACCGCGCCGAGGCTCCGCGACAGAGGGCTGGGTCGAACTGAGAGCGCACCTCTGCCGTGGCGCATGGTTCGACCCCCCGATGCCCTCGTAGTGCTTCCTGGCTCGGCGGAAGACGATTCTGGGAGCTGCCGAGAGGAACTGGCTTGCTGGCCGAGCGCTTTGCGGCGAAGTGGCCTCCAGCGGGTCGAGCCAGAAGGGGAGACTCCCGAGAGTCGCTCGCTTGGGTAGCTCGCCGGCGCCCTGGCGCTTCCTGATCCCTGCTCTCCTCGCTACCTCCAGACGCGCGGAGGCCAGGCCGGCTCGTCGCGATGATGTTTGCCGCGGCATTGAGAGCTGAACACGAAGTCTCGGTGTTGTTTGCGATGCAGCATCGCGGCGGCAGACATCCCGTCCGAGTCACCCGCGTTCACCGAAATTGCCACCGGGAAGCCTGCGCGTTTACGCGTCGGGAGGAACGGTGGCGCCGAGCGTGTCAGAGGTCGGTGGTGAACTCCATGGTGTCGTGGCTCTTTGAAAACTGACGACACGCTCGATGTCCGGAATGTCGCAGCGGCATTCCCGGCTGCGAAACCGCTGCGTTGACGGGCGGCATCGAGCGAGCAGCATGAACCTGCGAGCGGGGTGGGATTCCCCATCCCCGCGCGCCCTGGCCTCAGAGCGGGTCGCTCGTCGAAGAGAGTTGTCATGCGCGCGCGCACCCGAACGCATGAAACGGTCCGGCAAGGGGGAGTTTCTTAGGAGGTGACCTCGTGCGCGAGGCCGGAGACGTCGTAGCCGAAAGGCGAGGGCTCCAAAGAACGCGCGCCAGGCCGGGCTTGTGGCCCTCCCTGCGCCTCTCAGAACCCCCGGGATTTATCCCTGGGGAGGTTTAGAGCAGTCGAGATGGTGGCTCGCGGAAACGTCGGCATGGCGCCGGGCCCAGCCCCGGATGAGAGCAGCCCCCGTGGCTGGATCACGCGGAACGGGCGCAAATGCGAACCGATCTGGTCATCATTGCGGGACAGCTCTTGGGTCCCATGAACGACACTGTTCAGCCCCCGACTCATTGCCGACCATGGGTGCGACCATCGCGCGCGTCCTGAAGGGCGTGGCGAGGTCCTCGGCGGCAGCGGAGTTCTTCGGGGAGGTCGGCCTGGGTATCCAGGCGCTCCGAGGGCCCTGCCGGTCCGCGACCCACAGGCGTTGGCTCGCTAACGTACAAGGCATGGCCTCGAAGTCGAACGTGGATCTGCTCGTCCGAGCTGGCCTCGTGCTCCTGGTTGTCGGGGTGCTGGTCGAGAGCAGGCCAGCACGGGCATGTTCAGTCTGCGGTTGCGGTGACCCGCTTCTCACCGTCAGCGACCCTGCCGCCATCACCGGCTCGTTCCGCGTCCAGGTCGATACCGAGTACCTCCGTATCGATGCCGGGACGGACGGGCGGCCGGGTCACACGGACCAGCTCAGCCAGTGGTCGTACCGGTTCAACGCCGTGTACCGGCCGCTTGACGCGCTTTCCTTGGCCGCCACCGTTTCGCTCGTGAGCAAGACGATTCACACGGTGGGCTTGGGCACGGACGTGGTGGGCTCGGACCTCACCGGTCTCGGCGACATCGAACTGGCCGCCCGGTATGCTGTGTGGCACTCCGTCAACCTCGGGGCGCGACGGGTGCAGGAGTTCGCCGTCTCGGCGGGCGCCGCTATCCCGACCGGTTCTCACAACGCGAGGGCATCGGACGGAACGCTCATCGATCCCCACGGCCAGCTGGGTACCGGGGGGTGGGGTCCGTTCGTGGGCGTCCACTACCGCCTGGAGCAGGGGGACTGGCTCGCCTACGCGAGTGTCTCGTACCGGGTTCGCACGGAAGCGTCCTTTTTTGACGGCAGCAAGTACACGTTCGGGAACGCGCTCCTCTGGAGCGTTCATGGGCAGTACCTGCCGCATCGCCGCGTCGCGCTCGACCTGGGGGTCGACGGTCGCTACGCCAACGCCGACAAGGCTACTGCAGCAGACGGGACGCTCGCGGACCCGGTAGACAACACGGGCGGCACCGTCCTTGCGGCGGCGCCTGGCGTGTACTTTAACGCCGCGGGAGGCCTCTGGTTCTTCGTGCGCGGCCAGCTCCCCTTCTACAAGGACCTGTTCGGAGAGCAGGACGTGAAGCCCTCGGTTGTCACCGGAGTTCAGTTCCAGGTGTTCTAATGCTACGTTCGGGGTCGCGCCTCACACCGGTGAGCTCAGAAACGACGCGCCCGGATGCATTGACCCTGCCCCTGGTGTGCCCCTGACCAAAGGACACACTTGACCCAGAAGACATCTTGTGCCACAACGGGTGTGTGTGGGTCCTTGGCCAGTGGTTCAGCTCACAGACCGTGCAGCGCATCGCGGACGTGGCGGACGCCGAGCCCGACATTTCGCGGAGGTCATTGGGGCGGCGCATATGTGAGTGGCTAGGCTGGCGTCGTGAGGATGGAAAGCCGCGAGAGGAGAGCGGCAGAAAAGCGCTTGCGGAGCTGGAGAGGCGCGGGGTCGTCAATCTTCCTAAGCCTGCTCAGGTTCCCTCCTTCACACGGGCCCGCCGTAGGAGTCGAAAGGACACCGCTCCGCCCGTACCGGACGTCGAGTGCAGCCTGAAAGGGTTGGGTGGCTTGGATGTTGTTCTCGTCTCGAGCCGATACTCGAAGCATTCGAGAATCTGGAACGGGCTGATGCGGCAGCACCACTACCTGGGTGCGGGGCCCCTGATAGGAGCGCAGGTACGCTACCTGATTCGGAGTGAGGCCCACGGGGTGCTCGGAGGACTGAGCTTCAATGCGGCCAGCAGGCGACTCAAGAGTCGGGATAACTGGATCGGCTGGAGCGAGCGAGCGCGGCGAGCGAACCTGCAGAAAATGGTCTGCAATAGCAGGTTCTTGATCTGTCCCGGGGTACGAGTACCCAATCTCGCCTCGCGGGTTCTGGGGCTCGCTCTCCAGCGACTTCCGGAGGATTGGAAACAGAGATATGGATACCAGCCGGTCCTGGTCGAGAGCTTCGTGGACTCTCCACGCTTCAAGGGCACCTGCTACAAGGCAGCCAATTGGGAAGCGATAGGCGAGACGGCTGGGCGAGAGGGAGGATTCCCGAACGGGAAGAGGTCCACGGGCAAGAAGCAGATCTTCGTCCACCCGCTGAGCGAGGACTTCAAGGACCAGCTGTGCAAGACACCTCACGAGCCGCTGGTGGTCAGGGGGCGCGCAGCGGATGCCCAGGATTGGGCCGACGAGGAATTCGGCGGCGCGCAGATCTTCGAGGGACGGCTGAGGACTCGCCTTTGCAACCTGGCGAGGGACTTCTTCAAGCAACCGGGTAAGCCGATTCCGCTGGCCTGTGAGGGGTCCGAAGCCAAGACGAAGGCGGCCTACCGATTCTTCGGCAACAAGCGAGTGGACATGCGCATCCTGCTCAAGGGGCACACCGAGGCCACGCTCGAGCGAGCTCAGGAGCACCGGACGGTGCTCGCGGTACAAGACACCACTTCGGTGAACTACACAGCCCACCCGAGCACCGAGGGACTCGGCCCTATCAACACGAAGAAGGACCACGGGACGGGTCTCATCCTTCACAGCACCATCGGCTTCACGCTGGAAGGCACGCCGCTGGGAATCCTGGATGCGCAGTGCTGGGCACGGGACCCAGAAGAAGCGGGGAAGAAGCGAAAGACCCTTCCCATCGAGGCGAAGGAGAGCTTCAAGTGGCTGCATAGCTACCGGGCGGTAACCGAAGCTCAGCGATTGTGCCCGGAGACCATGTTCGTCAGCACGGGGGATCGGGAAGCGGACATCCACGAGCTCTTTCTGGAAGCCCAACGGACTCCGGATGGCCCCAAGCTGCTTGTCCGAGCGAATCGCTCCTGTCAGCGGAAGGTGCGTGCTGCGGAAGGGGCTGAGACGGAGGATTACGAATACCTCTGGGACAGGCTTTTGAAGGAGCCGCTCAGCGGAACCTTGGAGATCCACATCCCTAGACAGGGGAGTCGTCCTGCGAGACTAGCGACTCTCGAGGTTCGATTCTGCCGGGTCTCGCTTCGCCCGCCCCAAAGCAAGCCGCACCTCGCTCCGGTCGAGGTCTGGGCAGTCCATGCACTGGAGGTCGGCTATTCCGACGCCGTCAAGGAGCCAGTGGATTGGATGGTCCTGACAACGGTTCCAGTGACCAGCTTCGAGCAGGCCACGGAGCGCGTGCGCTGGTATTCGCTGCGCTGGGGCATCGAGGTCTTCCACCGGGTCCTCAAGTCTGGCTGTCGCATCGAGGATCGGCAGCTGGGTGATGCCGAGAGCATAGAGAACTGCCTTGCCATCGACATGGTCGTGGCCTGGCGGATCCACCTGCTGACCAAGCTGGGGCGAGAAACTCCCGATATGCCTTGCGACGTCATCCTGACGGAGAACGAGTGGAAGGTTCTCCACGCTGTCGTGCACCACCAGCCACCGCCGGACGCACCACCCTCATTGCGTGACGCCATCCGGATGATCGCCAAGCTGGGCGGCTTTCTCGGCCGCAAGAGCGACGGCGAACCCGGTACCACCACGATCTGGCGCGGCTGGACTCGCCTGGCGGCTATGCAAGAGGGCTATGCGGCGGGCTATGCGGCAGGCCGGTACATTCGCGAACGCGACGGACCGTGAACCATCGGTCTCACGTATGGGCAAAGGTCAGGCCGACGCGGGAGGTCCCCCCAGTGGCGCGCCTCCGCGGCGCCCCAAGCTCCTCGGGTCGTGGGGCACGAACCGGCGGCGCGGCCGCCGGTAGTGCGGCAGGACGGCCTGTGCCGGGAGGCCCCGATAGAGTAGCTGCCCGGCGCGCTCGTACGGTGCGCTCCTCGCGGCGGACCTCGGCTACACGACGGCCCACGTCCGCTACAACATCGGCCTCCCGCTCGCGGAGAACGACCGGCTGCTCGACGATCTGCTCCACGCGCTCGAGGCGGCGTCCCGGTCCAGTCGCACCGGCTCGTCCTGATGGGACGGAGGCTCGCCGCATCTCGGAGCGCCGCTGGAGAAGCTCGGGGTCGCGGTCACCGGGGGCTCAAGGCGGTCGGCCTCGCACACAACGAGCTCGTCGCGAATGTGATCGCGCCGACGGGCGGATGCACGCACGCCGCTGCCCCTCGCGCCCGGCGCGTGCCCGCACCACTTCATCGTCGGCGCCCCCGCACCGACCGAAGGACGCGACTGTGCGCGTGGCGAGCGCCGCGGCGGGGCTTTCCGTCGCAACGACCGCTCGCTGCTGTGACGTTCGCTTCTTCACGGGCGTGGGCCATCTGGCGCCCGCCCGACACACGAGTTGTGCACCTATCTTAGATCGGACGCTGCTGCGCCCAGGTTCCCTCCGAGGTGACGCCAGGGACCTGGCAGACCGCGCAGGCCACGCTCGACGCCGTGGCGAGCGGCGCTCGGACTCGCCGAACCGGCGTTGGTGTTCGGTGCGATCCAGGAGACCGCGATCGCGGCGACCTACCCGACGATCCGACAGGTCAACGCGACTGCGGGCCGCCTTGGGGCGATCGCGTCCTGGACCGTTCCTCGAGCCCTTGCCCGCCTTGCCGTTGAGACACGGACATCCTGCTCGGGACCTCGACGCAATCGGTCCACGCTTTCACGCGCGGTCGCTCACCCGACCCGCCGGGCGAGGACCTCGGCGTGTTCGAGCAGCCTGCGGAGCTCCGGCGTGGGCTCCCGGGAGCGATCCCCGCGCCGCGTCGCGCGCCGCACCTGGCTCAATGCCCGCGCGAGGTCGATGTTTGTGAGACCCTGAGAGACGAGGATCTCGTCCAGCTTACGGATCCGCGCCTTGTACTCCTTGAACAGATCGTTCATTCCCACTCCTGAAGGATGCAGGCGGTGGGCGCGCCACCTGCTGCGCGCCGGCATGCATTCACCAGCGCAGCAGACGGCCGCTTCGGAAGCCGATACACCAGCGAACGACCGCCTCTTCGGGCGCGCGTTCACTCACGATCGCCTCCGCGGGGGCGACCGTTCAGCGAACGGAGGTCAACGCGAGAAGTCCACTTTATCCGAGCGGCTCGAAAAAGGAAACGCCCCTGATTGTCGCCTGACGGGAAAGCGTGCGAACGGGAAGGAGGACTGATCCCGATGGTCCTTTGCGACGTCCGAATGGCTGCGACAGGCCGCTGGCGAGGGCCGAGACAAGGTTGGTGAGTGCGCACCTTCGCCGCGGCGTGCTGGCTCCGAACGAGGGGTTGAGCACGTCGGGACCGCTCAGCCCCTCGGGCCGCGCAGCGCTCGTAATGCCGATAGAGAACGGACGCTGGGTACGGGAGGCAGGCGTCGAGGACGGCGATGGGGCGCCATCAGGCCCAGCCATGGGCTTTGGCCGCGAGCTCACGGACCTCGTCGTCCTGTGCTGCTTGGACCCTGTCCTCGAATCGGATCCGGCGGTGGGCCCCGACCATCCTGAACGGGAACTTCCCCTGCACGAGCAGCTTGCCGACGTGCGAACGGGAGACGTTGAGGAGCTCCGTCGCTCGCTGGGTCGTCAGCTCCGCGTGCAACCGGCAAGATGGTGACCGCGTTATTGTCCGCTATCTCACCGAGAATCCGGAAGAAGAGCACGAAAGCCTGGCACGGGACGGTGATGCGTAGCTCGGGGCGCGGCGAGGGAAGGATGGAGATCGCAGCTCCTCGCGTTCGCGACAAAGCTGTGCGAGTTTCTGGACCAGTACCTCGCATCACAAGAGGCTGAACGTCACGCCTTGAGCCGTCTCAGTGGAGGCGCGGCATTCGAGTGGTGGCTGTCGT
>Ga0335081_10012782_pt1 | contig 13587 bp, 8 predicted proteins | sample Lox_Sample_35_FD_206713 | JGI IMG/M metagenome (GOLD analysis project Ga0335081, IMG submission 206713) | Soil microbial communities from Loxahatchee National Wildlife Refuge, Florida, United States - Lox_Sample_3.5 | ecosystem: Environmental > Terrestrial > Soil > Wetlands | place: USA: Florida...
CCGAGCGCGGCGTAGGGCCCGAAGCCGCCGCCGATCAATACGTGGTAACCCTCGACCGGATCGGTCTCCTCGCTCTCTTGCACCTTGCAGGCGAGCAGGCCGATCTCGGAGACGAAGTGCTGCGCGCAGGAATGATGGCAGCCGGTGAGATGGATATTGACCGGCGCGTCGAGAGCGACGCGCGTCTCGCACCAGGCCGCGATCTCTTCGGCGTGGCGCTTGGTGTCGGAGGCGGCGAACTTGCAGCCGGTATTGCCGGTGCAAGCGACCAGGCCGGCGCGGATGGCATTGGCCACGACCGCAAACCCGAGCGCCTCGATCTTTTCCCGTGCGGCCTCGACCTTGGCGTCGGGTACGCCGGAGATCAGCAGGTTTTGCCAGACCGTCAGCCTGATATCGCCGTCGCCCAGGTCGCGCGCGATCGCAGCGAGACCGCGCATTTGCGCCACCGTCAGGCGGCCGACCGGCACGACGACGCCGATCCAGTTGAGGCCGGCCTGCTTCTGCGCGTGCACACCGAGATGCGCCGTGCGGTCGAAAGGCGGGCGCGGCGCCAGCGCACCGGGCACGGCGCGGGTAAGCTTGCGGCCGACCTTTTCCTCCATCAGGCCGAGGAATTTCTCGACGCCGATGCGGTCGAGCACGTATTTGAGCCGCGCCTTGGTGCGGTCGCTGCGGTCGCCGGTGTCGATGAACACGCGCACCACCGCATCGGCCACTTTGGTGGCTTCGGCCGGCTTCACCAGCACGCCGGTATCGCCGGCAAAGCTGTGATGGCCGGTGAGGCCGCCGAGGCAGAGCCTGAACCAGACGCCGGGCTCCAGGCCGAAGCCGTCGTTCACTTGCACGGCCTGGAAACCGATGTCGTTGGTGTCCTCCAGCACCGGTACGAGGCCGGCGCCGTCGAAAGCGACGTTGAACTTGCGCGGCAATCCGTAGAGCGAGCGGTCGTTGAGGATATGAAAGTGCCATTCGCGCGCGTAAGGCCGCGTGTCGATCAGTTCCTGCGGATCGATACCGGCGGTCGGCGTGCCGGTCACATTGCGGATATTGTCGGCGCCGGAGCCGCGCGAGCACAGGCCGAGGTCCTGAATCGCCTCGATCACGGCGACCGCGTTCTTCGATTCGATCTCGCGCACTTGCAGGTTGGCGCGCGTGGTCACATGGGCATAGCCGCCGCCATAGCGCTCGGCGAGGTCGGCGACGCCGGAGAATTGCGTCGCCTTGAGAATGCCGTTCGGCATGCGCAGCCGGCACATATAGGAGTTCTGGTTGGGCGCCACATAGAACAGACCGAAGAAGCGCCAACGGAAATTGTCCGGCGGCTTGGGATATTCGTTGCGCGAGGCGAGATCCTTCAGCCGCTCGTAGCTGTCGAACGGATGCTCCTCGCGCTTGAACTTCTCGGGATCGGACAGCTTGCCGCCGGCCGCCAGCAGGCGGTCTTGCGCTTTGCGCGCGGCGGCCTCGGGCCCGGACGGCTCGGGTGCCGCGGCCGGAGCCGCGGTGCCGGGTTCCGCAGCTCCGGCCAGGCCCTTCGCCGACTTGGCAATCTGCAAGCCGGCGACGAACCCTTCCAGGTAACGCTTCTGCTCGGGCGCGAAATCGCCGTCGACGCCCGTCAGTTTGAGCTCGTTCCCGGCCTCCGACGTCATTCCGCCGGCACCTGCGTCGGCTCGAGCGCAACCGGCGCCATTTTCGCGCGCGGCCGGTGTGTGATGTAGATGGCAAGCCCGGTGAAGATGAATCCGCCGACCAGGTTGCCGAGCGTGACCGGAATCTGGTTCCACAGCCACCATTCGGCGACCGTGATCTTGGCACCCATCATCATCCCGGTCGGGATGATGAACATGTTGACCACGCTGTGCTCGAAGCCCTGCGCGAAGAAGATGAACACCGGCATGTAGGCGCAGGCGATCTTGCCGATGGTCGAATTCGTGGTCATCGCCGCGACGATGGCGAGGCAGACCATCCAATTGCACAGGATCGCCTTGACGAAAACGGTGACGAGCCCGGCAAAGCCGAGCGCCTCGTAGCCGGTGGTCTTGAGCTGCGCGACCGCGATGATCTTGGCGGCGACGCCGGCCGGCGCCGCGGTGCCGAAATTGGTGAGCGCGATGGCGAGCAGGCCGCCGTAGGCGACGCTGCCGATCAAATTGCCGAGAAACACCCAAGCAAAGTTGGCGAGCAGGCTTGGCGCGCTGGCGTCGCGCTCGACCCAAGGCAGCGGCACCAGGCCGAAGCTGCCAGTGACGAGATCGAGGCCGAGCAGCACGATCAGAATCAGGCCGACGGGGAAGATGAGCGCGCCGACCAGAGGCTGGTTGGTCTGCACCATGCCCGTCAGCGCAAGGCTGGTGGCCGCGGCCAGGATGGCGCCGGCGAGCCCGCCGCGGATGACAAGATCGAGCGGCGACAAAGTCAGCTTGCGGCGCCCGGTTTCGACCATCGTGCTGGCGACATCGACGGGCTTCACGTAATCCATTTGCGGCTCCCTGTGCTGGTCGACGCCAAAAACAGGCGCCTTTCGCTCTTGCTATGCTGCAAAGCAGCAAAGAGCGTGCCAAGAACAAATCATTGAAATCGCTACTGTTCTAAGCGTTGATGAGCGCCGGGCCTGCTGACTAAATTGGCGTTTGCGTTGATATTTTGTGCAACACGCACGCTGCATAGATTCGCGCCAATAGTTCCGAGACTCGTCGGCTGGCTACCTGCCGTCGGCAAGACTTATCTGTGGAGCTTTGCGTTCCTGCGTCTCTCGCGCGGCGGCGATGCCACTAGATTGCGCCCGATGACAGCTCTTCGTTATCGCAATGCGCTACGCGCGCTGCTGACGCCGACCGAGCGGCGCGTGTTCGCCCGGCTCGACACGCCGCAAAAGGTGCAGGACTTCCTCGACCGGCTGCCGGCCAATTTCGAAGTCGATGGCGAGACCGCCATGTCGCCGCGCCGCCTGCTGCAGGCGCGCGTCGCCCATTGCGCCGAGGCCGCCGTGTTCGCCGCCGCCGCGCTCGCCTACCACGGCCGGCGCGCCTGGCTGATGGACCTGCGCGCGCTGCCGAGCGACCAGGACCACATCGTCACGCTGTTCCGGGAGCGCGGGCTGTGGGGCGCGATCAGCAAGACCAACCACGCCATCCTGCGCTGGCGCGATCCGATCTACCGCAGCGCGCGCGAGCTCGCCATGAGCTACGCGCACGAGTACTGCCTGCCGGGCGGCAAGAAATCGCTGCTGGAATATTCGCGGCCATTCGCGCTGACGCGCTTTGCACCCGCGCGCTGGGTGATCGCGCCCGACGATCTCGACTGGCTGCTCTACGCGCTCGACGTTTCACCGCACGAGGCGGTCGCGCCCCGCCGCGCCATGCGGCGGCGGCGACGCTCTGCGCCGATCGAATTGCGCGCGCAGGAAGAGATGGAATGGCCAGTGCCGCGCAAGCGCAAGACCAAGAGCAAGGCGCGGCGCAAGCGTTCGGCGCGGCATAGAAGCTAGGCCGCGCTCACACCGAACCGTCGACAACCACCTCTATGAGCTTGGTGCCCGGCCGTCCGAATGCGGACGAGAGCGCCGGACGCAACTCGCTTGGTTGCGTGATCCGCATCGCCTCCAGGCCGAGCGCCTCGGCAAGCCCGACAAAATCGACCGGCGGGTCGGCAAAATCCATGCCGACGAAATTGCGGCTTTGGTGGAAGCCCAGAAGGCGCTGCTTGATGATCCGATAGCCGCCGTTATTCGCGATCAGCACCGTCAACGGCAACTTGTGATGCGCGGCCGTCCAGAGCGCCTGGATCGAGTACATCGCGCTGCCGTCGCCCGAATAGCAAACGACCGGACGATCGGGATTGGCGAGGCTCACGCCGACCGACGCCGGCAGCCCCCAGCCGATGCCGCCGGATGCAAGACCGTGATAGCCGTAGCGGTCGCGATGGGGATGCAGCGCATGCATATAGCGCGAAGACGTCAGGCCCTCGTCGACAAGGATAGAGTTTGCCGGCATCGCTTCGGCAACTTGCAGCGTCAACCAATCGGGATCGATCGGCTGGCGCTCCTTGTTCTTGGCGATCTCTTCGATGAGTTTCGTACGCCGTGCCGTCCAGTTCTTGGACGCCAAGGCTTCGACGCCGTCTTTTGCGCGCCGGTCGAGTGCGGCGCCGCCGGCAGCCTTGAGGGCCGGGATCAGCACGCGCAGGCTTTCGCGCACGTCGGCCTTGAGCGCGATGTCGACCGGATAATTCTTGGCGAGATCCCATTCGACGAGACCGATTTGCACGATCGGCATCCCTTCGGGCAACGGATCGACCCGACTGTGCACCGACATCCGCAGCGGATCGGCGCCGAGCACGATCATCAAATCGTAGCCCGCCAGCACGTCGCGCGTTTCCCTTTGCGTGCGGGACAGCACTCCCATGAAGCAAGGGCTCTCCGACAGGAAATGCGCGCCATAAGGGACCGACTGCTGATAGGCGGGGCAGCCGAGCGTCGTCGCCAGAAGTGCGGCTTCTTGCAATGCGTCGCTCTTCACGACCTCATCGCCGGTGACGATGACGGGACACTGCGCCTTCAGAATACGCTGGACCAGCAGTTGCAAGGCACCGTCCGACGGCCGCACGCGCGTATCGACTCTGCTCGATCGCCCGAGGTCGATCCCTGCCTCGGAATTCAGGATATCTCCAGGCAGCGAAATGAACACAGGCCCGGTCGGCGGCGACGTCGCAACTTTAGCGGCGCGGCGAACGATCCGCGGCAGGTCCTCAAGCCGCGTCACTTCGATCGCCCATTTCACCAGCGGCTCGGCGACCCGGAGGAGAGGACCATAGAGCAGCGGCTCCATCAGGCCGTGGCCCTGTTCCTGCTGGCCGGCGGTTAGAATCATGGGTGTTCCGGTGAAGCTCGCATTGTAGAGCGCGCCGACGGCGTTCCCGAGCCCGGGCATGACATGCACATTGCAGGCGACCAGGCGGCCGGAGGCTCGGCTATAGCCATCCGCAATCGCCACCACGAGGCTTTCTTGCATCGCCATGACGTAAGTCAGATCGGGATGCTCTTTCAGGGCGTGCATGATCGGCAGTTCGGTCGTCCCCGGATTTCCGAACAGGTGCGTGATGCCCTCATCCTTGAGCAGCGCAAGAAAGGCCGACCGTCCGGCGATGCGATTCATGTGAGGCTTTCCATTCCTAAGAGCAGTTGGACGCCAAGGACAATGATCATGGTCAGTCCCAGTGCAAAAGTGCAATGGCGTACGGGCGCGGCCTGGCGCCCTGCCCCGGAATGACAGAGTGAGACGAGGGAGCTATACAAGCTCGCAAATTTCAGCCTGGAGTCCCCGCGTGCCGTCCTTCACCTTCCGCCGGCAATTGACCATCGAATGGGGCCAGTGCGATCCGGCCGGCATCGTGTTCAACAGCCGCTTTTTCGAAATGTTCGACGCCAACACTTGGCTGCTGTTCGAGGCGGCGCTTGGAGTGAAACCGCAGGAGTTGGGGAGCCATTTTGGCATCATCGGCATCGCGCTGGTCGATGCCCGCGCCGATTTCCGCAAGCCCGTCAAGTTCGGCGCCATGATCGAGATCGCCTCGCGAATTTCCGAGTTCCGCCGATCGAGCTTCGACGTCGAGCACAAGGTTACCATCCTCGGCGACTTGGCGGTGGACGGTGCTGAAAGCCGCGTCTGGACCGCGCGCAACAAGGACGATCCCGACAAGATCGGCGCCGCGCCGATTCCGGCCGAAGTCATTGCCCGATTTGGGTAATTTACCGCGCGAAGAAGGCAACTGTTCCAGCCATTCCCGGCTTTGGGTCTGGGGCGGCCGGGTCCGCTATGTCGTAATCTCGCCAACAACAGCGCGCGATTCCAATGCGCGCGGGGACGAAACGTTTGACACGCCTGCTCGAATTCACGCTCAACGGCCGCAACCGCGCCGACGCGGTGGCGGACAATATGCTGCTGCTCGATTTCCTGCGCGAGCAATTGTGCCTGACCGGCACCAAGACCGGTTGCGACGGCGGCGAATGCGGCGCCTGCACCGTGCTTATCGACGATCAGCCCGCGCTCTCCTGTTTGACCTTGGCGGCCACGGTCGCCGGCAAGCGCGTCGATACCATCGAGTCGCTCGGCCACGACGGGCAACTCTCAGCGGTGCAGCGTGGCTTCCACGAGAAGCTCGGCTCGCAATGCGGCTACTGCACGCCTGGCTTCATCATGGCTTCGGCCGGCTTGCTGCGGAAAAATCCCAACCCGAGCGATGACGAAATCCTGGAAGCGCTCGGCAGCAACATCTGCCGCTGCACCGGCTATGTAAAGATCATCGAGGCGGTGAAATACGCAGCGGCGCTGCAGGCCGAGGGGGTTAGCCCGTGATTGTAGCCTGCACTGTCCTCATCCTGAGGAGGGCGCGCAGCGCCCGTCTCGAAGGATGGCTGCACGTCCGGAGCTTTGGGCCATGCTTCGAGACGCGACCTTCGGTCGCTCCTCAGCATGAGGTCCGATTGGCTGGTACCCCGTGAACAAGCCCTTTCCCGCGCACAATATCGGCGACTACGTGCCGATGGTTGATGGCCCGGAGAAAGTCTCGGGCCGCGCCAAGTACACCGCCGATGTTTTGCAGCCGGGCCAGCTCGCCGGCCGCATCTACCGCAGTCCCTTCTCGCACGCCGAAATCGTGTCGGTCGACGTGTCGGAGGCGCTCAAGCTGCCGGGCGTGAAGGCGATCGTCACCGGCGCCGACTGCGACAAGGGTTTCGGCGTGCTGCCGATCGCGCGCACCGAATATCCGCTGGCGCGCGACAAGGTGCGCTACCGCGGCGAGCCGGTGGCGGCCGTTGCGGCGGTCGATGACGCGACCGCGCGCGAGGCGCTGCGCCGCATCAAGCTGACGGTGCGCGAATTGCCGGCCTATTACACGGCGAAGGACGCGCTCGCACCCGACGCGGTGCAACTGCATGAGAAGAAGCCGGGCAATATCGAGCGCGACGTGCTGTTCGAGCTGGGCTCGACGGCGCAGGGCTTCGCCGAGGCGGACCTGGTGCGCGAGGGCGCTTATAACTGCGCCGAGGTCTGCCAGAACCAGATGGAAATGCACGCCGCGGTCGCCGACTACGACGCCGTGCGCGATCGGCTTACCGTGCACGCCTCGACGCAGGTGCCCTACTACGTGCACCTGATGCTGGCGCAGATCCTCTCCATGGAGATGTCGCGCATCCGGGTGATCAAGCCGCATGTCGGCGGCGGCTTCGGCTGCCGCACCGAGACGCTCAACGTCGAGCTGATCGCGGCGCTTTTGGCGCGCAAGGCGTTGGGCGCGGTGCGCATCGTCACCAACCGCGAGGAAACCTTCATCACCCACCGCGGCCGGCCGGAAACCGACATCAAGCTCAAGATCGGCATGCGCCAGGACGGCCGTATCACCGCGGTCGAATGCGAATGCGACCAGCGCGGCGGGGCGCATTCCGGCTACGGCGTGGTGACCATTCTCTATGCCGGCTCGATGCTCTACGCCATCTATGACCTGCATAACGTCAAATATCTCGGCAAGCGCGTGCTGACCAACACGCCGCCCTGCGGCGCCTTCCGCGGCCACGGTACCGTCGATATCCGCTTCGCCTTCGAGAGCCTCATCGACCAGATGGCGGCCGAGCTCGGGCTCGACCCGTTCGCCGTGCGACGCACCAACCTGCTCAAGGCGCCGACCTTCACCGACAACGACCTGATGGTGAATTCCTACGGCCTGCCGGAATGTCTCGACTGGGTGGAGAAGGAAAGCCGCTGGAAAGATCGCAAAGGCAAGCTCGGCAAGGGCAAGGACAGCTTGCGAAAAGGCTTGGGCATGGCCTGCTCGCATTACATCTCCGGCGCCTCAAAGCCGGTGAACTGGACCGGCGAGCCGCACGCCACCGTCAAGATCAAGGTCGACTTCGACGGCTCGGTGGTGGTGCTCTCGGGCGCCGCCGACATCGGCCAGGGCTCCTCCACCATTTTGGTGCAGAGCGTGGCCGAAGTGCTCGGGCTCGACATTTCGCGGGTGCGCATCGTCACCGGCGACTCGGAGGTGGTGCCGAAGGACAACGGCTCTTATTCGTCGCGCGTCACCTTCATGGTCGGCAATGCGGCGATCGACGCCGCGCAGAACCTGAAGAAGATTTTGATCGCAGCCGCCGCGCGCAAGCTGGAAGCGCGGCCGGAGGATATCGAGTGCCTGGGCGAAGTCTACCGCGCCGGCGCGCAGGACAAGGGCGCCAGCTTCGACGAGGTGGTGGCCGAGGCGCTGAAGGACTCAGGCACCATCACCGTCACCGGCAATTATTCGACCATCCCGGAATCGCACGGCGGCAAGAAGTACCGCGGCGCTGCGATCGGCGGCACCATGGGTTATTCCTATTCGGCGCAGGTGGTCGAGGTGAGCGTCGACGAGGAGACCGGCGTGGTCACCGTCGACAAGGTGTGGGTCGCGCACGACTGCGGCAAGGCGCTCAATCGCCTCACGGTCGAAGGCCAGGTGCAAGGCTCGGTCTGGATGGGCATGGGCCAGGCCATGAGCGAGGAAGCCGCCTATCACGACGGGCTGATGCTCACCGCCAACATGCTCGACTACCGCGTGCCGACCATCCAGGATTCGCCGCCGATCGAAGTCGGCATCGTCGAGAGCATCGATCCGCATGGGCCGTTCGGCGCCAAGGAGGCGGGCGAAGGCTCGCTCGCCGCGTTCCTCCCCGCTCTCACGGCGGCCATCGCCGACGCCATCGGCATCCGCTTCAACGACCTGCCGGTGACGCCCGACCGCGTGTTCGAGGCGATCGAGAAGCGCAAGCGCGCTTTGGAGAAGAAGAATGCATAACTTCCGTTCGTCCGCGCGAAAGCGGGGACCCAGGGCCAAAGAACTGGATTCCCGCTTCCGCGGGAATGAACGGATTTGGTGGAAGGGCGCCGCCTGATGGACGCGCTGCCGCAATTCCGCGTGCTCAATCCGGCGACGCTCGACGAGGTCATCGCGGCCCGCGTGCAGCATCCTGATTCCAAGCCGCTCGGCGGCGGCACCGATCTCGTCGTCAATATCCGCCGCGGCATTGAAGCGCCAACAGTGCTGATCGATATGAACCGCGTGCAGGAGCTGCACGCCATCAAGGCCGACGCGAACGATTTGGAGATCGGTGCGTCGGTGCGGCTAAGCGAATTGGCGACGCATCCGGCCGTGCTCAAGCACTATGCGGTGGTGGCGCAGGCGGCGGCCCACATCGCCGGTCCCACCCATCGCAACATGGGGACGGTCGGCGGCAATCTCTGCCTCGACACCCGCTGCATCTACTACAATCAAAGCGAATGGTGGCGCGACGCCAATAATCACTGCCTGAAGACCACCGGCACGATCTGCCACGTGGCGCCGAAGAGCCGCGGCGTGTGCTTTGCGACTTTCTCCGGCGATCTTGCGCCGGCGCTGCTCACGCTTCAAGCGCAAGTCGACATCGCCGGCCCGCAGGGCAAGCGCACCGTTCCGCTGGAGAAGCTCTATATCGGCTTCGCCCGCCAGGACGTTCCGGTCACCGAGGCGCAAGGCGACGGCAAGTTCTTCCTTTCGCTGCGGCCGGGCGAGATCGTCACCGCCGTGCGCGCCAAGAACACGCCCGGCCTGCGCTCGGGTTACGACAAGATCCGCATCCGCCGCTCGATCGAATATCCAGTTGCCGGTGCCGCGGTCGCGCTCAAGCGCGAGGGCGACAAGCTCACGGACCTGCGCATCGGCTTCACCGGCACCAATCCGCGCCCGGTGCTGCTCGCCGGCACCGACAAGCTCTGCGGCGGTCCTCTCGACGAGCGCGTGACTAAAGGCCTCGACGCGCTGGTGCGCGACCAGATCATGCCGATGAAGACCACCTTCACGCCCGGCCATTACCGGCGGCGCGTCGCCGGCGTCTTGGCGCGGCGGCTGGTGACGCGGCTGTACGAAGGCTAGCGTCATGCACGGGGGAAGCGCGCTCGAGGATTTCACCGTGCGCCGGCCCTACAACGCCGTTGCCGATTTCGTCGATACCCACATCGCGCGCGGGCGCGCCGAAAAGATCGCCTTCATCGATCCCGACCGCTCGCTCACTTACGGCGAGCTGCAGGCGCGCAGCATCCGCTTCGCCAATGCACTGCGCGCGCTCGGCCTGCGGCACGAAGACCGCGTCGCGCTGCTGTTGCACGACACCGTCGACTATCCGGTGGCGTTCTGGGGCACCATCCGCTCCGGCAGTATCGCGATCCCGCTCAACACCTTCCTCACCGTCGCGCAATACGGCTATATGCTCGCCGACTCGCGCGCTTGCGCGCTGGTGGCGGCGGCCCCGCTCGCTCAACTCATATGGCCGATCCTCGATCGGCTGCCGCATCTGAAGACCATCATCCTGGTCGGCGCCATCGCGGACGACAAAGCGGGCTTCCCCGGCCGCGAGGTGCACCTGTTCGAGGACCTGATCGCGGGCGCCGATCGGGCGCCGTTCACCGCCGACACGCTGTCGGACGAGGTGGCGTTCTGGCTCTACACCTCCGGCTCGACCGGGGACCCGAAGGGCGTCAAGCACGTGCATTCCAGCCTGATGGCGACGGCAAGACTGTTCGGCCAGGGCATCCTCGGCATCGGCGAGAGCGACGTGGTGCATTCGGCGTCCAAGCTGTTCTTCGCCTACGGACTCGGCAACGCCATGAGCTTTCCGCTGTCGGTCGGCGCCACCGCCGCGCTGTGGCCCTACCGGCCCTCGCCGGAAGGCGTGTTCGAGATGATGCGCAAGCACCGCCCGACCGTCTTCTACGGCGTACCCTCGCTCTACACCGCGTTGCTCGCCCATCCCGAGATCTGCAAGGGCGCCGGCTCCGACCGGCTGCGCCTGTGCGTCTCGGCCGGCGAAGCCCTGCCCTCGCACATCGGCGAGCGCTGGCGCGACGTCGTCGGCGTCGACGTGCTCGACGGCATCGGCTCGACCGAGCTCCTCAACACCTTCTTGTCCAATCGTCCGGGCGACATCCGCTACGGCTCGACCGGCAAGCCGGTGCCCGGCTACGAGGCGCGCATCGTCGACGAGAGCGGGCGCGAACTGGGCGTCGACGAGATCGGCGAATTGATCGTGCGCGGGCCGTCGGCCGGCGAAGGCTACTGGAACCAGCGCGCCAAGAGCCGGCGGACCTTTGCTGGCGAATGGACCTACACCGGCGACAAATACCGGCGCGACGCCGACGGCTATTACTACTACTGCGGCCGCACCGACGACATGTTCAAAGTCTCCGGCATGTGGGTGTCGCCGTTCGACGTGGAGGCGGCGCTCGCCTCGCACGAGGCGGTGCTGGAGGCCGCCGTTATCGGCAAAGAGGACGCCGACGGCCTGATCAAGCCGAAGGCCTTCATCGTGCTCAAGAACGGCATCACCGCCGACGACGACCTGCTCGAGAAGCTGAAGACGCACGTCAAGGAAAAGGCCGGCACCTGGAAATTTCCGCGCTGGATCGAGTTGCGCAGCGACTTGCCGCGCACCGCCACCGGCAAGATCCAGCGCTACAAGCTGCGGGAACAAGAATTGCGGGCGGGGCGCTAGTCCGCTTCCCCTCATGGTGAGGAGCGCACGAAGTGCGCGTCTCGAACCATGAGGCCCGTAACATTTGGCCATCCTTCGAGACGCCCGCCTTCGGCGCTCCTCAGGATGAGGCCGAATTCTGGGGATGCCGCCACGCGCGTTGCAATGGCCTGGGCCGCCGCGCACAGTTGCATTGGCGGCGCGGCACTCCATCTGAAGGCCAATAGATGGGAGAGCTGTCTTGGACATTGATTTTAAGACGATCATTACCCTTGCCTTCACTACGGGACTTTTTACGGCCCTGTTGAACCAGGGCCTTGGGTGGCCAAAGGAAGCATTTGAGCGGCGCCGAACCCGCAGGGACGCCGCAAAGAGCCTCGCGATAAGGCTTGTCGAGATACTGACAGCCTATGCGCAGGATTGTAATTCGCGAGCTAACGCCAATCGCTACGACGAACGAGAGGGCGCGCACGGTCGCTACAGCCGACTGCCCGAGATGCTAGAATATCCCAGTGGTCCGATGGAATTGCTTCCGTCACGGATTGCTGCGGGCCTCGTAGACCTTAGAAATGACATCGTCGAAGCCAATCGTGATATTGATGGCACCGCTGAGGCGGTCGGCTACCCGGAAGCAATCGACACCGCTACACATCGTAGTGTGACAATCGGACTTAGGGCGTCCAATCTCGCGGCTAGGCTGCGGCGGCACTACGAACTTGGCGCTTATCAAGGTCAGTCGGATTTTGAGTCAGAACTCCGAAAACATTACAGGGCGATTCACCACGGTCCGGTGCGCAGATTTTGGAATAGCCGACACGTCTATCGGATTAGGCGTTATATTTCGCGCAAGAGACGACGGCTCAATAGCCGCTCCTCAGGACGAGGGCTGTGCAAATCAGTGCGCCGGCGCAGCGGCCGCCTGCAGCGCGCCGAGCAGATCGGTCGAGCCCTGCACCGCGACGCGCTGGTGATAGAGATGCAGTCCGTGCAAGCCGCCGAGCTCGGCGCCGTTGCCGGCGCGCCCGGGACCGCCGTGATGGCATTGCGGCATGACGATGCCGTGGCCGGTGTGGGCGTCGGCAATCGACGGCTCCACCGCCAGCACGCGGCCGTGCGAGGCGCCGAGTGCCGCCACCGCGCGTGCTAGGAAATCGCGGTCCTCGCCGAAAACAGAGGCCACCAGCGACCCGCCGCCGCGGCCGGCGAGGGCAAAGGCACCCGCCTCGTCCTTGTAAGGAATGATCGTCGCGCAGGGGCCGAACACTTCGGTGTCGTGCACCGCGCGCCCCTCGCCTTCCAGCCTGAGCAGCGTCGGCGCCACGAAAGCCGATTTTCCGGCATCGATGCCGTCGAGCTTGGGCGCGCTCTCCGAGCCGGCGACGAATTTAGCCTCGCCGGCCAAGCGATGGATGCCGTCGAACGCCGCCTTTTGCTGCGCGCGGCTGACCAGCGGTCCCATGCGGGTCGCCTCGTTGCGCGGGTCGCCGACGGTGGTCTTGGCAAGGCGCGCGGCAAGCGCGTCGGCGACGCTGCCTGCGCGCTCGGCCGGCACGAAGATGCGGCGGATGGCGGTGCATTTCTGCCCGGCCTTCTGCGTCATCTCGCGCGCCACTTCCTTGACGAAAGCATCGAAGGCGGGCGTCGCCGGCGCGCAGCCGGGCGCCAGCAGCGCGGCGTTGACGCTGTCGGCCTCGACGTTCACGCGCGCGCCGCGCGCCAACACGTTGCGGTGGCTGGCGATGCGCTGGGCAGTTTCCGATGAGCCGGTGAAAGCGATGACGTCGTCGGCGATTGTCTGGTCGAGCAGATCGCCGATGCCGCCGCACAGCAGGCTGAGCGCGCCCTCCGGCAGCACGTTGGCGGCGATCACGTCGCGCACCATCTGATGGGTGAGCAGGCAGGTGGCGGAAGCCGGCTTCGCCAGCAACGGCATGCCGGCGAGCAACGCGCAGGCGGCTTTCTCCCACAGACCCCAGCTCGGGAAATTGAACGCATTGATCAGGATCGCCGCGCCATGCCGCGGCACCAGCAGATGCATGGCCTGGAAG
>Ga0335081_10012783_pt1 | contig 13586 bp, 3 predicted proteins | sample Lox_Sample_35_FD_206713 | JGI IMG/M metagenome (GOLD analysis project Ga0335081, IMG submission 206713) | Soil microbial communities from Loxahatchee National Wildlife Refuge, Florida, United States - Lox_Sample_3.5 | ecosystem: Environmental > Terrestrial > Soil > Wetlands | place: USA: Florida...
GAACCGGAACTGACCGGCCGACGGGTGCTTGAAGCCGTAGCCGACCGAGAAGTCGAGGCCCGAGGTGGTCAGGCTGCCGAAGTTCTGGGTCGGGTCGAGGATGTACGTGATCGCGTGGGTCGCCGGGTCGCGGAGGATCGAGTCGCATCCCTGCTGGTGCTGGTAGCAGTTCGACAGGATCGTCTGCACCGGCACCGACACGATCGAGTTGTCGATCTCGATGTGCCAGTAGTCGAACGTGACGCCCAGGCCCTTGATCGGCTCGAGCACGATGCCGGCGGTGCCGATCGTCGCGGTCTCGGGCTTGAGTTGCGGGTTACCGCCGATCTTCGACCGCTGCTGCTCGGTCATGAAGCTGGCGTTCGCGGGAACGCCTTCCTTCGCGCACTCCTTCGCGGTGGTCGGGTTCGACAGCTGGCTCATGCCGCTCGGCGGGTTCGAGTCACACGGGTCCTCGACCAGCGGGAACGAGTCGGCGAGGCCCTGGTACAGCTCGGCGACGCTCGGCGCGCGGAACGCGGTGCCGTAGGTGCCGCGCAGCGAGATCCCGCCGATCGTCTTCCACAGACCGCTCAGCTTGTAGGTCGTGCCCGAGCCGATGTCGCCGTTGTACGAATAGGCGCGGCCTGCGGCGTCGAACTCGACCCACTGCGCGTAGTTGAGGCCCGACACCGGAACGATCGACAGCTCGCCGAAGCCCTCGAACGCCGAGTACGAGCCCTCGGTCGGAGCGATCGCGTTACCAGTCGTGTTTCCGGTCGCGGTGAGCGGGTCGGTCTGGGCGCCGCCCTGCTCGTGCCGGTAGTCACCGCCGAACGCCAGCGAGATATCGCCGTGGTTCGGCAGGTCGATGACCTTGCCGGACGCCTTGGCCAGCGTCGTGCGCTGCTCGTTGAAGCCTGCGTCGATGCCGGTGAACGTCAGGTAGTTGATCATGTCCGGCGTGACGGTGTTCGGCACGAGCAGGCTGAGCGGGACGCAGCCCGGGATCGGAGCCGCCGCGGTACCGCACGTCGGCGCGTTGCCGTTGTTCGGATCGCGGAAGCTCGGACCGAGCGCCTGCTGGAGGTTCGTGAGGATCAGGTCGCCGTGGGTCTGGTTGGTGGCGTCGGTGCGGCCGTAGTCGAACGACACCTCCCACTTCCAGTTCTTGAGCGGCGAGTCCTCGTCGAACTTGCCATCGACGCCGACCACCGCGCGGGTGGTGTTGACGTTCTGCTTGTAAGTACGAGGACCGAACTCCTGGAGGCGCCGGTTGTAGTCGACGACGTCGGTGCCCAGCGGGTTGTAGATGCTGTCCCCCGAGATCGGCGTGCCGTAGATCGCCGTGAAGATCGGCTCGGACGCGAGCTGCTGCTCCGAGTTGCGGCTGTTGAACGACGCCTCGAAGAACGCGGTGACGTTCTTCGCCACGTCGTAGTGACCGGTCGAGAACAGGTTCACGCGGTCGGACGGCGTGACCAGGTAGTTCAGCGGCTGGAAGTTGTAGTTGTCGCCGAACGTGGTCGCGGTCGGGGAGTTGTAGTTGCGGAACAGCGGATTCTGCAGCGTGCTGCCCGGAGCCGCGGTGCAGAAGATCGTGGTGCAGCCGGGGACGTTGAACTCCGGCGCGCCGGTGCCGTCCGGGTCGGTGTTGATGCGGCCGGTCGGACCCGCGCTCGAGCCCGAGAGCGTCGCCATCTTGTTCTCGAAGTCGTACGCGTACGTCTGCTTCGAGAAGTCGCGGTCACCGGCCATGATCTGGTCCTGGTGCTGGTAACCGGCGGAGAACAGGATGTTGCCCTTCTTCGACGAGTGACCGGTGACCATGCTGAGGTCGTAGTCGGTGCCGTCGCCGTGCTGCGACGTGCCGAGGTAGGCGGTCGCCTCCGTGCCGTTGAAGTCCTGGCGGGTGATGATGTTCACCACGCCGGCGATCGCGTCGGAGCCGTAGGCCGCCGACGCGCCGTCCTTGAGGACCTCGATGCGGTCGATGACCGCCAGCGGGATCGTGCCGAGGTCGACCGAGTCATCGGCGCCCAGGCCCGAGGCCACGACGCGGCGGCCGTTGATCAGCACGAGCGTGCGCTGCGTACCGAGGCTGCGCATGTTGATGCGGACCGAGCCATCGCCGCCGTTGTTGTTCTGCTCGTTGATCGCGTTGCCCTGCGACGGCAGCTTCTGGAGGATGTCGCCGACGTTCGTCATACCGGCGGCGGCGAGCTTCTCCTTGTCGAGCACCGAGATCGGCGACGGCGTGGTCAGCTCCTTGCGCTCGACGAGCGAGCCGGTCACCGTGATGACCTCGTTGCCCTGCGTCGCGTTCTGCTCGGCCATCTTCGCGAGGTCCGCGTCGCTGAGCCCGCCGTTGGCGCCACCCTGATCGGGCGGCGGTGTCGGCGGCGGCGCCGGCGGCGCGGGCGGCGGCGTCGGCGGCGCCGGCGGCGGCGTCGGCGGCGCCGGCGGCGGCGTGCCCTGATCGGGCGGCGGCGCCGGCGGCGGCGTGCCCTGATCGGGCGGCGGCGTCGGAGCCGGCGTCCCCTGATCCGGAGGCGGTGTCTGCGCCACGCGCACCGGCGCGTTTTTCTGACGCGGGCGCATGTGCAGCGACTTTGGCGCCGGATCCGCAGAAGCGGTTCCAACACCGAGGAAGACTAGACAGGCACTGTAAAGGAACCGTTTGGTATTTGGCATGAGTGACCCCAGGCGAGGGCCGCAACCTCGCACAGGTCCACTCGGAGTTCGACTATGTTGGCTAACTTTCTATGACGAATCTGCGAAGGTTCCGCACAGGAGTGAATGCCATTCCTGGAGATCCGGAGTCAGGATCGTACGTATATATAATGATGAAGCGCTCACTGGCACTCATCGTTCCATCGCTTGTCGTCGTCGTGTCATGGCACCTTTTCTCGACGACAACCGCGTGGGTGATGCCCGTCCACTGGATCGTCTCGGCGATCTTCGTGGTGGGCGTGGCGGTGTTCGCAGTCGCGACCTGGCGGGGGGCGGGATCTCCTCGTCTCGTACTGGCGGTCTTGCTGCTCGGAGCGGAGCTGGCGGTGATCGTGACCCTGCTCGCCGGCGTGCGGTTGCTCGGCGTCGATCTATTTGGCGACAAACGACTTGCCGGCGCCGTCGGGGTCGCGCTCGCGGTCGCGATCTACGGGCTTCTCCGACGTCGTGTCTGGGGCCGCTGGCTGGGTCTCGGCCTGGGTGCGACAGGTCTGATGTCGGGTGGCATCAACTTCCTGCAACTGTGGCCGGTTACGAGCGCGGTCAACCCGCAGTTTCCCGCCTGGTCGATGCAGATGTTCGAGTCGGAGTGGGTGCTCGCGCTGACCTCGCTGGGCGGCGCGATCGTCCTCGCGTGTCTGGCCAGCGCGCCGGTCGGCGAGCTGTTCGCCGAGCGCGCGCACGGCACGTGGGGCTCGCGCGATCGCCTGGTGCGTGCGCTGCGCCTCACGATCATCGCCGCGTTCGTCGCGGTGCCGATGCTGCTGGTCTACGTGTGGGCGCAGCCCCTGGTGTCCGGAACCCGGACGACCGCGCTCGTGCTCGCCGGCGCGCTGACGGTCGGCGCGTTCGTCGCGGCCCGCGGCAAGGTGATCGGCGCGGTGCTGCTCGTGCTCGCCGGGCTCGGGCTGTTCGCGCAGACCGCGTTCACCTACGCCAACACCGACGAGCACCGCATCGCGGCGTACTACGCGGTGTTCTGGCTGCCGGGCGCGGCGCTGTCGCTCGCGAGCGGCGCGATGCTGCTCGCCGCGCTGGTCCGCAAGCTACGGCGCTAGCGTCGCCAGCTCGAGCGCGACCGGCGCGACCGGCGCGGCGGTCGCGAGCGCCGCGGCGTGGGCTGCGCCCATCGCGAGGTCCTGGACGTACACCACGTCGCCGCACAGCTCGACCCGGTCGGCCATCACGGACACCGCGGTGAGATCGTCGAGCAGGCCGACCCCGTTGGCCTTGAGGCAGGCCTCCTTGCGCGTCCAGATCCGGAGGAACGCGGTGCGCTCGCGCTGGGCGGCCTCGTCGGGCGCGAGCACCAGGTGCGCGAGCCGCGCCGGGTCGATCGGGGCGTCGAGCCGCTCGATGTCGACCCCGACCCGCACGTGCGCGATCGCGAGCAGCGCGACGTCGTCGGCGTGGCTCAGGTTGAGCTCGAGCCCCGAGCCGACCAGCCGCGGCTTGCCGCGCGGCGAGCGCGCGAACACCAGGTCGCGCGGCGCGCCGCCGGTGTAGCGCGCGACGATCGCGCGGACCAGCGCGCGCTGCGCGAGGTAGGCGGCGCGATGCGCCGGCGCGGCGAGCCGCTCGGCCGCGCGGCGCTCGTCGTCGGACAGCGCGTCCTGCGGCGCGTCCTGCGCGCACGCGAACCGCCACACGTGGACCACGCCGCGTTCGAGCGGGCCGCGCGCGTTGCCGTAGAGCGTGGCGATCACGCCGCTGGCTCGGCCGCCGGCGCCTCGTCGTCGGCCTCGATCTCGCGGATGTCGCGCACCATCGTCGCGAGCGCGAAGCCGAGCACGAGCACGACGCCCATCACCGAGAACAGCGCGCCGATCTCGGCGGTCAGGCCGCCGCCCCACAGCTCGGTGCCGGTCGCCGCGAGCACGCGCGGCACGAGCCGCTCCGACAGCGGCCCCGACACCACGTACGATACCGGGACGATGAGCTCGACCAGCATGAACATGGTCGCGAGCACGCGGCCCTGGACGTCCTCGGGGACCTTGGTCTGCCAGACCGTCATGATCGCGGCGTTGGTGATCGTCATCGCCAGCGCGAACAGGAAGTTCATCGCGCCGAGCGAGTACAGGTCGCGCGAGAACCCGTAGGCGACGTAGACCGCGCCGCACGCGAGCGCGCCCGCGAAGAACTGCTGGACGTTGGAGAACCGCCTGGCGAGCAGGCCATACGCGATGCCGCCGACGAACACGCCGCCGCCGAACAGGCCGTTGGTGATGCCGAACTCGCGCTCCGACAGGAACGACAGCGCGTACGGCGCCATCAACACGCTGCCCACGCCGATGAAGAAGTTCGCGAACAGCGCGACCAGCAGGAGCTTGAGCAGCGCCTTGTGGCGATAGATCCAGCGCACGCCGTACACCGAATCGGCGAGCAGCGACACCGGCTCGTCGTCGCCGTCGTCCGAGCCGCGCGGCCGCGGGATCGCCATCGCGGCGATCACGACGGTCGCGGCGACGAACGTCGTGACCTCGATCGCGAGCAGGCCGGGCAGGCCGGTCAGCCCGAGCAGGAAGCCGCCGATCGCGGGGCCGGCGAGCATGCTGATCGCGCGCCCCGACTCGAGGAAGCCGTTGTAGCGCGGCAGGTCGTCCTCGCTCGCCATCAGCGGCACGGTGGCCTCGAGCGCGGGGAACTGGAACGCCTCGCCGACCGACGCCAGGCACGCGCCGGCGACCACCATCCCCATCGACAGCGTGCCGAGCATCGCCCCGGCGAGCACGATCAGCGTGCCGCACAGCGACACGGTGGCCGCGCCGATCATCACGCGCTTGCGCGACGAGCGGTCGACGATGCTGCCGGCCAGCGGCGACGCGATCATGCCGGGCACGGTGTTGGCAAGCAGCAGCGCGGAGAATGCGCCGACCGACCGGGTCGCCTCGTAGATCCACACCGACACGCCGAACCGCGCGATCTCGGAGCCGAGCAGGGACATGCTCTCGACGCCGATCAGCGTCCAGATCGTGCGCGGCGACGATCGCGGCACTAACGCGTCATCCAAGGGCCACCTCCGTCGATGATACTGGTATTTTCCTCGGCTGGGAGATGACGGACCTGGCGGACCGCCTCGAGCTGCCCTGCGATCGCGCGCGGCCCGCGATCCGCAACCCGGACTGGCAGCGCGCGAGCGGCCGGATCCCGCCGGGGTGCGATCTGCTCGCGGCCTACGCGGTGTGGATCGGCAAGCTCGCGGCCACGCGCGACGTCGTGATCGGCACGGGCGGCGACACCGCGCGCGCGATCGCGCTCGATCCCGGCGAGCCGTTCGCGGCGCTGGCGGCGCGGCTCGCGGCGACGCCCGCGGTGACCGGCGTCGCGGCGTCGCCCGATCCGGCGCGCCACCCGCGGTTCGACGTCGGGTTCGGCGACGGCGAGCCGCTCGGCGATCTCCACCTCGCGCTGCGCGGCGGCGACTTCGAGCTCGCCTACGACGCCAACCTGGTGTCGCCGGACCTCGCCGCGCGGCTGCGCCGGTCGCTGGTCCACGTGCTGCGCACGGTCGCGCTCCACCCCGAGCTGCCGGTCGGGCGGATCGCGCTCGCGAGCGACGCCGAGATCGAGGAGCAGGTCGCCGAGTTCTCGACCCCGATCTTCAACTGGCCGCGCCACCTCGTGCTGCACGAGCTGTTCGAGGCCAAGGTCGATCAGGCGCCCGACGCGACCGCGCTGGTGCTCGGCGAGACCCGCGTGAGCTACGCCGAGCTCGAGCGCCGCGCCAACGCGGTCGCGGCCGCGCTGGTCGATCGCGGGGTGACCGCCGATTCGATCGTCGCGCTGGTGCTCGACCGCTCGATCGAGATGATCGTCGCGATCCTCGGCGTCTTGAAGGCGGGCGGCGCGTACCTGCCGATCGAGCCCGACGCGCCCGACGATCGCATCCGCTACCTGCTCGACGACTCGGGCGCCGCCGCGGTGCTGACCTCGCCGGTGCACGCCGCGCGGATCGCGCACCGCCACGTCGTCGCCGTCGCGGACGTGTGGGACGGCCCGGGGGAGCGCCTGCCGCGGCGCGCCGAGCCGCACCACCTCGCGTACGTGATCTACACCAGCGGCTCGACCGGCCAGCCCAAGGGCGTGCTGGTCGAGCACCGCAACGCGGTGCACTTCGTGCTCGCCGAGAAGGCGGACTTCGCGATCCGCGCGAGCGACGCGCTGATCCTGCTGTCGTCGTACGCGTTCGACGCGTCGATCGACCAGATCTGGCTGGCGCTCGGCAGCGGCGCCAAGCTCGTGCTCGTCACCAAGGACCAGCTGCTCGATCCGCAGGGCCTGGCCAAGCTGATCGCGCGCGAGCAGGTCAGCCACCTCGACAGCGTGCCGGCGCTGCTCGCCGAGCTGTCGCCGATGCTGCCGTCGATCCGCCAGGTCGTGGTCGGCGGCGAGGCCTGCCCGGTCGCGATCGCGCGCGCGTGGTGCCGCTCGACCCGGTTCTGGAACGAGTACGGCCCGACCGAGACCACGGTCGGCTCGCTGCGCCACCTGGTCGACCCCGAGCGCGAGATCGGCGGCCGCGTGCCGATCGGCCGGCCGATCGGCGCGACCCGCGCGTACGTGCTCGACTGGGGCGGCTGCCACGTGCCGCCCGGCGTGCGCGGCGAGCTCTACCTCGGCGGTGCCGGCGTGACCCGCGGCTACCTCCAGCGCGACGAGCTCACCCGCGAGCGCTTCGTCGCCGACCCGCACGCCGAGCCGGGCGCCCGGATGTATCGCACCGGCGACGTCGTGGCGTGGCTGCCCGACGGCTCGATCGAGTTCTTCGGCCGGGTCGACAGCCAGGTCAAGCTGCGCGGCTTCCGCATCGAGCTCGGCGAGATCGAGGCCGCGCTGCAGCGCCACCCCGACGTGTCGGGCGCGGCGGCGACGGTGCACGCCGGCGCGCGGCTGGTCGCGCACCTGGTGGCGAGCCGGCCGGTCGCGGCGAGCGAGCTGCGCGCGTTCCTCGCGGCCAGCCTGCCCGCGTACATGGTCCCCGACTTCTTCGTCCAGCTCGACGCGTTTCCGACCACGGTGTCGGGCAAGATCGATCGCAAGGCGCTGCCGCCGCCGCGGCTCGAGGGCGGCGACATCGAGCCGCCGAAGAACCAGGTCGAGCACCAGCTGCGCGCGATCTGGGCGCAGCTGCTCGCGCTGCCCGCCGAGCAGATCGGCGTGACCCGCAGCTTCTTCGAGCTCGGCGGCCACTCGCTGCTGGTCATGCAGATGCTGTCGCGCGTGCAGGCGCAGCTCGGCGTCGCGCTCCGCCCGGCCGACGTGCTCGCGCACCCGACGATCCGCGAGATCGCCGCCGCGATCGCCGGCGCCGAGCGCAGCGCGCCGCTGCCGCGCGCCGACGCCACGCTCGCCCTGCCCGCGACCTCGGTGCAGCGCCGGCTCTACGTGATCCAGCAGGGCAACCCGCGCAGCACGTCGTACAACCTGCCGCTGCTCTACGCGGTCGAGGGCGAGCTCGACGAGGCCGAGCTCGCCGCGGCGTGCGCCCAGCTGATCGAGCGCCACGAGTCGCTGCGCACCGCGTTCTTCTTCCAGGAGGGCCAGATCCTGCAGAAGATCGCGCAGGCGCCGCGCTGGAAGCTCGAGCGCTTCTCGCTCGACGCGCAGTCGCTCGAGGCCGCGACCGCCGCGTTCGTGCGGCCGTTCGCGCTCGAGGCGCCGCCGCTGTTTCGCGCCGCGGTGTTCGTGCGCGGCGGCGCGATCACGCACGTCGCGTTCGACATGCACCACATCATCTCGGACGGCACGTCGATCGACGTCCTGCTCGAGGACCTGATCGATGTGCTCGAGGGGCGCACCCTGCCCGAGGCCGGCCCGCGGTTCTTCGACTACAGCGCGTGGCTCGCGAGCGCGGCCGGCAAGGCGCGGCTGGCGGCATCGCGCGATCACTGGACGAGGCTGCTCGCCGACGAGCCGCCGCTGCTCGACCTGCCGTACGACGTGCGCCGGCCGCAGACCCGCAACCAGGCCGCCGACGAGATCTCGCTCGAGCTGCCGGCATCGCTGGTGGAGCGGGTCGCGCGGTTCGCGCGCGAGCGCCAGGCCACGCCGTTCGGCTTCTTCGCCGCGGTGTACTCGGCGTTCCTGTCGGCGACGACCGGCAGCGCCGAGGTGATCTGGGGCTTCCCGACCGCCGGGCGGCCGCACGCCGAGCTCGAGCGCACGGTCGGGATGTTCGTCAACACGCTGGTGTTCCGCGCCACGCTCGATCCCGCGCACACGTTCGACGAGCTGCTCGGCGCGGCGATGGCGCAGGTTCGCGAGGCGCTGCGCAACGAGGACCTGCCGTTCGAGGACATGGTCGCCGACCTGCCGCCGCCGCCGCCCGGCCGCAACCCGCTGTTCGACACCATGCTGTCGTACGAGGGGCGGATGCCCGACGAGTACCGGGCCGGCGACGCGGTGCTGCGCGAGCGCGCGCTGCCGCATCGCTTCGCGCGCACCGACCTGACCGTCGTGATCCGCGAGCGCGGCGCCGGCGGCTACTGGCTGCGCCTCGAGTACTCGGCCGACCTGTTCAGGCGCGCGACCGCCGAGCGGCTCGCGGCCGAGCTCGTCGGGATGATCGAGCGCGTGCTCGCCGAGCCGTCGGTGCGGCTCGCCGACCTCCACGCGTGCGACGCCGCCGAGCGCGAGCGCCTGGTCCACGGCTGGAACGCGACCGAGCACGCGCTGCCGCCGGTCGCCGCGGTGCACGAGCTGTTCGAGCGCCACGCGCGCGAGCGCCCCGACGCCACCGCGGTCGAGCTCGGCGAGCTCGCGCTGTCGTACGCCGAGGTCGACGCGCGCGCCAACCAGCTGGCGCGCGTGCTCCGCGGCAAGGGCGTCGGCAAGGACGCGATCGTCGGGATCCTGCTCGATCCGTGCGCCGACATGCTGATCGCGGTGCTCGGCGTGATGAAGGCGGGCGGCGGGTTCCTGCCGATCGATCCCGACTACCCGCTCGCGCGCAAGCTCCACATGCTGCGCGACAGCGCGACGCGCGTGCTGCTCACCCGCGGCGCGCTCGCGGCCGAGCTCGGCGCGGTCGCGGTCGAGCGAGTGCAGCTCGACGATCCGGCCGTGCTCGCGGGCATCTCGAGCGAGCCGGTCGACGCGCGGGTCGCGCCCGGCGACCTCGCGTACGTGATCTACACCTCGGGCTCGACCGGCACGCCGAAGGGCACGCTGATCGAGCACGGCAACTTGCTCAACTTCGCGGCGTGGTACGCGGACTACTTCCGGATCGCGCCGGGCGACGGCGTGTCGAAGTACGCCGGCTTCGGGTTCGACGCGTCGATCGCCGAGCTCGTGCCGTGCTTCATCTCGGGCGCGCGCCTGGTGATCGTGCCGGCCGAGCTGCGGCTCCAGCTCGACGAGCTCGACGGCTACTTCGCGGATCACCGCGTCGCGGTCGCGTTCCTGCCGACCCAGTACGGCGAGCAGTTCCTGCGCGCCGCGACCCGCCACCAGCTGCGCGCGGCGTTCCTCGGCGGCGAGAAGCTGCGCTCGCGCCCGACCGAGCGCTGCGCGATCGTCAACGGCTACGGGCCGACCGAGTACACCGTCGCGGCGACCGCGTTCACGGTCGATCGCGCGTACGACAACATCCCGATCGGCGCGCCGCTGTGGAACACCCAGGTGCTCGTGCTCGATCGGCTCGGCCGGGTGTGCCCGGTCGGCGTCGCGGGCGAGCTGTGCATCGCCGGCGCGAGCATCGCGCGGGGCTATCTCAACCGGCCCGAGCTGACCGCCGAGAAGTTCGTGCCGCACCCGTTCGAGCCGGGGCGCCGGATGTATCGCTCGGGCGATCTCGCGCGCTGGCGCGACGACGGCAACCTCGAGTTCCTCGGCCGGATCGACACCCAGGTCAAGGTCCGCGGCTTCCGCATCGAGCTCGGCGAGATCGAGCAGGCGCTGCTCGCGCTGCCCGGGGTCGAGGCCGCGGTCGCGGTCGCGCGCGAGAACCCCGCGGTCGCCGGCGACCTGTCGCTGGTCGCGTTCGTCCAGGCGTCGGGCACGACCCAGGCCGCGACCGAGGGCGACCTCAAGCTCGCGCTCGGCGGCACGCTGCCGGCGTACATGGTGCCGGCGCGGATCGTCCAGCTCGACGCGATCCCGCTCACCGCGAACGGCAAGGTCGACAAGCGCCGGCTGCCGCCGGTCGAGCTCGACACCGCCGCGCTGGTCGAGCCGCGCAGCGCTCGCGAGCGCGAGCTGCGCGCGATCTACGCCGACGTGCTCGGCCGACCGGAGCCGACGATCAGCGTCGAGGCCAGCTTCCTCGAGCTCGGCGGCCACTCGCTCAAGGCCGCGGTGCTGCTGTCGGCGATCTTCCAGCGCACCGGCGTCCAGCTCAGGTTCGCCCGGTTCCTCGAGGGCTCGTCGATCGCCGCGATCGCGCGCGCGATCGACGCCGCGAGCGAGCCGGTGCGCGAGGCGCCGCGCTGGGAGCCGGCGCCGCCCGGCCCGCTGCCGCTCACCGCGTCGCAGCAGCGGATCTTCGCGGTCCACCAGCTGTCGACGTGGAGCACCGCGTACAACATCCCGTTCGCGTGGGAGCTCGCGCCGGGCGTCGATCCCGATCGCCTGGCGCGCGCGCTCGAGCAGCTGGTCGCGCGCCACGCCGCGCTGCGCGCCGCGTTCACCATCGAGGACGGCGTGCCGCAGCAGCGCTTCGACGACACCGCGCGGCTCGCGGTCCAGCGGCTCGAGGTCGAGGACGCCAACCTGCGCGGCGCGCTCGAGCACCTGGTCCAGCCGTTCGAGCTCGCACGGCCGCCGCTGGTGCGCGCCGCGATCCTGCGCAGCGAGACCCGCCAGGTGCTCGCGCTCGATGTCCATCACATCGTCGCCGACGGGCTATCGGTCCGCCTGCTGCTCGACGATCTCGAGCAGCTCTACGATGGCAAGGCGCTGCCGCCGCCGTCGCCGACGTTCGCCGACTACGCGTCCTGGGAGGCGAGCGAGGCCGGCCGCGCCGCGAAGCAGGCCGAGCGCGCGTGGTGGCTCGAGCGGTTCACCGAGCTGCCGAGCCCGCTCGAGCTGCCGTGCGACTTCGATCGCCCGCCGCGCCTGCAGTTCGACGGCGACGAGGTCGCGTTCGACCTGCCGATCGAGACCGCCAAGCCGCTGCTCGAGCTCGCGAGGACGTGCGCGATCACGCCGCTCGGCGTGTTCCTCGCGGTGTGGGCGGTCGCGGTGTCGCGCCTGGGCAACTCGCCGGATCTGGTGATCGGCATCCCGGCGTCGGGCCGCCAGAAGGGCGGGATGGACGGCATGGTCGGGATGTTCGTCAACACGGTGCCGCTGCGGGTCAGGCTCGACGCCGACGAGACGTTCGCGGCGCTGTGCGCGCGGCTCGGCCGCGAGGCGGTCGACGCGTTCGAGCACCAGAGCTACCAGCTCAACGATCTGGTCGCCGATCTCGGGCTGGCCCGCGATCCCTCGCGCAATCCCTTGTTCGACGTGCTGTTCGCGTGGCAGGAGGCCGAGCTCGCCGAGATCGCGGGCGGCTCGCTCGGCCTGGTCGAGCTCCCGTCGGCCGCGATCTCCAGCAAGTTCGATCTCGAGCTGACCGTGCAGAACACCGCGCGCGGCCAGCGCGTCGTGCTCACCTACGCGACCCGGCTGTTCAAGGAGGCCACCGCCGAGCGCTTCCTCGGCAACTTCCGCCGGCTGCTCGAGCAGGTCGCGAGCATGCCGCAGGCCCGGATCCGCGAGCTGCGCATGCTCCAGCCGTGGGAGCGCGAGATCCTGCTGTCGGAGTACAACGACACCGCCGAGCCGATGCCGCAGGACGTGACGCTGGCCGATCTGGTCGCCGCGCACGTCCTGGTCCGGCCGCACGCGATCGCGGTCGAGGACGAGACCGGTGCGTACGACTTCGCCGAGCTCGATCGTCGCGCCTCGGTGCTGGCCGCGGAGCTGGTCGCGCGCGGCACGGTCGCCGACGACGTGGTCGCGATCGCGATGCACCGCACCAAGGACGTCGCGGTCGCGATGCTCGCCGCGTGGAAGGCCGGCGCCGGCTACTTGCCGATCGATCCCGAGGCGCCCGACGAGCGCGTCGCCGGCATCATCGCGGACAGCCGCGCGCGCGTGTTCGTGTCGCAGGCCGGTGCGTACGGCCTGCCCGGCGTGCTCGCGTGGGACGCGATCGACTGGGCGCGCACGCCGCCGCCGTCGCCGAGCCCCGCGCGCGCCGAGCACGTCGCGTACGTGATCTACACGTCGGGCTCGACCGGCAAGCCCAAGGGCGTGGTGATCGAGCACCGCCAGATCGTCAACTATCTGCTCTCGACGATCAACGAGCTCCGGGTCGACTCCGACGATCGCATCCTGCTGTTCTCGTCGTACACGTTCGACGCCTCGCTCGCCCAGCTCGGCCTGCCGCTGGTTTCGGGCGCGCGCCTGGTCGTCGCGACCAAGCAGCTGCTGCTCGATCTCGACGCGCTCGAGGCGTTCATGCGCGCGCGGGGCATCACCCACTTCCACAGCGTGCCGCTGTTCCTGTCGGGCTTTCGGCCCGAGCAGCCGCTCGCGCTGCGCCGCGTGGTGGTCGGCGGCGACGTGCTGCCGCTCGCGGTCGCCGAGCGCTGGTCGGAGCGCCAGCCGCTGTACAACGAGTACGGCCCGACCGAGACCACGGTGACGTCGCTGCGCCACGCGATCGGCAAGGCCGACCTCGCCCGCGCCCGCTTGCCGGTCGGCTTCCCGCTCGCCAACACGACGATCTACATCCTCGACTGGACCGGGAACCTCGCGCCGCTCGGTGTGCCGGGCGAGATGTACATCGGCGGCCTGGGCGTCGCGCGCGGCTACCTCAACAACCCGGAGCTCACCGCGCAGCGCTTCCTGCCCAACCCGTGGGCGCCGGGCAAGCGGATGTACCG
>Ga0335081_10012784_pt1 | contig 13585 bp, 9 predicted proteins | sample Lox_Sample_35_FD_206713 | JGI IMG/M metagenome (GOLD analysis project Ga0335081, IMG submission 206713) | Soil microbial communities from Loxahatchee National Wildlife Refuge, Florida, United States - Lox_Sample_3.5 | ecosystem: Environmental > Terrestrial > Soil > Wetlands | place: USA: Florida...
CCAACTGATTTGTTTTGTCTCCGGTTGCGGGATGAGTTGGAAACCCAGTTGGTTGATATCTTTGGATGGATCAACGTTCAAGGTCTGGACATAATATCCGGGCGCGACTGCACTTACCTGGTAAGAGTTATTTGATAATCCGGACAAAACGTACTGTTGTGAAACTGGGTTAACTGGTTGAGCTGTGTTGTCTGCATTCACTGTGAGCCAGGCAAAAGGCAGGGCATTTCCGCTTTGATCTTTGACCTGACCGGCGAGGCTGGTCTCTTTGCTAAGATTTAATTCAATGTCAGCAGAAGGTTCTTTCACCAAATCCAAAAATTGCTGCGTAGATTGATAACCATCTGCTTGCAGAGTTTGCGTATTGGCAGTGATGAAATATTGTTGGATAGGGATATTTTGAAAAGCGAACGTGCCGTTCGATGAAGCAGTAGTTTGATACGCGGGACCGTCAGGCGTGGCAATCGCCCAAACTGGGAGATTATTCAGGTTCGTACCGTTTATACCGTGTAATGTGCCGTTGATCTCACCCACTTGCCGATGGACAAGAATCGTTAGTGGGGAAGCGGAGGTTGCACCGGCAAGCATTGTCAATTGAACTGGTTTTGTACTGGCGTAAAGTTCTCCATTCAGCACGGTCGCCGGAACATAGAATTTATACACCGTCGGATATTGTGTGAGAGCTTCCAGTGAGAAATTGGCAACGCCGCTTGGGTTGGTGATTACAGCGTTGTAGCGGCTACGCCACTCGTACAATAAAGTATCCGCGTGAACACTCAAACCAGGAACCGGTTGACCTGTCGCGTCGTCCAAAACCTGAACAGGAGCAGTAGCCGTGCTGCTGACATCCACATTGAACCATCGTTCGTCGCGGGCCTGTTCTCCATCAGGACCGGTTGCAATCACGACCAGATGCACCTGACCATTTGGCAAGGGCGCCTGGCTTATATAATCTTCATGGCAATAAATGCAGTCGGGACCGCCAGGCTTAAGCGTGAACGGGATCGCGCCGCTTAGATTGAGGCTGAGATCGAACTTAAATGTCCCATCGGCATTGGGCTGTCCAGTTAGCGTGGTTGTCTTAACCGAACCTGACCAGACCTCCAGACTCAATTTCACATCCGCAGGCGCCCCGTTATTATCATTGATCTGTCCAGTGACGAATGCCGGCGCTGTGTAATTTCCGTTGACGTAGAGTGTCTCGCCGTTGGCTGGAGTTCCAATCAACACTGATAGATTGTCGCTGTTGACGGGCACACCTGCCAAGCCGGTTGGAAGTTTATAATTAACGGATGTAAGTGGATATGCATCGGGCGAACGCGGAAACGCCGGACAAAAATTCATGCTTGCCCCATTGTCATGACAAGTATCGCAACGGACTTCAAATACACGCGGGGCTTGCATCTGTCCTTTGGGATGATGGCATTCGCCGCAATCCAGCGCCTGTACGCTTGTAGTGTTACCTGGCGTTGTAGGGACCGGTGGCGTGGGAGTGCTCGTTGTAAACGTGGATGGATTGACTTGCCACACACGCACGGTACCATCCTTCGAACCGGAAGCCACAAGTTTTCCATCCGGGCTGAAGGCAACCGCGAAAACAAAATCGGTATGTCCTTCGAAGATTTGCAATGGGCTGCCATCCGAAACGCGCCAAAGATGGACGGTTCGATCTTCAGAGCCGGAAGCTAGCAATGTGCCATCCGGTGAAAAAGCCACGCTTAAGACACTGGCCGCATGTCCCTCCAAAGTGCGCACGAGCATACCATCGGAAACATTCCATAGGCGGATGGTCGTATCGAAGCCGCCGGTCGCCAATAATTTTCCATCGGGAGAAAAAGCGATACAGCGAACCCAGTCGGTGTGACCTTTCATCGTTCGAATCAATGACCCGTCATTGGTTTGCCATAGATTGACATCACCATTGCTCAAACCGGCAGCCACCAATTTGCCGTCGGGAGAAAACGCGACAGCCCGGACACTCTCTGCGCCTTGGCTAATCACCAAAGGAGCGGAATCGCCGTTGACTTGCCAAATGCGGATCGTGGCGTCGTTTGAAGCCGACGCCACACTTTGACCATCGGGTGAAAAGGCAACACCCCAAACCCAATTCGTATCACCGTTAAAAGTCTGCAATAATTTGAAATCAGCAACACGCCATAATTGCACAGTTTGATTGAACAACCCCGCTGCGACCATTCCCCCATCAGGCGAAAAAGCTAGGCTGCGAACCCATGTGTTCGTGGCTGCAAATCCAACTTTCGTCCATGTTGAAGCGTCAAAGAAATCGATTCCTGCAGTTGTGCCGATTGCCAGTAATTTTCCATCCGGTGAGAACGCGACTGTATTGGCGCGCTCTTGGTGGTTGGCGGAAAGGGAAATCACTTGAACAGGGTTAATATTGGTCTCGGTTGGTGATAAACCCATCAAGCTGAGGGAGATGAATACCAACCCGACAATAATCGTTAGAAGTGGAATTCGCCGTGAATTCACAGAAATTGTTTACCTTACTTGATGCAATCGTTATACATCCCAAAAACCACGGAACTTGGGGCAGGTTTTGAGTCCTGCCCCAAGCATTTACACCAATAAGACTGCGTTGGCGCTTATCGGTCAGACACCAATGCGCACACGCGTCGCGTAGAACAGGAAACGTCCAAGAACTTCAGCAACCAAGACGAGCACAAAGGCGCAGTAGGCCAGATAGCTTAGTGTCTTTTCGTTACCAGCAGATTTCGCGATCTGATAGAGGAATACACCGAATACATCTGCTCCAATAAAAGCAAAGAGCAAGCGCAGTACGAAGATTGGACCGTAAGTTCCAATCATTAAGCCAGCGCTGGCAGTCGCCGCAAAACTTCCCGCTGTCGCGAGGTAGCCCACATAGACTGGGAGCACCACGAACTCGACGCCAAGCAGTATCACGGAAGCCACTGCAATGCCTTGCAAAGAATTCCGCAGAAGCTCAGACTGCACTTTGGCGTCGGCCGCATCCTTCCGTTGGATGTAGGCATAGTTGGCTACAAATGCGGCGCCCATTGCCAGGGAGCCCAGCAGCAGGGTGGTCGCATAAAAAGTAAGCGGAGTGGCCAGGCTATTCCAAGAAGGGTCGGTTGGAAGCATGTAGACGTTTGATTCAATGTAGATCAGGATGACGCCTACAATCGCCGCGATCCAGGCAATCACATTGCGTACAGCGAACGAGCTAATCTTCCGCCATTGCATCAGGGCAAAGACAGCTGCCAGAACGGCAAAGACTACGCCGCAGAAAATCTCGCGGCTGAGCCAGGATGTAGCCAGATGCGTGACGGCCCGCGGTGCATTGAGCGGATTGCCTAAATGCAGGAGCGAAGCCAGCAGTGCCAATACAAATACAACGATGATCGACAGCAGGGCATAGTCGCTTAAGCGATCCGCTTCCTTTATCCCGGCTTTACGGCTGGCGTAATAGTGTACGACGCCAAGAACGAGGAATGACCCTACAGACATTTGCGTCAGGATGGTAAAGGTAATCAGCGCCCACTCACGAGAGTTCATTTGATACCTCCTCAATGTTCTTAATTTCACCAGTCGCTCTGTTGGACGACTCCGTTTTGGTATTAGCGGTATAAACGATGGAAGGATTGGTGAAGGAGGGATCGGGCAACGGAGCCGGGTTGTTGAAATCACCATGCTTGGCTCTCAAGTCCTCGAGATCGCCGAATTCCAAGGCGCGGTACGGACAGGCATCCACACAGGCAGGATGGCCGCCCTGATCGATCAGGTCGGAACAGAAGGTGCATTTTGTCATGACGCCAGCTTGTTCGTTGAATTGTGGCGCTCCGTAAGGGCACGCCCACGAGCAATACCGGCAACCCACGCACTTCGATTGGTCGATCAGGACAATGCCGTCATCGCGTTTGGAAATTGCTTCCGCCGGGCAAACTTGCAGGCAGATTGGATTCTGGCAATGCATGCAGGCAGACGAGACAAAGTAAGAGAATAGGTTGTTGGGAATCAATTTTCCGTTTTGGTTAACCCATTCACCACCTTCATACTCGAACACCCTTCGCCAACGAATCCCATCAGGCAAGTTGTTCTTGTCCTTGCATGCGACTTGACAGGCTTTACAGCCTACGCATTCAGATATATTTACATAAAACGCCATTTGTTTAACCATGGTTCAACTCCTCTCAGATCTTCTCGACCTGCACCAGATTCGTGTGCTGAGGATTACCCTTTGCAAACGGTGTGGGTTCATATTTGGTCAGTACGTTTGCACAACCACGCGTATCGACGCCATTGGAATCCGGTGTATACCATCCGCCTTGCGGCAAATTGGTGTAACCTGGGCGAATGCGGTTGGTCACATACGCTGGCATGTGAACTTCGCCGCGGTCGTTGTACACTTTGACCATGTCGCCGTTCTTGATGCCGCGCTGTTTCGCATCCAAAGTATTGATCCAAATGGCCTGCGGGTGAGCTTCACGCAAGTAATCCACATTATCGAAGGTGGAGTGTGAGCGGCCCACCCAGTGCGTCGAGGACATCAACAAAGGATATTTCTGGCGCAGCGGATCGCTGACGCCTTCCCACTCCGGGATGTACTTGGGAATGGCCGGGATGTATTGTGGATCATTTTGGCTGGCGAGGTAGGGCGAGTAGATTTCGATCTTGCCAGTTTGAGTCTTCAGAGGATTGGCCACAGGATCAGCATCGAAAGCGGCAAAGGCAATCGCTGGCTTGTCGCTGCTCACCTTATAGATGCCCACCTTCTTGAAGTCTGCTAGGGAGGGGAAGTCCGAGTAATTCTTCTGGGCAGAGACGACCATGTCTTGCATCCAATCGTCTGCAGTTTGATGTCCGTCGCGGAATTGATCTCCAAGTCCCAGGCGATCTGCCAGTTGTTCGGCAATCCACAAGGAAGGCTGATCTTCGAATAACGGCTGGACAACCTGATGGTTATATAATACCCAGGCATGGTTACCCTTCTCGCCATGTCCTTCACCGGTAATGATGTTGTCCGATTCGAAACCGGTGGTTTCAGGTAACACGATGTCCGAGAATTTCGCGCTGGGTGTCATTTGGACATCGACGGTAACAATAAACTCCAGCAGGCTCTCGTCTTGAAGCACCTTGGAAGTGCCATTGACATCTGCATGCTGATTAATGATGGTGTTGCCGCCGAAGTTCCACATGAACTTCATATTGGCGGCCAGCTTGTCTCCACCATGGATACGATCCAAAGGACCGCTGGTCATCTCGGTACCGCGCGTAATGAAATCCGGCCACTTGAATACTGGGAAGGCAGTTTTGATCGGGTTGGCTGGTACGGGCGGAGCGCCTGCCATCTGGAAGGTCATGCCGCCTGGGCGCATGCCAGGACCACCGCCGCTGATGCCGAAGTTGCCAGTCATGGCCGCCAGAATTGGCAGAGCGCGGACTGGTTGTTCGCCATAGGCGCGTCGCTGCCATCCCCAGCCTTGGAACATGGCACAAGGTTTGGTAGTCGCCATCTCGCGCGCTAAATTGACAATGCGATCTGCGGGAAGGCCTGTGATTTGAGAGGCCCATTCAGGAGTCTTTACAATGCCATCACCGCTCTTGCCCATGATGTAAGCCATCCACGAACTATTGGCTGGAGCGCCTTCGGGCAGCGTGTCCTCGTCAAAGCCAACTGCATGAGTGGCCATGTATTCTTTATCGTACAGATTCTCTTGGACCATCACATACGACAACGCCGCGATCAGGGCAACATCGGTACCACCATAGATCGGATACCAATCTGCCTCCAACGCGACGGCAGTGTCGGTCATAATCGGATCAACGACAATGAACTTGGTGCCGTTTTCCTTGGCCTTCATGTAGTAATAGCCATTGTTGTCACCACCGGCACGGGTCACCACAGAGTTATCGCCGAAGAGCACGACCAGTTTGGCATTCATCACATCGTCGGCCGAGTTGCCGGAACCGGCTGTGATATAGGGCATCACGGAACTGTAGCAGGCAGTGCTATACGAGTTGTAATAGCCTTGGTAGCCGCCGAACAGCATCATCAGGCGAGTCAGTGGACCACCGCCATTCGGTCCCTTCCAACCTACACCGGAAGCGTAGTGCATATACATTGAAGCATTGCCGTATTTATCCTTGATGCGCTTCATCTCGCTGGCAATGGTGTCCAGCGCTTCCGTCCAGGAAATGCGCTCGAATTGGCCTTCGCCGCGTTTGCCGGTCCGCTTCAAGGGGTACTTGAGGCGCTCTGCAGCATAGACACGATGGATCTGAGAACGACCTCGCAAGCATGGAATGGCACGCGGATTATGGATCGGATCTTCTTCAGTGGTTGGATCCGGGACTAGCCGGGTTACCGTTCCATCCTTGACCACTGCCCCTAAGATACATCGGCCGCCGCAATTGTGATAACAACCCACGGTTATTACTTCTTCCGATGAGGCCGGCAAAGCAGCTGCGGCTGCCTTTTGAACTGTTTTCAGGCCGAAGTTCAAGCCTCCAGCCAAAGCAGCTGTCCCTCCCAACGCCGCGCTCCATTTCAGGAAGCTACGGCGAGTAATGACGGTTTCAGTCAATGTTTTTGTAAGAAAGTTTTTTTCACTCATATCTTTTCCTCCAGAAATTCATCTGCAGAAATAACGATCTGCTCCCTTCGGAGCCGATCCAGCGGCTTAATCTGGTCAAACGACTTGTATCCCAATAGGCACTCTCCTTACTTGATGGATTGAGGCGTGAAAGCCTTGTGTTTTTCGGCATGATCTCAGGATACCGCCGCTTTGCCCAGATGGCATCGCCCCGTGGAGGAATTTCTTGCCTCACCCAGTTGGGTGATTTTTCGTTTCGCCCTCTTATCTTGGAGAATGACGCTATTTTTCCAACGCGAAATTACCCGGCTTAAGAAGCGGGCCGGGACATTGTACTCGTTCGGGAAACTTTCAGGATTCGAGCTCTGGTTGACCTGCATCGCCTCAGGTCAGGCATGAGGCGTTTTGCGGTACGTGCCAGTCATCCATATAATAAGTGATTTCGGCTTTACATCGCGCAGTTCTTTCTACGGTGTCTGAGGAACGTAGTGGCAAAGCAAGCTCCCAGTCGAGGAGCTTGCTTCGGGAAGAACGCCCTTGCAACGGCATGCGGATTCGATGTTAAGCAGAAGCATGCGTCTCCACAAATTTTCCCCACCCCGCCTCGATCTGTCGAGCGGCGATGATGCTGATTTCATATAGGATGAGAAGCTGCACCATCAGTTGGTAGGCGCTTTATGCAGACAGCGAATTTCCGCATTTATTGCAGAAGAGGGCATCGAGCATATTGGAAGCGCCGCACTTCGTACAGAATTTGCCGCCGGTTTCCGCGGGCTGTGCCGGGACTGGCTGAACGGCTGAATGCGCAGGTGTATCCGTCTTGCTCATTTCTTCGCGCAGAGTCGTTGTCATCTCTTGTGTCCCTTTGCGAAATTCGGTGATGGAACGGCCTGCCCAGCGTCCAATCTCAGGCAGGCGATGCGGCCCAAAAACGATCAGGGCGATGACGACAACTATCACGATGTGAATCGGTTGTATTCCGAATGGCATTTTAATCTCCTATCTCTTTTCTCTTTTTGTTGACGATAGTCCGTTCGATTTCATAAGCTCAAATCCAAATTTCGCTTCTTATACATCTGAAAGTCGAAAACTCTGCGGGGTGGTCACATCGAGTTTCAACTCGCGCAAACAGGTTTCTCCGTTGCGGTTTTCCAACACGTGCGTGCATATGCCCACTTCCACATCGAGCTTGTTCAACATCTTTACCTTGCTGACATGAAACTCAAGGCTCTGATGCTCTTCACTGAAAGAATATTCGCGATAGCCTTTTTGATGGAAGGCGGCTTGCACATCTTTCACGTCCCTGCCAAAGACCTTGGCGGATTTCAGAAAATAATCTTTTTGAGAGAAATACAGCAAGTCCAAATTGCTTCGCCGCGCGTCCTGCTGGTAAATTTGCCCCGTATGTTTATTCTCCAGCGAGCAATAATGGACTCCGAGTTTGAGTTTCGCTTCAAGGGCAAATTCGATCAGGTCGAGGCAGGTCGTTTCGCTGCCAGCCACTGGCAATCCGCCCGCGTACCAGTAGTTGTACAGCACTCGGAACGGACGCGCTTTGATGAGATAAGCGCGCGCCCGGTATTCGTCCGCGTTGTGAAACGGGAAGCACAGTTCCAGCAGGTTGATGCCAAATATGCCGAGACGGTCAAGTTCGAGCAGAACCGCCTTCATCTCCTCGAGTGCGCCGGGCAGCACTGGCATCTCCACCATGACGTTCGGGATGTATTCGCGCGCCAGCGCGATTTGATCGTACGTGTGCCGCCGCGCGTTTTTCGTATCTTCGATGCGGATGCTGAAGCGGATCTCGTTCATGCCTGCATCTTTGAACGACTGCAGAGTTTCGCGGTCAAGATGATCACCGCACGTGTAGAGCCGCGTGTAAACGTTCGGAAAATTGCGGCGGGTGCGCTGGAAGAATTGCACGGTCTCTTCCCTATGAAGCAAAGGTTCGCCGCCCGTCAGCGCAATATGCTGAACGCGTTGTCTGCCGGTGCGCAATGCGTCCAATTCCGCCGCGGCATCACGCAGGTTCTCACGGTAATGTTCATACTCTTCTTGATTTGGATTGAAGCAGAAGAAACAATTACGATGGCACTTCAATGAGATGAAGAAAGTGTAACTTCCAACCGCCGTCTGACAGGCAACACAACCTGACGAGATGCGGTTGACGTAAACGCTCTTGCCATCGTTGCGGACCACTGCACCCCGTTTGCCCAGCGCGGCGATTCGTTTGCGAACCTGTGGGCTGTCATCTGTTTCCGCGAATTCGACTCCCATCTGACGCACCTGCCTGATGAAATCGCGATAGATGCCGATATATCGTTCGGCATACGAACGCAGCGCCGGATTTTTGATGGAGGCAAACGTAGTCTCGTTGATATCAATGATCATCGCTTCTCCTTCCAAACCCCAGCGGTGTTCATCATGAAGCCGGGCGGCAGGCGTGAACCGAACGGATTCTTCTGCCGGAACTCACAGTTTGGACATAAACGAACTCCAGGACGCGCGGCAAAGCAGGCATGACAGCGCTCACAACGAGACAGCCCTCCGCGCCGAAGTACGAGCGGTTCCTTCGACCCGAAAACTTGATTCAGCACAGGAGCCGGATCCAGGCTGATGGCTGAGTCTGCACAGACATGCAGGCAAGCTCCGCAATCAATGCACTTTTGCATTGCAAACGCCAACGAATAAGTGCCAACCTCCTCATTGATGTCGAAGCCGAGCGCGCCAGTTGGACAGAAACGGGCACAACTGCCGCACGCAGTACAAGCTTCGCTCACTTTCACCATGCCAAACCCAAATCCCTCCAGAGAAATATTTTTTTCTGGTGCTGGCAAATGAGCAATGGCGTTGGCTAAACGATGATGCCCGCGCCCGGCCTGCTTTTCAGCGAATGGTTCGTTATTTTCGATGGCGCGCGCCAAAGTCAATTGTCCTTGGCGTGAAAGCATGACGAACAAATCCCGACGTGAAAGAGGCGGGTTCTTCGCCTCTTGTAACGGGCGCTGATAGGCATTCTCAAGTTCAGTCACCGATTGAACAAAAGTCTCTTTATTCCAGGCCGATAACAAACGCTTCGCGTTCTCGACCTGAACTTCAACTTGTGCCTTCAAAGTATTCCACGGACATTCAGCGCAGGCGTCCAAGCGGGCGGTTACTTTCGTTACGCCCATTGCAGCCAGCGCCAGATAAGTTCCACTGCCTAACCCAGCCAAGCAACCGCGCACGCGGATTCCCAAAGCTTCCTCGGAAACGCCGCTTTGTGCGTGAGGCTGTGCCTGGCAGATCAATTCGATTTGCGTACGCTCAACATGCGCTGCAAAATTGAGTAAATCATGTACGGCATCATCACCGTCATACGCGCCGGACGGACACAACGGCAGACAGGCCAGGCAGCCGGAACAAGCTTTCGGGTCGAAACGCGGCGGTTTACCGGACTGAATCGCATTCGTGGGGCATATCCCCAGACAAGCTTCGCACTCGGCAAATTTATCGCGCGAAAGCAGGCAGCGTTTCGAATCATACCTGACCGCGGAATGATCGAATGAAGCCAAACGCTCTACTATTGTAAGCAGTTCCATCAGTTCACCTTCAAGGATTGCGCATTGGTCGAATCGGTCGTGTTGAACACCAATCCGGATTGCATTGCGTAAGCAGCGACTTGCGTGCGATTTCCCAAACGCAGTTTGTACAAAATATTCTTCACGTGCGATTTGACCGTGTTCACCGTAATGCAAAGTTGTTCCGCAATTTCCGGGTTGCTCGCGCCTCGAACGATCAAGTGCAATACTTCGATCTCACGCTCGGTCAATTCTTCTGATGGCAAGCCGGATTCGCCGGAATGACGCGAGGCTTCTTTCAACACGCGCGCAGCCATCGTGCGCGTCATGGCGGCTTCGCCGCGTTCGATCCCGCCTAACAGGTTGAACAGTTCGCAGGCATCCAGGTTTTTCAGTAAATAACCGGAAACGCCGATGCGGACCGCCTCGTAAATATGTTCGTCGAGTTCCGATGAGGTCAAGACTACAACTGCTGTCTTGGGGGCGATCTCTCGAATGGACTTGGCAGCTTGCAATCCATCGCCATCCGGCATGAAGATATCCAGCAAGACAACATCCGGTCGAAGGTCTTGCGTCAACGCGACGGCCTCACGGCCCGAAGAAGCCTCCCCCACAACCTTCACCAGATCGGGACGGGTCTGCATCAAACTGACCAAGCCTTGCCTGAAAAGTTGATGGTCGTCAGCGACCAAGATTTTTAACGGTAGCATTCATTACTCCAATTCAATATTATTGTTGCATCAATGGCAACCATAGTTTGACCTGCGTGCCTTCATTCTCTCGCGATGTGACGGTCAATCCGCCATTGGCCTCTTTGGCACGTTCTCGCATGGTAACCAAACCGTAATGGCCGTGAGCCGGTAAGCTTGTGAAACCGATCCCATCATCCGTGATCGTCGTGCACAGCGTATGATCGTGACGCGCCAGATTGACTTGAACCTGGCTGGCTTGAGCGTGCTTGCGAACATTTGCCAGCGCCTCCTGTAGGATGCGCACCAGTTGCGCTTCGGCGACTGGCGACAAATGGGGCGCACCTTCCAAATCACAAGTCAGGCGCGTCTCGATGCCAGTCTGCACGCCGAATTCACTGATGTATTCCTCCAACGCCGGAATCAATCCATTCTCGCCCGCGAGCGTGGTCCGCAAACTCAAAATGTTTTCGCGAACATCCTCGTGAGCCAACTTGATGCTCTGTTTTGCTTTGCCTATTTCGGCCAGGGCCGTTGCATCATCGCCGTGTTGGAGCAAGGATTCCAACGTTTGCATTTCCAAATTGAGATAACCTAAAATTTGGGCAACGCCATCGTGCATCTCACGCGCGATGCGCGTCCGCTCTTCGTAGATCGCCACCGACTGCACGCGCTTGGTCATCAGCGCATGTTCGATCGCGATGACCGTTTGATCGGCAAGACGTTCCAAGCCCATGATGTCGGTCGGTGAAAATGAACGATCCGCCACACGCGCCACCCACAATCCGCCAAAGGATTGATCTTCCAATCGCAGCGGTACCACAGCCGTCGAACTGACTTCACGGTTAATGACGGGACATTCCCACGGTTCGCTGGAAACGCGGAAATCCTCGGGGTAGCGGCTTGGATTGCTCGCGCGAACAGCCTCCAGGATTAGTCGCGTTGTGACCGGTTCGTCGTTCACCATGAAAGTACCACCAGAAGTGGCATAGCATTTCACCAGTAGATGCTCAGTGTTTTCATCCCAAAGCCCAAGCACGGCTGTGTCTGTATCCAGCAGGCAACGGGCTGTGTTAACGATTTCCAATAAGATGTTATCAACATTGTCCATGTTGGCAATACGGCGGCTCAAACCGACCAGCGCCTCGGTCCAACTCTCCGCCGAATGCCTCGCCGCGAATTGAGTCTTCAACGCGATCTTCTGAGCCTGGGTGCGTTCTTCATCCAGTCTCTTGAGTTGATATCTGCGCTCGGCATCGAAAATTTCCAACGCGCGGATGACAAAGAACACCAGCGCTAATCCTGATAGCATCCGCCAGAACTGGACAGGCATGCCCGTTATGGAAAGGATGAAGTTATTGTTCAACCACGGAGCCAGAAGATATGGGGCGGGTGATACGATCAAGCCGGAAACAAAAACATTAAGACCAAAGGCAAGGGAGGCTCCTAGAATCTGATTCCTTGCCTCGCTCAGGTTGGCCCCATTGAGTCCGCGCCACTGACGATAAAAACCTAATGCCGCCAACACGTTCGCGGGCAGGAACAACAGATAGCGTGACCAAACATCCGCGGCCGTGGCGAGGGAGGGTGAGGTTAAGGCAACCACCAGGGCATATCCCAATAGCAGGCCAAACGGAACGATCAACACGATGGGTGAAAATTCGATCCAATCTGGGATGGGGTCGACTTCGTTCATCAGCCCAATGCCAAAGCGGATCAACAACAAAGCGGATAGCGGCAGGAGGATCGAGCGCGCCGTTACCAATGCGGGTCCCAGCGCGGGCGAGGCGTATCCCAAGAACATGTCGGACCATTCCACCAGTCCATACGCGAATCCAAAGGCAGCCAGCCAGGGAAGTTGCCTTCCCAGGGACAACTGGCTTGAATTGCGGTTTTCGAGAAGGACAGCCAGCCCCAGGCTGAAAGCCGCCAACCCGCTGATGAAATGGATCACCGACATCCTCACGCACCTCCCAAGTATCCCGATCCATATTCAAGCGACAGCCAAGCGTCACCGAAATTCGCCAGGCGACTATAAAACGAATCAGCCGCGCAGTCGTCGACGTTGTGCGCGAACTCGGGAAACCACAGGCCCAGATGATTGATCAAAAAATTTCTCTGTTGCTGCCGTAACTCGCGAGCCGCGCTCATCGCGTGACTGGACCATTCCTTCGATTCCTGTTCACATAGATACGCCAGGAATTCGCATTCGACCGCCACCGTATCTTCCATGCCCGCGATGGGCATCAAGCCAAATTGGTGGTATTCCTGTTGTAACCCCCCCAACAGGCTGTCGGCGGCATCGGATATATGCGAAGCATCCCGCCAGCGATAACTGGATTCACGCGGCGAAATGCGTTGGATGCTTTTACCAAACACACGATTGTATTCCGCCTGCCATTTTTCCAATGGAGATGAATGAGGACCAGCCAGATTCTGGATTTTGGGAAGTAACTTCTGCTGATCCGCACCAAGCCACGCGGTCGCTTCGGTCAACTCCGCCGATAATCGATTCTGTTTGATGGACTCAACCCACTCTTCATCAGGCGGATAGAATCCCAGCGACAGCCAGCGATAGACATGGGCGCGGCCATGTGAGACGGTTGTCAAGATCCGGCAGGCGCGTCCCATTGGGTCGTTGGTGATACTGGTGGGGATGTTGATTTCTCTTTCGTTCATGTCAGGTAATATAGAGAAGGTTCTGTTCCTTTTTCGATGAGAAGTTGAAAGTGCAGACGTGTGCGTAACAATTCCGAGACTGCGC
>Ga0335081_10012785_pt1 | contig 13585 bp, 15 predicted proteins | sample Lox_Sample_35_FD_206713 | JGI IMG/M metagenome (GOLD analysis project Ga0335081, IMG submission 206713) | Soil microbial communities from Loxahatchee National Wildlife Refuge, Florida, United States - Lox_Sample_3.5 | ecosystem: Environmental > Terrestrial > Soil > Wetlands | place: USA...
GCCTTGGGGAAATAGGCGCGGTTGCCCCAGTTCTGCCCGGTGCGGAAGAAGAACACCTCGACGCAGGTGTAGCCGCCCTGCTGGTGCACGGCGAAGACGTCGGCCTCCTCGACCGTGCGCGGATTGATGCCTTGATGGCCCTGGATCGCGGAGAGCGCGGCGAGCCGGTCGCGATACATCGCCGCATGCTCGAAATCGAGCTTGACCGAGGCCTTGTCCATCTCGGCGGCGAGCCGCTTCTGCACCGCGCTCGAGCGCCCGGAAAGGAAATCGTTCGCCTCCTTCACCAGTTCGCTGTAGCCGGGAAAGTCGATCTCGCCGGTGCACGGCGCCGAGCAGCGCTTGATCTGGTAGAGCAGGCACGGCCGCGTCCGCGACTCGAAGAACGCGTCGGTGCAGGAGCGCAACAGGAAGGCGCGCTGCAGCGTGTTGAGCGTGCGATTGACCGCGCCCGCCGAAGCGAACGGTCCATAATAACGGCCCTTGCGCGTGCGCGCGCCACGATGCTTGAGGATCTGCGGCGCCCAGTGATCGGACGTGATCAGGATGTAGGGAAACGACTTGTCGTCGCGCAACAGCACGTTGAAGCGCGGGCGCAGCCGCTTGATGAGGTTGGCCTCGAGCAGCAGCGCCTCGGTTTCCGTCTTGGTGGTGACAAATTCGAGGCTGACGGTCGCCGCGATCATGCGGGCGATGCGCGCGTCATAAGCCGTCGGCCGGGCGTAGTTGGCGACGCGCTTTTTGATGTTCTTGGCCTTGCCGACATAGAGCACGTCGCCCTTGCCATCGAGCATGCGGTAAACGCCGGGCGACGGCGGCGCGAGCTTGGCAAAGCGCAGGATCGCGGCGCGCCCAGCCTTCAGCGTGCCGGGCGGCGCCTCGTCCATTTCCAGTTCGGGAAGCGAGGCTTCCTCGTCGTCCTCGCGCAGCTCGCTTGCCGGGTCGATGTCTTTCTTGCCGCTCATGGCCCTTAAGATAATGACTTTGTCCTATTTTGCGCGTGGTCTTGTCCGAAAACCGGTGTCCACTTTTCGGGACCACGCGCTATTCGGCAATATCACTGTCTGCCGTGCGCCACGATATATGCTGGCCGCCGTCGACGGGAATGATCGTGCCGGTGACGCCGCGCGCTCCGGCGAGATAGACGACCGCGCCGGCGACATCCTCCGGCGTCGGCCCACGGCCCAGCAGCAGCGCGCGCGCCTGCGCGGCGAATTGCTCGTCCGACTGCCGCGGGCTCGGCAGCGTCGGTCCCGGCGCCACGGCGTTGACGCGGATTTTCGGCGCCAGCGCCTGCGCCAGCGTGACGGTCGCGGCATAGAGCGCGCTCTTGCTCAGCGTGTAGGAGAAAAAGCGCGGCGTCAGCTTGAGCACGCGCTGATCGACAATATTGACGATCGAGCAGTCCGCTCCGTCGGGCGCCTGGGCGGCAAAGGCCTGCGCGAGAAACAATGGCGCCGTCAGATTGATGGCCATGGCGCGTTCGAAGCGCGCGCGCTCGAGCGTTGCGATCTCGTCTTCGTCGAACTCGCTCGCGTTGTTGACCAGCAACGTCAGCGGCCCGAACGCCGCAGCCGCTGCGACGATCCTCGGCAGCGCCGCGCCATCGGCCAAATCGCCGAGCACCACGCGCGCGCGGCCGCCCTGCCCGACGATGTTGCTCGCCAGCGCCTCGGCCTCCATGCGCGAGCGATGGGCGTGCAGCATCACGGCATGACCGGCGCGCGCCAGCGCCAGCGCAATCGCTGCGCCGATGCGCCGGCCGCCGCCGGTGATCAGCGCCGTGCGCTCGGTGGTGGATGAGACGTCCGACATGTCGCCCGCGATCATAGTAAATGTTTGCTGAGCCGACATGGTAAATGCGCGCCCGCCGCCAAGACACTAAGGGTTCTTTAGGGATAAGGACTAGTTCGTGCCGTTCGTGCTCAACGATTCATAATCGTTTTACTTAAAAAGCCCGATAAATCCTCCACGAAAATGCAGCAATGCGCGCCGTGTGGCGCTTTGGATTTTGTGCGTGGCGTTGCGTTGAGTGGAGGGTGCGATGAAAAAAGCGAGTTACCTGGCCGCCGCGGCGAGTCTTGCAATGGCAAGCGCCGCTGCCGCTGCCGACCTGCCGCGTGGTCCGACGCCGTACTATTCGAAGCCGGCAGCGCCCGCCGTCTACAATTGGGCCGGCTTCTACGGTGGCGCCAATCTCGGCTTCGAATGGGGCAAGGCCACCAATACCAGCACCAGCCCGTCCGGCATCGCCGGCGGTCTGCAAGGCGGTTACAATTGGCAGAACGGCCAGTTCGTGTTCGGCGCTGAAACCGACATTCAGGCATCGAGCGCCGACGACACCTTCGCGCCGTGGAAATTTTCCAACCCGTGGTTCGGCACGTTGCGCGCCCGCGCCGGCTATGCCGTGAACACCATGCTGTTCTACGGCACCTTCGGCCTCGCCTATGGCGATCTCGAAGGTCAGGCCGGGGCCATCGACGAAACCAGAACCGAACTTGGCTGGACCGGCGGCGTCGGCATGGAAATCGGACTCACGTCGAATTGGTCGGCCAAGGTCGAGTACCTGTACATGGATCTCGGCGACCGCCACTTCACCGTCACCGGTCTCGACAGCAGCCTGCAGGCGAGCCTGTTGCGGCTCGGCATCAACTATCACTTCTGATCGCCGGCGCATTCCACGCGCGGCGAACCCCCGGGCCCTCGCGCCCGGGGTTTTCTTTTGCCGGTTCGGCTTCCGCCGAGGCCGGGCGCAACTTTCGTCGTAAGTGCCCGCTGACGGTGGCCGCCGGCACGAAAGTTCCGGGGTCTCTTTTTTGCCCGAATTCAAATTCGCGCCGCCATTCCAACGCGGAACCGCCCGCGATGCCGGGACGTTGTGCTGCCGATCGGGGGACGGCGCATTCGCGGCCGTCCGCATGGTTTAGTGAGGTGCGTCATGAAAAAATTTCTTCTCGCCACCACGGGTGTGCTCGCGCTCGGCATCGGGTCGGCGTCGGCCGCCGACATTGCGCGGCGACCGGCCCCTATGTCGGCATCAACGGCGGCGGCGGCTGGGGCAACTCTTCTTTTTCGGCGCCGTTGCCAAGCACGAACTTCGACACGTCGGGCGGCCTCGTCGGCGGCACGCTCGGCTATAACTGGCAGGCCAATCAGATCGTGTTCGGCCTCGAGGGCGACATCGACTGGAGTCATTTCACTGGCAGCGGCACCTGCGGTGGCGTGAGCTGCTCGGTGCGGAACGACTGGCTCGGCACCGCGCGCGGCCGCCTCGGCTACGCGTTCGATCGCTTCCTGCCCTACGTCACCGGCGGCGCCGCTTTCGGCAACATCAAGACCGCTAAAACCGGCATTGGCAGCGCCGACGAGTCGCGCGTCGGCTGGACGCTCGGCGGCGGCGTCGAATACGGGCTTAGTGGGCCGTGGAGCATCAAGGCCGAATATCTTTACGTCGACCTCGGCAATGGTGGCTCGATCGGCGGCTCGACTGCGAGCTTCCGCACCAGCATCGTACGCGCCGGCATCAATTATCGCTTCTGAGTGATGGTCGCGTCGCTTTGCTAAAAAGCCCCGGAGCAAGCTCCGGGGCTTTGCATTAGGCCGCGATCTTGGTCGCGGCGAAAGCCGGCACTTGCGCGGCGAACTTGTCGTGCCAGGCGACAAGGCGCGGATGATCCTTGCGCCAGGTACCGGCGAAGCGCAGGTCGCGATAGCCGAGCATGCAGGCAAGCGCGATTTGCCCGACATGCGGCATCGCATCGATCGGGGGTGGCGCCGCTTCCAGCGCCGCCAAACCCCGCGCGACTTTTTCCTCCTGCCGTTCGACCCAGCTCTGCACGTGCTTGTCGGCGGGCCGATAGCGGCCCTCATAGACGACGAGCAGCGAGGCGTCGCAAATGCCGTCGCACAGCGCCTGCAGCGTCAACGCCGCGATGCGCGCCTCGAAATCGCGCGGGATGATGCGGCCGCCGCCGGCAAGATGATCGAGATATTCGAGGATCACGCGCGAGTCGTAGAGCGTGCGGCCATCATCGCGCAGCAACACCGGAATTTTGCCCAACGGATTTTGCTTGCGCAGCGTGTCCGCCGCATCATTGGGGTCGGCGGGCTCGATCTGGATCTTCGCTTCGAGCCCGAGCAGGCTCGTGGCGATGCGCACCTTGCGCGCGAACGGCGAGGCCGGTGCAGAGCGAAGGATCATCATGCGAATATTCCTCCTGCGCCGAAGCGGGTGGCGCCTGCGGCACGTTGATTGTCGGTGGTAGCGCCCGGAGCGGTCGGGAGACCCCGCGCCCGCTCAGCCGGTGACGACGAGATTCACCGCTTTCGGGCCCTTGCCTTTCTTGTCCGGCTCGACGTCGAAGCTGATCTTTTGTCCTTCGTTCAGCGTCTTCATTCCCGCCTGTTCGACGGCGGTGATGTGCACGAACACATCGCGCCCGCCGTCATCCGGCTTGATGAAGCCGTAGCCACGTTCGGTATTGAAAAACTTCACGACTCCAGTTTGCGCCATCGGGATGCTCCCCTGCCCCCTCGCTCCTCCACCGGCCCCACGCGCGGCGGATCGGCTCGACATTCACAATCGGGGAAAGCATCGGCCTTGCCGGCCTCAGTCACTCCGCCGGCCCCCCGCAGGAGGCGGAACGTCACTGCCAATAGTGGAAATTGAACACCAAGCCGGAGCCTGTGGAAAGAGGTAGGCGGCAACCGTTTCAGCCGGCCGTCCGCTTTTCCGCTTCGCCCGCCAGCCAGTCGAGCCGGAAGCCGCCCTTATTATTGCGGCCCAGCACCGCCGCCAGCATCGGCAACAGCACCGAAAGCTCGTTTTCGAGCCGCCAAGGCGGGTTGACGAGGATCAGACCGCAGCCATTGAGCCGGGCCGGATCGGACAGCGGCGCAACCGTCAGTTCGGCGCGCAGAATCTTGGGAATGCCCGACCGCCGCAGGCGCTTGGCGAGCGCATCCGGCTCCGGTCGGCCCTTGATCGGGTACCACAGGGCGTAGAGGCCGCTCGCCCATTTGCGGTGCGCTGCAGCAAGGCCATGCGACAGTCGCGGGAAGTCGCTGTCCTCCTCGAACGGCGGGTCGACCAGCACCAGGCCGCGCCGCTCCGGCGGCGGCACGTAGGCACCGAGCGCGGTCCAGCCGTCGACCGCCAAGGTCTTGATGCGGGCATCGCCGCGCAGGTGACCCGCGAGCGCGCGATAGGCCTTGGGCTCGAGCTCGCAGGCAATGAGCCTGTCCTGCGGGCGCAGCCAGGCGCGGGCAATCGCCGGCGAGCCAGGATAGAGTTTGAGCCGGCCGGGCTCATTGAGCGCGCCGATGACATCGAGATAAGGCGCGAGCAATTCGGCAACGGGCGGCGCGAGGCTGGCGGCCAGCAGCCGCTCGATGCCGTCGTGCCATTCGCCGCCGCGCCGTGCTTCCTCACCGCCGAGATCGTAGAGGCCGGCGCCGGCATGGGTGTCGATGATGCGGAACGCCGCCGGCTTCTCGCGCAGATGATGCAGGATGCGGGCAAGCACCGCGTGCTTGAACACGTCGGCGAAATTGCCGGCATGGAAGGCGTGGCGATAGTTCACGAGTTCCGGGGCTCCGCTTTGCGCCCCGAGCTTACGCCACAAACGCGCTCAGTGCTCGGTGCCGCGCAGCCCGAATTGCGCCCGTGGCTTCACCGACTGCGCGGACGGAGCTTTCCAGCGGCGGGCATTGAGCCGAGTCTCGAGCAGATCGGCGGCGACCGTGGGCGCGGGTTGAGCAGCGCGTCGCCGACGAAACCGCGCAAAAGCGATCGCCGCGATGCGCGCCAACACGAAAAAGGACGCCATCAGACCGAGGGCGTGCAGCGTCGGCGGCAGCTTCCAGTCGGCGCCGAGGCCCACACCGCCGTTGCCATGCGCGGTCAGAGGCCACAGCGCCATGTAGCTCAACCCCGCAAACCACACGATAAAACACGCATAATCCTTGCATCGATTCATCGGCGTCCTCCGCCGTCTGAATTGACTATCGCGACCGCCAAAGAAGGCGCAGCTTTGCGGCTCTTTTACAGCGGCTTTCATTGCTGATTGCGCGCGCAGCATTACGGATTTCCGTTGCGAGAATCTTGCGCGAATTCTCGACACGCCGGGATTATCCCCAATGCGCCGGAGGCCACAGTTAGCGCGCGCTTAATGCAATCGCTGAATCAGCGAGCTTGCCGCGAAAATGCCAATGGTCGGACACGATTGCCGGCGCGCAATGTCCACGAACGAACGCGCAGGGATCAGTCCGCGGACGCCGCGCGTTCGCCGCGCATCGCCGGCATCTCGACCTTCTCGCGCTTGCAGGTCCGCCGCGCCACGTCGGGACAAGCGTGGAAGGAAAAATCCTTGCTCATGCAGATGCGCACTTCGGTCAATCGCGTCTTGTCGCAGGCGACCGCCATAGCGGCGCGCTCGAGCCCCGGATTGGCCTTGGCGAAAGCATCGGCGACGTCGTCCGGCGCGACGCTCACAGGCGTTGCCAGCGCGACATAAGGCTCCGGAATTTTCACCGCCGCGCGCGCCTTGCGCACCGTCTCGAAATAGGCGGCGACGGGAAGGCCGCTGCAGGTGCCGTGGCGGTCCCATTCATGGATGACCAGCGACGGGCTCGGCATCAGATCGAGCATGCGCGAGATTGCGGCGCGGTCGAGCCGCGGTGCCGGCACCTGGCAATAGGAGGGAAAGCCCTTCTCGTATTGCGGCCATAGCCCATGCACGATGAAGGCAAAGGGGCGGCCGCTGCATTGCGGGTCGGAGCGGCGCTGCGTGCGGCGCTCGCTCACCTCGGCGCAGTAGGTCGGCGACCAGGACAGCGCCAGGACATAGAAGTCGAATTGCCCCGGCGTATTCTGCCGCTTGTCCGGCGCGGCGTCTTGCGCCAGCGCGACCACGGCAAAGAGGAAGACGAAGCTCAAGCTGATGGAGGCGGCGATCACCGCCCGACGAACGCGATGAAGCGACATGGCAAGCCCCTCAAAGAACAAAACGGCAATCCCTGCCGAGGGCCGGTTCCTTAAAACCGTACCGCCATCATGAGAACATAAAGAGAACAAAAAGTAAATAGAGCTTAAACACCCTCAGGGCTGGGCCATCGCGCAGCGCGGATTATAAGCCCAGTTGCGGTCGAGGCCGACCACGCACCAGGTGACGCCCCAGGTCGCACCGATGAAGCCGGTGTCCTCGCCGATCGAGTATTTCACTTGGTGCAAGCTGCCGTCGCTGACATAGGCCCGCGCCGTGCAGAAGCGGCGTGGAATGGCATCGTTTGCCCAGGGCCGGAAGGCGGTTTCACGCACGCTGTCGAAGCCGAGGATCTTCAGGTCGGAATTCCAGAACTCGCCTTCCTTGTCGGCGAAGCGCGAGGCGATGGTGTCGAGCCCGGCCTCGCAAGGGGGCACGACGCCGTCGTAGCGCGGGCCGCTGAGATAGAAATTCATCTCCAGCCAGTTGGCCGCCCGCGCGGGAGGCGCGGAGAACGCGATGAGAAGCGCCGCTGCAACCAGCCAGAAACGCAATGATCGCGCCATGATCTTGGCCTCCCTGCCGTCGATCCCGACTTTATCACAGGATTCTGCCAGGGCGAGCGAGTTGCACACAGATTCGCTTGCCGCCGGACTCGCGACTCGTCGCGGACTCACTTCATGGTGCACCGCGGTTGAGTCGCGCGGGGGTTAGTGGCGTCGGTGCCCCGCGACGTGAGTTGTCCGTTCGTAGTCCGGGCGCGGGCCGGAGTTGGCTGCGCGTCTATCGGTCGCGGCGGAGCGAGCCCCGGAACGGCAGGATCCCCCAGTTTTCGGCTGTCCGGGTGCTCGCGCCGCGATTTTTATGCGCCGCGCCAATCGCCCAGCACCGCCTGCACTAACGCCAGCGCTGCCACCGCTGCCGTGTCGGCGCGCAGGATGCGGGGGCCCAAGGCCAAACGCACCACCTGCGGTCGCTTGAGCAACGCCGCGCGCTCCTCTTCGGCAAAGCCGCCTTCCGGGCCGATCAGCACGGCGAGCTTGGCGCCGCCACCACGCGCCGCGCCGAGCGCCACGACCGGATCCTTCACCTCGGCATCTTCGTCGCAGAACACCAGCAGCCGCCGCGCGTCCAGGCCGGCAACCATCACGGCAAAGTCCACCGGTCCCGCGACCTCCGGCACATTGAGCACGCCGCATTGCTGCGCCGCCTCGATCACATTAGCCCGCATGCGCTCGACGTTCACCCGCGACACCTGGGTGAAGCGCGTGAGCACCGGCTCGATCCGCGAGGCGCCCATCTCCACCGCCTTCTGCACCAGATAATCGAGCCGGGCGTGCTTGAGCGGGGCGAAGAGAAAATGCAGGTCGCCGGCCGGCGGCTGCGCGCGGGCCTGCTCGCCGACCTCCGCTATCGGCGCCTTCTTGGTGCCGGCAAGGCGCGCCCGCCACTCGCCGTCGCGGCCGTTGAACAGCAGCAGGTCGCCGCCGCGCGGCAGCCGCAGCACGTTGACGAGATAATTGGCCTGGTCGTGGTCGAGCGATACGACGCCGCCCCCGGCAAGCGGCGCGTCGACATGGAGCCGGGGCATGCGGAAATCGTATTTGGGCATGGGCCAAATCGCCGTGAAGCCCGAGATTTACGCCAGCCTTGAGCGGCTTGGCCAGCACCGTCGATTTGGCCGTTATTGCCCCCTTCCCGACGCAATCGCCGGGTTGGTATCTGCGGCCGGCGCTAAGTCTCGTATAATGCGCCGGAATCGAGGAGGGGTTTTTCGATGAGCTTGCGCCGGGCTTGGATCATTGCCGCCGGATTGGCGGGGGCCGGCATCGCGCCGGCGCTGGCGCAATTCCCGCCCGTCGGGAGCCCGCAGCCGGGACAGTTCGCGCCGGCCGGCACGCAGCAGCCGGCGCCGCAGGTGCAGCAGGGCCCGCCGCCCTGTGTCGTCGAATTCATGAAGCTGCGCGACGACACCGAGAAGAAGGGCAAAGTGCTGCAGGCCGCCAGCCAACGTCACGCCAGCCCAAAGGAAGCCTGCGGCCTGTTCAATAGCTTCACGGCGTCGGAAGCGAAGCTGCTCAAATACGCCGTCGACAATGCGCAGTGGTGCGGTATCCCGCAGCAATTCGTCGCGCAGATCAAACAGAGCCACTCCAAATCCATGGAGGTCCGCGCCAAGGTCTGCGAGGCTGCGGCGCGTCCGCAAATCGCGCCGCATCCACCGACCTTGAGCGACGCGCTCGGCACGCCGACACCGGTCGACTCGAGCAACATCAAGTCCGGTCACGGCACCTTCGATACGCTCACCGGCACGCCGCTCGCGCCCAAATGAGCGGTAGCGCCGGACGCGTCGCCGATGCGACCGGCAATTGGGTCGACACGCTCGCCCCCGCCGCCTCCCGCCCCTACCTGCGCCTTGCCCGCTTCGACCGCCCGATCGGCTCGTGGCTGCTGCTGATGCCGTGCTGGTGGTCGCTGGGCATTGCCGCGATCCGCGCCGATCATCTGCCGAGCCTGTGGCACGTCGTGCTCTTCTTCATCGGCGCCTTCGCCATGCGCGGCGCCGGCTGCACCTGGAACGATCTCGTCGATCGCGATCTCGACGCCCGCGTCGAGCGCACGCGCTCGCGGCCGATTCCGTCGGGTCAAGTGACGGTGGCGCAAGCGACGATCTTCATGGTGGCGCAGGCGCTGACCGGCTTCGTGGTGCTGCTGCAGTTCAACCGCTTCACCGTCGTCGCCGGCCTCGTCTCGCTCTGCGTCGTCGTCATCTACCCGTTCATGAAGCGCGTCACCTACTGGCCGCAGATCTTTCTCGGCCTTGCCTTCTCCTGGGGCGCGCTGATGGGCTGGCCGGCGATGTTCGGCCGGCTCGATGCGCCGGCTTTCGTGCTCTATCTCGGCTCGATCCTCTGGGTGATCGGCTATGACACCATCTACGCGCATCAGGACCGCGAGGACGATCTGCTGGTGGGCATCAAGTCGACCGCTTTGCTGTTCGGCGAGAAGACCAGCTCAATGCTCACGATGTTTTATGCGGGCGCCGTGGTGCTGATCGGCGTGAGCGGGCTGATGGCCGGCGGCAGGCTGATTTTCCTGCTTGGAATGATCGCCTTCGCCGCGCATCTCGCCTGGCAGGTCTGGCGACTCGACATCGACGACCCGGCGCACTGCCTCAAGCAGTTCAAGTCAAACCGCGATGCCGGGCTCATTCTGTTCGCGGCCATGCTGCTCGAGGCCGCGTTCTAGGCCGAGTTTGTTGGAACCTGCCGCCGATCGTGTCATTACCCCGTGAGGGGCGCGATCGCACTGGGCCGGGTATGGATCGCAAACGCATTCTCGTTTCCGGCGGCGGCATCGCCGGACTGACCTTCGCCATCGAGCTCAAGCGCCATGGTTTCGAACCGCTGGTGATTGAGCGCGAGAAAGGGCTGCGCGCCGAAGGCTACATGATGGATTTCTTCGGCACCGGCTGGGACGTCGCCAGCCGCATGGGCCTGACTGAACCCTTGCGCGCCATACGCTACCCGATCGACGCCGGCGAATTCGTCGACGCCGACGGGCATGTGTACGCTCAATTCCCCGTCGACCGCGTGCGTCAGGCGCTCGACAATAAATACGTCTACCTGCGCAGGCCCGATCTCGAGCGCGTCCTTGCCGAACGCGCACGCGGAGTGGGCGTCGAGGTCCGTTACGGCACCTCGCTCGCCGCGCTCGAAGATCGCGGCGACGCGGTTTTCGTGCGCTTCGAGGACGGAATGGAAGACGCCTTCGCGCTCGTCGTCGGCGCCGACGGCGTACATTCGCGTGTGCGCGAGCTCGCGTTCGGTCCCGAGCCGCAATTCGCCCGCTTCCTCGGCCTTTACGTTGCCGCCTTCCATGTGCCGAGCGACGGCTTCTCCATCGGCCACAAGGTCATGCTGTACGAGGAGGTCGATCACTTCGCTTTTCTCTATCCGCTGAGCGAGCGCCAGCTCGATGCCACGTTCGTGTTCCGCCATGTCGCAATGGAAGTGCCGCACCGCGATCGCATCGGCTTATTGCGCAACATCTTTCGTGATCGCGGTTGGATCATTCCGAAGGTGCTCGCCGCGTATACCGGCAAGGAGCCGGTATACTTCGACAGCGTCACGCAGATCGTCATGCCGCAATGGCACCGTGGCCGTGTCGCACTCATCGGCGACGCCTGCGGCTGCCTGACGCTGCTCGCCGGCCAGGGCTCGCATATGGCCATGGCCGGCGGCTATGTGCTCGCGCAAGCGCTGGCGCGGCACGACGATCACGAGGCCGCCTTCGTGGCTTACCAGAATTTTCTCAAGCCGCACGTCGACAAGCGGCAGAAGGACGCCGCGCGTTTTGCCCGCCTGTTCGTGCCCAGCAAGAATTCCCGGGAATGGCTGCGGCGGCTGTTCATCCGCCTGTTCTTCAATCCGCTGCTGATCCGGATCGGCTTCCGCTACTTCGGCGCCAAGAGTGTGCTCGCCGGCGCTCAGTAGACCCGTGTCATGCGGTCTTCGCCCGGCAGCTTTGGCGCGCGGCCGAGATAGACGGGCTGCTTGACCGGCGCCTGCTCACGATTGGCCTCCGTCTCGGAGAGATAGCCGTCGGCGCCGGGGACCGCTGGCGTCCCACCGGCCTGCGCCGTGATCGAGCCGGTGTAGGCCGGATTGTGCTTGGCCGCATAAAGCGAGCGCGCCTTGGCCGCGGCGACTTCGCCGGGGACGGCATCGGGACGGCACGGATGGCGGCCGCTCGCGCGGCGCATCAGGTCCACGTGGATATGGTCGTAGTGATAGACGTTGTAGCCGGGCGCCAGCACCGTGGAGAACGTCTCGCAGGCATAGAGCTGCACGTCGTGCAGGAAGCCCTGCTCTTCCGGCGAGCCGTGCCAGCCGTCCTTCACCGTGATGGTGCGGCCGTCGGCGAGCGTGAAGCCGGCGATATCCAGCGCATCGCCGAAGGCGTGCTCGGAAATATAGTCGCCGCCGGCGCCGACCATTTCGCGGCACGAGTAAGAGCCGATCTGCTTGATGGTGACGACCTGGCTGCCGAACCAGTGCACGGCGGCCGGCTGCACGCCTTGGGCAACCCAGCGGTCGAGCGCGGAGACGATGGGACAGGACAGCGTCGCCGCCGGCTTGAGTTCCGCCTGCATGGCGATCGGCGTCGCCGGGCCGCGCTGCGGTCCGAGCGGCGGCAGCGCGCGCTGCGGCGGCGCTTGATAGACCGGCGCGTTGTAAGCCGGCTGCGTGCGCGGCGCGCGGTTGTCGTTGGGCAGGATGGCGTCATCGGGAATATCGTCGGCGCGCGGCGCGGCGCCATACGGCGCGTCGAGCGACATCGGCCGGCCGGCCGGCGACGGCATCGGCTGCTCGGCTGGCGCATAGCGCGCCGGCGCGCCATCCTGCTGGATCTCGACGCCTTGCGGCCCTGGCGTCCAGCGCATGGTTTCGCCCGGCACCGGATGCACATCGTAAGACGCGCTCTGTGCCGGCCGCATCGGTCCGGCCTGCACCGGCTGAATCGGCACGCTCTGCACCGGCGCATAGTTCGGATCGCGCACCGGCCAATTCGGCATGTTGGCGCTGCCCGGGATCGAGGCCGGCGGACGCATCTCGTCGCCGTAAGCGAGCGGCACCGCGCTCGCATCACCCAGCGCCGAGACCTTGAGCGGGAAATCGGCGCCGCACATGCCCGGGCCTTCGATCGGCTCGATCTGCACCACGCCGGAGCCGAGCTTCACTTCGCCGGACTTGAGGCAACTGACCTCGGCCTCGTGCCGCCAGGACGGCCGTTCGCCGGTATTCCACATCATGCGGCCGCAGCCGGCGAGCACCAGCAGCAACGCGACCGACGCACCGAGATAGAAACGCACTCCCCGCGACATGCGGGAGAAAATGCGTGCGCTCCATTTAACGAGACTTCAACGCTGCACGCGCAAGAATTCGTTAAGGCTAAGGAATTCTTGCCCGAGCGCGGGCCGCCCAGCGCCGTTTGACAAGCTTGCAACATTTGCGCAACGTCTCGTTATCGGACAATCGGCTCGTCTATCGGGGAGACGCCGATGCACCGCGTCCTAGCCATTGCCGTCACCGTCGGCCTGTCCTTGGCCTTTGCTAGCGCTGCCGGAGCGCAGGGCGGCAGCGTCGGCGGCACGATTGGCAAAAAAGGCAAGTCGATTTCGGGCGATGAATCGTCATCGGCACCGTCTCATTCGACGGCGCGGCGCTTGCCCGCACAACATGGGCCAGGACTCATCAAAGTTACCTCGGCGACGCTTGGCGAGAATTGCGGCACTCCACGCGGCAACGTCACGGATAGGGTCGCGGCAATTTGCGATGGCAAGGAAACTTGTTCGTTGCCTGGGTCTCAGGTTCGCGACCCCGACCCGGCGTTCGGCTGCGTGAAATCCTTTGCGGCTGAATGGCGCTGCGGTAGCGGAAAGACCCGTTCCAATTCGGTGCCCCCTGTGTGGTGGGAGACCAATGTCCTGACGCTAAGCTGCAGATAACGATATCGATTACAGTCGGCGCCCTTACTCGAAGATTTCGTCGGCGCGGCCGAGCAGCGTGATCGGCAAGGTGAGGCCGAGCGCCTTGGCG
>Ga0335081_10012786_pt1 | contig 13584 bp, 9 predicted proteins | sample Lox_Sample_35_FD_206713 | JGI IMG/M metagenome (GOLD analysis project Ga0335081, IMG submission 206713) | Soil microbial communities from Loxahatchee National Wildlife Refuge, Florida, United States - Lox_Sample_3.5 | ecosystem: Environmental > Terrestrial > Soil > Wetlands | place: USA: Florida...
GCGCGGGCACGAGCACGAACAGCGCCATGAAGACGGTAGTGACGCTGAAGCCGGCCAACGCTACCGCCTTCTTCCCGAACCGGGCGCATAGCGATGTGGAGAAAATCACGCCGATGACCGTGACGAACTGGCTGGAAATGTTCAACAGGCTGAATCCGACCGAGGCGACATTGCTTTTGCCGGCATTGACGATCAGACCGAACGTGTTCAACAGGCTGTGCCACCAGCCGGCGTTGGCGACGCCTCCGGAGGCATTGGTCAGGCCCAGCCCTTGGAGCAGTCCGAAGAGCCTGCCGGGATCGACGTAATACTGGAAGTAATAGAAGAGTGTCCCGCCCCGCATGGCCAGAACTGCGAAGTGCACCAGCGTGAGGATGAACATGGCCTTCCAGGGACCGTTGCCCAACAGCGAGCCGAAATCCTGCCGTGGGGACGATTTCTGCCGGGGATCCGGCTGGATGCGTTCTTTCGTGCTCAGGAACGTGATGAGGAACAGGACCACGCACACAGCCGCCCAAAGCCCGAACGTCATTTGCCAGCCCTTGGCGTTATTGCCCTGCCCGAATTTGGCCACCAGCGGCAGTGTGAAGCCGCCCACGATCAGTTGGGCGATCAGGGCGGCGACGAAGCGGTACGAGGAAAGGCTGGTGCGCTCGTTGACGTCGCCGGTCATCACGCCCGTCATCGCGGAATAGGGCGTATTGTTCGCCGAATACAGAGTCATGAGCAGAACGTTGGTGGCACAGGCCCAAACGATGTTCCAAGGGGAGCGCCAGCCTGGACTGGTGTAGGCCAGAACCATGACGACTCCCCAGGGCAGGGCCGTCCAGAGGACCCAGGGGCGGAACTTGCCCCACCGGGTGTTCGTGCGGTCGGCGATCACCCCCATCATGGGATCGAAAAAGGCATCCCACAGCCGTCCCGCCAGCAGCAGGCTGCCGGCGGTAGCGGCCGCAACCCCCATGGTGTCGGTGTAGAAGCTGAGTTGGAACAGGATCATCGTCTGGAAGACGAAGTTGGCTGCGCCGTCTCCCAGGCTGTAGCCCGCCTTCTCGGTAAAAGAGAGCTTCTGTGTTTTTGCTGGCATGTAGCCCCCGTCAGCGTACGGTGAGAGTCACGGTCTGGAGATCGGTGTCGCGCGACGAGGGTCCGAGCATAATTTCGAACTCGCCCGCCTCCACGACGCGCTCCATCCCGACGTTATAAAAGGCCAGTTGCTCCGGTCCGATCTCGAACTCCACGGCCGCGGCCGCCCCGGGCTCGAGGAACACGCGCTGGAAGCCCTTCAACTCCTTGAGCGGCCGCGTGACGGAACTGAACCGGTCGCGGATGTACATCTGGACGACTTCGCTGCCGCCGCGCGCGCCGGTGTTGGTGACGCGGGCTCGAACCGAGGTGGTCTCGTCCGGCTGTATGGTTGGCTTGTCGAGGCGCACATCGCGGATCTCGAAGGAGGTGTAGCTCAGGCCGTAGCCGAACGGGTAGAGCGGCGAGATGTCGTCGAAGAGGTAACCGCGGCGGGCCGTAGGCTTGTAGTTGTAGAAGGCGGGAAGATGGCCGGCCGACCGGGGAAAGGTGATCGGCAGCTTACCGCCGGGATTATAGTCTCCGAAGAGAACATCCGCCACGGCGCGGCCGGTTTCCTGGCCGAGATACCAGCACTCGAAGATCACAGGGACTTTCCGCTGAAGCGATTCGATCGCCAGCGGCCGGCCGTTGAACAGGAGCGCCACGACGGGTTTGCCGGTCCCCACGACAGCTTCCACCAACTCATCCTGCCGGCCGACCAGGTTCAGGCTGGCGCGGTCGCCAAGATGCTGGAACGACCAGGCCTCGCGGGAAGTCAGTTCGTTGCCGCCCAGCGCAAGGACTACGAGATCGGCCTGCTTGACGACCTCGACCGCTTCGGCGATCTGGCGCCGATCCTCTTCCGGGTCGGACGGCGTGACCGCATCCTCGTTCCAGGAGCCGCCGATGGTGATCTTGCAGCCTTCGCTGTAGAGAACACGCACCCGGTCGCCCAGCTTCGACTGGATTCCGCCGAGGACGGTGACGTTGTGTTTGGGGGTGCTGCTATACCCGCCAAGCAGCATCCGATGGGCGTTGGGGCCGATTACCGCCACGGTTTTGAGAGCGCCCGGGTCGAGCGGCGCCAGGCCGCCTTCGTTCTTCAGCAGGGTGATAGTCTCGCGCGCGGCGCGCAGCGCGAGCTCGCGGTGTGCCTCGCATCCGACAATGCGCTCCGCCTCGTCCGGATCCACGTACGGATCGTCGAAGAGGCCCATTCGGAACTTCCAAAGGAGCATGGGAGCGATGAGTTCGTCCAGTTGAGATTCCTTCAGTAGCTTTCTGCGTACGAGATCGGCCAGGTGCAGATAACAGTCCGGTTCCGGAAGCTCGATGTTGACGCCGGCGGCGACGGCCAAGGCGCAGGCTTGCTCCTTGTCCGCGGCCACCGCATGGCCGCGCACCTCGGGGCGGTAGTGCAGTTCCGCGATGGCGTAATAATCCGAGACAACGAAGCCCTCGAAACCCCACTCTCCGCGCAGCACGTCGCGCAGCAACCAGCGGTTGGCGTGCGAGGGCACGCCATCGATCTCGTTGTAGGATGCCATGACGCTGATCGCGCCAGCTTCTTTGATGGCTGCCTCGAACGGACGGAGAAACGTCTCACGGAGGAGTCGCTCGCCGGCGTTGGCGGGAGCGCAGTTGGTTCCCGATTCGGGCTGGCCATGTGCCGCGAAGTGCTTGAGCGTGGCCATGACGCGCGATTTATCCCGAAAGCTGCGGTCGCCTTGAAAGCCCCGAACAGCGGCGGTCCCCATCCGGGAGACGAGATAGGGATCCTCGCCGTAGGTTTCCTCGACCCGGCCCCAGCGGGGGTCTCGCGCCACGTCCAGGACCGGGGTCAGCGCCTGGTGGGCGCCCCGGGCACGAGCCTCCAGGGCAGTCATGGTAAACAGTTGCTCCACCAGGTCCGGATCGAAGGTGGCGGCCAGACCGATCGGCTGGGAGAAACTCGTGCTGTCGATGGCGGCGTGTCCGTGGAGGCACTCCTCGTGGAAGACTACGGGAATTCCCAGGCGGGAATTTTCGACGAAGAACTTCTGGATGGCGTTCGTGAGTTCGGCGGTAGCCCGTGCATCCTTGCCTTTGCCGGCGTCGCTGGGACGTCCGACCTGGCCGAGGCCATGACCATGCCCGAAAGCGGCGCCGGCTTTCGCTGCGTCAAAATTGCCGCCTGCATCCAGCAGGGTGTCGGCCTTGTTCTGCCAGACGCAGACCATCTGTGCGGCCTTTTCTTCCAAGGTCATTCGCGACAAGAGATCTTTGACGCGGGTCAGGGCGGGCGACGCGGGATCTCGATAACGCGGCTTGGGCTGGCGCTTTCCGCGCTTAGGGACAACTGTAGTGGTATTCATGAATCCCGTTGGAAACGCTAAAGGGACGAGTGCCCGGTTGGCAAGGCTGCTACGGCGCAATACCGTAGGATCCCTTAGGAATCAACGGCTTAGCGAAGGGAGCGAGACTTTTCGAAATAAGTAAGATACGTACGAAGCTACCAGACGTAGGTAGCCAGGACGTGAGGGCGGCCCGAAATCCGGTTGACCACGGGAACGCTTAAAACGATTTGCAGATTCTTCTTAGGCCAGTCGCGGGGCAACTGCCGGACAGCTTCGGAAAAGTAGTCCGGGTTGCTGAGAAACTCGCCGGCGCCAAACGTGCCATATTGCGTCAGGCCGGCGGCGATAATCACCGGGCGATCGGTGGTCTTGTCCACCATTCGGGTGACGATGGCGTAATCGACCGGAATATCCCAATTGGGCCAATACCTGGAGAGCTTCCACTCGGACTTTTCAGGATGCTGGCTATCCTGCACCATACCGGTGTCTTGTTCGCTGTCCTTGCGGAACGTGAAGCGAAGCTGGCCGGCGGTGCGCAGCGTCCAGGGATTGTCAAAGGCGCCGAGCAGGACGGCCGGGGTATCGCGCAGGTCGGCAAAAGAGGTAGACCGCTCGGCGCGGATACGGTAGGGTTTGCGATATTTCTCCAGCAGGGAAGTGAGGCGCACGAGGCAGAGCGCGTCGTCCAAAGCCACATAGCGGTCGCGCAGGAGAACGAGATCCGCCTCCCCGATCGGCGGGCGCGCGGCTTCAGTGCCGGGCGGAGGCTGGATGATCCCTTGAATCTCGTCCTGGGCTTTAGCGGATCGGAGGTTGTAAGCCGCCTGAAGTCCCACACACACGAGTACCGTGCCCGGCGCTTTGAGCACCGGTGCCCACAGATCGTCCAGGTCGGACTGGCGCAGACCCGGCGCCGCGAGGCTGACCGCCAGGATCAAAATGCCAACGGCCGCAGCGGCGGCAAGTCCGATCACGGCCCGGTTACGGGACTTCTCTTTAACAATTGGAACGGGGGCCGGCGGTCTTTCCGGGCCGAAATGGAATTCGGCGATGTAGGATCCGGGAGGCAGTTCGATTCGAATCTCAGACTGGTGTCCGGATTCCTGGTAGTATTGGGCCAGTTTCTTTCGAATTTCCGCGGCGCTGGCGCGCACCACAGGATCCTGGCTGGTGTCGTAGTCCGCGGAACGACCGAACACATCCACCCCTAGCGTTCGCTCCTTCAGGCAATCGGCCTCCCCGGCGACGGTCTGCTCGATAATCCTTCGCAACAGGCTTTGACAGCGGCGGCTGGCGCGAAACAGAGAACTGGAGAGCACGCGCTCCAGTTCCGCGAGGACCTCTTCCCCTTTTTCGTGAGGCAGACGTGGCACAGGGACATGCAGATCAGGCTTCCGAGACATTCGCCCCTCTCATTCCCCAGGGCAATGCTAACACAGAAAATCAGGTACATTACATATTTTTGAAATCGCTCTCAATCCAGTGATTCAACAGCAGAAACACCGGTACGGTGCCGTAGCAGCCTTCACATCAGGCGGAAACGAGGCTACTCTCCACCGAGGGCCGATCCAGGTGTTTCTTCCAACTTGGAGAAACCAAATCCAGAGGGGGTTGGTGAGGAGGCGTGTACCATGGGAAACGACATTCCACGAAGAATGCCTGGCAGCTGGATCATGCTGCTTGGCTTGGCTTGGCTGAGTACGGTGGCGTACGGTCAGGAAACCGCCAGCATATTCGGTACGGTGACTGATCCGACCGGAGCCGCAGTACCGGGGGCCAGAATCACAATCACGAACACGGACAACGGACTCGTCCGTTCCACGACAACCAATGTCACAGGCAGCTATGCCGCCCGTGAACTAGCCATCGGACACTACAGTGTGCAGGTAGAAGCGTCCGGTTTCAAAACGTACGATCGGACCGGCATCACCCTGAACGTGAATGAAACCGTCAGGGCGGATGCGGCACTCCAGGTCGGTATCACTCAGGAGAGCGTGACGGTTGAGGCCAACGCTCTTCAGGTTCAGGCGGATACCAACGAAGTGAGCCAAACGGTAACCGCCGCGCAAGTGGCGGACCTGGCCACCAACGGCCGCAACGTCATCCAACTGGCGGCGTTGGTGGCGGGCGCGGCATCCAACATTCCCGATTTCGATACTCCCATGGCCCAAACCCAAAACCGCGCCATTCAATTTAACGGGCAGCGCTCCGATCATAACAACTGGCTGATCAACGGCGGAGAAGCTTATGACCGTGGCGGCGGCGGGATTCTCATCGTTTCCCCGTCCCAGGATTCGCTTCAGGAATTCAAGGTTATGACCAGCAACTACGCCGCAGATTTGGGCCAGTCGTCCGGCGGCATGATCACCATGGCCACCAAAAGCGGCACCAAGCAGTTTCATGGCGGCGCCTGGGAGTACGTCCGCAACGATGATTTCGACGCGAATACCTTCTTCGCCAATCTGAATGGCCAGCCCAAGCCGGAACTCCGCTACAACACCTTCGGGTTCAACCTGGGCGGGCCGGTTCCCAAGATCGGCCACGAAAAGAAGACCTTTTTCTTCTATAACATGGAATGGCGCCGGGAGATCAACGGGAGCGAGATCAACGCCTCCTCGGTCCCATCGGCCGCCAGGGGCGGGGATTTCAGTTACCTCTTGCCAAGCAATGGCTGCACGGGCGGCAGTTGTGTGCAACTCAAGGTGCCGCAGACCGCCGACCCGGCGGAGATGGCCAAGCTGGCGCAGTTCGGGCTTTCGCCCGGCGGGATCATCCCCAACAACGTGATTCCGAGCGGCCTGATCGATTCCAACGCCACTTCGCTGCTGAAGGCGGGCCTCTTCCCCGCGGCCAACGCGGCCAACAACCAGTACTACGCGACAAACAATAACGTGGTCTATTACCGCGAGGAGGCCTTCCGGGTGGATCACCAGATCGGGAGCAAGCTGAACCTCATGGGCTCCCTGCTGTACGATAACGGCAGTCAGCAGCAGGCCCCGCCGCTGTGGGCCGGCGGAACGTATCCGACGGCCGGTTCGGTGATGGCGGTTCCCTCGTGGGCCGGCGTGGTGCACGCCACCTCGACCATCAGCCCGACCTTGCTCAACGAGGCGGCGTTCAACTTCAATGGCAACGACCTCAACATCACGGACTTCGGCCTCTACCAGAAGCCGTCCGGATACACCGTGCCGAACTTCTTCACGGCAAACAAAGACAACAAGCTGCCGGGGATCAGCATCGGGTCTCCCTACAACATCAGTTACACCCCGGGGTGGTGGCCCTGGTACAACACTTGGCGCAGCGAGCAGGTGAAGGACGACCTCTCCTGGACGCACGGCAAACACAACCTGAAGTTCGGCGCATCCTGGATGCACACCCACAAGTGGCAGCAGTTCCAGCTAAACGCCGGCGGGCAATTCGGGTTCAACTCAAACGCCACCGGGAACGGGTTTGCGGATTTCCTGTTGGGGTTCGCCTCCTCGTACAGCGAACCGGCCAGCGTGGATTTCGTTCATATCACAACCAACAACTACAACGTGTACGCCATGGACGACTGGCGGATCACCAACCGGTTGACGCTCAACCTGGGTCTGCGTTGGGAAGGCATTCCGCACGCCTACGATTCCGAAGGCACGGCGTCGAACTTCTATCCGAACCTGTACAACCCGGCGCAAGCGCCGACCTTCCTTGCGAGCGGCGCCCTGGACACGAACGGTCCCGGATTCAGCACGGTTTCCGGCATTCCATTGTCGAATGTGCGGTTTTACCTGAACGGAATCGGCATAGCCGGCCGGAACGGAATTCCGTCGGGCCTGGTGAACAACCACTGGGACACCTTCGCCCCCCGCATCGGGTTTGCCTTCGATTTGACCGGGCGCCAGAAGACCATTCTGCGCGCTGGAAGCGGGATCTTCTATGAACGCATCGGCGGTAACGAAGAGTACAACATGGGGCAGAACAACGTACCGTTCGCTTATCAGCCTGCTCCGACGAACGTGTACTTCGACAATCCCGCGACGAGCTATACGAGCGGCCTGACGGCGGCCACGCCGTACTTCCCCGCCAACGTAACGACCGTGGACAGGGCGTACAAGATCCCCACTGCCATTCAGTGGAGCCTCGGCATCCAGCACCAGTTGCGCCAGAACGCGGTGTTGAACGTGTCCTATGTGGGCAACTCGAATTTCCACCAGTCGGAAGGCATCAACATCAACAGCCTGGCGCAGAACGATCCCAACCGCCTGGGAGTTTGCGGCGGTACTTGCGGTTACACCGGAGCGGCCTTGAATCCCAACCTCTACCGGCCTTATCTGGGCTGGGGAGCCATTGCGCCGATGGTGCTGGGAGCGAACTCCAACTACAACTCGTTGCAAGTGGGATTCCGGGTGACGGCGTGGAACAACCTGACGTTCAACAGTAACTACACCTGGTCCCACGCCTTCGATATCATCGACGGGGAGATCTTCTCCAACGTCAACAACCCGTTCAATGCGCGTTGGGACTACGGCCCAGCCGGCTGGGACCGGCGGCAGATCTCCATCACGAGCTTTATCTACAGCTTCCCGTTCTTTCGGAACTCGGGCAGCCGGGCGACCAAGGCCCTGCTCGGAGGATGGGAGTTGTCGGGCATCGCGACCTTCGAATCGGGGAACCCGATTTCCATCGGCGCCGGCCCCGACAACCTCGGGTTAGGCGGCACCACCGGCAACCGGGCGAACGTGGTGGCGCCGATCACTTATCCCAAGACGCGGTTCCAGTGGTTCAGCACATCTTCGTTCCAGAAGCCGGGTCCCCTGCAATGGGGCACCGCCGCCCGGAACGACGTTCTGGCACCGGGACGCAACAATTGGAACATCGCGGCGTTCAAAGCGTTCGAGGTGCGAGAGGGTGTCCGGTTCGAGTTCCGGGCGGAAACCTTCAACACCTTCAACAAGACCCAGTTTACGGGTCCGAGCACGGGCGTGACCGCGGCCAACTTTGGACAGATCACGGGCACCTTCCAGCCGCGTACCTACCAGTTCGGGGCGAAGTTCCTGTTCTGACGCTTGAACCTCCGGGTGGCGCACGCCGGGGTGCGTGCGCCACTCTCTTGCCTTCTCTTGCCGGCACTCGGTTTGACACCTTCTCCACGCTCTGATAAAAACGGCTCAGGGATGTCCAGGGGCAGTCGTGTAGCGATCCTCGTTTTGCTTGCATGGCGATTGGTAGCGGCAACTCCGGAAGCGGTTGCCGAAGCAGCCCGGGGGACGGCATTGGCGCAGGAAGGCAAGTACGATCTTGCCATCCAGCACTACAAAGCGGCGATTCGCCTGGACCCCCACTTGCCGGGAGTTTATTTGAACCTGGGCCTCGCCTATTTCAAATCCAAGCGGCTCGTCGAAGCGGCGGCGGCTTTCGAGCAAGCGGTTCAGGCCGACAGCGGCAGTTTCCAGGCGCGCACGCTGCTCGGCATGAGCTACTACGGCAGCGCGAAATACGCCGCCGCGGCAAAGCACCTGAAAGTGGCTGCCGAGGCGCAGCCTGACAACCTGGAACTTCGGTACACGCTCGCCGAGAGCTATTTGTGGTCCGAACAGTATCCGGAAGCGCTTGCCGAATTCCGGTTTCTGCTAACCAAGAACCCGGATTCGGCGCCGGTTCACGTACTCCTGGGCCAGGCGCTGGACGCGGCCAACCGGGTGGAGGAAGCGACGGCCGAATTCGAAGCGGCTGCCAAGGCATCGCCCCGGGAGCGGGAAGTCCATTTCGGACTGGGATATCTGTATTGGAAGCAGCAGCGCTATGCCGATGCCAGCCGCGAGTTCGAAGCGGAGTTGCGGAATGTGCCGCAGCATACGCAGGCATTGGCCTACCTGGGCGACGCGGAAATGCACACGGACCAGGAAAAACCCGCCGAGGACCACCTTCGACGTGCCTTGGCACTGGACTCGAACCTCCGGCTGGCGCAACTGGATCTTGGTATTCTGCTGTCGGCAAGAAACGACTCGAGTGAAGCCGTCCGCTGTTTTCGTGAGGCGATCCGGATCGACTCATCCAAGCCTGACGCGCATTACCGCCTGGGCCGGTTGTTGCGTTCTTTGGGCCGCGAACGCGAAGCACAGCAGGAGTTTGATGCCGTGAAGAAGCTGGCGGCCGAGGAGCCGCCGCCACCGCTGATTCGGCTGCCCGGCCGGCCACTTCCGTAATTCCCTGCCGGGAGTTCAAGCTGCTGGAATCCGAAATGACGAGTGCCGGGAGTCAGCGCGGGCGGTATTCGACCGCTACTTGAATTTGAGGGAAATGCGGTTCTCCTTGCCCCCGTAGGTCAGTTCCAGGTCCTTCATCTTCTGCTTCTCCATGGGGAAATAGAGGAGTCCGCTGACCGGCTGATCGGTCCTTTTTTCGGGGAGGATTCTGGATGCCAGAACTTTCTCGAGGGGGTCCTGCTTGTCGCTGTCTTTCATGGTGGCCTTGGTAGGGCCCTTGTCGCCGCTGCCCGCGCCGCCACCGCCTACGCCCATCCCGATGCCGCCCATACTCCAGCCGCGGGACTTCTTGGCTTTGGCCTCGCCCTCTTCGTCCGACAGCACGAGCACGCCGGGTCCGGCGATCTGGCTCGCGGCATACGGTTTGGCCTTTTCGCCGTCCTTCTCGGTGCGGAGTTGGAAATCATCGCGGTCGATCGAAATCTCTTTGCCGTACTTGGGATCGACCTTTACCTCGAAGACGATGTAATGTCCGCCGAGGTCGGAGCCGATCAGTTCCTTGACATCGCCGGGTTCGAGATAAAGGGTCACGGTGAGGATCAAGTCTTCGTTTTCGCCGCGGGCGGTGGAGACGGTCTTTTTGGACGCCGCCGTCAATAAAAGGGCCGGCAAAAGGAATAGGGCGGGAAGCCGGGTTGCCATAGGAGTGCCTCTGGACCGATTATAGCGTTTCGAAAAAAAAGAGGGAGATTTCGCGGGTTCGGCCCACTGTTACAATAGGGCTGTCAAAGCCCATCTTTCAGGAGTTTCCCCACATGGATGATAAAGAGCGCGCACGCGCCTTAGACCTCGCCCTCAGTCAGATTGAAAAGCAATTTGGCAAGGGCTCGATTCTGCGCCTCGGATCGAAGGACGCGATTGTACCGGTGTCGGTGATCTCGACGGGTTCGATTTCGCTGGACGCGGCCCTGGGTGTAGGGGGATTTCCGCGCGGCCGTATCTGCGAAATCTTCGGGCCGGAATCGTCCGGTAAGACTACCATCGCCCTCCAGGTTGTGGCAGAGGCGCAGAGGAAGGGCGGAATCGCTGCATTCATCGATGTGGAGCACGCCCTGGACCCCGCCTATGCCAGAAAGCTCGGCGTGGATATCGACAACCTCCTGGTCTCGCAACCCGATTACGGCGAACAGGCGCTGGAGATCACCAACACCCTGACGGCCTCGGGGCAAATCGACGTGCTAGTGGTGGACTCGGTGGCAGCGCTGGTTCCCAAGGCCGAACTCGACGGCGAAATGGGCGACAGCCATATGGGGCTGCAAGCGCGGCTGATGTCGCAGGCGCTTCGCAAACTGACGGGGATCGTCTCCAAATCGCGGACCTGTTTGATTTTCATCAATCAGATTCGCGACAAGATCGGGGTCATGTTCGGTAATCCGGAAACCACCACCGGCGGACGGGCGCTGAAATTCTACGCATCGGTGCGGCTGGATATCCGGCGCATCGCGGCGATCAAGGACGGCGAGGCGGTGGTTGGCAATCGCACCAAGGCCAAGGTGGTCAAGAACAAGGTGGCGTCCCCGTTCCGCGAAGCCGAGTTCGACATCATTTACGGCGAGGGCGTCTCGCGGGAAGGCGATCTGCTCGATCTGGGGGTGGCGCAGAACCTGGTGGAGAAGAGCGGTTCCTGGTTCAGCTACAAAGGCGACCGGATCGGTCAGGGACGCGAGAACGCACGCCAGTTCCTGAAGGACAACCAGGATGTCCGGCAGGCCATCGACACCGAATTGCGGGTCGGCCTGGGGCTGATGAAACCGGAGCCCGTTGCCGCGGAGGCTGCGGCGCCGGCTGCCGCGCCGAAGCCCGTGCCGGTAAGGCGGTAGGATCTCAATCCCCCCCGAGGCGCGGAGCCGCGCGGAGAAAAGCGTCTCGGCAGTGAGCCCGGGGATATGCGCCGGTTATCGGACATCCCGGAAGAAGAGCGCCAGCGGGCCATCCGCACCCGGTTGATCCGCATGGAAACCAGGCCATCCGCCGAGCCCTTACCGACAGGGTTCCCGGCGCTGGATGTGGCGTTGGGCGGCGGGTTGCCCCGCGGCCGGATAGTCGAATGGTTCGGGCCCCCGGCCAGTGGAAAGACCACGCTGGCGCTCCAGGTTGTGGCGAGGCTCCAGAGAAACGGAGGCACGGCCGCATGGATCGATGCCGAGCATTCGTTCGATCCGGCTTACGCGGGCGCGCTGGGGGTGATCATTGAGCGGCTCCTGCTGGCGCAGCCGGACTCGGCGGAACAAGGCCTCGAGATTACCAGGCAACTGGCGTCGTCGGGCGCAGTGGACTGGATCGTGATCGACTCCGCCGCGGCACTCGTCCCCAAACTGGAATTGGAAGCCGCAGTGGGTGTGAGTGCCGGGCTGCAAGGCCGGATCCTAGCCTCCTCGCTGCGCAGGCTCTCGATGATCGCGGCCAGGAGCGGTGCCTCGCTGTTGTTTCTCAATCAGACCCGCAGCCGCATGGAATCTTCCGACCCGCAGGCGGAGACCAGCGCAGGGGGACCGGGGCTGAAACTCCACTCCGCAGTGAGGATCGCTTTGGAACCAGCCGCAGAGAAACACGCACGATTTCGCGTGCTGAAAAACAAAGCCGCCCCAGCGTTCCAAGAGGGCGAATTGCGATGGGATCAGGGCCTGGGGCTCGCGGAAACCCCGTGAAACAGGCATTTTGAGCGCGTGTTTCGAAAAAAAGCGCGGAAATCAGGCTCTTTTGGAGCAATTCCCTTTACATCAATTCGCCCTTCCCGTATGATTGAAATCGATCAAGAGACGAGTTGCTCGCGAGAGAGCTACAGTCTATAGCTTTGTTCGATGGTGATGGCGATGGCGCCGCCGCTGGGAGAAGCTGCATGGCGCCGGAAATAAAGAAAAACTAAAAGGAGAATCATGGCGAATCAGAGAATGACCCAGACGCAACTGGTAAGATCGCTCGCCGAAAGCTGCGAAGTCAACAACAAAACGGCCCGTGGGTTCCTGGACAGCCTCTCAGGAATGGCGATTGCCGAAGTGAAAAAGAATGGCGTCTTCGTGCTGCCTGGCATCGGCCGGTTGGTGCGCGTTGATCGCAAGGCCCGCATGGGCCGCAATCCCAAGACCGGCGAGGCTATTAAGATTCCGGCCAAAAAGGTCGTAAAGTTCCGCGTGGCGAAGGCCGCGAAGGATGCAATCGTACCGCCCAAGAAGAAATAGATTTCCTGCCAAACGAAAAACCCCGCGAAGCCATCGGCCGGCGGGGTTTTGTTTTGTTGGGTCCTGGGTTTTTGAAGCCGAGATGAAACCAACTCACCTTGCGGGTGGTTCCTCGAAGCCTACGCCTGCTTCTTCTCGTCGACCTTCTCTTCTTCCTTCAAGGCAGTCTTGAAGTTGCGGATGCCTTCGCCTAATCCCTTGGCCAATTCAGGGAGTTTCTTGCCCCCGAACAGCACCACGAACACGATTGCGATCACGAGGATTTCGGGAAAGCCAAGACCACCGAGAGCACCTGCGCTCTGAATGGGTTCCATACGGCCTCCTTATATACGCCTATAGATCCTATTGTAGCGGATTCCCTATCAATTTTGGGGCGGTGTGTAGATGCGTGCCCGGCACCGGCACGAACAGGCGGGCCAGATTGGAAATGCGGCTGCGGCCGCTTGATTGTGACGCGGTCCGCGACTCTGGGCAAACAGGGCCGGCATTGGTTATGAGCGTTCCATCATCGGAGAACTGCGCGCCTGCGGCGATGGACGGTGTCCGAAAGAACCAGGAGAAGTAGGCGAGCTCCTGCAAGTGGTAGGCGAAGCCGTTCGGGCCGGTGATCGGCGGCAGGTCGGTTTGAGTCAGAGGATCGCCAACTTCCAGATACCGTTTGCAACCGGTCACCTCGCCGATGTTTCCCCATGCGGGCACCGCGTTGAATCCGCCGGGCTCGTTGACCCATTCTGCAATTTCGTGCGCCAGAATCGA
>Ga0335081_10012787_pt1 | contig 13583 bp, 21 predicted proteins | sample Lox_Sample_35_FD_206713 | JGI IMG/M metagenome (GOLD analysis project Ga0335081, IMG submission 206713) | Soil microbial communities from Loxahatchee National Wildlife Refuge, Florida, United States - Lox_Sample_3.5 | ecosystem: Environmental > Terrestrial > Soil > Wetlands | place: USA...
AAGGAGGGGTGTTTTGTGTGGGGGGCGGCAGGGTGCCGGGGTCTGCTGCTTGTGCAGCGGTAGAAGGGATGTCGAAGATGTGGGTGGGTGGGGGTGTGGTGGTAGGCTGTTGCTGTTGCTGCAAATGGGCGGGTGTGGGGGAGGGGCGGTTGTTGCCTGGGGATTTTCGGAAGACGTGGCCAGGCATATCGACTTGTTTGGCGGCTTCGTTGAGTTGGCGGTGTCTGATTTTGGTTCGAGCTGAGGCGGAGGGGGTGGTGCTCATGTTGGCATGCGGGACGGGGAATGCTAGGATGGGGGCTGGGGAATAAGAGCAAGATAATTGAGGGAGGATACTTGAATGCCTCTTGAACATATTAGTGGCAGCCCTTTGGAGCGGGCCCTGGCTGTTCATCGTCGAGCGAAAGAGGAGGACTGGCAATGATTGGCGAGGTGAGAAAAGCTTTTCGTTGGCGCCGATCAGCCTTGGAATTGCATGGATCTCCGGCTTTCTTGCCGCGGTCACTATTTGCATTGCAATTCTCACGGCGATCGACAGCAGCGGATAATTACCATCTTCGCGTCACTCTTCGATCCCCGCACTCGTCTGCTCTCACCACGCAGCCCTTGGCGAGATTGGCACACCGAACATGGCCGATGACAATGAGTACGAACGACAGCGCCTCGAAAACATAGCAAAGAACAAGAGACTCCTCAGGCACTACACTCTCCACTTCACCCCCCCTTTCAGCGCGATCTAACGTCGCCAGTGAAGTAGGCCTCTCAACAATCGCCATCGGCCCCAGACACGAAAAACGCACCTCATCCACCAAACCCCCTGCCCCAAAGAAAAAAGTCAAAAAGGAGCCCAAAGAACCCACTGCCCCACGCCGCGTCTCAGCCCGTCTCCAGGGAATTGTCGCAGAGGCCCAAGTAGAGCACCAACGCTTCGAAGAAGAAGCCGCCGCCCAACGCGAATTAGAACGGCTCAAACGGCTGCGAAGGTCAGGGGATTTCCGGCTTGCGGATCTTGATGAGGGAGGCGAGACGAGTCGGGCCGTGTTGCGCGAACTGGCTCGCGTGCCTTTTGATCGGGAGGAATTTGAGAGGGAGTCCCGTGGGGTACGGAAAGAATTGGCGCAGATGAGAAGAGAGATGGGTTCATTACCACTTTTTGCCAGGTGGACGCCGAAAGAAATTACGATTACTCCGGAGCGGATCTATTATATTGCAATGCATCCTAGTCCCGTCAAACCGCTCGTCTTTGCGGGGGATAAAGTGGGCAATCTTGGGATATGGGATGTTTTTGGTTCGGTGGAGGGGGACGATGAGGACCAAAACCCAACGCCTCTCGTAACAAGTTATAAAGTGCATTCGCGGACCATCTCACAATTCATTTTCTCCCCGACCGACGCAACGAAACTCTATACGTCCTCATACGATACCACAATTCGGGTCCTCGATTTATCCACGGGCGTCGCGACAGAAGTATACTACCTTCCAGACAATGAAGAAGATGTTGACGCCCTCATCTCATCCGTCCAACTCCACCCCGACGGCAACACATTATTTTTCGCCAATTTCTACGGAAAAGTCGGAACACTCGATGTCCGCGAATCCCCGAAAACCCGAAAAGCAACGTTCTATCCCCTCCACGAGAAGAAAATCGGCGGGTTGAGTATATTCCACCCCCTCCCCTCGATCTTCGCTACCTGCTCCCTCGATCGCACAATGAAGCTATGGGATTTACGAAAAATGTCCGGGAAACATCCCGCTCTGTACGGCGAATATGAAAGTACTAAATCGATTTCGAGTGCGGAATTTAATCGTGCGGGCGATATTGTTGCGACGTCGTATGATGATACGCTTGCCGTGTTTGATGGGGTTGTCTCGGGGACATTGGCTGCTGGCAAGAAATTAGGGGCGATGACGCCGACACAGAGGATTTTACATAATAATCAGACGGGACGGTATGTTAGTGTGTTGAAAGCTAGATGGCATGAACGTCCGGAAAATGGATTTGATAAGTTTTGCGTGGGGAATATGAGGAGGTAGAACTAACCCCTCGGGGCGGACCCTCGATCCGCTCCCTTTGCTCCCTTCTTTCATTCTCTTCTCTCTCTCTCCCCCTCTTTTTATTTTTTTTTCATTTTATTTTTTTCTTTGTTGCTAACACTTATTGACAGAGGGATTGATGTATATTCTGCGCAGGGGGAGTTGATTAATCATTTTTCGGACCCAGAGTTGATTACGGCTGTCCCTGCAGTTGTGCAATTTCATCCGAGGAAAGATTGGATCGTTGGAGGGACGGCAAGTGGGAAGGTCGTAGCATATGGACTACCTGAAAGCTCAGAATAGGCATTCAGATTATATTATATCATTTAGTGACAGAGGAGTGCATTAAGATCCTTAAGATGACCAATCTTGCATTGGACGTCGATCAATTTTCGTCGCCCAGACCATGACGGCACGGGGATTTCTGGAGGAGTTTGGCAAAGAACGAGATGGTATTTCCCGAGGTATTGCTGCTGAGTATAGCTATTCACGCAAGTGTATCTGCTCTCTCGTCTGTGTCAAAGGATGAGTTGCCGTCAGAACTGGAATCGTTGCAACGGCGAATAGCAAAATTGACTTCCCATTACACCCAAAACGGATCGTTCCTCCCCTCGTACGACCAACGGCGATGTCAAGACGTACCTGCCGCACCAATGCGTGCTAATTACAGCAACTGAAACAATTGACCCAATCCATGACATCAGAAAGACAGAAAGTGACACAAAAGCAGAAGTTCTCATTCAAATCACGGCCAAAACCCAACCCCCCCGCTCCCGTAGCACCGGCAACTCCACCCTCCCTGCCAGCCACTCCTATCCCCGTCAACGTCATAGACAACGGAATCACTCTTTCCCAATCTAACGCACTTCTCACGATGAAGGAGGATGCCCATCGTTCCAATATTCGCCTGTTATCAATGTCCCGGAGTGTCATCAACATTCTACATCCACGTCGGCATGCATCCCTACACGCAAACGATTTATCCAAATGTTTGATCTTAGCGTCTTGCATCGATGGAGCCGCTCATCTTACAAACGTGAATAATTGCGTCGTCGTCCTTAAATGTCATCAGGTTCGGTCCTTCGCCCGTGAATTCGCAAATTAACCTTGGAAGTTTCGAATGCATGATTCACGGAATACGAGAGTTTATTTGTCATGCTCATCACGGCCAATTATTGAGAATTCAGAGGGAATTGGGTTTGCTGAGATACCGACGCCGATAAGGGATACACTTGGCTTGGAGCAGGGAGGGAAGGAGGAATGGTTGGAGAAGGAATTGGTTGAGGATTTCAATTGGCTTCGCAGGGACCATAGTCCGAACTGGAGGGTGTTATCAGAAACTATAAGCGATGATATCTGGTCTACGATATTGGATATGGTAACGCAGGGTTCGGCATCGGCGAAAGATATCTTAGACTTGCTCTTGAATTCATGATTTCTAATCTCCCGGCTCTGTGAATAGATATGATTCAGTCGCGATACCACCTTCATATCGAAATCCATCCCTCCCATACAATTTCTTCCCGCAGTCAACTAATTTTAGGTGACATTCCAATTCGTCTCTTTTCGCGTGGATGAAGAAGGTTCGGAGTGGGGGACCGACCGCCAAGTGCAACGCAACGCAGGAGTGTCAATACATTTCTCGCATTGGCTTTGCTGCCATTCACTCCACCTTGAGAGCTTGAAAAAGGGAGTGTGGTCAGTTGATCGTTGTCTTAGCCAAAAGGAGGGGAAAGACTGAGCAAGACTAGTCAGCTTGAACGGACAGATGGGGAGAGGGAGAACTCGAGTAGCCCCATGGCAATGTCGAATAATCCGTGAGATTGATTCATTTGCCACATCGGAGGGCTCAGACAACATGTTTTCATTGAAGGCATCAGGTATTTTGCACTTTGGGATGATTCCAATCTGTCGCAATACCTGCACACAACTTCGCCACTGTAATTAGTTCAGCTATAATAGTAGGCAATACTGTCAAGTTCATTCTTCGGCATTGCCATCTTTTGGATTTCCTGGGTTTGGCGTGGGGTTTCTCGTTTACAACAGGTTGTTCCCCTGAAGGACTCAATGGCAAATCCTGACATGAAGCATGCTCAGAATTCGGGGATGACATTATCGACTCTTCGGAGTCATCTTTGTCGCAGTCATCCCAGTCATCGTCTATTCAAAGTCCATCTAATGAGGATGCAGCTGTGCTGTGAACCGAGGATGGGCGTGAGGTGGGGGCAGGGCCCAGGATGCGGAACCCCACCACCTCATCAATGTCATATAGACGTGTCTGTAAGCAAGGGGAAGGAGCTAGTCAACTCTACATGGCAGATTGGTTGGGGTTTTAAAAGGGGGGACGGGATGGGGTTGTACGTGGGATCGATTGGGATGAGGAGGTTGGGCAGAGGAGTGCTTGGACCGGCAATATATCGTGACAACTTGATGCTGTGAGATCGACGACACTGATGGAGCATCGCATTCGGAATAAAACGATCAGATTGAGTCTTGAAATGATGCCCCCACAGTTGATTTCCTGAATTGGGAATAAGAATATTCAGATGCTCGCCATTGAATGCGTATACAACCAGAGGAGGAAATCGCTCTCTTCACATCCTTCCCCCACTTCTTTTAGATTTCCCTCCATGGCGTGGAATTTCTTTCGCGCTGAACCTTTCCGGGTCGTGGGCGGTCCGTGTCTTTCTGGTCGAAGTTCCAGGAATATCGACATTTTTCTGTTGACGAAATATGGAGGGGAATAGCAGTGGTGTTGAGCGGCGTAGTGAATTGCTGGCTTTCGAAGACAAGATTCTGTCCGCGGAGAGTCGTATGGCCATAGACGCTAGGCAATCGAAACCGACATTATGTTAATGACGAATAAAAGGTTACAATGTCTCGGATGGACCACCAGCTCCCCGCGTTTGACGTTTCCTCTAAAAATTCGAGAGATGATTCGATTTCCGCCTTTGATAATTCCGTTGACAGGGTAGTGTACACGCGAGGGCCACCTAGAGAACAGGTTGATCGAGTCGTAAAACCTGACTCGATTTCAGATGGGAGGAAAATATTGGCTGCGCTCTGTCATCTCTCGACGTCGATGTGCGATCTCCGATCCGGACTGAAAGAACGACAATATTCAAAGGACAGTGACACCGTCTTGTTCCTTCTTCGATTCACGTTTATCCTGACGCGCCCATTTTAATATCATCGCGACAAATTTGACAGAGGGTGCGACTGAATAATACTAGCTATCGACGTCCAAAATTCCCAGTGTCAGATAATATCAGTACTCTTTGGCTGCTTTAGTGGGAATTTCAAAGAGACTTATCTCATGAATACTGACTTCAAAATGTTGACTCAGAGACTAAAAAAATCTCAGGCGACTCCAAGTGAAACGAATATTAATGTTGTGTAGTGCTATGTTGGGGCCATGTTCAACTTGGCATCACAAGGCTTCCGAAAAGATCCTTGCTTGATTCGGTGTGTTGATGCTCTTGGATTTGGGATGAGTCGTACGATAATCCCCTCCGTTGCTGCGAAATTAAAGTAGCCCGTCCCGAATCACTTTCACAAGCGATCGGCTTAAGCGTTAGCGAGAGTTGCTGGTAACTCGGAACCAGCGGCTCATTATGGATTAGCTTAAAAATTTAATCGAAGCTAGTGGATGTAATACGCCATGACTACCGGCCTTTAAATTTAAATCTATGGAGAGGGTGGTTTGAAAAGGCGATGCTCATTCTGATTATCTGTGATTTAACCTTAGTTTAAAAGCCTCAGATTGAATCTTCCCATCCGAAAATAATCAAATAAAGGAAGTACTGTGGAACTCCAGTCAAATATGACATGTAAAGCAAAATTTAATGAAAATTATAGTAGGTATTTCACCTTTTCAACATTTCCCAAATTGAAGCTAGCACACAGGCTTTGTAAAAACAAACATTTTCCATCGGAGATGGGAAATCTCGAATTCCGATTGCTTACACGGTCTAACTCAAAAGGCACATGAATCTACGATGTAAATTGGGAGTAAGCTGCGGCCGCTTTCCCTAACATGTCGTTTAATATGTAGTTAACCTGCGCAAGCGCATTAGCGAAAAAGCCTGCTAAAAAATTAAAGTTGAAATTGTCCCATCGTATTCGACGGCTGACGTTTTGCCGGCCCAAACGCCTTCGAGAAATTCATGAACCTTAAATTCCGAACGGGATGGTGCGATCAAGAAGGTTGACGTCTGTGGGATCCCACGGCGAGACTCCGTCACCCCCGGCGGGAGGACAACCCAGAACATTCTCACAAGCCCCGATAACGAGCCTTGCCATCATTCTAGTCGGAAGTCCACGAACAACAGTCTATCAGCGATAGGGTTTATCCCCCGTAGATCCCCCATGTCAAACGCACCTCCGAATCATACATCTCAAGAAACCATATTTACCCAAGCAACGAACATTCTCACAAAAGTATCGCCCTTATCACTCCTGACCTCCGCCCCGCAAGAAACGAACCTCTGGATCCCCTCGCTCGAATCCCTCGTTAAAAATAACGTCCGCGGCACCGATATTTCCAACGAATATCTCGTTGCCATTATTACAAAGGCACAACCTCATCATACGCGATGGACGTTGGCCCATTTGAGTCGAGAACAGCTTGTGGAACATGTTGATGCGTTGATTGAGTGGTGGAAGAAGGTTAATCCTCGGAGGGCGAGCTTGATTACTGGGGATGATGTTCCTAGGGAGGTCAAGGAGTTTAGGCAACGGGTTAAGGAGGGGTCGATTCGATCTGTGGAGACGAAGGATGATTGCTGTTGTGTTATTTCGTGAGGCAGGGGTTCAAGTTGCCAATGATATTATATTGTCATGGGGGATGTATTGATCGAGTTTTTGAGCGGAAAGTATTTCTAAAATGTAACACTTTAATTAACTGACATGACTATGCAACGGAGTATTAGACAGCCATGAAAATTCATTTGCGTGGTTGAGGAGATGGTGGTAAATGGATGTTTAATCCTTTCAATAGTTGATTCCGGTAGGTCCTGACCTTCCGTATCCTGGCCGTCGTCAGCAGCTACGACCCAAGTCACCCCTATTCCGCTTCCATTGACTAGCAGTTCCCTCTGACGATTCTCCGTGACGAGGGTCATCGGGAGCCAGAGTTTGTTGATCCCCCACATTGTCCAACCTCTCCTCCGCCTCACGAAGTTCACGAAGGAACTCTGACAGAACCTTTACCGCTCTGTTCTGCCGGGGCGGTATCTCCGGTGAAACTGAACAGGGTCTTCCGCCGTCGAAGCATCGTCCGCCGGTACGTCCTCAGAACCAATCATACCACGACGGACATAGCCATGAGCGACGCGAAGTTGGAAAGCCGAAGACAACGAAGGAATCCTGCGGAACAGGATTACGAGAGGCACGGTTCAACCCCAAATGATATCGTGGAAGAAGTTGCAAACGAGGAGTTGACGAGTGACTCGGTTTCATGTTCCTAAGATAGCTGTGCTGACATTGAATGTATTCAATGTGCTGCATGACAGAACGCCATTCCCTCCGAGCCCATGTCCGCAGTCCGACCGAACGATTACCGAAACAAGCAGGGGCGACCGCGGCCAACCAATCACGACCACCCGGGTTAGAAAAAAAATCAAAAAGTTTCTGTCTTCTTTATCACTCATCAAAAGGACCCGTCCAAGGAAGCGTTTAGAAAGAGCGCAGAAAGGGTAGAGGGCGTTGCCAAGGAGATCCAAGGGAGATGTCCCCAACGAGTGAGTCTTCTCCGCAGATGCCGGCCATTGTAGTAGACGGGGCCGAGCGTGTGGATGGTGAACCGACAGCGATGACTCTTTCGCATCCGGATTTGAAGAGGACGTTGAAGGACTTGCTTGTTGCAGACGAGGTGTCGGACAGCGACATTGAGATGATCGAGAAGGCGTCGGCCTATGATGAGAGGATGGAGGGGACCGATAATGGTGACACAGGGGATCCAGAGATGTGTGTAGAGTGTGGCGATCAGGTGCGATTCCGATGTGCTCGTCCACTCGATGGATGGCTCTGCACTTTCGTTGCTTTGCGTTGGGAACCTGTCAAGGGCTAATGGTGCTGAGTAGAGAGCTGCGCTATGGTGCAACCAGTGCGAGGAACAATACTGCGAAGTGTGTTTCCATAACCTTATCCACCGCACCGGAAATCGCAAACAACACACTTTCAAAGTCCTTCACCCAGATCAACCCCTCCACCGATCCTCCTCCCAAGTGAATCTCCCCTCACCACCAACAACAATGCAAAACGGCCCCGCCAAAACTGCAGCAGCAGCAGCAGGAGCAGCAGCAGCAGAAGATGACGATGCCGCCGAAGACGAACCCATGACCGATACCCGTCTCTCCGCTGAACCCGATATCGGTCTTCCAAACCCACACACCACACATGCCTCCCTCAAATACGGGAAATACCTTCGCGAAAGAGCACGATACATCCCCCTCCGCCTCCTCCCGGATGAACGTCAACTCCTGCACCTCCTAACTGCCGCACTGTCCGTGTCCGAATATACTTCGCGCGTGGATATTTTGCCGACTCACGTTTCCCGGACGAACAGGATGATTGTTCAGTTGAAGCAGATTTGTGCGATTCTAAGTGGCTTAGTGGTTGCTTCGGATTTCCGGCTCGGACAGCAAATGCTTGTTGAGCGGGAATTTGCGGACAATGCAGATTGGTTTAAGGCTATTTTTGAGATTGGACGGAGGTATAAGATCCAGAATCCGGATGCCATGCGCGGATCATACGGGATGATGATGTATATGATTCAGGTAGCTCCCCAAACGCAATGCGCACTCGCTTCGCCATTGCTTGTCAACTTTGTGTGCGGTGGTGACGTATTGATTTTCAGGACTCGATGAATACCGAGGTTCAGTCGGCATTGGGGTTTAATCTTCACGCCCCCCTGAAAACTATTCACACATACCTAACAAATCTAAATCCACCCATGCTCCACCTCCTCGATGACGAACTCATCGAAACAGCAACTAAAGAAATCCGAGCAGAAAACAAGCCTAGAAAAATGTTCTCCTCCCTGACCACCTCTTTCCCTCTGTGCATTGTTGACGATAGTGTCCAACGAGAAATCAAAGAAAAAGAAAAAGCAATCGAGATTCTAAGTAGAAGGTATGGCAAACGTCTCTCTCGAAGCCAAAAGTTACCTGCGGGCGTCATGGGCGAGGAAGAAGTTCGGCAGGTTCTGTATGCCGTGGGCGATAATCATGCGTATTTACGATTGAATTGTGAACCTGTGCAACGGATGAGGGATATGCTTCATAAGTACTTTGATCCCCGGGTTGTTGCGGAGAAGGATTTTTCGTTGGCAATTTCGAATGGGCGCAATGGGGCACGATTGACGCATAATCATGCTAGGCAGTTTCAATATGGTATGGCCCCGTCCTTTTCCCTGTTTCGTTTCCCGTTCCTTCGTGTGAATACCTTGTTCGGCTTTTCTGGTTATTTGAGGGGTCATTATTGACGAGATAGTCGACCAATCATTGACGCTGTGGTCGATTATCATGCACGATATTTATCAGATGTGGTACCTCGCCGATCAGGATTTACTCTCGTCATATCACGTCCTACGAGATACCGGCCAGGGTTTAAATCGTGTCCAAAAATGCCCATCGATCGCACGTGTCATGCAGAATGTCATTTCCCGTGCTCAGGGGAAAATGGGGGGGAATTGGGTGGGCAGCAGCGTTGTTCATCTCGGCGATCACAACGGTAGAACTTCCGCACTGGCCTGCTTGTTCAGGTTAACCTATTTGTTTAGTTCCTAACGCGCTTCACTTTATCGACAAGTATAATCAGGTCCCGCGGATATTAAATCCCATGGTCATTGCAATCGAGGGAATCGATCGAATTGCCAAGGACCCTTTCGTCTACAAGTACATCGAAGATGCTTTTGGCGGAATAGACACTCTCAAGAAAAGTCTCCTTCCCTCTATTCCAACCCCCTCCATTGATTTCTTCAACGAGGCTGACGTTTACTTTTCAGCAATTCTGGTAGACTTTTTTAAACATGCATTCGATGGATCGGGGGCGGATAGTTACTTTGATGCGGGGAGTTGTATCGATGGCCGATTGACGAGTGCGTGGAATTACGCCAATATGATCAGTAAAAAGATTTATTACCCGATTTTCCAGATGACTGTATCCTCCCCACCCTGGTTTTTGATTGAGGACGGTGATTAGCTAATGTTTGTTAGGGGTTCACAGGATTCAATGGGGAAGGATTTTAACCGCGTTCTCGAGTTTTGTTTGTATATTAGAGGATAGATTAGGGTTGGTGGAGGTGAATTGTTGCATTAGCTGTTTCTGGAAGAGCAGTTTAAATATGATACTCACATAAAATTCAGTTTACTCGTTTATTGAATACATTTCTGTTTTCAGTCTCAATATTGAAATTTACAACTCGAAAAGCGTCTCACATAGCGCCGAGCAAAATAATGAGCCTTCGCTCCCACAGGTGAGACATCGGACTGGAAGTCGGGATTCTGAAGCCATTTCTGGCGGCTCCGCATAACTGATAGCTTCCGTAGGAATCGAGGGACCTTGTTCCGTGATTGGAATGGAACATAATGGTGAAGGCGTAATGCAGCCGATAGGGAAAGACTGAAGATAGGCCATGACATTTCTATCCGACTCGGTTGGCAAAAAGTGAAGTATGGGACCAACGGAAGAAAACGAGCGATCAAACGAGGAAGTTTCGACACGGTTGGAGTGTGCATCTGTTGATGAGTCGCAGGAACTGTTCGGTTGAGGTGGCAATAAGATCTCAGGTGGAATCGGCGGATTCGGACATCTCTCGGGAGCTTGAACACTTGAAGATCGAGTGAATGCCATGTCATCGAGAACTTCGTAAACACAATGGACAAAACGGCGAATTGAGTCGAGAGAATGGCCTTTATTTTTCATGTCCTTGATGAATTCGTATGCACTTCTTTTGTCGCCGTCGAGATTTGCCAGGGATTCATTTGCTTCGCTACGCGATTCTTCGATGGTCCGTTTCGGGCCGCATGTCAGGTTGTGATCTTGGCACCATTCGCAGGGCTGGTCAGGATTGTCTTCGGGGAATATGCACTGCAGTTCAGAGACATGACCTTGATGATATTTAACATTGATGATATGTACCCTTTGCTTTCGACTGCGTCTGCAGGACTCGCATTTCCTCAAGTTCTTATTTCGGCGAGACGGTCTAAGAGTGTTGAAAGAAGTGGGAGAAAGAGATTTGATGGAGTGAGGGGTATTGTTTTTGCGGTTGAGCCAGCTACATGGATCAGCCACAGCAGTGTCTTTTAGAGAGTACTTGGCTTCCTTTCGGACTTTGGGGTTCTGTTTCCTGGCCAGCGCAATTGATGAAGATGATGGTGCAACATGCCCTCAATCTATGCATTTTGGTCGCCTTGGCATCGGCACCTTTTTTTGCATCGTGGAGTAAGTCTCCTTCGATGTCACATTCTCTCGATTCCTCTGGGCCCTAAGATTAGCGGGGTCATTGGCTGGAGCTACTTGACAAGCGAAAATACGGAATCCGGGGCGGACAATTGCGCAAAAAGTTTGCACAATTGTCCGAACCGCATTCCGTCCTTTCGCCCCTTCTGGCTCCAAAAATGGGAAGCGTTGGAATGTGGAAGGCCCGATGCAAGAGGACCAAAATGCTAGATGTTCCTAGTTGATGGTCTCCGCGGGATAGCCACATCACCGATCGAGGCCGGAGTAAGCGCATGCAGTATCCCGCGAAGACCATCAAGGACAAACCCAGAGGAATGTTCTGCACCTACTGGTGGTAAACGGCCACGAGCGCCATCGGAAGAGACGGAAGAACAATAAAAAATTCAGGGAGGAGTCGTCCACGCTATATATAAGGACAATCTGCGCGGCGCAAATTTGGAGTTCCACAAAGTTTTCCAAACATCTCGGACGGGCCAATGAGGTTCCCGATTTTCGCGCCGGCGCAAAATAGTAAGCCCAAGCTTTTCTCATACCCCGAGGTCATATGTCGACGAGAGTAAATGTCAATGTATCTCTGTAGTCAATGCGAAAATGAATACAATCCTGAATACTTATTAGATGGTTAGATCTACCTCATCGTGGAAGATGACGAATTTTTTCTCGTTTCGGTTGCCGAAGTCCAGGCAGGGTCATAGACATGATTGGCAAGATATAATATTCATTCTGAGCCTATTATTTTCGATACGAGTGCGACTTCGGGTTTTCGAGCGAAGCGAGCGCCAGTTTATGGGTAGCGCAGAAAAACCGAAATTACGGTCAGATGGGCCGAATTATCGGATATCCAAACGGCCTCATGCAGCGGATGTTAGGAGGTTTTTGTGGAGTTTGTGAACTTCTATCTCGCTTGCCTTGCTCCGCATGCACTTTTGGCGTATTACCTGAAAGGTTTGACTTTTGATATATTAAATTCCATTCCTGCCTGCCAAGTGCGCTAGCTATAAAGCTAGCGCTAATCAATTCAATCATCATATACAAGGAAATCCTCCTTGCCAGTCCACTTCCTAGCAACCGCCATCCCACTTTCACTCGGCGTGCTAAACGCAACATAGTCCCTCATTGGCCTCTCCCCGTTTCCCTCAGCAGCAACATTGGACCGGTAATCAACCCCCAACACAAACCGTGCAGCACATTCATCAAGCAGCGCCAAGCAAATCCCCAGCCCTCGCTGCGAAACACAAGTCCACATCCTATTGATCCCAATTACGGCCTTTTCTCTTTCCGTGCGGGAAGTTTCGACGCCCTCGGTCGTCGCAGGCTGGGGGATCCGGCGACGGGCATAAGCGAGACGTTCTGCTGCTACGATGGAAACGATTCGTCGTGAACACACGACGATGTACACTTTTCCGTCTGTAACAAAGAATTTATTTACACGGGCCGGGTTGGGTGGTGCTCCGATCGCGGTGTCAATCATATCTAACAATGCCAATGCGCGTTTCTGTAATTCACGAGTTGAAGTTCGCGAAATCACGAGAAGATCTCCCTTTTTGGAGAGTGGAGAGGAGGGGAGGGGGCGGATAGCAATAGTGGAGATTGGAAAGTTGAATTGGGGGCCGCTGAGCATTGCGTCGTGGTGTGTTTTGTGCAGCTTTTGGTCGTTGGGGTCGATTTTGTTGTAGTGCATTTGACACGTTTTACAGTGTATTGTGGTGCGGGTTGAGCCTCCTAGGTTGGCGAGGTGGAGTTGGACCATTGGTTTTGGATTTGCTGTTGTTGAAGGTGATTTTGTCGGCGGGTTGGATTGAGGAGAGGGAAGTTGGGCTTTGCGAGAGTCCTGAGTTGGACCACGGAAGATGGTGGAGATGGATGATTGGGCGGCCTTTGATCGTTTGCCTGTTGACGTAGATAGCGTGTGGTTCACGCGTAGTAGCCTATTGCCTTAGCGAGCAGCGGTGAGAAAGCATGTTTACGACGGCGACTCATTTTCATTCAAGTCGTCCCCTCGTTTCCGTCTCCGGGAGTACGTCCGGACGTGCGCAGCCGAGGAGAGCGACACCTGACTGTTCGACTCCGACAGGGAAATCGCC
>Ga0335081_10012788_pt1 | contig 13581 bp, 10 predicted proteins | sample Lox_Sample_35_FD_206713 | JGI IMG/M metagenome (GOLD analysis project Ga0335081, IMG submission 206713) | Soil microbial communities from Loxahatchee National Wildlife Refuge, Florida, United States - Lox_Sample_3.5 | ecosystem: Environmental > Terrestrial > Soil > Wetlands | place: USA...
GCCCGCGCCAGGTCGACACGCGCCCGTTCCAGCTGGGCAAGAACATGGCCGCCACCCCGGGCAAGGTCGTCTTCCGCAACGACCTCATGGAGCTGATCCAGTACGAACCGCAGACACCCAAGGTCCATGCGGTCCCGGTGCTGGCCAGCCCGCCGTGGATCAACAAGTACTACATCATGGACCTCTCGCCCGGGCGCAGCTTCCTGGAGTGGGCGGTCCAGCACGGGCGCACGGTCTTCGCGATCTCCTACCGCAACCCGGACGCCACGATGAGCGGGGTGACCCTGGACGACTACCTGATCCACGGCCCGATCGCGGCGCTCGACGTGATCTCGGACATCACCGGTGCCCCCAAGATCGACATCATCGGGCTCTGCCTGGGCGGCGCGCTGACCGCCATGCTCGCGTCCTACCTGCAGCAAACCGGCGACGACCGGCTTGGCGCGATCACGCTGCTGAACACCCTGCTGGACTACAGCGAGCCCGGCATCCTCGGCGCGTTCACCGACGAGCGGACGGTGGCGCTGATGGAGAAGGACATGGCCGAGAAGGGCTACCTCGAGGGCAGCCAGATGTCGATCACCTTCGACATGCTGCGGGCCAACGACCTGATCTTCAACTACGTGGTGTCGAACTGGCTGATGGGCGAGACCCCGCCGGCCTTCGACATCCTGGCCTGGAACGGCGACAGCACCCGCATGCCCGCCGCCATGCACACGTACTACCTGCACCACCTGTACCTGACGAACGAACTGGCCGAGGGCGAGATGGAAGTGGCCGGGCACCAGCTGTCGCTGCCCGACGTGAAGAACGACACCTACGTGGTGGGCGCGGTCAACGACCACATCGTGCCCTGGCACAGCTCGTACAAGACCACCCGGCTGATGGGCGGCAGCGTCCGGTACGTGCTGTCCAGCGGCGGCCACATCGCCGGCATCGTCAACCCGCCCGGCCCGAAGGCCTGGTACCAGGCGGGCACCCACCTGCCCGCGACCTCCGACGAATGGCACGATCACGCGACCAAGCACGAGGGCTCCTGGTGGGAGGACTGGACAAAGTGGTCGCAGCATCGCGCGGGCGACATGATCGACCCGCCGCCGATGGGCAGCGACAAGTACCCGGCCGACGGGGACGCCCCCGGCACCTACGTATTCGGCTGACCCCCGCGCCCGCGGGCCCGGTTCCGGCCAGGCCCGCGGGCCCGGTTCCGGCCAGGCCCGCGGGCCCGGTTCCGGTCGGCCCGGGAGCCGGGGTTCGGCCGGCCACCCGCGGCCGGTTCCCGGGCGCTTGACAAACCAATCACAAGTGCTTAATATAGTTAGCAGAGGAAGATCTTGAGGAGGAGCCATGTCCGATTTCTACACCGCTGGCAAGCAGTTCCAGGACGAGATCCTGAGCGCCGTCAGCAAGAGCCAGGCGGCCGTCATCGAGGCGATCCAGACCTGGGCCAGTGCCGTCAAGTCGATCACGCCCGACATGCCGGAAGTGAACCTGCCGTTCGCCGAGAAGCTGCCCAAGGCCGAGGAGTTTGTGACGAGCGGCTACGACTTCGCCGAGCAGCTGCTGGCCAGCCAGCGGAAGTTCGCCGAGGATGTGCTGCAGGCGACCGCGTCCGCCCTGCCGGCGCACGAGGCCCCGGCCAAGAAGGCCTCAGCAGCGAAGTAATTCACACCGAGCCCACCGCGCGGCGACCATACCCGGTTCGCCGCGCGATGCGTTTCTAGTGCTCCGTTTCTCGCGCCGCGCTGGCTCCCGCTCCCGCTCCCGCTCCCGCGCTCCGGCGCGACGGGGGCGTTTGGGCCCGGCCGGGCAGGCACAAAGGCCCTGGCCGCTGGCCTAGCGGACGGAAATCCTGGGTGCTCAGCGAGTAAGCAGGTGAGCGCCATGACCGAGTTCACGCGACCGGCCTGGTCCGGACCGAGCGTACGAGGCGCCGGACCGCGGCCGGACCGCCCGACCGTGCCAATCCCGGCCGACCGCATCGGACATCTGGTCGCGATGGCGAGCCGGGCGCCGTCGGTGCATAACACTCAGCCGTGGCGGTTCCTAGCCAGCGACGACACGATCGAGCTGCAGGCCGATCCAGGCCGGAGGCTGCACGTCGACCGCGGCGGCCGGGAGATGCTGATCAGCTGCGGCGGCGCGCTGTTCGGGCTGAGGCTCGGCATCCGGGAACTCGGCTACGTGCCCGTGGTCGACCTGCTGCCCGAGCCCGCCCGGCCGTCTCTGCTGGCCCGGGTCTGGCTGGGCGAGCCAGCCCCGCTGACCCCCCCGGAGCGGCAGTTGCTAGCCGCGCTGCCGCACCGGCACACCCACCGCGGCCCGTTCAGCCCCGGTCCGCTGCCGGACGGGCTCCTGCCCCGGCTGCAGCACGAGGCCCGCATCGAGGGAGCGGCCCTGGCCCTGGTGGCCAAGCCTGGCCAGTACCAGCAGCTGGCCGCGCTGGCCGCGCTGGCCGCGCGGCATAACGCCGCCGACCCGATCACCCGGGCGGAGGCCCGGCGCTGGAGCCGCCCCGCGGACAGCGCCGCCCGCGACGGGGTGCCGGCCCAGGCATTTCCCGCCTCCCCGGCCAACCAGCCCGGGCGGTTGCCGCAGCGGGACTTCGACCTGGGGCGCGGCATTGGCCTGCTGCCGGTCGGCGGAGCCGTCGCGCTCGCCACCGCGGTGCTGATCACCCCGGGTGACACCCCGGCCGACTGGCTGCGTGCGGGCCAGGCCATGCACCGTCTGCTGATCCGGGCCGCGGCCACCTGGGTGTTCGCCAACCTGCAGACGCAGCCGCTGGAGATCCCGGCCGTGCGGGAGCTGATCCGCACCCGCCTTGGCCTGCCGGGTGAGGCGCAGATGCTGCTGCAGCTCGGCCGGTCCGGCAGCACCCGGCCCACCCCGCGCCGGCCGGCCGGTGAACTGCTGATCCGCCCGCGGCGACGGACGGCGCCCGGGTCCCGCACCGCTGAGGGTTAGGCGGCCCGCGCCGCTGAGACCTCGGGTGCGCCGCGCCGCTGAGACCTCGGGTGCGCCCGCGCCGCTGGGGACTGCGGGTATGGCCCGTGCCGCCCAGGGCTAAGGTGGGCCCCGCGCCGCTGGGGGGGTGCGAGTGGTCCCGCGTCGCTCAGGGCTAAGGTCCCGCCGATCTGGGCCGCATTCCCCCTGACCACCGTCGCTGACCAGGGCACGCTGGCAGTGATGGCAACCGAGAGGTGCGCAAGATGAAGAGCGTGGAGCCCGGCGGGACAAAATACCGCCGCGTCGTAGTCGGGGTGGACGACTCCGTCGGCGGCCTGGCTGCGCTGCAGCGCGCGGTGGACATGGCGAGGGTAGGTCACTCACCGCTGGTCGCGGTGCGGTCCTGGGGCCTCGGGGTACCCAGGCACGGTGGCCGTCGTCACCGGCACGTGGGCGACGAGCACGGGCACGTGGTCCTGTTCTATGACGAGCACGGACAGCGCGAGCAGTCCGCCCGGCTGGTCCGGCATGCGTTCAGGTACGCGACGGGCGGCGTCCCGCACGACATCGCCGTGACCATTGCCACGCCCGAGGGCGATCCGGCCCGGATCCTGACCGAGCTCGCGGCGGACGACGGTGACGTGCTCGTGGTGGGAACCGAGCATGACCAGGCGATGAAGCGCCTCGTGCACGGCTCGGTCAGCCGTTACTGCTGGGAGCATGCGCACTGCCCGGTCGTGGTCGTCCCGGCGCCGGAGGCTCCCGGTTAGCCGGGGAAACCGTGGCCGAGCTATAACTGACTGCCGGTTGTGCGACGATGGGCCCGGCAGGTGAGGAGACTGCCATGAAGGCTCGTGTGGGAGACCGCCTGGTGCTGTCTGGCGGTCCCGACCGGTACGGCGTCATCATCGGGGTACTGGGCCAGGACGGGGCGCCGCCGTACGTCATCAGGTGGCGTAGCGACGGCCACGTTGCCATGGTGCTGCCCGATCAGTACGCGCGGATCCTGCCCGCCGGGCACCCAGCGGGCACCGGTGGTGATCCCGGGACCGACCTGTGACCGCACCCGCCGTGGGCAGGCGCACGTATGCGCTGCTGACCGATGGCAGCACGGTCGAGATCCGGCCGGCCGGGCCGCAGGACGCCATGGCCGTGCGCGAGATGCACGCCGCGATGTCTCCCGACAACATGTACCTGCGTTTCTTCAGCATCAGCGCGCGCGCGGGCGAGCGGGAGGCGCGGCGGGTGTGCCGGGAGCCCGGGCCCGATCACGAGGCGCTGCTCGCGTGGCTGAGCGGCCGGCTGGTCGGCGTGGCGAGCTACGAGGTCAGCGGGGAGCCGGGGGAGGCGGAGATCGCGTTCGCCGTCCCGGACGACATGCACGGGCGCGGCATCGCCACCCTGCTGCTCGAGCACCTGGTGTCGCTGGCCCGGCAGCGCAAGCTGAAAGCCTTCACCGCGGAAACGCTGGCCGACAACGCGGCGATGCTTCGGGTGTTCGCGGACGCGGGCCTGCCGGTGCAGCGCCGGACATCCAACGGCGTCGTCCAGCTGACCTTCCCGCTGCCCGGCGGCGACTCCGACGAGAGCCTGGACAGCTACCTGGAGTCGGTCGCCCGCCGCGAGAGCCGGGCGGACGTGGCCAGCCTGTCTCACCTGCTCCAGCCGGACTCGGTCGCGGTGGTGGGCGCGAGCCGCAAGCCCGGCACCGTGGGCCGGGCCATCCTGCGCAACATCGTCAGCTCCGGCTATCAAGGCCGCGTGTACGCGGTGAACCCGCACGCCAGGACCATGGAGGGCATGCGCTGCGTGGCGTCTGTGGCCGACATCCCCGAGCCGGTCGATCTCGCGGTGATCGCGTTGCCGTCGACCGCCGTGCCGGAGGTGGCCGCGGAGTGCGGCCGTCGCGGGGTGCGCGGCCTGGTAGTGATCACATCGGACATGGGCAGCGAGGGCAGCGACCTGCTGGCGATCTGCCGCCGCTTCGGGATGCGGCTGATCGGGCCGAACTGCTTCGGCGTCAGCGTCCCCGAGACCGGCCTGAACGCCACGTTCGCCGCCGCGCATCCGGCATCCGGCGTCGCCGGCCTGGTGGTCCAGTCCGGCGGGCTCGGGATCGCGCTGCTCGAGCACCTGTCCCGGCTCGGCATCGGCGTGTCCTCATTCGCGTCAGTCGGCGACAAATACGACGTATCCAGCAACGACCTGCTGATGTGGTGGGCCCAGGACGAGGTGACCCGGCTGGCCATCCTCTACGTCGAGTCCTTCGGCCGCCCGCGCCTGTTCGCGCGGATCGCGCGCCGGGTCGGGCACCAGATGCCCGTGCTGACGGTCCTCGCCGGGCGCTCCCAGGCCGGGCGGCAAGCCCGGGGCGCGCACGCCCGGACCTCCGACGTCGCCGCCGCGGCCACCCGCGAGGTCACCCAGGAAGCGCTGTTCGGCCAGGCCGGGGTGATCGTCACCACCACCTATGGCGAGCTGATCGAGGCCGCGGCGCTGCTGGCCTGCCAGCCGCTGCCCGCGGGCAACCGGATCGCGATCGTCACCAACGCGGACGAGGCGGGCGTGCTGACCGCCGACGCGTGCGGCGACAACGGCCTGGAACTGGCGCACCTGGCCGGGAACACGCGGCGGCGGCTGCGCCGGCTGCTTCCCGCGGGCGCCAAGATGACCGGCCCGGTGGACACCACGTTCGCGGCCGATACCGCGGCATTCCGCGCCTGTCTCGAAGAGGTGGCCGCCGATGACGGCGTCGATGCGGTGATCGCCGTGGCGATACCGATGGCCATCTGCGACCTGCGCACCGCCGTCCGCGCGGCGCAGGTCAGCAAGCCGCTGGCCGTGGTGCTGCTCGACCAGGCCGAGTCCGTACAGCTGCTCGGGCCCGAGCAGGCCAGCACGCCCGCCGCCCCGCCGCCCGGCCCCGGCGCGGACGGCGCGCCGGCGGGCACCACCTCCGACGGCGCGCCGGCGGCCACCACAGACGACGCCGCGGCGCCGTCGGGCCCGCCCGCGCTCGTGGCCGGCCTGCCGTCCTACGCCTACCCGGAAGCGGCTGCCCGCGCCCTCGGCCACGCGGTCGGCTACCGCGCCTGGCGCGATCGCCAGCAGGGCCAGGTGCCCGAGCTACCCGGGGCGCGCGCGGACGACGCCAGGGAACTGGTGGCCGGGTTCCTGGCCCGCAACCCGGACGGCGGCTGGCTGTCACATGACCAGGCGGCCGATCTGGTCTCGTGCTATCAGATCCCGGTCGTCGCGACGCTTCCCGCGCGCAGCGAGCAGGAGGCCGTCCGGGCCGCGGCCGAACTCGGCGACCGGGTCGTGCTGAAGGCGGAGGTGGAGGGGCTCGCGCACAAGACCGACGCCGAGGCGGTCAAGCTCGACCTGCGCACCCCGGACGAGGTGACCGGGGCCTACCGCGCGCTCACGGCCAGCCTGGGCGACCGGCTGAGGAACGTCCAGGTCCAGCCGATGATCGCCGACGGCGTCGAGGTCCTGATCGGGGTGATCCAGGAACCGATGTTCGGCCCGCTGGTGGTGCTCGGTCTCGGCGGGGCCACAGCCGAGGTGCTCGGCGACCACGCGGCCCGGCTGACCCCGCTGACCGACACCGACGCGGAGGAGCTCATTCACGCCGTCCCGGGCGCGCCGCTGCTGTTCGGCCACGGCGCGCCGCCGGTCGACACCGGTGAGCTCGCCGACACCCTGCTGCGGGTCTCCCGGCTCGCCGACGACCTGCCCGAGGTCGCGGAGCTGGACCTCAACCCGCTGATCGCGCGGTCGGACGGCATCCACGTCGTCGACGTGCGGGTCCGGGTCAGCCCGGCCGAGCCCCGCGACCCCTTCCTGCGCCAGCTGCGCTGAGCCGGAGGTTCCCGGCCGGCTTGCGCTACACGCCGTCGGCCGCGCAGTAGCCGCGCGGACGAGAGCCCGGCTGGTAGCCTTTCGGCCCTGTGAGCAACCCCGCATCGGCGACCCAGGACGAGGCAGACGACCCAGAACTTCCCCGGCGGCGGGATCTGCTGATCTCGCTGCGGGGCTGGCAGCGGGGGGCTGTTCGCGAGTACTTCCGGGTCCCGCGGCGGGACTTCCTGCTGGTCGCCACCCCCGGCGCGGGCAAGACCGCGTTCGCGCTCTCGGTGGCCGCCGAGCTGCTGGCCCGCCGTGAGATCGCGGCGGTCACGGTGGTCACCCCGACCGAGCACCTCAAGCACCAGTGGGCCCGGGCCGCGCACGGGTTCGGGATCGGCATGGACTCCGGCTACCGGAACGCCCAGGGCCGGGTGTCGGCGGACTTCACCGCGGTGGCGGTGACCTACGCCCAGGTGGCCGCGCACCCGATGCTGCACCGGCAGCGCACCCAGAACCGGCGCACGCTGGTGATCTTCGACGAGATCCACCACGCGGGTGACGCGCTGTCCTGGGGCGACGCGGCCCGGGAGGCGTTCGAGCCCGCGCACCGGCGGATGGGGCTGACCGGCACGCCCTTTCGCAGCGACGCCAACCCGATCCCGTTCGTGACCTACACCCCGGAAGCCGACGGCACCCGGCGCAGCGCGGCCGACTACGTCTACGGGTACGGCCCGGCCCTCGGCGACGGCATCGTCCGCCCCGTGATCTTCCTGGCCTACTCGGGCGAGATGCGCTGGCGCACCCGGGCCGGCGACGAGATCACCGGCACCCTGGGCGCGCCGATGACCAGCGACCAGCTCGCGCAGGCGTGGCGGACCGCGCTCGACCCGGAGGGGGAGTGGGTCGCCCGGGTGCTCGACGCCGCCGACCGGCGGCTCGCCGAGGTGCGCCGGGACATGCCCGACGCGGCCGGCCTGGTGATCGCCGGCGATCACGCCGACGCCCGGGCCTACGCCTCGCTGCTGCGCCGGGTGACCGGAACCCGGCCGGTGGTCGTGCTGTCCGACGACCCGGCGGCGAGCCAGAAGATCGCCGCGTTCACCACGTCCGGTGACCGGTGGATGGTGGCGGTGCGCATGGTCTCCGAGGGGGTGGACATCCCCCGGCTGGCCGTCGGGGTGTTCGCGACCAGCGTGAGCACCGCGCTGTTCTTCGCCCAGGCGGTCGGCCGGTTCGTGCGGGCCCGGCGCCGCGGCGAGACGGCCTCGGTGTTCCTGCCCTCGGTTCCGGTCCTGCTGGGCTACGCCGCCGAGCTGGAGGCCGAGCGCGACCACGTGCTCCGCCTGCGCGGCGAGGGTGATCCGGAGCGTGAGCTGGCCGAGGCGCAGCGCCGCCGCGACACCCCCGACGAGCCCGCCGGGGCGCCGTTCACCGCGCTCGGCGCCTCGGCCCACTTCGACCGGGTGCTCTACGACGGGGGCGAGTTCGGCGCGTCCGCCGAGGACGAGGACTTCCTCGGCCTGCCGGGGCTGCTCGAGCCGGAGCAGGTGGCGCTGCTGCTGCGCAAGCGCCACGCGGAGCAGCTGAAGAGAACGACCACCGGTCCATCACGCACCGTCGCCCCCCGTCCTGGCCGCGACGAGGCGACGGTGGCCGGACCGGGTCATGGGCCGGCCTCGCTCCCGGTGACCGCTGCCGCCGCGCCGGTACCGGCCGCTCCGGTCCGGCAGACGCTGGCCGGGCTGCGCAAGGAGCTGAACAGCCTGATCGCGGCCTGGCACCATCGCTCCGGCCAGCCGCACGGCACCATCCACGCCGAGTTGCGCCGGGCCTGCGGCGGCCCGCCGCTGGCCGAGGCCACCGCCGACCAGATCCAGGCGCGGATCGCGATGCTGCGCCGCTGGGCGTCCGCCGGCCGCTGAACCGCCGGGCGTCCCGCTCAGGCGCCCATCTCCGAATGGGCGTACGACTCGAGCAGCCTGGCCCGCGTGGTCTGCAGCCGGCGCACCACCGCACTGGTGAACCGCTTCCACATCTCGTACCCCATGACCGGGTCGTCTTCGCAGGCCGCGCGCACCGCCCGGGCGTCGAACTCGAAACCCTGCATGGGCTGGGTGGTCATCGCCCCGTACCGCCACTCGTACGGCGGCACCAGCCACGACAGCCCCAGCACGTCTCCCCGGCCGAGCGCGCCGATGATCAGGCGGCCCCGGCCCGGCACGGTCGCGTCCAGCGTGACCTGGCCGGCGTCGATGAGCCAGAACCGGTCTGCGGTCGCGCCCTCCTCGAACAGGCGGTGATGGCCCGGCACCGCGACGTGCCGGCACAGGGTGGCTAGCTTGGCCAGGTGCTCTTCAGGCAGCCCGCGCAGGAACGGCTGCGCCCCCAGAATCGCTTGCTCCTGTGTGGTCATATCGAGCCCCCTTCCGGCCGCCCCCACCTCGGCCCAGGCGCAGAACTCCCGATTTTCACGCTGCCCCGCGCCCGGCTTCCCCGGCAGGGCCGAAGGACCCTAACGCCGGGCAGGAATCGGCTCTTCTCCGGGACCTACCCATCCGGGCCCGGGCAAGAACGGGTGTCCAGCGAACACCGGGAGAACGTCGAGAAGGCCTGATCAGCCCGGCGCCGGGCGGGCCGTCACGCGGGCGCGGCGGAGGGCCAGGTCCAGTTGGCGACCTCGGGCAGGTCCTCGCCGTGCTCCCGGGTCCAGGCGCGGTGCCTGGCCCGGGTGTCCACCATCTGCTGGCGGAGCCACGCCGCCGAGTTGCCCAGCCCGGGCACCCGGTCGATCACGTCCATGACCAGGTGGAACCGGTCCATGTCGTTCATCACGACCATGTCGAAGGGCGTGGTCGTGGTGCCTTCCTCCTTGTAGCCGCGGACGTGGATGTTGTGGTGCCCGTCCCGGCTGTAGGTGAGCCGGTGGATCAGCCAGGGGTAGCCGTGGTAGGCGAAGATCACCGGATGGTCGGAGGTGAACAGCGCGTCGAACTCGGCGTCGCTCATCCCGTGCGGGTGCTCGGAGGCCGGCTGCAGCCGCATCAGGTCAACCACGTTGACCACCCGCACCCGCAGGTCCGGCAGGTTCCGGCGCAGGATGTCGGTGGCCGCCAGCACTTCCATCGTCGGCACGTCGCCGGCGCACGCGAGCACCACGTCGGGTTCGGCGCCGGGGCCGTCGTTGCTGGCCCACTCCCAGATCCCGGCGCCGCGGGTGCAGTGCAGGATCGCGGCATCCATGTCCAGCCAGTCCGGGGACGGCTGCTTGCCGGAGACGATCACGTTCACGTAGTTCCGGCTGCGCAGGCAGTGGTCGGCGACCGAGAGCAGGGTGTTGGCGTCCGGGGGCAGGTAGACCCGGATCACCTCGGCCTTCTTGTTCATCACGTGGTCGATGAAGCCGGGGTCCTGGTGCGAGAACCCGTTGTGGTCCTGGCGCCACACGTGCGAGCTGAGCAGGTAGTTCAGCGACGCGACCGGCCGCCGCCAGGGCAGCGTCCGGCTGACCTTCAGCCACTTGGCGTGCTGGTTGAACATCGAGTCGACGATGTGGATGAACGCCTCGTAGCAGTTGAACAGGCCGTGCCGGCCGGTCAGCAGGTAGCCCTCGAGCCAGCCCTGGCAGATGTGCTCGGACAGGATCTCCATGACCCGGCCGTCTCTGGCCAGGTGCTCGTCGACGTCGATGATCCGCTCTTCCCAGGTCTTGCCGGTGACCTCGAGCAGCGCGTTCAGCCGGTTCGACTCGGTCTCGTCCGGGCCGAACACCCGGAAATGCCGGTACGGCTCGGCCCGCCGCATCACGTCACGCAGCATCGCGCCGAGCACCCGGGTCGGCTCCGACATCCGGGCCCCCGGCGACACCACCGGCACCGCGTAGTCGCGGAAGTCGGGCAGCGCGAGGTCGCGCAGCAGCAGCCCGCCGTTGGCGTGCGGGTTCGCGCCCAGCCGCCGGTCGCCGGGCGGGACCAGGCCGAGCAGCCCCTCCCGCGGGCCGCCCGTCGTGTCGAACAGTTCCTCCGGCCGGTAGGACCGCATCCACTCCTCGAGCTGGCGCAGGTGCTCGGGGTTGGTCCTGACCTCGGCCAGCGGCACCTGGTGCGCCCGCCAGGTGCCCTCCACCGGCAGCCCGTCCACCTCGGCCGGCCCGGTCCAGCCCTTGGGGGACCGCAGCACGATCACCGGCCAGCGCGGCCGGGCCTGGGGCGTGATGGCCCCGTCCGGACCGGGGGAGCGGGCCTGGCGCTGGATGGCACGGATCGCGGTGATCGCCTCATCCAGGGCGGCGGCCATGTCCTGGTGCATCGCGAACGGCTCGCGGCCGGTCACGTAGACCGGCTCGAAGCCGTACCCGCGCAGCAGCGCGTCGAGCTCGGCCTCGGGAATGCGCGCGAGCACGGCCGGGTTCGCGATCTTCCAGCCGTTCAGGTGCAGGATCGGCAGCACCGCGCCGTCCCGGGCCGGGTCGAGGAACCGGTGCGAGTGCCAGCTGGCCGCGAGCGGCCCGGTCTCCGACTCGCCGTCGCCGACCGCGCAGACCACGATCAGGTCGGGATTGTCGAACGCCGCGCCGTGCGCGTGCGCGAGCGAGTAACCCAGCTCGCCGCCCTCATGGATCGAGCCCGGGGTCTGCGGCGCCACGTGGCTGGGCACGCCGCCGGGGAAGGAGAACTGGCGGAACAGCTCCCGCATGCCGGGCGCGTCGCGGGGCACGCTCGGGTACACCTCGCTGTAGCTGCCGTCCAGCCAGGTGTTGGCGAGCGCGGCCGGGCCGCCGTGGCCCGGGCCGATCACGAAGATCATCGACTGGTCGTAGGCGAGGATCGCCCGGTTGAGGTGAGCCCAGATGAAGTTGAGCCCGGGCGAGGTGCCCCAGTGGCCGAGCAGCCGCGGCTTGATGTGCTCGGGCCGCAGCGGCTCGGCCAGCAGCGGGTTGGCCAGCAGGTAGATCTGGCCCACTGTGAGGTAGTTGGCGGCCCGCCAGTAGCTGTCGATGGTGCGAGCTTCGGCCTCGGTCAGTGCGCGGTGAGCCGTCGTGGTCATTGATCCCTCTGGGTCCGGTCAGCTGCCGCGGACCACGACGACCGGGCAGGCCGCGTGGGTGACGCAGTGGATGCTAACCGAGCCAACCAACATCCCGGTGAACGCGCCATGACCGCGGTGCCCGACCACGAGCAGGCTGGCGTGCTCCGACTCATCGATCAGGACCTCGGCCGGGTGGCCGTGGGCGATCTTGGTCTCGATCTTGGCCGTGGACGGGTCGGGGAAGGCCTTGGCGATCGCCTCGGTGACGTCGGCGCGTATCCGCTCCTCGATCTCCGCGGTCACCGGCTCTGGTGCCTTGCCCGCGGCCGGCATCCCGGCCATCGCGGGAACGTGCCAGGCGTAAACGGCCCGCACCGTCGCCCCCGTGGCGGCCGCGTAGCGGCCCGCCCACGTCAGCGCGGCCACGGACTCAGGTGACCCGTCGACGCCCACCACGACCACCGGCTGGACCTCGCCGTCACTGGTCATAACTCCCCGCCATTCCTGTCGGCCTCGATTCGGCGTGGCTGTGCTCTAACCGCTGTGCTCTAATTCAACACCCGCGACACCGGGTGCCGTGGCACCGGCGGCAGCGGCAGCCCGGGCCCGATCGCCAGGATCATCTGCGGCTGCTCGTGCCCGGCGTGCGGGCGGGTGGCCAGCCACGCCTCCGCGGCCTCCAGCGGCGCGGGCAGTAGCGGGTCCAGCGGGGTCACCGTGATCCCGCGGGCGATGGCGGTCAGCCGCACCCGCTGCAGGGCCTGTCCGGCCCGCAGCCAGTTGGCCCGGTCGCCGAAGTGAGCCGACAGCACGGCGAGCTGCTCGCCCCGGTGACCGGGGCCGGCCGACGGCGCTCGCCCGGGGCCCCGCACCAGGTCCCGCACGCGGGTCGTCTCGTCGGGATCGAGCAGATGCAGGATCGCGCCCTCGACCCGGGCCGCGTCGGCCAGCTCGGCCAGCACGGCCGTCGGCACCGGGCTCCCGCTGAGCAGGGCCCGGCTGGCCGTCCGGCCGAAGATCGCCGCGTGCAGCTCGCGCTCGTCGTCCGGCAGCGCCCGGTAGGGCCCGGCCAGCCGGACCGTGGCCAGCAGCACCGGCTCGGCCGGGTCGGGGAGCAGCTTCACGACCGGCTCGATGCCCGCCACGGCCGCGGCCAGCCGCAGGTTGACCAGGGCCGCGCCGCAGGCGATGTGGATGGCCCGGGCGCTCGGGTCGCCGTACGGCACGGCCCGCGCGGGGTCGGCGCGCAGTTCGATGAGGTGGCTATAGCGGCGGACCCGGAACCGCCAGGGGTGGGCGTACAGAGGGGAATCGTGCAACGACGGCGCGGCCACGGCGGCGGCCAGCAGATCGGTGACCACGCGCGGGGACATGCCAGTGGCCCGGGCGGGCCGCTGCGCGACGGGTGCGGTGTGCTCGTCCACGCCCTAACGATCGCGGCGACACCGTCGGGCCTGGTAGGGCCGTAAGTCCCGGGGTTGCCCGCTAGCCGGCCGGCGGGTAGCTGAGGCGGTCGCGGACACCGACGACACCCTCGAGGTGCCGGATCGCGCCGAGCATGGCGAGCGCGTCGGAGCGCTTGGCGACCGACCCGGTGACCGTGACCACGCCGGACCGCACGGTCACGACGAACAGCTCCGGGTCGAGCCCGTACTCATCGTTGATGATCGCCTTGATGACCTCGTCCGCGATCTCCTCGTCGGGGCGCTCGAACACGGCCAGGATGTCGGAACGGGTGACAATGCCCCGGAGTAT
>Ga0335081_10012789_pt1 | contig 13580 bp, 7 predicted proteins | sample Lox_Sample_35_FD_206713 | JGI IMG/M metagenome (GOLD analysis project Ga0335081, IMG submission 206713) | Soil microbial communities from Loxahatchee National Wildlife Refuge, Florida, United States - Lox_Sample_3.5 | ecosystem: Environmental > Terrestrial > Soil > Wetlands | place: USA: Florida...
GCGGCGACCATGGAGCAGCGCTACGGCGTGGCCGATGCCGAGTACGAGCCGAAGATCCAGACTCACCTCGCCGACAGCGGAGTGACGTTCACGCTGCTCTATGTCAGCCACTACCGGCAGGCGTCGACCGTGCGCAATCGGATTAATCAACGCCTGATCGGCGAATTGGAGAAGCATCACGAGGTTCAGCTCGCGTACACGACGTACAGCGTGCTCACCAGCCAGCCCACAGCCGGGCCGTCCGCCGTGCTGGGGGCGAAGGCCGCCGGGGCCCCGGCCCCGGCGCCCGGCGGCGGCCGTTGACGGGCGGGCGACCGCCGGGCGGGGAGGTCTCAATTTCTCCGGACGAGCGGTGAACCAGCCTGACCACTTTGAGGGAGTCTGCCGGTTGCGGCCGACGGGTTCGCGCACCAGTCGGGCCGGCGGTCGCGCCGGAGCGGTCCGAGGATGAATTCTCGCGGCCTACGGCCGCGCCAGCGGCAGCGTGACGCGCATGGTGGTGCCCTGCGGGCTCGTGGCGAGCACGGCAATGTCGCCATGGTGGCTGCGCAGGATGCGCTCAACGATGGCCAGGCCGAGACCGGTGCCATCGGGCCGGCCGGTGAGGAACGAATCAAAAATTCGGCCGCGGACCGCCTCGGGAATGCCACGGCCGGTGTCGGTGATGTCGATGAGCACGACCGCAAGACCGCCCCGTTCCTCCGCGGCGCACCGAATGGTGATGTCGCCGCCTTCCGGCATGACCTGCATGGCGTTCAGCAGGAGGTTGAGCATCACCTGCTGGAGCTGCCCCTTGTGGCCGTCGACGATGAGGGGCGGGACAGGCGGCTCAAAGTGCAGGCGGATCTTGCTCTGGGCGAGCTTGAGCCGGATGAGGACGATGGTGTCCGCGATGATCTCGGTCACGGACCAGCGCGCATGCAGGCTCGACGGCGCCTGGGCGAAGCTGAGCACGCGGGTGACGATGGCCTCGAGCTGGTCGAGTTTCTCGCTGATGACCTGCGTGTCCTTGCGGCGGGGGTCGTCGTCGGGAAAACTGAGCCCGAGGTGGCCGTAGAGGAGCTTGATCACCGTGAGGGGATTGCGGATTTCATGGGCGATCTCGGCGGCGAGCAGACCGAGGGTGGTGAGGCGCTCGCTCTTGCGCAGCGACTCCTCGCTCCGGAAGACGCGGGTGTAGAGGCGGGAGTTCTGGATGGCCACCGCACCGAGGCTGGCGAGCGCCCCCAGCAGGCGTTTTTCGTCGTTATTGAAGCGATGGGGCTTTTCCGTGAACGCCGCCAGCACGCCGATGGCCTCGCTCTCGAAGAGCAGCGGCGCGGCCAGCAGCGAATGGAGGGGTTCCCCGCGCGGCAGATCGATGACATCGGCGTACTCCGGGCTCTGGATATTGTGGAATTCGATCTGGCGCCGGGTGTGCAGGACCGAGGCAATGAGGCAGTGTTCGAGCGGCAGGTCCCCCGCCGGGGTGGAGGCTGGTCCGGCCGCGGCCGCCGGATCAGCCGGCGCCGCCGGGCACGAAAACGAAACGGGGCGAACCATCCGCCGGGCGGAATCGTGCAGATAGAGGGCGCACAGGCGCGCGTCCATGATCTGCCGCGCCTCGCGGGTGACGGTGTCAAACAGCTCCTGTTCCTCGAGTTTGGAAACGAGCGACTGGCCGATGGTGATCAACGTCTCGAGCTGGCGCGCCTTGCCCTGCAACTGCCGAAATTGCCAGAGGCGTTGCAGGACCGCGGTCGCTTCGGCCGTCAGGCGGACGAGCAGGGCCAGATCCGCTGCGGTGAAGCGCTGCACCGCGTCGCCGTCGAGGTTGATGACACCCACCACCTGGCCCTGCGCCTCCATGGGCGCGGCCATTTCGCAGCGCACGTCCGGCCGCACGGCAATGGAGCGCGGATCAGCGGCGACATCCGGCACGAGCAGCGCCTTGCCGTGAAAGGCCACCCAGCCCGTGATGCCCTGACCGAGGCGGAGCGCGACCTCGACCGCGTCGGGAGGCAAGCCCTGCCAGATCTCCGTCTCCAGCCGGCCGGTGTCCGGATTGAGCAGCGCGATCGAGCCGCTCGCGGCGTGAAACAGGCTGATGAGCTCGCCCAGGATGGCGCGCATGGCCGCGGGCGGTTCTTCGGTTTCGCTGACAAGAGACGCGATCCGGTAAAGCACGGGCAGAATGCGGGGATCCTCCGCCACCGGAGGCTGGAGACCGGAAACCGGCGAGGTGACTCCGCTTGACGGTTGTTTATCCACGCGGGGGCAGTCTGAGGATCAGAGCGGGGATTTCCACACCGGATTCGCCATTGCCGGATCGGCAAAGACTGCCGCCAAGCTGGGTCGGCATTCCGGCAACCGGCAACCTCAACCCGGCGTCAGGCTGCCGGCGCCACCGGCGCCGGTTGGATCACCCGGCCGAGGGCGTCGCGCAGGGTGTGAAGGCGGGCGGTGCCCTCGACGGGCTGGTGGTCGGCGCTTTCAATATAAAATGTGTCGAGGGCCACGCCGCGCTCGGTGTTGATGCGCGCAAAGGTGATGTCGAAGCCATGGTCGTAGATGGTCTTCGCAACGCTGTAGAGCAGGCCGATCTGGTCATGGGCCTGGATGTCGATGATCGTATGCTGCAACGCGAGTTCGTGGTAGACCTCGACCGTGGGCGGGAAAGCGGTGTGCAGCGTGTTGCTTTCGGTGGTGTAGCGGCTGGAGGCGATCCTCTTCGCCTGCGCGACGATTTCGGGATAGAGATCCTTGTTCTGGATGAGCGCGGCCTCCACCGTGCGGGCAAAGGTCTCCATGGCCGACTGGCTTTGCACCACGCCGCGGCTCGGCTCGACGACGTAGAAAGTGTCGATGGCAATGTGGTCGGTGCGCGAGATGACCTTGGCGCTGAGAATGTTCAGGCCGGCCACGCTAAAACCGCCGGCGAGCTTGTAGAACAGCCCGGCACGGTCCCACGTCACCACGTTGACGATCGTGAGGCTGCGATTGAGATCGTCCTTCCAGTCGACGATGGGGCGGAGCGAGCTGACCGAATCCGCTTCCGTGATGGACTTCAGCAGGCGGTTGACCATCTGGACGTGCAGCGTGATTTCGGCGGCCTCGGTGTGGAGAAAATAGCGCTCCGGGAGCAGGTTGAAGTGGGCGGAAATCTCCTCCGGACTGATGCCCGGAATCTGCTTGGTGATCAACTCCTCGTGGATCATTTGTTTTCGTTCCCGGTTTCGCGTCTCGACGGCCTCACCCAGCACGAGGCGGTCCAGGGTGGCGAGGAAAAGCGTGGTGTGCAGCGTGTCCTTGTAGCCATTCCAGAGCGAGGCGGCGGTGCCGCGGGCGTCGCAGAACGTGTGCACGTAGAGATAGCGAAGCTTCTCGGCATCGCCAACCAAATCCGCAAAGGCCGTGGCAGACTGCGGGTCATCCACGTTATGCCTCTGCCAGAATCGTGCCATGATGAGATGGTTTTTGATGATAAAAGCGACGAGCTCGCGGCTCCTGGCGTCGACCTGCAGACGTTCGAGAAGCGGGCCGGCGATGCGCACGCCGTTTTCGCTGTGGTCCTTGATACCCATTGCCTTGCCGATGTCGTGCAGGAGCAGAATGAGATAGAGCAGGGTGGGGGCGGACGTCTCGTGGAGTTCGCGGCGGTATTTGAGGGTGATCGGCTCGGCTTCGGCGAAGACGCGATCGAGCTCCCGGATGGCATTCAGCGTGTGAATGTCCGCCGTGTAGCGGTGATAGAACTCGTGCTGGACCAGGCAGGTGAGCCGGTCGAAGGCCGGAATGAACCGCCCGAGCACGCCGAGTTCGTGCATGAGCTGAAGGGTCGGGTAGACCGAGCCGGCTTCCTCCAGGATCGAGCGAAAACTGATATTGGCATCCGCCGATTCCAGCACGCGCCGGGTCATCAGCGGCAGCGACTCGCGCACGAGGGCCGCCAGGTTGAAATCGGGCGCGGCGCCGAGCTGCTGGCAATGGCGGAAGACGCGGATCAGGCGCACCGGGTCCTCCGAGAAGACTGCCGGCGTCAGGGACCCGAGTTCCTGGCCGCGCAGGACAAAGCCGTCGATCTGCTTGGTGCGCTGGGTGCGGCGCAGGCGCAGGACGTCGCGAAAGGACAGCAGGGAGCCGGTGCTTTCCCGGATGGACAGTGCCAGACGGCTCTCGACGATCTTGGAAATGCGGTAGATGGCCTGCGCGTGGCGGTAATAGTCCTCCATGAAGTCCTCGACGCGCTGGAGAATATCGTGCTGGCGGTAGCCGAGGTGGTGGGCGATCCGCGGCTGCATTTCAAGGTCGAGGATGTCGGTGGGGCGCTTGCTGATGAAATGCAGCTCGTTGCGGACGCGGAGGAGAAAATTGTAGGCGCGCTGAAAGTCGGCGAGCTCCTTGCGCCGCAGGTAATGAAGCGTGTGCAGCTCCTCCATGCGCTCGATGCCGAGTTTCACCCGGGCCATCCAGAGCGTATTCTGGTAGTCCCGCAGGCCGCCGACGCCGTTCTTGATGTCGGGTTCCTGCAGAAAGGCGGTGTCGCCGTATTTCGCGCGCCGGGTGGCCTGGTCCGCCAGCCGGTCGGCGATGTAGCCCTTGGGATCCTCCGTGGTGGCGAAATTCCGGTAGGCCTTGGCGAACGTCTCGTAGAGGGAGGTCTGGCCCGCGACGAGGTGCGATTCCAGCAGGGAGGTCTTGGTCTCGATGTTCTTGCGTGCCTCCACGAAGACCTCGTCAATGGTCCGGGTGGAGTGGCCGACCTTCAGGTCGCAGTCCCACAGGATATAGAGCACCTCGTTGACCAGGTGCTCCTGCAGCGGCTTCACCGCGGCCGGCTTCGCCTTCGAGGGAAACAGGAACATCACGTCGATGTCACTCTGCGGGCTGAGTTCATGGCGGCCGTACCCGCCGAGGGCGATCAGGCAGACGGGCGAGGGCGGTTCGCCGCGGGCGCGGCGGTACGCGTCGAGGGCGTAATCGAAGAGGCGGGCCAGCATCACGTCGATCATCGCGGCGCGGGCCTGGACGATCTTGAGCCCGGCCTCGCCGGCGTCGTGATGCATGCGGATCAGCCCGCTTTCGAGCCGCAGGAAGGTTTTGCAGGCGGCCAGCCGCGCCGCCACGGGCACGTCGCCCTGAAAATTCAGGCGCTCGCGGGCGTGAAGGTGGATGCGGCCGGCCATCGGATCGCCTAGTGAGCAGCAAAGCGCGGACGGCGCAAAGCCGGAAATGTGCGGCCCTTCACCTGCTCGGCGCGTCTTCCAGCCGCGCAACTCCGGCGCCCGCGACGACGACGGGCCGCCCGGGTCCGCCCGCTGGCAAGGGAGTCTGTCTCGGATCGCGAGCCGTCGGGAAAAACCTGACCAGGCTGAAGCCCGGTCCGCCCGCGTTACGGCGCTCCGGCGGGAGCCGCCGGGCGGCTGGCGGGCCCGAGATTCTCGGCCAGGAGGGTTTCGATGCGCGAATAGACTTCCACGAGGTGGGCGAGGTGGCGCACTCCCGACCCTTCATTCAGGAAGTACATCGTATCGGCCGGGACATGGTTCTTCCTCAGGATTGACACCAAGTCTTTCGATTCGCTGGTTTCGAAACTCGGGTCCCACTCGCCGTTGACAATCAAGACGGCCGCACGGATATCGTCCGCATGACGCAACGGGGCGAGCGCATCAAACTTCTCCGGCTCTTTCTTCGGATCGCCCAGCTTGCGCATCACGCGAGCGTACCACGGGCTCGAGTACTGGTCGTATTTCCGCTCCTGGATTGATTTTCCCCAATCCAACACCGGCGAGATCGCGACGGCGCATCGATAAAGGGCGGGTTCATAGGCCGCTCCGGAAAGCGCGAGGTAACCACCGAACGACGTGCCGATGATCGCCACCCGGTTGCGATCAACGTAACCCGACGCGATCAACGCCTGGGTCGCTTCGGTCACATCGTCGTGCATTTTCCGAAAAGCCCATTCGTCTTCCGTCGGAAACATCCAGGTGTAGCCGGATGAGCCGCGATGATTGGGCTGCAGGACGGCATAGCCTCGGCTGGCGAAAAACTGTACCTCGGCGTTGAAGCCCCACGTGGCTCGCCATCCGGCGTCGTTCAGCAGCACCACGAGCGGTGCGGGATTCTGCTTGGAGGCGCCCGCCGGCAGGGTCACGTAAGCGTCGAGCTTGCGGCCATCGCGGGTCTTGTACTTGATCACGCCCATCGGCTGCATCCGCTTCGGGTCGATCCAGGGCCGGGAGTTCTGGATCGGGCCGGCCGTGCGGTCCTGCAGGTCCACCCAGTGATAGCTCATGGGGTGGGTGTCGGAAAACACGCCGACCAGGACTACGCCTTTTCCCGCCTCGTCGTTGCCGAGAATACGCACCACCTTGTTACCTCCCGGGATGACCTGGTCTAGTGCCTTCTCCACCACCTTCTGCAAACTACGATACGCCTCGGTGAACCAGACGACTCTGGGTTTGGGGCCGTCGTAGAAAACGCCGACGATGTTACGCGACACCGGATCGCGATACAACCAGCCGTCGAAGTCGTAGGTGGGGTCTTCTAGCAGCACCTCGCCCGGAGTCCCGTCCGCCGCGTTCATGAATTCCAGGAGGCGGGTTTTGCCTTCCCGGCGCGGACCCAGGACGACAATCTCGCCCGGCTTTTCGCCGCTGCCGATTATGTTCATCTCGTCAAGATCCTCCGGACATATCTCCCATCTATCTCCCTCGAGACGATGCAGCGTGAGCACCCCCTTCGTGGAGGTTACGCCGAAGGCCAGCTTCCCTTCCTTGTCCGCGAGGTAATATTGGTCGAATCCCTCCGGCGTTTCCAGCTCGGGATACCGGAACGTAATGTGGCGCTCGTTCGCTTCCGTGGTTTCATCAATTTGCTTCGCAGTCAGGTCGCCGTTGCCGTTCACATCCAAGAGTGCCCCCGTCCGGAGCTTCGCGTTGAGGCTGACCACCACGCCGTATTTCCCTGTGTTTCCGGTGTAGGCCCGAATCCTCGCCAGGGGGTGGAGGCGATCCTTTGGCGGTACCGCGATCAAATTAGACGCCGCATTCTGCAATAGGGGAAAAGAATCAGCGAGCGCTCCCACTTCACCGGCGCATTGCGCAAAGGAGCCGACCTTCCGTATGCTGATTTGATAGACCAGCCGGTTGTCATTCAGCCAGGCGACCGCATCAATGTCGCTGTCGCCCCTGACTCCGAGCTTCTCGATCGCCTTCGTTTTCCGCTCGTAAACCATGAGGCTGGTGTGGTCCTCGCCGGCGGCAATGATCGCGGCAATGTGCGTGCCCGACGGATTCAATGTCGGACTATGCAGTATCTCCGGACGGAAGAAATCCATCACCGGGATGGTTTCGTTGGCGGGCACGGGCGTGATCCGCTCCAGGTCCAGTTTCTCGGCCACAGCAAGGCAGGGAAGAATCAGTGCCAGCGCGATCCCGCCGCAGGCGGAGTGTGGTTTTCGACAGTGTCGCATGGTTAGGGCGCGGTTAAGGTGGACTCACAGAAGCGTCCGGGCGCGACCACGTCTTGCCCACCCGCCGGGTCGGGCCCGAAACCAAGGGGATGCGGGGTCCCGCCGTGAGCCCGGATCGGGCCGGCCTGCAGTGCCCTGCGCTGTCGGCGGCGGGCGCTTTTGCGGCGGTCGCTTTGATGCAAGGTCATCGCCTCCATCAGCAAGCGGCCTATCAACGGATGATAGATGAAGCAAGTGGATTGCCGTCGTGGCTGGGCGCCGCAGCGGAAAAACGCGCGGGTTTCCGTCGCATGGCGGTCGGGCCGTGCGTTTCTCGTCAAGCCAACTCGGACGATGCAAGGAGATGACTCGCAGAAGGCTGGCCGCGATTAGACCGTGCCACCCGTCGGCCGCCCGCAGTCCGGATCCTACTGGGCCGGACAGCCGCGCTGCTAAGCTGACCTTGTTTGCCCCCAGGTAACAAGGCGCCCAACGAAAAGCCCGGAGGACCGGCGGGCGTGGGCCTCGCCGGGAACCGATGGCCACTTAATCGCTTGCGCCGCTTTCCCCCTGCTTTTTGACTCCGCGGTTCCCATCCGAAACCCAGTCATGCCCGAGATCGCCAAGAGTTACGACCCGCGCGACGTCGAAAAGAAATGGTCCGCCGCCTGGCAGGCCGCGGATGCCTTTACGGGCCGCGCCGTCCCGGGCCGGGAGCCCTACTGCATTGTCATCCCGCCGCCCAATGTGACGGGCGTGCTGACGATGGGCCACGTGCTCAACAACACGCTGCAGGACATCCTCATCCGCCGCGCCCGCCTCGACGGCAAGGCCGCGGTGTGGGTGCCGGGCACGGATCACGCGGGGATCGCCACGCAGACGGTGGTGGAGCGCGAGCTCCGGAAGCAGAAGCTGCACCGGCGCGATCTCGGCCGGGAGAAATTCCTCGCCCGGGTCTGGACGTGGCGGCAGGAAAAGGGCGACATCATCCTCGAACAACTCCGGCGCCTGGGCGCGTCATGCGACTGGCACCGCACCGCGTTCACGATGGACCCCGACTACTCGCGGCGCGTCCTGCACGTGTTCGTGGAGCTTTTCCGACGCGGCCACATTTACCGCGGCCGACGCATGGTCAATTGGTGCCCGGTCTCGCTCACCGCCCTCTCCGACGAGGAGGTGATCATGAAACCAGTCACGGGCGTGCTCTACCGCGTCCGCTACGAGATCGTCGAGCGCCCGGGGCGGTTCATCGAGGTCGTCACCACGCGGCCGGAGACCATTCCCGGCGACACCGCCATGGCGGTGCACCCGGCGGACGAACGCTACCGAGGCCTCGTCGGCCTGCACGTGTGGCGCCCGCTGGTGCGCGGGCAGATTCCGATCGTCGCCGACGCCGCCGTGGACCGGGAGTTCGGCAGCGGCGCTCTCAAGATCACCCCGGCGCACGACAAGGCCGACTTCGAGATCGGCCAGCGCCACCAGCTACCCGTCCGCGACGTGCTCAATCCCGACGCCACCCTCAACGACCTCGCCGGCCCCGACCTCGCCGGCCTGGACCGGTTTGCGGGACGCAAGAAGGCGGCGGAGCTGCTCCGCCAGGCTGGCGCCCTCGTGAAAGAGGAGCCCTACGAGAACAACGTCGGCTATTCCGAGCGGGCCGACGTCCCCATCGAGCCGCGCCTGACGATGCAATGGTGGCTGCGCTATCCGCGGGTCGCCGAGGCCAAGGCGGCGGTGCGCGACGGACACATCAAGTTCTACCCGGAACGCTGGACCAAGGTTTACCTGCACTGGCTCGAGAACATCCAGGACTGGTGCATCAGTCGCCAGCTCTGGTGGGGACATCGCATCCCCGTCTGGTACCGCAAGGGGCTGGACCGCGAGCAGCTCACCGAGGCCGATCTCCGCGATCCGGCGAAGGTGCACGTGTCGTTGGACGGCCCCGCCGATCCCCAAGACTGGGAGCAGGAAGAGGACGTGCTCGACACGTGGGCCTCGTCGTGGCTGTGGCCATTCGCGACCCTGGGCTGGCCGGATGCCGCGGCGATGCAGCGGGCCAGTTTCGATTTCTTCTATCCGACGGCGACGCTGGTGACGGCACCTGACATCATCTTCTTCTGGGTGGCGCGCATGATCATGGCGGGCTTGGAGTTCGTCCGCCCGGGCGAGCCGCTCGAGCGGCGCATCCCGTTCCGCCATGTCTATTTCACCGGCATCATCCGCGACCACCTCGGGCGCAAGATGTCCAAGTCGCTGGGCAACTCGCCCGATCCGCTCGACTTGATCGGGAAGTACGGGGCGGACGGCCTGCGTTTCGGCATCGTGTCGATCGCGCCGCAGGGACAGGACATCCGCTTCGCCGAGGAGCGCATCGAGGCCGGCAAGAACTTCTGCAACAAGCTGTGGAACGCCTGCCGTTTCCGCCAGATGAGCGGTCCGATGGCGGACAACTCCTCGCTCAAGGCCATCCTCGCGCGGCTGGATCCGGCGAAATTCAATGCCTACGATCACGCCATCCTTGACCGCCTGCTGAAGGTCACGCGCGAAGTCGACCACTGTTTCCAGGAGTTCGAGTTCAGCGCGGCGGTGCAGGCCCTCTACGGGTTTTTCTGGAACGATTTCTGCGATTGGTATGTGGAGATCTCGAAAGCCAAACTCCAAGTGGCCGAGACCAAGGCAGTCTGCCTTGCGATGCAGGACCTGGTGATGCGGCAGACGCTCCTGCTGTTGCATCCCATAACTCCATTCATCACCGAGGAACTATGGCAGGAGCTCGGCTATGGTGCGACCGGAACATTCATCGAGGGCGCGCACCTCGACGATGCCTCGCAGCTCGCCGTTGCCCAGGGCCTCTACGGAATTCGGATCGATCAGGAGCAGGTGGCTACGGACGACAAGCTCAAGAGCTTCGCCTCGCAGGTGCGCGCCCTGAAGGCCGAGCACGGTTTGGCCGGGACGCGCGATTTGACGCTGAGCAACCAGGCCCCGCCCGCGGTGGCCAGTATGGTGATGGCGAACCACGATATCCTGATTCGCGTGATCGGTGCGAAGGAGATCAAAAGTGTGACGGTCCAGACCAAGGGCATGCCAGCCGTGGTGACGCCGCTCGGCACCGTCTCCCTTGAGCTCGCCTCGACAGTCGATGCCGCTGCTGAAGAAGCGCGGCTGGCAAAGGAGATTGAGAAGATCAATCATCACATTGCCGCCACCGAGGCGCGCCTGGCCAATCCGGCATTCACTGGCAAGGCCCCGGCCCAGGTGATCGAAGGCGCAAGGAGACAATTGGGCGACCTTCAGGCGAAGCGGGCAGAGCTCGAGCGTCTGCTCAAGGCGCTGTAATTTAGGCTCTTCAGTCGCTTGAAGAATAAGTGCTGAGGTAACTTTACTTAGGACATGTCCTAAGTAATGGTTTGCGACCTGAAGCATGCCTACGCCAACCGCACTCACGCTTCCGCCCGCGTCGGCGGATCTGGAACGGGCGACGGCGGCGGAGCGGGTGCAGTGGGCGGTGGACACCTATGGCGACGGGCTGGTCATGACCACGAGTTTTGGGATTCATTCGGCAGTCCTGCTGCATCTGGTCACCCGTATCGCGCCGAACCTTCCGGTGGTCTTCATCGACACGGGATACCTGTTTCCCGAGACGTACCGGTTTGCCGAAGAGCTCGGTGCCCGGCTGCAATTGAACCTCAGGATCTACCAACCCGCAATGACGGCGGCGCGGCAGGAAGCGCTCTTTGGCCGCCGCTGGGAGCAGGGCATCGACGGACTCAAGCGCTATAATTTCCTGAACAAGGTCGAACCGATGGAGCGGGCTGTGCGCGAGCTGCGGGCGACGGCGTGGCTGGCGGGGCTGCGTCGGTCGCAGGCCGCGACGCGGGAGCATCTGGCTGTGATCCAGGTGCAGAACAAGATCACCAAGGTCCACCCCATCCTCGATTGGGACAATCGCCGCATGCACCGCTATCTGACGCAACACGGCCTGCCGTATCATCCGTTTTGGGAGCAGGGATATGTCTCGGTGGGCGACTGGCACAGCACCTCGAAGCTCCTCGCGGGCATGACCGAGGAGCAGACCCGTTTCAACGGCCTGCAGCGTGAATGCGGGCTGCATGAGGAATCCGGCCGGCCGGATTACCAGATCTGACGGTGAGCCAATTCCCGGCGGATCGATCAGCCGGGATGGATCCCCGCCTGCGGCTGCGTTCTCCACGCGCCGTTCGACTTCACGGGGAAGGCGGCAGGCCTTGCAGGAGCCGTGCCGTGGCGGCGCTCCTCTCCATCGCTCAAGGCGCGGCGAGCTTGCGGGCGATAGTCACCGCCGCCGCGGCATTCTCCCCATAGGCATCAGCCCCGATGGCGTCCGCGTATGATTGCGTGATCGGCGCCCCTCCGATCATCACTTTGACACGGTCGCGGATGCCCGCCGTCCGGAACACATCCAGCGTGGTCTTCATCGCCGGCATGGTGGTGGTGAGCAGCGCCGAAAGCCCGACGATGCGGGCCTGCTTGGCCTCCACGGCCGAGACGAATTTGTCCGGGGTGACATTGACACCCAGGTCGATGACCTCGAAGCCGCTGCCCTCGAGCATGGCGCCGACCAGATTCTTGCCAATATCGTGGAGGTCGCCTTGGACGGTCCCGATGACCACCCTCGCGACGGGCTGAACATCCTTTTGGGCGAGAAGCGGCCGGATCAGCTGGAAGACCTCCTTGGTCGCTCGGGCGGCGAGCAGAAGTTCGGGGACAAAATACTCCCCCGCTTCGTAGAGGCGTCCGACCTCGTCCATCGCCGGGCCGATGGCGCGATTCACCAGTTCGACCGGATCGACGCCGGCATCCAGGGCTTGGCGGGCGGCGGCGACGGCGCCCGGGGCATTCCCGTTAAGGACCGTTTGATGAAGCTGGGTGAAGTCGTGCATGCGATTCGGGTGGTTGGCGGTTGGAGCTGGCGGCGGTGTGAATCTGCGAACCGGGCCGGTCCCGGGCGACACGCGATGAAACCTGAGGAAGCGTCGTTGGCCAAGCAAGAATCGTCATCGTCGCATGTGGCAGCCGACCAGGGGGCAGCGCTCGCAGGGCGAAAGATGCACCCCGACCGCGTCCTGCGGACCCAGGCCGACGATGCCCGAGATGGATTTGAGCGGCTGCATGAGCAGCGAGGGAAGCAGCGAAATGCCGACGGCATCGACAGGCGCCAGCTCGAAAAGCGTCCGCTGCTGCGTCAAATCCATGCCGCAGTAGCCGGGGCTGTATCTCAAGGTGAACGCTTCGCCGGGGTCGAGTTCGAAGGCCAATTGCGCCATCAGAGCCTCGGCGGCAGCCTCCGCGGCCCACGACCCGGTCGCGTCCAATGCCAGGCCGGCGAGCGCGTCCCCGGCGCGGCAGCGCGACTCCGCCTGTCGTGTGATCTCGCTCCCGACTGTGACCATGAAGACGGCGATGCGCCTGGCGCCGGCTAGAAAATCCCCGACATCGCCCGTGATCGTGGCCCCGCCGATCTCCAGCGCCCGCGCGGCCAGCGACGTCACCGAATAGAGCGCATAGGCGCCGCGCGGTTCGAGCAGAGGCTGCGCCTCGGCCAGGATCTGTTCGACCGTTTGTCGCACGCCGATCGGAGGAGCCGCCTCCGGGGGGTAACCGAGACTGCGGAGAATATCGGCCGGCTTCAGCGCAACGGTCAGCGGCGTCAGCACCTTACTCACCAGCGGAGCCTGGTCATGGGCCGACCCACGGTTTCCGTGGTTTCTGATTAAGGCCGGTGCAATCACAATCCAATGGTGCTGGTTTCTGGCGAAAGATGGTCGCCCGCAGCGTGGGCTGCCTGTGGCCTCGACACGATCATATTTTCGCCCGCGGTTCGTCGCGCCGGCCGGATCCGCCCAAGATGGCGGATCCGCGCCAATCGGCCGCTCTCACAGCGACTCCGGATGCCGCCGCCGGTAGGCGCGCATCACGCACAGCACCACTGCAGTGCCCGGCGCCCAGATGGCCAAATAGAAGCCGCCGATGCGCCCGCCGGCCTGCACGAGCTGCCAAGGCGTGTGGCCGGTGGAGAAGATCAGTCCGGCGACGAGAAAAAGCGTCGCCCCCAGCAGCGCGCCAGCCGCCACGAGGATTGCCGTCCAGAGCAGGAAGTAGAGCGACC
>Ga0335081_10012791_pt1 | contig 13578 bp, 10 predicted proteins | sample Lox_Sample_35_FD_206713 | JGI IMG/M metagenome (GOLD analysis project Ga0335081, IMG submission 206713) | Soil microbial communities from Loxahatchee National Wildlife Refuge, Florida, United States - Lox_Sample_3.5 | ecosystem: Environmental > Terrestrial > Soil > Wetlands | place: USA...
CCGACTCGACGACCGCCCTGATCTCGTAGATCTGACGGGTCACCGTGCTGGTCTGGTAGATGTTCGGCCCCTGCGCGTTCTGGATGCCGCCGATCCTGGCCGGCCCGGTCTGCAGGGTCTGGGAGTCGAGCGGATAGCCGGCCACCACGGCGTCGTCGCCGGGATTGGCCTGCCCGGCGAACCGCAGCGGGGTCAGGTTGAGCCCGGGCACGTACAGCACGGCCACGTCCACCTGCGGGTCGTAGAACACCACGGTGGCCGGCAGCTTCTGGCCCCCGGTGGTGGTGACCGTCTGGTCCTGCGTCACCCCGGCCACCACGTGCGCGTTGGTCAGGATGTGGTCGGGCGAGATGACGAAACCCGAGCCCTCGATGGACCGCTGGCAGCCCGGCGCCACCCCCCGCACCTTGACCACCCGGTCCTGCGCCGCCCGGAAGCCCGGGCTGCTCAGCACGCCGGGGTCCGGGGCCGGGATGGCGAGAATGCGCTCCGCGCCGATGCCGCTGAACACCTCGGCGTAGGTGCTGTTGCTGGCCAGCAGCCGGCGGAAATCACTGAACATGGTCTTGGCGGGCGACGGCATGAACTTGTCGAGCGTCTGCAGCGCCACGGAGTTGTTCACCTGCTGGTCGACCACGGGGAACGGGGATCCGTTGAGCACGGACCCGACCACCCAGGCGATCAGCAGCACCGAGACCATGCTGACGATGGCCCCGCCCACCGAGTCCAGGACCGTCGCCGAGCGCCAGGTCACCGTGGACCGCATGGCCGCGCCGATGGAGGAGGCGATGAACTGCCCGATCACGGCGAAGCTCACCAGCAGGACGACGGCGATGACATCCTGCTGCGTCTGCCCGCCGACCAGGGCCCGGGAGATGCTCGGGCCGAACTCCGCGCCGAGCAGGGCGCCGCCCACGAAGCCGAAGAAGCTGAGCACGCCGACGATGAAACCCTGGCGGTAACCGGACACGGCGAACGCGACCACGATCACGACCAGGATGAGGTCGAGCACATCACCGCGCACGAGCCTAACGGTATAGCGTTTTCGCCACTGCCAGGCCCGTCGGCGGGCTCACAGTGTCTTATGCAGAAGTTCGCGTTAGGCAAGAACCCGCTGCGGTTGCTGCCCGCGGCCTGCACCGTGCTGGCTCCTATGCTCGCATTATCCAGATTCCCGCTGCGGTTCTCGCCGTAGCCGGTCACCGGCCGCTCGCACGGGCCTGCGGCCCGTGTTCGCTGGGCCGGTCCTGGATAACGCTCCCGGGCCGCTCGCGCAGGCCCGGAAGGCCTGCACTCGCAGCCGGTCTTGCCTAACGCTCACAGGTCGATGACGTTCGCGGCGTCCCACGGCTTCTCCCAGCCGCCCAGGGCGAGCAGCCGGTCGACCAGCGCGGCGGTGAATCCCCAGATGAGCATCCCCCGGACCCGGAAGGCGGGGCTCGTCCGCCCGTCGGGCACCCGCACCATCAGCCGCGCGGCGGGATCGGCCAGCTCAGCGACGCTGACCCGTTCCACCGCGGCCACCTCGCCCGCGTCGACGGGCGCCACCGCGACCGGCCGCCGCCACCAGGCCAGGACGGGGACGACGCGGAATCCCGTCCGCGGGATGAACGCCTCGGGCAAGATGCCGACCACGTCGACGCCGCCCGGGTCGAGGCCGACCTCCTCGGCGGCTTCCCGCAGCGCGGCCCCGACCGGCCCCCCGTCCCCGGCGTCGATGGCCCCGCCGGGGAAGGCCGGCTGCCCGGCGTGCAGCCGCAAGTCCTCGCTGCGCTGGATGAACAGCAGGTCCGGGCCGCCCGGGCCGTCCCCGAACAGGATCAGCACCGCCGAGGCGCGGCCGCCGGCCGGGGGCGGCAGGAGCCGCGGGTGCATCTCCATCGTCTCGGCCGCGGCGGCCAGCTCGCGCAACCACGCCGGCGCAGGCCCGGCGGGTGCCGGCTCGCGGCCTGGGGTCACGAGAACGGGCCGGACTTGACGAGCTTGGCGGCTACTTCGGGGTCGGTGGGACCCTCGCCGTAGGAGGGGCAGAGCCGGGCCAGGCCGCACGCGCCGCAGGCGGGACGGCGGGCATGGCAGACCCGTCGGCCGTGCCAGATCATCCGCTGCGACAGGTCCGTCCACTCCTTGCGCGGGATGAGCGTGGCCACCTCGGCCTCGACCTTGACCGGGTCGGTCTCCGTGGTCCAGCCGAACCGGCGGGCCAGCCGCCCGAAGTGCGTGTCCACGGTGATGCCGGGGATGCCGAAGGCGTTGCCGAGCACGACGTTGGCGGTCTTGCGGCCCACGCCGGGCAGGGTGACCAGGTCTTTGAGCTTGTCCGGCACCTCGCCGCCGTACCGGTCGCACAGCGCCTGCCCGAGCCCCATCAGGCTGTTCGCCTTGGCGTGGAAAAAGCCGGTCGACTGGATGATCTTCTCGAGCTCGTCGCGGTCGGCTGCGGCGTAGTCCGCGGCGGCGGGATATCGCGCGAACAGCGTCGGAGTGACCATGTTCACCCGCTTGTCGGTGGTCTGCGCGGACAGGATCGTCGCGACGAGCAGCTCGAGGGGGGTGGAGAAGTTCAGCTCGGTGTACACGTCCGGATAGAGCACAGCCAGCTCACGGGCGATACGGCGGGCGCGCCTGACCAGCGCGGTATGAGAAGGGGGCTCGGCGGTCACCGTTCCAGCTTAGAGCCGCGATCCCACGACGAGGACTGAGGATGCCGGTGCGAGCGATCCCGGTTCCGCGGGCCGCGCGCCCTGCGCCCGCGCCGCGCCCAGCGCGATGCGCTCAGCCGCCTCTTCAAGGTGCCGGGCGGTTAAAACCAGGGCTATTTCCTTAGCGCACGGAAAAGAATCAGTGATTGCCGCTGCCATTCATCACGCTATTATCGCGGCTAAAGCGCCGGGCCCCTTTGCGCCCATTGATGAGCTGGCTCAGATTCGGGGATGTGCACGGCACATCCGACCGGGTCATAGGGGGCCGGGGCGAGCCGGGCCGCCAGCGGGCCGCCCAGCCGGCCGGCCGGGTCGACATGGCGGCCGAGCACGACGACCGCGACGCGACGGGCACCCGCCCGCTTGAGCGCGGCGGCCGCGGACTGGGCGCTGGCACCCGACACCCAGGTGTCATCGAGCAGCAGGACATTGGCTCCCGGCCTGGTCCGTTCGGCCAGAAAACGGTTCACGTTGGGGTCGCGGCCCTGCTCGCCCGGCCGGATGACCAGCCGGGCCGCCGGCAGCTGCAGGTAGGGAGCGGACAGCTCGAGCAGCGGATGCGGTCCCGGGCGGCCGCAGCCGGTCGGCACCACGGCCAGCTGGCCGGGCCCGGGCATGCCCGCCTGCCGCCACACGCAGGCCCCGTGATCGTGCAGGAAGGCCAGCAGCAGGGCCAGCATCGACGTCCGCGCGGTGGCGCTCGGCGCCAGCCACGATTTGTAGCGCCACAGATCCGCGGCGAACGGGGTGCCCTTGACCGCGTAGGAAACGGGCACCACGGCGTCGGCGAGCAGGCCCTGGCCGAGCAGCTCATGGCGCGCGCATTGATAGCAGCGGGCGCATCCGGGCCGGGCCGGGCCGCGGCAGACGGCGCAGAGATCCGGGCAGGCCGGCGAACGGGAATCGAGCGGATACAGGGAAGTAAACGGCGGCCGCAGCCGCCGGCGCAGGATGTCCCAGGCCCTGTTACCGGCGTCGCGGGCGGGCGCGTCCAGGGGCGTTGATCCGGACATGCGGCGATGCTACGGACATGCACCGACAAAACGCTCAGCTGATGCCAATTCCCGGCATCAGGCCGATATGTGGCGGACCTCACATCTGTCACCCGCGACGCCAATCCGGTCGCAATTGGTGACGACACGGGCCGAATCTCTCTCATCTCCCGCCTGTTACCTCGTGATGCGGCAGAATGAGCCCTGCCAGGAAGGCGGCCGGGCACTAGCGCGGCATTTCTCCCGCTGCCTGATGCGACTCATGGCGAGGATTCTGCGTGACCAACAGGAGCGAAACCGTATTGCCTGCTGCCAGCCCGGGCGGTTCGGACCAGGGGGCCGCCGTGGTCGGATCCCGGCTGGACCGGATCATGTGGGCCACCGTGGACCTCGCGCGCCGGCACTGGCTGTTCCTGCTGCTGCTGGGCGGCGGGCTGGTGCTGCGGGCCGTCACCCAGCTCGCCTACGAGCCCGCGCTGCTGTTCATCGACTCGAAGAAGTACATCTTCGGGACCGACTTCACCAACACCGACTGGGGCTCTTTCGACCCGCTCGGCTACACGCTGCTGGTGCTGCGCCCGATGCTGATGGTCGCGAACCTGGCCTTCGTGGCCCTGCTGCAGCACGTCATCGGGATGGCGATGGCGGCCGCGCTGTACGTGCTGATGCTGCGCCGCGGCGTGACCCGCTGGCTCGCCACCCTGGCGGTGGCGCCGGTGCTGCTCGACGCCTACCAGCTGAACGCCGAGCAGACGATCATGCCGGACGTGCTGTTCGAGGCGCTGCTGGTGGCCGGGATCGTGCTGCTGCTCTGGCAGCCCAGGCCCGCGCTCGGCCTGGTCGTCCTGGGCGGGCTGGCGCTCGGCTCGTCCGCCCCGGTCCGCCAGGTGGGCGAGGCGCTCATCGTGCCGGCCCTGATCTACGTGCTGGCCGCCGCCCGGGGCTGGCGCACCCGCCTGCTGCACGGCGTGGTCCTGACGTTCTGCTTCGCGCTGCCGGTCGTGGGCTACATGAGCTACTCCGCGGTGATCCTGCACTACGGGTTCGAGATGTCCAACATGGGCACCGCCTACCTGTACGGGCGGACCGCCCACGCGGCCGACTGCGCCACGCTGAAGATCCCCGCCATCGAGCGGCCGCTGTGCCCGGCCCCGCAGGTCGCCGCCACCCTGGGAGTAGACGGCCTGGTCAACAACAAGGAAGCGCCGCGGGTGCTGTACCAGCCGGTCAACGTCTACCTGGGCGAGTTCATGAACACCATGCCGTTCCAGAAGGCGCTCGCCAACAGCGTGCTCAAGCAGCAGCCGATGCGCGTGGCGGGTGACATCGCCAAGGACTCGGTGAAGCTGTTCGCCCTGACCAGGAACACCGAAGAGGGCGACACCCCGATCTCGCGCTGGCAGTTCCAGTTCGGCTACCCCTACTACCCGCCCGGTATCACCCGCCACGGCTGGAACAGCGCCAGCAAGGTCTTCGCCCAGGCGGGCGGCGGCGGGCACGCGCGGGTCCACTGGAAGGCCGATATCTTGCTGCGGTACTACCAGCTGCACGGCGGGTACACGCCGGGACCGGCGTACCTGCTCGCCCTGCTGGCCGGGATCGCCGGGATCTTCACCTTCCGCCGGCGCCGCGACCCGGGCCTGCCCCTGGCCTGCCTGCTGATCACCGGGAGCGCGGTCGCCGTGCTGCTCGGCGCGGACCTGTACGAGTTCTCCTGGCGCTACCAGCTGCCCGCCCTGGTCACGCTGCCCATCGCGGGCGCGTTCGGCGCGACCGCGGTAGCCAGGCACGTCCAGGCACGCCGCCGGGCCGCGGCCGCCCCGGCCAGGGCGGCCGATCCGGGCGTGCCCGCCAGGCCGGCCGGCGAGCTTGCGGTCGCCGGCGAGCTTGCGGTCGCCGGCGAGCTTGCGGTCGCCGACGAGCTTGCGGTCGCCGGATCCGAGCCGCAGGTTCCCTAGCCGATGCCCGGCACGGACATCCGCACGCTCAGCACCGGCGTGGTCTACGAAGACAGCTGGATGCGCCTGCGCCGGGACGAGATCGAACGGCGCGACGGTTCCCGCGGCACCTACGCGTACGTCGAGAAATCCGATTTCGCGCTGGTCATCCCGGCCGAGAACGACGGTTTCCACCTGGTCGAGGAGTTCCGCTACCCGGTCGGGCGGCGCACCTGGTCCTTCCCGCAGGGCGGATTCCCGAAAGGCCAGTCGGGCGATCCCGAGGAACTCGCCCGGCTGGAACTCGCCCAGGAGACGGGGCTGCGCGCCCAGGTGCTGACCAGGCTCGGGTCCCTGCACCCCGCGCACGGCATCAGCAGCCAGATCGGCCATTACTACCTGGCCACCGGGCTGGAGCCGGGCGCGCCGGAGCGAGAGCGGGAAGAACAGGACATGCGCCAGGCCTGGATATCCCGGGCCAGGTTCGAGGAGATGATCGGCGAAGGCCTGATCACCGACGACTCCACCGTCGCCGCCTACGCCCTGCTGCTGCTCAGCGAACGGGCCCGCGGGGCCCGCCACGACTGGCAGTAACGGCCGGGCCGGGCACCGGACGTAGAACGTGGCCCACACGACCTTTCCGGCCTCGCCCGGCGTGGTGCACCCCCACTGATCGCTGAGCGCGCAGATGATATGCAGCCCGCGGCCGGTCTCGGCGAGGGAACCAGGCGGCCGGGGCGCCGGAGCCACCTTGCTCGGGTCCGCGACCGCGCACAGCACGCAGCGCCCGAGTTGGAGCAGGCCGAGCTGTATCGGCCGCCGGGGGCGGGTATCCCCGGCCCCGGACAGGGCATGCCGCAGCGCGTTGGTCAGCAGCTCAGACACGACGGTCGCGATGTCCTGGCTGCGTTCCGCGGTGTGCCACCGGTGCAAGGTGGCGATGGTGAAGTTCCGGGCGGCGCGGACCGATCCGGCGTCCGCGCCGAGCCCGCGCGTGGCGATCCGCGGCAGGCCGACCCGGCCTGCCGGGCCGGGATCCGGCGATGACGACGGGTTCCCGCTCGTCAGGCCGGCCATGTCCGCGGCCAGCATCAGCCACTCGCGGCCAGCCTTGCCTGGCGGGCGCGACGGATGCGCCAGCGGCACCCGGTCAAACTCGCCCGGGCGGGGAGACAAGGTGCGGGCATCCGCGTGCTGCCATTGACCGGGGAAGACGTCCCCGGCGCATTTCCGGATCATCCGGGCCCCCAGCCGGAAGCTCACCGGACACGCTGGGGGGCCATCGGCTCGCCGCGGATCGCGGCGATCTGGGCGGTCCTGGTTATGGCCGTGTGACGGTCCCAGGGCACGACGGGGCGGCAGGCCCGGAAGCCCGGGTCGGTCTGCTGGCATCGCGGGCAGGCCAGCCGGCCGAAGGCGTCGATGCGCCAGCCTGCGCCGATCGCGCGGGCGCGCGAGTCGCTCTCGCCGAGCGCTGCGGGATCGGCATACCGGGAGATGCAGGAACCCATCTCACACCACATGATCGGCATCCGTATCTGATCGCCGATCACAGCCCGCACGGCCGCCTCGGCGGGAGTGCCCCGACCGGCCGGCCCGGCGGGGGTGCCGGAACCCGCCGGCCCGGCGGGAAGTCCGGGACCGGCCGGCCCGGCCAGGCTGACCGGCTCGGCGGGGGCAATGGGCCGGACACCGCCGCTGACCGGCTCGCCAGGACCAGCCGCGTCCGGTTCGGCAGGACCAGCCGCGTCCGGTTCGGCAGGACCAGCGGCGTCCGGTTCGGTCAGGGGCGCCGCGTCCGGCACGGTCAGGGGCGCGGCCCCGCCGTCGTCCCGCAACTCGGCGAGCCAGTCGTTCATCTCGGGCATGCTGGTGTCGTCTGGCCAGATCTCGATTTTCATGTCGGGCCTCCCCTCGAGCCGACGGTGAGCGCCGTTCATTCGCGGTTGGCCTGCCCAGGGGCAGGCTGCCCACGAGAGGCGATGGGGCGTACCTGGCTCGGCGCCGCGCTGGCAGTGCGGCATGCACGATCACGCCTGGCTGTGGCCCGCCGACCCGGGAGGTGTCCCGCGATCAGCGAGCGCCTGGCCCTTCCGGTGGCCGATGCCACCACCGCGCTTGCCTCCCCCTTTTCAAGCGCCGGGCTCACCGTCTCTAGGTTTTAAGCATTCACGGTCCTCATCCTGAATTACAAATAGATATACGTGCGGTAAACATTCGGCTTAGTTATAAGCCATTACAGAATCGTATGTGGATAGTTTCTATTTGCGTTTTTACACACAGGGCTTAAACCGTGTTCTCCCAGCTGACGGGCCTGTCATGAGCATGGCGCCCGCACCGGGCCCCCAGCATCTCCGCCGCGGGCCCACAGGATCAGCACCCCTTTTACACAGGTCGCCCACAGGTTTGTGCACAGTAAGGCCCGGGGCAAGCGGCACCGGGCTTACTGTGGGTAGCGATCACCTGTACCTGCGCAATCGGCGCGAGCAATAGTATTCGCCGCCCGATTTGCCCGCATGTGGTGGCCGTTGTCGCGAAAACCACCTGCACGAGGCATCCGACATGGTCCGGGTCGCGGCTGAGATGTCCTCTGCCCGCGACTGACCGCCCGCCGGAGCCGGGGCGTACCCGCTTGACGGGTCCGCGAGGACGGTGTTGGGTGCTGGCGAAGGTACCGGATGACCTGGAGAGACCATGGCCGATGCGAGCGTCACCGACCGGCTGCGCCGGATCACGGGCCGGGAAGTGCCGGGGATAGCCGTCGCGATCGCCGGGCCGGAGGGGCTGCGGGAGGCGGCGGCCGCCGGGTACGCGGACCTGGCCGCCCGGGAGCCCGCATCGGCGGACATGGTGTGCCCGTGGTTTTCCATGACGAAGATCGTGACCGCCAGCCTGGCGATGCGGCTCGCCGGCCGGGGGCTCCTCGGCCTGGACCAGCCCGTGCTGCCCCTGGTCCCGGAACTGGCGGTGATGCAGCCGCGGGCGCTCGCGGAACGCATCACCCCGCGTCATCTGCTCTCGCACAGCGCCGGGTTCGCCAACCCGATCCCGATCCGCTGGATCCACCCGGCCGACCAGCCCGGGCCTGCTCAGGCCGCGCTGCTGAAGGACCTGCTGACCAGGCACAACAAGCTCCGGTTCGAGCCGGGAACCCGGTCGGGCTACTCGAACCTGAGCACGCTCACCCTGGGCCAGGCGCTGGCCGCGGCGGCCGGCACGCCGTATACCGACCTGGTCAGCGGGGAAATCCTCGAGCCGCTCGGGATGCGCATGACCGGGTTCGCTTACACCCCGGACATGGTGGCCAGCGCGGCGACCGGATACCATCCGTGGCGCAGCCCCATGGGGCTGCTGCTGCCTCGCTGGGTCATCGGCAACCGGACCGGCCGCTGGGTATCGCTGCGCCGGTTCCTGCTGGATGGCGCCGCCTACGGCGGCCTGCTGGGACCGGTCCGGGAGGTGGCCCGTTTCCTGCAGATGCACCTGCGTGACGGCGAGTTGGACGGCACCCGTATCCTGCCCGCTGAATCCGCCGCCGCCATGCGGCAGATCACCGTGACGGGAAAACGGTTCGATCTCGGCCTGGGCTGGTTCCGCCTGGCCCGCCAGCGCGATGCCGACCCCCCGTTCGTGGAGCACCTCGGCGGCGGCGCCGGATTCTTCAACCTGATCCGCATCTATCCTGCGCAGAAGGTGGGGATCGCGGTCATGGGCAACGCCACGAGCTACGACATAGACGCCGTCGGCCGGCTGGCCCTCGGTTATCGTTCCTGACCCCGATGCGCCCGCCGGGGGATCGCCGGCGCTTGTCCGGGACCTTCGTCACTTCACGGGTACCCCCTTCGGCCACTAGCCAGGCACCGACCCGGCCTGATACCGCTATTCCTGGAGGGAGTGTCACCATGAGTCGTTACGCGCAAGAGTTCGGCCGGAGCCTGTCCGACCCCCAGGGCTTCTGGGGAGAAGCGGCCAAGGACATCGACTGGTACCGGGCGCCCAGCGTGGTGCTCGACGTTTCGAACCCGCCGTTCTGCCGCTGGTTCCCCGACGGGGTGCTGAACACCTGCTTCAACGCGGTGGACCGGCACGTACGGGACGGCCGGGGCGGCCAGGCCGCGCTGATCTACGACAGCCCGGTGACCGGCAGCCAGCGCACCTACACCTACGCCGAACTGCAGGACGAGGTCGCCCGGTTCGCCGGGCTGCTGCGCGGCCTGGGGGTGGGCAAGGGCGACCGGGTGATCATCTACATGCCGATGATCCCCGAGGCCTTGATCGCCATGCTGGCGTGCGCGCGGATCGGAGCGGTGCACTCGGTGGTGTTCGGCGGCTTCGCCGCGCCCGAACTCGCGACGCGGATCGACGACGCCGCGCCGAAGGCCGTGGTCTCGGCCTCGTGCGGCATCGAGGTCAGCCGCGTCGTGGAGTACAAGCCGATCCTGGACCGCGCCATCGACCTGGCGGGGCACAAGCCGGACCACTGCGTGATCCTGCAGCGGCCGCAGGCCCAGGCGGCGCTGACCGCCGGGCGCGACCTCGACTGGACCGAGGCGCTGGCCGGGGCCGAACCCGCGGACTGCGTCCCGGTCGCGGCGACCGACCCGCTGTACATCCTGTACACCTCCGGCACCACGGCCAAGCCCAAGGGCGTGGTCCGCGACAACGGAGGCCACGCGGTCGTGCTGCGCTGGAGCATGGGCAACATCTACGACACCGGGCCGGGCGAGGTGTTCTGGGCCGCCTCCGACGTGGGCTGGGTCGTCGGGCATTCCTACATCGTCTACGCTCCGCTGCTGGCCGGGTGCACTACCGTGCTGTACGAGGGGAAGCCGGTGGGCACGCCCGACGCGGGCGCGTTCTGGCGCGTCATCGAGCAGCACCGGGTCAAGGCGCTGTTCACCGCGCCGACCGCCTTCCGGGCGATCAAGAAGGAGGACCCCAAGGGCGAGCTGGCCCGGCGGTACGACCTGTCCGCCTTCCGGTACCTGTTCCTGGCCGGCGAGCGGCTCGACCCCGAGACCTACTGGTGGGCGGGCGAATTGCTGGGCGTCCCGGTCATCGACCACTGGTGGCAGACCGAGACCGGCTGGCCGATCGCAGCCGACCTGATGGGACTGGACCCGATGCCGACCAAGGCCGGGTCGCCCACCATGCCGGTACCCGGCTACGACGTCCGTATCCTGCGCGCCGACGATACCGAGGCCGAGCCCGGCGAGACCGGCGAGATCGTGGTGCGGCTGCCGCTGCCGCCGGGCTGCCTGCCCACCTTGTGGCAGGATGACGAGCGGTTCGTCTCGTCCTACCTGTCGGCCCATCCCGGTTTCTACACCACCGGCGACGGCGGGTACCGCGACGGCGACGGCTACCTGTACGTGATGGGCCGCGTCGACGACGTGATCAACGTGGCCGGCCACCGGCTGTCCACCGGGCAGATGGAAGAGGTGCTCGCCAGCCACCCCGCCGTGGCGGAATGCGCGGTGATCGGGGTGCACGACGACACCAAGGGCCAGGTGCCGCGGGGGTTCGTGGTGCTCAAGGCGGGAGTGGGCACCGAGCCCGCCGTGGTGTCCGCCGAGCTCGTCCAGATGATCCGGGACCGGATCGGGGCGGTGGCCGCGCTGCGCCGGGTCGACGTGGTGACCGGGCTGCCCAAGACCAGGTCCGGCAAGATCCTGCGCAAGACCATGCGCGGCATCGCCGACGGCGTGGCCGAGCCCGTTCCGTCCACCATCGAGGATCCCGCGGTCCTCGACGCGCTGCGCCCCATCCTGTCCGGCGGGGACTGAACGGAACCGGGCGTACGCTTGTGCTGCGCACCGGGAGGGGGACGTTATGAGCGTGATGCCTGTTTCGCAGGTTGAGGTCGATATCGACGCCGGCCCCGACGCGGACGACGAGGAAACCGCCGAGCTGAGCCGGCAGCTTCGCCGCGAGCTTCTCGAACTGAACGTGGAAAGGGTCGATTACGCCCCCTCCGTCGCGCCTGACGGGGCCAAGAGCGGAACGGCGGTCAGCCTCGGCACGATGATCGTCACGCTGTCCGATTCCGCCGTGCTCGCGGCCCTGGTCGGCGTGCTTCGCGCCTGGGTCCGCCGGCGTTCGGACCGGAAGGTACGAATCCAGCTGGGCGAGAACAAGCTGGAGATCGGCGGTGCGCTGACCGATCGTGAGGCCGGCCTGATCAAGCAATGGCTGGATCAGGTCGCCCGTAATGACCGGTCATGATGACGCGAGGAGCGGGGCGAACAGGTCACCCTCACGGGCCACCCGGTCCAGGACCGCCGCGGCGGTGAAGAACAGGTCCTGGGGACGGCGGCAGGATTCCACCTCGTCCCAGCTGACCGGGGTCGAGACCGTGGGGAACTGGCGGGCGCGCAGCGAGTAGGGGGCGATGGTGGTCTTGGAGCCGTTGTTCTGGCTCCAGTCGATGAGGACCTTGCCGGTGCGCAGCGCCCTGGTCATCCGGGACACCGCGCGGCGGGGCTGCTCGCGCTCGAGCCGTTCGGCGTAGGCCCTGGCCCGGTCGCTGGCCTGCTCGGAGGTCACTCCGGAGATCGCCGCGTAGAGCTGCAGGCCCTTGCCGCCTGAGGTCTTGGCCAGCGGCGCCAGGCCGTCCGCTTCCAGCATGGGCCGCAAATCGCCGGCCACCCGGCAGCAGTCCACCACGTTGGCCGGCGCCCCGGGGTCCAGGTCGAAGACCAGCAGGTCGGGCTGGCGTAGGTGCGGTATCCGCCACTGGGGGACATGCAGTTCCAGGCCGGCCAGGTTGGCCGCCCAGATCAGCGCGGGCAGGTCGTCCACCACCAGGTAGGTCACGGTGGGTCCGCGCGCCCGCGAGCTCTCCGAGTCGACCCGGGCGGTGCGGATCCAGTCCGGCCGGTGCGCGGTGACGTGCTTCTGGAAGAAGGCCTCGCCGTCCACGCCCTCCGGGTAGCGCTTCAGCGTCAGCGGCCGGCCCGCGATGTGCGGCAGCAGCACGGGTGCCACCCGCTGGTAGTAGTCGAGCACCTCGGCCTTGGTGAACCCGGAGTCCGGGTACAGCACCTTGCCGAGGTTGGTCAGCGTCAGCGTCCGCCCTTCCACCTGGACGGCGACCTTCTGATCGGCCGGGCTCACGCCGAAGGCTCCTCCCGGACCACGTCCGCGGGGTCCTTGTCGTCGCGCAGGCCCTTGTAGACCGGGGCGCGCATCCGCCCGGCCTGGGTCCACCTGTCGAAGGCCACCTCGATCACCAGCCGGGGCTCTACCCAGACGGCGGTGCGGGCATACATCTGCGGCACCGGCCCGTCGAACGGCGAATCCGGGCGGCGCAGCGGTTCCAGCCGCTCCCCCAGCATGCGCAGGGTCTCGGTGCTGAAGCCGGTGCCCACGTGCCCGGCGTAGATCAGCCCGGAGTCGTCGTTGACCCCGATGAGCAGCGAGCCGACCAGCCCGGCCCGGTTCCCCTGCCCCGGCTTGTACCCGGCCACCACGGCCTCCTGGCTGAGGTGGTTCTTGATCTTGCGCCAGTCGCCGGTCCTGGCCCCGGGCAGGTACCTGGAGTCCAGCCGCTTGGCCACCACGCCTTCCATGCCGTGCCCGGCCGACACGTCGCGCACCGCGGCGAAGTCCTCGCCGGGGAACGCGGGCGGGGTCTGCCAGCAGGGCCCGGCCAGCTCCAGCGACTCGAGCAGCGCGCGGCGCGCCGAGTACGGCTGGTCGAGCAGCGGCTTGCCGTCCAGCTGCAGCAGGTCGAAGACCAGGTAGGTGACCGGGTTGCGGCCGGCCAGCAGCCGGGCCGCCGCCGGATCGCTGACGTGCATCCGCGGCTGCAGCCCCTCGAACGAGGGCCAGCCGTCCGCGCCGAACACCACGATCTCCCCGTCGAGCAGCAGCTGCTTGTGATCGGTGGCGTGGCCCAGGCCGGCCAGCTCCGGGTAGGTGACAGTGATCTCGCGTTCGGTCCGG
>Ga0335081_10012793_pt1 | contig 13576 bp, 12 predicted proteins | sample Lox_Sample_35_FD_206713 | JGI IMG/M metagenome (GOLD analysis project Ga0335081, IMG submission 206713) | Soil microbial communities from Loxahatchee National Wildlife Refuge, Florida, United States - Lox_Sample_3.5 | ecosystem: Environmental > Terrestrial > Soil > Wetlands | place: USA...
GGTTGGCTGAATGCTCCCGGGATTCAGCAGGGCGCAATTCGAGCCTGCGCTCTGACAGTCCGGCTCAAGCCAGAAGGTTTCACCGATTTCTCCGGGAGAGCCGGCGCCGCCCAAAGAAATTCCTTTGCGGTTGATCGCCCCGGTCCCCGTGTCCACAAACGGGATGCAGGAGCCGTTAGTACATCCTGCTGAGCTGAGGGGATCCTGATTCGGCACCACCCACGGCTTCACACAGCGAGGCTGCACCGGAGTGATTGATCCCGTTGTTTCATTTCCAACGTTTCCTGAGTTTGAGGAATTGAAGGCCTCGGCCGTCGCTGTGGCGCTGACGCTGTTACTGGTATTCCCCCAGATACGTGAAAAAAAAGTCGGCATGCTCGTGCGGCGGACCAGTACGTTGACGACGGGATTCACGCCAAAGGCCGTCGAGGCGAGGGATGTGCAATCGGACGTGCCCGAGCCCATGCTGTCGCCGGTCCCAGCGAAGTAGTTCACGGTGACAGCGTCAGCGGCAGCACTGCCCACGGTATTCTGTCCGGCAACTGTTTTTGCTACACGCGTAGCAAGCCCGTTGGTGCCGTCGTCCGGACCACAAACCGCGCCCCACTCCAGGCTTGAATTGCTCGGGTCTCCGGTAAGCCCGGACAGAGCAATGATCTTGGCAGCGGCCAATGCGGCGCTGTCAGCGGATCGCTGCGCTTCCTCCCGTGCCAGATACAGCGTAATGACGTCGATCGACAGAGCAGCCATGGCAATGACTGCAATCATTGCAAGCGCCACCAGAATCATCGTGACTCCACGCTCATCGTTGAGCGATCTCGGGTGCACTCGACGGAATAGTGGCTTCTTCATGAAGGAATCAGTTCTCGTTCATTGCGACGGCGACACCGGAAATCTGAGTCGGCAGCGTCGTATTGCGTCCCAATAAGCTCGCCACCTTCCCAAAACGCCATGGATAAGCGTATTGAATGCTCACGCAAGTGCTGATCACCGCCATCTGGGTGGTACCGATGCTCTGCGAAGTGCACGTCAAATTTGGAAGTGTCGCGCCTGAAGAAGGATAGTAGTAGCCTCGGTTCACAATGACCGTGATACCTCCCGTAGCGCAGCCGTTTCCTGTGCCTGTGAATGTCCAGGTCAGGCCTGAAGGCGAACTGTTATAGGTGAGGCCGCAATCATTGATGTTCTGGGCAATCAGAAAATCATCCACCATGTGGAATGCGTCGGTCACAGACACCGGCGTGGACGTATCCAGATCGTTCGTCGGATCCACGGCGGCTGCACGTGCGGCATCGCGGGCGATGTTGGTCAGCTTCTGCTTCATCGTAAAAGCATTGCTGAAATCGAAGATTCCCACTACAAAAACGACCAGCAACGGAAGCGAGACGGCGAATTCCACCAATTGCGATGCCGTGTCGTCGCTAAGCACCGGGATCAGACTCCCGATGCCGCGCGCGACTTTTGTCACCCGAATCACCGGTTCTCCATGCGAACGCGCGCGGAGGCACTGATCCAGATGGTTTGTTTGTTGATGGAAGTGAAGGGCAGCCAGAACTTGTAAGGATATTGGAACGAAACGGAGATTCCGCAAAGGCCGGTTGCGCCGAGCGAGCTCGTAATCAGCACGGGCGTCTGCACGCAGAAATTGCTGTTGCCCGAACCGCAGTCAACCCCGGATGTCGAATCGCTGCACGAATACAGTGTAGGTTCAGGAGACGGCTGCCTCGCGAAAGTCGGGTCAAGATTGGAAGCGCGCATGCTGGCCTGCACCGCATTCACTGCGTTCGTCTGCGGAGAGTTCGAGCCGGTGCAAGTTACGCAATACGGAAGGGATCCTGCCCGCGCGCCATCTTCCGCCGCGCGCGTGATTGCCCCGTAGATGCTGAAGGCCTGCCCGAACCAGAAGATGCCCAGCAGGATCATGAACATTAGCGGCAGAACGGCGGCGGCCTCGGCGACCTCCGCGCCGCGCGTTTCCGATGCGAGTCCGCGAATGGTTTTGCGCGCGAAATTCATCATCTACGCCACTCCCCAAACATGCGCCGCGCCGTAGAGCAGGACCGTCAACGCCAGCGCCACTCCATACGGAACCTTTAGGGCATCGGGATTGTCGAGCGAGACCCGATGCCCCGGCAATTGAAACGTCACTAGCGATACAAGGATGTGTCCGATATTCCGCATCGTCTGGCGCACGCGGCGTTTATAGATAATCAGTGCCACAGCCATCAATCCGGCCACGAAGACCGATCCAATCAGCAAGTCGATCATCAACTCGCGTCCTGCAAACGCTCCAAGAGCTCCGGCAAGTTTCCAGTCGCCAGCGCCAAGGCTGCGCAGCAGAACGAAGGGGAGCAAAAGCCCAAGTCCAACCAGTGCGCCGAGCAGGGAAGACTCGAATCCGTCTTTCCCGCGCAGGATCGTGTTTACCGTTACCCCAACAACAAAGCCTGGAACCGTCAGCCAGTTCGGGATGCGGCGGCTGCGCAAATCGGTCCATCCTGCAATCGCAGCCAGCAGCACGGCACCTGCCAGAATTACGGGCTTCAAACCAACCTCGATCGCCGGAGCCTGGGGGAGCCGCATCTGCCATGATATTGAAAAGGAACCATGTTGTGTTGAGTAGAACGCATCCCATGATGGGGACGGCTGGTCATCAAGGCCGCCGGGCCTGCCCCCGAACCTGCCGCCTCTTGCGCGGATTCTCACATACGCTGGAACCCAAGTCAACGTTCCGGGCGAGCTGTGACGGTGAGCAAAGAGCGGTGAGCAATGAGTTACATCAGAGCCGGTTTGCTCATCGCTCACCACTCATTGCTCATTGCTCGCACAAAACAAGAGGCCCGAAACGAGTTCGGGCCTTTTTTCATTGAACGAACCTTACTGTCGATTGAACGTCGGAGCCGCGTTGTGCTCGGCTACGATTTTGCGAGCATTATCGGCCAGCGCTTTCGCCTGCGGCAGAAGTTCGAGCGCCTTGACTACTTCCGGATCGGACTCAGCTCGCACCTTCATGCCTTCGTCCTGCCCGAAGGCGTCGACGAAAATCTCCGACTTGATGTTCGACTTGATCCAGTCGGCGTTGTCCATCAGGTCGGCCTGCGTGTAGGGAATATTGGCTTCGTCGAGCGACTTGCGGAAGTCCTGCATGATTGCATCATCTACTTCGAAATTCTTCGTCGGATGATGATTCACAACGTACAGCTTGGCGAAGTTGAAGAATGCGTAGTGCTGCAGGAGGGTATCCTGGAAATGATTCGTCTTGACCGGCGGAATCGTGACGTCGGGCGTGATGCCTCCGCCGCCGTAGACCGTGCGTCCGCTGTCGGTCAGCTTCACTTCCTTATTCGCGTTTGAGGTGTCGTTGTCGCGGCTGTAGTAGTAGTCATACAGTGAGATGTTGCTGTAATCGCGCTGGATCAGCCGTCCGCTGGGCGTGTAGTAGTGCGCGGTGGTCAGCGCCAAGCCGGTGTTTTCGGATAGCGGATACACCGTCTGTACGAGGCCCTTGCCGAACGTGACTTCGCCGGCAATCAGGCCGCGATCATGATCCTGAATCGCGCCCGAGACGATCTCGGCTGCCGAAGCGGTCAGCCGGTTCACAAGCACAACGATCGGATAATCCTTGCCGCCGTTGCCGTGTTGCGCCACGTAGCGCTTCTCAGCCGAAGCGCGTCCGTGATGCGAGACGATTAGCTGTCCCTTCTTGAGAAACTTGTCAGCGACGCCCACTCCTTCGCTCAACAGGCCGCCTGGATTGCCGCGCAGGTCGAGGATCAGGCCTTTGAGATCGCCGAAAGAGTCCAGCGCTTCTGAGACTTCATGTTCGGTAGTCTCGTTGAAGCCGTTGACGTGCATGTAGCCGATGCCGGGCTTGATCAGGAAATGTACGTCGACGCTGTAGCGGGGAATCTCGTCGCGAATCAGCGTGAAGTCCATCGGCTTCTCGACGCCTTCACGCGAGATGGTGATGTGAACCGTCGTCCCCTTGGGCCCTTTCAGCAGGTCGGCCACATCGGTCGTGCTCATGTTCTCCGTCGACTTGCCATCGACCGCAATGATGACGTCGCCGGGATGAATGCCGGCCTTGTAAGCAGGCGTTCCGGTGAAGGGATAAATCACAATGACTTTGTTGTTGCGCGGGCCAACTGTCATGCCGACGCCGTAATACTTGCCGCGCTGGTCTTCGCGCATCAGCGCGTAAGATTTCGGATCGAAGAAATTCGAGTGCGGATCGAGCGCGTGCAGCATTCCGGGGATGGCCCCATTGTAGATGGCCTTATCCGGATTCACCGGCTCGGCGTAGTTCTCCTCAACGATCGAGTACACGTCGGTGAATTCTTTGAGGCTGTCCTTGACGTCGGAATCGCCCGTGAGGCCAGTCTGCTGGCCGGAGCGCTGGGCAAACAGGATGCCCAGGAATCCGCAGGCGAGAAGAAAAAACAGGACTAGGAAGAGTGAGCGGCGAGAACTACGTGCCATCTTGAGATTTCCTTCGGTTGAGGGCTAACGTCCACCCCAGCTACCGCGCTGAATACAGGCAGTATATCACCACCTTTGACGCCCCCGGACCGGAAGCGTCACCATGGTAACTGCCTGACTCGACACCTGTTTGATCAGATGCGGCGACCGTCGGCTGGGGTTCTCCGGAGGGCAGGGAAATTGCCCTCGACTAAAGGAATCCTCTGTCGCTGCTACCGGCTATGCCCTTACCGAAATCGAGGAATTCGTGCCAGTCGAACCGGAACCAGGCGCTTGTGTGCCGGCCAGTTGCGCTAGATCCTGCTGCAGTTGCGAGTACGCCTTCTGAGCGCTCGACAGATTGCCGGACTGCAGATCCTGACCGAGTTCCTGGAAAAGCTGGCTGACTTGGCTGGACTCGACCCCGCCGCCCCCGTGGTGATGATGATGATGCATTTGCGCGGCGTGGTTCTGGATGTCCTGCTGCATCGTGGTGTAGTCCTGCTGCGCGGCTGATAGATTCCCCGATTGCAAATCCTGTGACAGCTGCTGGAATGCTTGTGCCAGAGGGGTGGTGGCTGGCCCTGAAGTGGTCGCATTGCAGTTCGGTCCGACCTGCTCAAGCGCGGCGAAATCGGACTGAGCCGCCGAGAGATTCCCGGATTGCAAGTCCTCGCCGAGTTGCTGGAACTCCTGCTTGAACTGCTGGATATTGTTGTTGTTCTGCTGCGTCTTCTGATTTTCGTACTGGAACAAATTGCTACTGAATATCGCAGACACTGACATGAGAACTCCCTTCCGACGTGGTAGATCCTAAGTGTGATATCGGCCGGGGACTGGTAGACCTTGAGCCGACCCTAGGCGATGTCGCACGTAGGGTGCCAGATCTCGTTCTTCACTGCACTAAGAAAAACCAGCTGCTTGGAACGTGCTTCCTGCTGCCTATATCCAACACCGGCAAACTCTGCCTAGCCGCCCTCGGCAAGAAACGCCATTTCTCGCTCCAAATCCCTTTGTCAAAGTTGTGTCAATCGTTGCCGCTTCCGCTTCCGGGGCGATATGATGAAGCGCATGAGTTTCTCTGAAACGATCTTCCTGTTTTTTCTGGCCCTCATCATCTTCGGGCCGAAGAAATTGCCGGAGATCGCCCGCCAGGTCGGCAAATTCATGAATGAATTTCGCCGCGCCTCCAACGAATTCAAAGCCCAGATCGAGCAGGAAATCGCTCATCTCGAGGTCGAAAACAAACCGACGATTTTGCCTCCGGCTCCATTGCCCGGCACCGCGAGCCGCACGCTGCACGCAGTCGACACCGAAGCGAAACCGGTTGAAGCGCCGGCAACGCTCGCCGGCACGGCTGAAGAGCCTGCGCCTTCCGCGACCGAACCGGCAGAGACGACTCTCGCCACGGAAGCTGCAAATCCCGCCGATGTCGTGACATCTTCCACGTCCCAGGAATCGCATGCCTGAACTCGCCGTCGAGCCTTCCTCCACCGAGGACGAAAAAGAATCGATGCCCACCATGGGCTTCCTCGATCACCTTGAGGAACTGCGGAAGAGGATCGTCTACTCGATCATTTCGGTCGCTGTGGGCTTCGGCATCTGCTGGTGGAAGGTCGAGAAGATCTACGACATCATGCAGAAGCCGATCATGGACGCGCTGAAATCCAACGGCATGGCGGAAAAGCTCACCTACCTGAATCCTACGGATCCCTTCAACCTTTACTTGAAGGTCGCGGCGCTGGCAGGACTCTTCCTTACTTCTCCGTTTGTCCTATATCAGGTCTGGATGTTTATTTCGCCGGGACTCTATCGTCGCGAGAAGCGCTACGTCGTTCCGTTCATGGTCTCGACGATCACGCTTTTCGCGTGCGGCGGTTATTTCGGCTACAAGATCGTCTATCCGGCAGCGCTGACATTCCTGATCGGCTTCGGCAAGCAGTTCCAGCCGATGATCACCATCACGGAATACACCAATCTTTTTCTCAGCATCATTCTCGGGATGGGCGTGATTTTCGAAATGCCGATCCTGGTCTTCTTCCTGTCGCTGATGGGCATCATCAGCGCGGGATTCATGTGGAAGAATTTCCGCTATTCCATCCTCGTCATCTTTATCATTGCGGCGATCGTAACGCCCACGACTGACATCCTGAATATGTGCATTTTCGCCGCGCCCATGATCGCGTTGTACGCCGTGAGCATCGGAGTGGCGTGGATAGTCCATCCCAAGCAGCGTGCCGCGCGCAAAGCGAAACAGGCGCAGAGGCAGTGACACTGAAAATGATTGCCTCGAAATATCTCTGGCTTGTCCTGCTGGTGTCGGCACTGGCCCTTCTCGCCTGTGATCGAACGAAACAAACAATTGAGGTGCAGCCTCCCGCAGCACTGCAACCGAGCGTCGCGATCAACTTTCCGCCCGACTCGGGTTCGCCGCCCAGCATCGATTCAGCCCGCGCCATGCAATATGTGAAAGACATCGTTAAGTTGGGGCCGCGTCCGCTGGGCAGCGCGAATCATAAGAAGGTTGAGGATTTCCTTGAATCACACCTCAACGGCGATGAAGTCGAAAACGATGTTTTCACCGCCGACACGCCGGTGGGAAAGTTTCCCGTTCACAACATCGTCGCCAAATTTCCTGGCAAAAAAGACGGAATTATTCTCATTGCCAGTCATTACGATACGAACTATCCCTTGCGTGACACGTCATACATTGGAGCGAACGACGGCGCCTCTTCCAGCGCGCTTCTGCTTGAGTTCGCGAATCAATTCCGCGGCAAGCCGCTCGACGGATACAGCGTCTGGCTGATCTGGGATGACGCCGAAGAAGCCATGGTTCCCGATACGCAGATGGATTTCATGGCAGACAGCCTTTACGGCATCACTCATCTGGCTGAGAAGTGGCAGGCCGACGGGACGCTGAAGAAGGTCAAGGCGTTCCTGCTAGCCGACATGATCGGGGACGCCGACCTCAACATCGACCGCGACCTGAATTCAACGCCGTGGCTGGAAGATACCGTGGGAGAAGCTGCGAAGCGCCTCGGATATCAATCGCACTTTTTCGGGAGAGAGAACCAGGTCTCGGACGATCACATTCCATTCATGAAGCGCGGCGTCGCTTGCGCCGACCTGATCGATTTTTCCTATGGATACAACAACGTCTTCTGGCACACCCCGCAGGACACCGTCGACAAACTCAGCCCGGAAAGTCTGCAGATTGTCGGCAGCGTAATGCTCGAGACTATTCGCATCCTCGACAAGATGGAGCCGCTTCCGCCGAAAACCAATTAACCATAAAGGACACGAAGTCACCCAAAGTATTCCCGCGTGTAACTTCGTGGTCTTCGTGATTCGCTCTTTTGCGCTTTTCTGAAATTTCATTTCTAATGCGACCCATATGCGAACTGCGAAGACCGTGTTCCTTGTTTGCATCCTCTGCTTTACCTGTTTAGCCGCAACTCCCGCCGATAATCCTGGTGTTAATGCCGTAATCCAAGCCGCGCTGGCGCCATCGCCGATCCAGGACAACCTCCAACGGCTCACCGATGAAATTGGAGGCCGGGTCCCCGGAACGCTCGCGATGCAGCACGCGATTCGCTGGGGAATGCAGGCGTTCGCCGCTGCTGGAGCCGACAGCGTGCACACCGAAGGCTTCGAGATTCCATACTCCTGGTCGGAAGGCGCGACTGAGATGACCGCTACCACTTCGTTGCAAGTGGATCCGACGAAGGTCGGCGGCGGAACGGTTCTTTCTTCCTTCCACGTTCACGCGGTTTCCGTGGCATGGGCTCCAGCGCTCGCGCCCGTGAAGCACGTGCAGGTCGTGGACGTCGGAGATGGCACCGACACCGGCTTCCAGAAGGCGGGAAACGTCGCCGGGAAAATCATTCTGGTTCACACCGTCGTCTTGAAGACCTGGGCCGATCTTTTTGCGGAGTACGCGAACGCTCCGCCGGTCATCGATCGCGCGGTCAAGGCGCATGTGAAGGCCGTCGCGTTCATGGCGACGCGCGAGCACGACATTCTGTATCGCCACACGAATTCCGGCGCGGGAGAGATTGACCGCATTCCGCAGGTGATCGTCGCCCGCGAAGATGGCGAGCGAATGGCGCGCCTGCTCGCCGCTGGGAATCTGGTCTGGGCCGATCTCTCGATCCCCAACCAGATTGGCGGACCGATCAAGAGCTCGAACGTTATCGCGGAAATTCGCGGCAGCGAGAAGCCTGATGAATTTGTGATTCTTGGCGCCCACCTCGATTCCTGGGAACTCGGTACCGGCGCGCTCGACAACGGCTGCAACGCCGCGCTGGTAATCGATGCGCTTCGGGCGATCAAAGCCTCGCATGTGCTTCCGATCCGCACCATCCGCTTCATTCTTTTCTCCGGCGAGGAACAGGGCTTGCTCGGCTCGCGCGCCTATGCGTCCGCACATCGCGCAGAGCTGGACAAGGCGGCAGGAGTGATCGTTTTCGACTCCGGTACTGGAAAGACGACTGGCTTTTCGACTGGAGGACGCAAAGACGTGATCCCGACTGCTCAGCAACTGATCGCGCCGCTGGCGCAGTTCGATCTCAAAGAACTCGATCCTACGATGGAGTGGGGGACCGATCATTTTGATTTCATGCTCGAGGGCGTTCCAACATTCGTTGCCGACCAGCAAGAAGCGAATTATCTGGAGAACTACCACGCGGTCTCGGACACATATGACAAAGTCGACTTTCCGCAACTGAAGAAACACGTTGCCGAAGCGGCGCTCTTAAGCCTGGAACTGGCCAATCTGCCCGCACACATCGGTCCGCGGCTCACCCACGATCAGATCGAACAGACGATGCGCGACAGCAACAGTGTAGACATGCTCAAAGCAGACGGAGTTTGGGACGACTGGACCAGTGGAAAGCGAGGCAGGCAGAAGTAATTGTTGAATTTTGATTGTTGATTGTTGAATGAAAAACCGTCCTGTCCGGGTTTTGACGCAACAATCAAAATTCAACAATCGACAATTTCAAAACACTGAACAAATCTGTTCCGACATTTTCCCTTGCTCTACTTCTGGGTTCTCTTCAACGTATTCGCGCTCGGCCTGCTGGTGATCGACCTTCGCGTCTTTCACCGGCCCGGACATGTTGTCGGATACCGCGAGGCGCTGGGCTGGAGCGCGATGTATGTGGCACTGGCTGCGGTATTCGCGGGGATTGTATATTTTTGGCTCGGGCATCAACCCGCCCTCGAGTTCGTCACCGGATACGTTCTCGAGCTTTCGCTCAGCGTCGACAATCTTTTCGTATTCCTGCTGATCTTCAATTATTTCGCGGTTCCCGAGGGGTATCAGCATCGCGTGCTGTTCTGGGGAATTCTTGGCGCACTGATTATGCGCGGCATTTTCATCGCCGCGGGAGTGGGTCTGATCTACCGCTTCCACTGGGTGCTTTATTTTTTCGGCGCCCTTCTGATCTTCAGCGGTATCCGCTTTGCAGTCGTGGGAGACCGCAAGGTCAACCCTTCGGCCAATCCGGTGGTGAAAGCGATGCGCCGCTGGATGCCGGTCACGCAGGATTATCGCGGCGGACGTTTTTTCGTCCGCGACGGTCCCCAGGGCATCACGCTCTACGCGACGCCGCTTCTGCTCGTGCTGCTGATGATCGAGACGACCGACATCCTGTTCGCAGTCGATTCGATCCCGGCCGTTCTCGCGATTACCTTGAACGCTTTCATCGTGTACACGTCGAACATCTTCGCTATCCTGGGTTTGCGTTCGCTGTATTTCGCGGTTTCGGGATTAATGAAGGTATTTCGATTCCTGCACTACGGATTGTCGATCATTCTCGTGCTCGTGGGATTGAAGATGATCGTTGCCGATCGCTTCCACATTGAGACCTCAATTACGCTCGGGACGATCGCGGCGGTGCTGTTGATCTCGGTCGCGGTGTCGGTAGCATTCCCGGAAAAGGCGCCTAAAACCTAGCGACAGGCTCAGGCCGCGAACGCAACCTTCTCTCCACGCACAATCGAGTGCTTCAGGAACTTGTTGTCGTCGTGATCGGGATAGTCCATCCGATAGTGAGCGCCCCGGCTCTCTTCGCGCGCAAGGGCAGACCGCGCCACCAGCAATGCGGTTAAATGCAGATTCGCCGCTTCGTATCCACGCCGCGTTTTCGGATGCGCCAGCTTTGGAGCCATCTCCTCCAGCGTCTTAATTGCCTTCTGCATGCCCATGCGAGTGCGTACGGTGCCAACTTCGTTCCACATCAGATCCTGAACCTGCCCGATCAATTCTTCCACGCCAACATCGACCGGGCCGTTGGAATAAACCGCTCTTGTTTGCCTGGATACTTTTGAAACCGGTTTCTCGGTATTGCGCATGGCCTTGCCGGCGCGTGCTCCGTACACCAGGTTCTCGAGCACAGCATTGCTCGGCAGTCGATTCGCGCCATGCAGACCGTTTGCCGCAACCTCGCCTACCGCGTAGAGTCCGGCGACATTCGTTTTTCCGTCGAGATCCGTATGCACGCCGCCGATCGCGAAATGCGCCGCCGGACGCACCGGGATGAGATCCTCCGTGATATCCACGTTGTGCGCCATGCAGGCCGCATAGATGCGCGGAAAGTGCTTCTGCACCACCGATGCACGCATATGAGTGAGATCCAGATAGACAAACGGATCCTTCGCGCGGCTGACCTCCATCTCGTGCATGATCGCCCGCACCACCAGCTCACGCGGAGCCCGCTCGCTCAATGGATGATATTTCCCCATGAAGCGATCCAGTTCGAAATTGCGCAGGTAGGCTCCCTCGGCGCGCAGCGTCTCGGGCAACAGGAAGCGCGGCACTTTCTTCATGTGAATCGCTGTGGGATGAAACTGGATGAACTCCATGTCGCTGACGTCGGCTCCCGCGCGGGCCGCCAGAGCAATGCCGTCGCCAGTCGCCGATTCGGGATTGATGGAGTTACGGTAAATCTGGCCAACGCCCCCGGTCGCCAGCAAAACCGCCGCGCAGACAACTTCGTGCGGGACGCCTCTTTCATCGAACAGCGAGATGCCGTTGACCCGGCCGCCGTCGGTCAGAAGTTCGGTTGTGAAAGTGAACTGCGCGACCGAAACATGTTTCAGCGACTGCACCTTCTGCCACAGCACGCGAAGGATTTCTTTTGCTGTCGAGTCGCCCCGCGCGTGCAGGGCGCGGCTCTTGCTGCTGGCGGTTTCGATCCCAAAGAGAAGCTTGGTCCCGAGCGGCTTGCCCCATGCGATCAGTTCGTCGATTCGCTCCGGAGCCTCTTCCAACAGAGTTTTCACGGCTGAAACGTTGCACAGTCCGTCACCCGCGGTTAGCGTGTCCTGCAAATGCAAACTGACTTCATCGTCATCGCTCAACCACGCCGCTTCGGACTTCGGATCGCGGCCGCTGAGATCAGTAATCGTTTGTTTCGCAACGATGAGCACACTTCCGGCGTTGGCCAATTCAATGGCCGCCCGCAGGGCAGCGGCACCCGCGCCAATGACAATGAAATCGGTCTCGGCTGGAAGACCCTTCATAAACGGGAAATAGTAACACCGCAAGGGGACGGCCTGTCATGCGGATTCTATCGTGTACGCTATTATGGAAACGCAATGCCGCAAGCCACGATTCATGTCCCACCCGAGCCCTATCAGGCCTGGATTGAGAACGGGTTGCTGAACCGGGCGGGGTCGATTTTGAGCGACCTTCTGCCCCGATCCAGCCGCGTTTTTATCGTTACAGTGCCACCAGTCCGCAAGCGCTGGGGATCCAAATTGATCGACTCCCTCAAGTCCGCTGGTTTTACGCCCCAGGTGCTCGTCATGCCCGAGGGAGAGTCCTCAAAACGGCTGGCAACTGTGGAGACCCTGGCCGAAAAACTGGCCAAGCTGGGTGCTGACCGCAAATCCGTAATCATCGCCCTTGGCGGCGGAGTCGTCGGCGACGTTACCGGCTTGCTGTCTTCGCTTTACATGCGCGGAGTGGAGTTCATACAGATTCCGACCACCGTCCTGGCGCAAGTGGACGCCTCGATCGGCGGCAAGACCGGGGTGAACCTGCTGGCAGGAAAGAATCTGATCGGGACGTTTTGCCACCCCCGAGTCGTGCTTATTGATCCCGGCGTGCTCAAGACGTTGCCAGACCGTGAGTTCCGCTCTGGACTTTATGAAGCGTTGAAGTGCGGCATCATCGGAAGCGTCGAATTGTTCCTGCGCTTTGAGCAGAGCCGCGCCGCTATTCTGAAGCGCGACCCGGCGGAGATCGAGTGGGTCATCGCCCAGTCGGTGAAGCTAAAAGCCGAGGTTGTGTCGGCGGACGAGCGTGAAGGCGGCCTGCGTCGAGTCCTCAACTTTGGCCACACCATAGGGCACGCGCTTGAGGCCGAGACCGGCTACCGCGCGCTGCGTCACGGCGAAGCTGTCGCCTGGGGCATGGTCGCGGCGGCAAATATCGCGCTGAGCGTCGGACGCACCGATAGCGTCACCGCAGGCCGCATCGCCGACGCGGTTTTAAGCCTTGGCCGGTTGCCGGAGGTGAATGTCAGCGCCCGCAAGATTCTCGGCCGCCTGCAGTCCGACAAGAAGACGCAAAATGGAGTCGTGCATTTCGTTCTGCCACGGGAGATCGGCAAGGTCGAGATCGCCAACGACGTTCCTGAAAATGTCGTGCTGACGGCAGTCGAAGAATTGCGCCGCCTGTCACGCGGTGGCTGGGTCTGGAAAAAGAAATAGCAGAGGGATACTGATATGCAGGAAACCGCAGAGCAGTACATCGGACGCATTCTCGGCTATGTGGAAGGTCACGACGCGGTCAAAATACAGCGCGCCACCGCCGGCAAGCTCAAGAAGCTGACGCAGGGCCTGACGCCGAAACAACTGAAATGGCGTCCTGAGCCCGCGAAGTGGTCGATCGCCGAGATCATCGCGCACCTTGCCGACACCGAAATCGTCGCCAGTTGGCGCATGCGGTCTGTTATCGGCGAGAACGGCATCACGATTCAGCCATTCGATCAGGACGCGTGGGCATCCATCTTCAATTATCGCGACCGCGATGCCAAACGCTCGCTCGAAAGCTTCCGAGTGCTCCGCGAAAACAATCTAGCGATGCTGAAGGAAATCTCGAAAGAAA
>Ga0335081_10012794_pt1 | contig 13576 bp, 9 predicted proteins | sample Lox_Sample_35_FD_206713 | JGI IMG/M metagenome (GOLD analysis project Ga0335081, IMG submission 206713) | Soil microbial communities from Loxahatchee National Wildlife Refuge, Florida, United States - Lox_Sample_3.5 | ecosystem: Environmental > Terrestrial > Soil > Wetlands | place: USA: Florida...
CGTCCCGCACTTCTTCGTGATTCGTGAGATTGATGCCAATGAGCTGAACGAGTATCGCAATCAACTCGTCGATCGAATCGACCTGAGACATTCGGTTCGCATAACTCACACCGATTTGTTGGTTGCGCTGGTGTCGCGGGTGTTGCTCAAGCATCCGCGGCTGAATGCCAGTTGGTCCTTAGATGGAATCCATCTCCACGACTACGTTCACATGGGAATCGCGATCGCGGTGAACGATGGAGTCGTCGCTGCAGTGGTCCGCAACGCCCATACAGCGAGTCTTTCTGAAATCGCCGCTCAACGCGAAGAACTGGCGGAGCGTGCCCGGGCGGGCAAATTGAGGCCAGCCGACATCTCTGACGCGACCTTCACCATCAGCAATCTTGGGATGTATAAAGTGGATCAGTTCAGCGCAATCATCACGCCGCCACAGGCAGCAATCTTGGCAATTGGTGCGATCGCAGATCGCGTAGTTGCTTTGGAAGGCAAGCCCGCGGTGCGCCCCACGATGAATCTCACCATTTCCTGCGATCACCGGGTGGCGGACGGCGCTCGCGCCGCGATGTTTCTTGCAGATCTCGCAGAAGCGATAGCGAGTCCAGAAAAAGCGTTGCGTTCGTAGAAGCGTAGCTCATTACGCCTTCTGGTCACAAAGGAAATGCACCGGCCAGGATGTCGCAAGAAACGTCTCTACGACGGGGTAGGCAACTCTTCCGACGGCTGAGTCCACCAAAGAGCAAGTTTCCCGGCCGAAGACTTTCTCTGGACCGCATATCCAAGCCGCCTGAGCTCTGACAGAATCGCTTCGATTGCGGGTCCAACGGCATTCCGCGCGCTCTCGCTCAAAGCGCTTCCTGGCTCGAACCCAGCTCCGACAATGCCCACAAGCAGAACATTTTCCGGACTCGATCCCAGCATCTCCGCGGTCAGCAGGCATTCGGACAACGCCGGGGAGTGCGGATCGAGCCTCTCGGCGGGCGCGACCCGCAAGATGTCGTCCTTCTTATAAAGTATGACCGTCCCGGGAGGATCATCGCTCGTTACCGAATCGATCAGAATGAGCGATTTCAGTCCTACGATCTGATGAGTCAGGTCGAGCGCTGGTGTCCCAAGATCAAGTAGCTCGATGTCTGACCCAAATTCGTACTTCGACTCAAGAAGCCGCAGGACATAAGGACCAACGGCGTCGTCCCCCAGCAGGACGTTTCCAATTCCGCCGATGAGTGCAGTCCTCACAGAATCTTTGCGACCCCGATCTTCCTTCCTGACGGATCAAATGCATGGCAGGCGCAAGCCATGCAAGGATCGAAGGAGTGCACGGTGCGCAGAACTTCAAGCGGCTCTTCCGGACGCGCCAGCGGCGTGTGCAGCAGAGAAGCTTCGTACGGTCCATGCGTTCCCTTTTGATCGCGTGGACTCGCGTTCCACGTCGACGGCACCACAGCCTGATAGTTTTTGATCTTCTCGTCTTTAATTACGATCCAGTGCGAAAGCGTTCCCCGAGGAGCCTCATGCGTTCCGACGCCTTGTACCTCATGCGACGGCAGGACGGGTTGATTGTGAACCGAGTAATCGCCTTTCGCGATGTTATCCACGAGCAGTTGCCAGTGTTTCTGTGCCAGCTCAGCCAGCATGCAGGCGCGAATCGCGCGTGCCGCGTGACGCCCTAGCGTCGAGTGCAACGCCGCTGGTGTCGCCCTTGGGCCGCCAATGGCAGCAACTTTCTCTATCGCCATATCCGTATACTTCTTTGTCAGCGGATGCCCCTGAGCATACCCAATCAGCACCTGCGCGAGCGGACCGACCTGTGCCGGCTCGCCGTTATATCGGGGAGCCTTGACCCAGGAATACTTCTGTTCTCCGTCCCAGCCGGTAAAGGCGGGCTCGGTTTCACCCACCCAAGGATGGAGCGGTTTGTCGCCCTGATAATAGGCGTGCATCACATCTTCGGTGACCGCCTGGCGGAAAGCTGGATCGGCCGCGGTTTGGAATCCCTTTACGCCTCCGAGTTCACCTCCGTGAATGTATCCACCGGGCAGCTCGTAAGCAGACCCACGGCTGTCTATCGGCAGATCCGGAACGGCGAGATAATTCTTCACGCCGCTACCAATTCCAAACCAGGTGGGATACATCGCAGCCACTGCGCACACATCGACGAAATAGACCTGCTGCACGAACTGCGCGACCTCGGCCAGTAGTCCGCGGATCATCTCCAGCTTGTCCATGCTCAGCGCCGATTGGCTATCGAGGTCAATCGCATTCGCCACTCCCCCGACCGTCAAATTCTGAATGTGAGGCGTCTTCGACCCCAGAATGCCGACCACCTGCAATGCCTTTCGCTGATACTCGAGTGCCTGCACATAGTGCGAGAACGCCAGCAGGTTCACCTCGGGTGACAACTTCATCGCCGGATGTCCCCAATATCCGTTCGCAAAGATTCCAAGCTGTCCGCTGGCTGCTACGGCGTTGACTCGATCCTGTGCAGCCTTCAGTTCGTTGCGTGAGTTACGAGTCCAGGGAGAGATGCTCTCGGCCAGCTTCGCCGTCGCGGCCGGATCCGCTTTCGGAATCTGCATCACATCCACCCAGTCCAGAGCCGAGAGCTGATAGAAATGCACAATGTGGTCGTGCAAGGCGTGCGCAATCAGGATCAGGTTCCGAATGTATTGCGCGTTGGGAGGGATCTCCAGTTTCAGCGCATCTTCCACGGAGCGCACACTGGCCATGGCATGCACGGTCGTACAAACGCCGCAGAACCTCTGCGTGAAGAGCCACGCATCGCGCGGATCGCGGCCGCGGAGAATCTTCTCAATGCCCCGCCACATGGTGCAGGACGCCCATGCGTTGCTAACCGCGTAGTTGTCGACCTCCACGTCGATGCGGAGGTGGCCTTCGATGCGCGTGATTGGATCAATTGTGATTCGTTTCGCCATAGATGCCTGCTATTGCTCTGAACCCGGCGTTTCGTTTTCGCCGATATGTCCCCACTTGAAATAGCCCGTCCACCGGATGTAGGGCCGCCGGAAGCGGAAGTAATTTGCCATGTCATGCCACTCGCTCAGCGGCGCCGGCAGAATCGCGAGCCGCTTCACCGCGATCAGGAATCCCAGCACGCCCAGAGAGATGAATCCGAGGGAAACCAGCACTTCAATCGTCTTGGGGAAATAAAGCGCCTGCGGGTTTGGCCGGAAAGCCAACGTGGTTGGGCTGAAGCGGTAAATCATCCCTCCAGCGGAACTGAGGATGTAGCCCATGAACATCGGTTGCGGATCGTGGTTCTGAACCGACTTCCAAAGCAGAATGCCGCCGACGGCTACGAGAAGTGTCTCGAGCCAGAAGACGCCCGCGAACCGGTCGAAGTGAAACGCCGTGCCAAGTGCGCCGCGGAAGAGAATGTCGAGGAATCGCAGGGCGAGCCACCCGAAAATTAGCCACGATGTGATTTTCGCTGCTTCATCGAGCACATCTGAGTCCATGGCGCGTTTCCAGACAAGGCAGCAAAGCATCGTTGTGCCCGCAACGCAACCAAACGACATGAAGCACGCAGCGCCGAGATAGAGAACCGGCAGCCAAGGCGTTTGCCACAGAGGGTGAACTCGTTCACCAGCCAGCAGCATCAAGGCGCCCAGGGACGACTGATGCATGCCGGGCAGAAGATACGCCGCGGCGATGATCCACGGAAAGAAATAATGAAGGCGTTTCTCAACCAACTCCACGCCAGGCCGCAGCCGCGAGTCGAAATACCAGAGCCGTTCAAGAACGGGAGGAATGTTTTCCACGGCCAATGGAATCATGGCGTAAATCGACATGCAGATCGCCACTTCCGCGAGCGGCGAATGCATGTTCCATTTCCACGGAAAGACGATCCAATAGAAGTTCCACGGACGCCCTGCGTCAATTCCCAGCAGCAGCAGGCCGCAGGCATATGCCAGAAAACTTGTGAGCAGCGCCATGCGCATGAGCGTGTGCAGCTTTTTTCGGCGAAAGACCCAGGCAGCGATACCGACCGCGAAAGCTCCTGAGCCTAGTGCGGTCAGCACCATGACGTTGAATGTCTTCCAGATTCCCCATCCATAAGCGTCGTTCATTCCGCTGACGGGCCCCAATCCGGCCAGTTCGCGATATGCGGTCAAGATGAACGCGAGCAGCACAAGCGCTGACAGGCACAGAAAGAATCCATTCACGACAGGAAACCCGTAGACGGGAACGTTCCGTTCCCAACGATGACTGCGCTCGGTAGCGACGTTTGCGGCAACAGTGCTCATAGTTGTGCCCTTAGACCCGTCTCCCTCTGCCGTTCGTGTGCTTCTTCCTCATGTCCCTTAAGGCTCTTGCGAATCACCTGCACCAGTCCCGCGTACAGCACAGCTGGCAGTGCGAAGTATTGGTAAAAACGTCGCTGCCAGCGCAAGGTGCGGGCCGGAACCGACTCCGGTCCGAGCTCGGGCAAGCCCAACTTTTCAAAGGGAACGTGCGAGAGGTAGAGCGCCTGTGTTCCGCCGTTATCAGTCTCGCCGTACACTCGGTTCTCGTAATAGCGTCCCGGGCTGTTCTTGATCCGCTCTTTGGCGTCGAGCAGCAGGACGGACCGCGGGCCAAAAATAACTGCCCCAGTGGGGCACACGCTGGTACAACCCGGCTTGAGTCCCTTCTCCAGCCGATCGCTGCACAACTCGCACTTGGTTACGCGCGGATTGAATCCTGCCCATTGGAAGCGTGGTATGTGATACGGGCACGTGATCGTGCAGTAACGGCAACCGATGCAGTTCTCCGGAGTCCAACTCACGATGCCGGTCTCCGGATCTTTGTGGAGGGCCTGGAAAGGGCATCCCGCTGCACAGGCCGGATCGAGGCAGTGCATACACTGCCGTTTCACAAAAGAAAATTCGGATCCGTCCTCCGACCTGTACAGCTTGATGACATTTCGGGTGAGGTCGTTGAGATCCGCCGGAGCCTGGTGCAAGCTGTCACCACGCGTATCGGGCGGAGTACCATTCGCTTCCGCACACGCCGCGACACAAGCCTTGCAGCCAATACAGATGCTGGCATCATAGAGAAGTCCAACGGCAGCGCTGGGAACCGCTACATGCTCTCCGGCGCTCAGGACGTCGGTGCCGACGGTCACCGCGACCGCAGTCGGCACCCCCGCTTTGGCGATGCCGGTGATCAATTGTCTCCGCGTGATCGCCACGTTAGTCCTCTTTCTTATCCACCGGCTTTTCTTTCAGCTTTTCGGCATGCGCACGATCGGCAGCAATGCGAGTCACTCCCGCTTCCATGCTGCTGTGAAACTTCTGCGACGCCACCCATGCGGCGCCGCCAACGGCTCCCGCAATCGCTCCAACCAAGGCCGCGGCTCCGACTTTCAATTGACCCGCCGTGCTGTATACCGGTGGATACGTGTCCGGAGGCGTTGCCAAGTGAATCGGTACCGTCTGGAGCGTGCTCATCTGCCACACGACTCCTTTTTCGGTGCAGCCGACGCAAGGAACTCCTGTGCCGATCGGCCAGACGCCGGGAATCTCATTGAAATGACGGGACGCGCAGGATGCGTGGGTAACCGGTCCTTTGCAGCCGAGCTTGTACAAGCACCACCCTTTGCGGTGACCTTCATCGCCGAATCCAAATGCAAATCGACCAGCGTCAAAGTGAGCGCGGCGAGGGCAGTTTTCGTGAATCACACGGTCGTAAGCGAATTTCGGACGGTTCAGGTTGTCCAGTTGCGGCAAACGTCCCATGGTCACGTACTCGAGAACGACCGCGAGCAGGTTGTAGGGGTTTGGCGGGCATCCGGGCAGGTTCACGATCGGTTTGCCGGAAATGACTGAATCGACGCCTACCGCGCCGGTGGGATTCGGGTCCGCGGAGGGGACTCCTCCCCACGACGCACACGAACCGATCGCCACGACGGCAGCGGCCTTTGCCGCCACTTCTTTTACCACCTGAATCGCGGGCCGGCTGCCGAGTTCCATATACACGCCATCGTCTCGGGTGGGAATCGCACCCTCGACGACCAGCACATACTTGCCCGCGTTATCCTCAATCGCCGATTGCAGCGCGGCTTCCGCTTGGGCGCCCGAGGCGGCCATCAAGGTTTCGTGGTAGTCGAGGGAAATAACGTCCAAAATCAGATGCGCAACATCAGGCGCCGATGTGCGGAGCAACGTTTCGGTGCATCCGGTGCAATCCTGAAAATGCAGCCAGATCACTGATGGTCGTCGTGCCTTGCCGACAATCTTGGCGACCTGTGCCGCCGTGGCTTTATGGGTGAGCGCCAATCCGACTGGCGCCGCTACAATGATCTTGGAACACAACTCGAGAAAACTCCGGCGGGACACTCCACTTCTTTGCAGATGAAGACCGATCGTGACTTTCTCGCCTGTCGACATAGACAGTTCTCCCCCTGGCAACGTGGCCGAGGCTGATGTGGCCTGCAACGCACACGCCCGCCTTAGTACGTTCTGACGCTCGCACTCCAGCGAGCACCAGGAGTCGCATCTAGGACTGGCGGACCTCCGATTTCGGGAGAAGTCTTCAGAATCGGCAGTGAACTAAGTAACATCGACAATGAGAACGAAATAAGACTCTGCCAACCAGAACTCCACCTGCACGGTCGCATTTCTGGACTGCTGGTCAGTCCACCCAAAATCGAATGCAGAGGTTATCGTCTATTTCGGAAACGCTCTCAGTGATGAAAATCACAGCGCGCGGTGATTAGAAAACACACAGGTGCGACGGCGAAGTGTTTAAAAACGCAACGCTTATGGGAAGCGCTTACTGCTGCAGAATCTGAGATGGTTCGGGATGAACCTGTTCGTCCTTGATCTGTCCGGCATCCCAGCCCCCGCCGAGCGCCTTCACCAGATACACCGAACTGACCATCTGCTGTCCGAGTAGCTGTGTCTGCAGACGCTCGCTGCTCAGCAGGGTCGTCTCAGCAGTGATCACGTCGAGATAGTTGGTGACGCCTCCGACGTAGCGATTGTTCGCAATGTCGAGCGCACGCTTTGCATCTTCGACCGCGGCCGCCTGAGTTGCCAAAGCCTGAGCCAGTGTACTGAGGTTGCTGATGCCGTCCTCAACCTGCTGGAATGCCGTCAGAACCGACTGCCGGTAGTTAGCGACAGCCTCGTGGTACGCTGCGCGAGCGGCTGCCAGGTTCGCGCGGTTCCGCCCGCCTTGCAATAGGGGTTCAAACGCATCACCGCCAAGCGACCAAAACAAACTCGGAGCATTGAACAGGGAACTGATCGCAGTGCTCTGCAATCCTCCCCCGCCGCTCAATGTGATATGCGGATAGAACGCCGTTCGCGCGATACCCACTTGCGCATTCTCGTAAGCCATCTCGCGCTCGAAGGTCGCAATGTCAGGACGGCGCTCCAGCATGTCCGAGGGAACCCCGAGCGGAACGGGCGGAGGTGTTGCATTCAGAGGTACCGCTGGAATGTTGAACGTGGGCGCCGGCTGCCCCACGAGAACTGCAATTGCGTGTTCGAACTGGTCGCGGGATTGCTGCACCAGGGCTGCTTGGGAAATGGCACGGTCTGCTGCTGCGCGACCTCCAACCCACTTGCGATTCCACCGTCATGGCGTCTCTTTACAAGATCGAGCGCCTTCTGCTGGTAGTCGACAGACTCCTCGACGACCTTGTACTCAGCATCGAGTTCGCGCAAAGTGAAGTAGTCTGCTGCCAACTCGGCGGTCAACACCAACTGAACATTTCCCAGGTCTGCCGCCGACGACTGCAGAGACGCATTCGCGGCCTCAACCGTGCGACGCACTCGCCCAAACAAGTCAGCTTCGTAGTTGACGGTGAACGGAATCGTGTAAACGCTTTGGGTGTACGGCTTGATTCCGGTTGCGGCCGCTCCTGACAATCCATTCAGGGGTCGATTGCCGGAACCGCGTTCCCGCACATAACTCGGATCTGTGGAAGCTTGGGGAAAGAAACCGGACGTCGCAACCCGCGCCAACGCGCGGGACTGGTTCAGCCGATCCCGGGCAGCGACCAACGATTGATTCGCCTGGAGCAATTGCAGTTCATAACCATCCAGCGTCGGATCGTGATAGACCGCCCACCACGATCCTTTCGGAATCGAATCTTTCGGGGCAGCTTGCTCCCACGGAGGCTGCGTCTTCCATGCGTCCGGCGCAGGTGCGGGTGCGGCCGGACGGCTGTAGCGAGGTCCAACCGTGCAGCCCAATCCGAGCACTGCGAACACCAGAACGAGCGTGACACGGAACTGCCTCACCGGCTCTTTCCTCCCTGTTGCTTGGCGGGAGCGTTTGTGTCTTGCTGCAGGGGCGCGTTTTCACGCTGCCGAGGCGTCTCCGGCTGTTGCTGTTGTGGGGAGGTCGGACCGCTCGTACTATGCGACATCGCGGCGAGATTTACCTGCTGCCCGTCTTGCAGTGAGTCGGGAGGATTAATGACGACCTGATCCGCCACGGTTACCCCGCCGAGGACTTCGAGGGTCGCTCCATAATCCCGGCCGATGTTGATCGGGCGCAAATGCACCTTACTGTCGGATTCGACCACTGCCAGGCGCGGACCTTCCGACCGGAACAGCATCGCATTCACTGGCACGGTGACTTTGTCGACATTGGACCCTACCGCAAAATGCACTTCTCCGAATGAACCCGGAAGAAGCTTGCCGTCCTTGTTCGGCACGTCCACTTCGGTCAGCAACGTACGAGTGTTCGGATCGATCGCCTCAGCTGTGCGAGCGATGCGCGCAGAAAATCGTTGGCCTGGAAATTCCTGCAAGGTCACGGTTGAGAGTGCGCCCACTTTGATGTATGGCGCATACGCCTGCGGAACGCTGGTATATACGCGCAAAGGATCGACGCGCGCGATGTCAAATAGCTCGCGCCCCGCCGCCCCGGCCCCCGCATTGATAAGTGCTCCGGGATCGACATTACGCTTCGTAATGACTCCCCCAAATGGCGCATACACGCGCTTGAAACTCTCGAGCTGCTCGAGGCGCCGCACGTTCGCATCCGACGCGGCCAAATTCGCTTGCGCTTGCTTGTATCCGCTGGTCTGCTGATCGGCCTCTTGCGCGGACACAGAATCTGTTTTGCGCAGATTTTCCCATCGGTCGGCGCTGATCTTGGCCAGCTGCAATTGCGCGACGATCTGTTCCCGCGCAGCGCGCGCCTGGTTCAGTTCCTGATCGATCTCCGGAGTATCAATCGTGGCGAGCAGTTCGCCTGCCTGCACCCGGCTTCCGATGTCCTTGTACCACTTGACCAGATAACCGCTCGTTCTTGCGTAGATCGGAGATTCTTCGAACGCTAGCAGCGACCCCGGCAGCACCAGTTCCTCATCTGGTTTTTCCGCAACAGGATGAACAACGGCCACGGTCGGAACCGTTTCACGTTCTGTCTCCTTGGCAAGCGCGCGCTCATGGCTCGCGTGATCGAGCAGAGTGAGCGCTCCAGCAACCAAGAGGGCGAGCAACACGAGACCGACAATTAGAAGAGCTTTGCGCGGGGGGGCGGGCGGAAGCTCAGGAGGCGGCGCAACCGTTGCTTGCTGATGCTTCGAGCGCTGCTGCAATTGCGCGATCTCATTATCCACCTCGCTCCGAGTGTGATGGCGCTGTGGCTGATCTCGGTCTACAGGCTGGCTCCTCCGCTCCTCGGCGGTACCTTGCCTGACATCGTTCTCTGTGCTCATGCTCGACTCCGGTCCTCTACAAAACCTTGAAGTTCGTTCTCTCTTACTACTATTGTTCCAACTCGCGCCCTCTTTCCCGCCGCCCGTGGAAGATGGCGAAAACGCTGGGCACGAAGAACAGGGTTGCTACTGTGGCAAACAGCAACCCGCCAATCACGGCGCGTCCCAACGGGGCATTCTGTTCGCCGCCCTCGCCGAAGCCGAGTGCCATCGGCACCATCCCGATAATCATCGCCAGAGCGGTCATCAGCACTGGACGTACACGGGTGTAGCCCGCAGATACAGCTGCTTTGAACGCCGGCATTCCTTCATCCATCTGCTCGCGCGCGAAACTCACCATCAGGATCGAGTTCGCGGTGGCAACTCCCATGCACATGACCGCCCCCGTCAGCGATGGAACATTCAACGTCGTGTGCGTAAGCAATAGGAACCAGCAGATTCCCGCAAGTGCGCCGGGCAAGGCTGTAATGATGATGAATGGATCCAGCCAGGATTGGAAGTTGATGACGATCAACAGGTAAACCAGCAGGATCGCGCCTGCCAGTCCAATTCCCAGCCCAATAAACGAAGAGTGCATGGTTGCGACCTGGCCACGCACAACGATGTGCGTTCCGCGCGGCAGATTGTTTTGGAATTCTTTCAACACTTTGTTCGTGTCGGCTGCCACCGCCCCCAGATCACGGTCTTGTGTGCTGGCATAGACGTCGATAACCGGTTGAACGTTGTAGTGATTCACTGTCGCCGGGCGTACCGAGGGAGAAACCTGCACGAGATTTCCCATCAATTGCGGGCCTTGCTGCGAGATTACGGGAATATTCATCAGGTCCCGCAGGTCGGTCATGCGATATTGGGGAGCCTGAACAGCAATCTGATAAGTGACACCATTCTTCGGATTCAGCCAAAAGTTGGGCGACGTCTGGAAACTTCCGCTGAGAGAGACCAGAGCGCTCTGCGCGACCTCACGTGTGGTTAAGCCGACCTGAGTGACCCTTGTGCGTTCAATATCCATCTGGAGCGTCGGCAGCGACAGCATCTGCTGCACATGGACGTCGGCGGCACCAGGAATATGCCGCATCCTGTTTGCGATGTTCTGCGCGATCTCGTAATTCTGTTGCATATTGGTGCCGACGACTTGTACGTCAATCGGCGCAGGCAATCCGAAATTCAGGATCTGCGTGACGATATCCGCCGGCTGAAAGAAAAATTCCACGCCTGGAAACCGTTTCGGCAAAAGGTCGCGCAGTTTTCGCGTCAATTGCGCCGTCGGCGGATGGTGTTCCGGATCCAGAGCGATCAGGATCTCGGAGTCACTCGAACCGATCGTGCCATTCGAACTGTACGACTGGTTGATGCCCGAATTCGGAAGCCCGATGTTGTCCAGAATTGTCTGCAACTGTCCGGGTGGAATCTGCTCGCGCAGTGTTCTCTCGATTTCGTCACATAGCCTCGCTGTCTCCTCAACTCTCAGGCCAGGACGTGCGCGCACGTGAAGCCGTAATAGTCCGGCGTCGACTTGGGGGAAGAAGTCCTGTCCCAGGAACGTGAATAGTCCTAGAGACAGCACGCAGAACAAGAGAAAGCAGACTACGAACACTGCGCGATGCTGCAGGGTTGTTTCAAGTAGTGCTTCGTAGCCGCGCCGGAAATCCTCAAATTTGCGTTCGAACCCTCGCTGGAACCGTCCCAGGAAACTTCGCGGAGCCTCGGCGCGATGCTCGTGTCCGCGCATGATGTACATCACCAGCGTCGGGATCAGCGTTCGCGAAAGCAAGTAGCTGGCCAGCATGGCGAAGCTTACGGCTTCGGCCAGAGGTACGAATAGAAACTTGGCGACGCCGGTCAGGAAAAACATCGGTACGAATACGATGCAGATGCTAAGTGTAGAAACGAACGCAGGTACGGCGATCTGTTGTGCGCCGTCCAGAATTGCCTGCCGCATCTCCTTGCCCATCGCAAGATTGCGCTCTATGTTTTCGATCTCGACCGTCGCATCATCAACCAGAATGCCGACCGCAAGCGCCAATCCCCCGAGCGTCATGATGTTGATGGTTTGTCCAATGGCTCCCAGCAGAATGATCGAGACAAAAATCGACAAGGGAATCGAAATGGAAATGACGATGGTCGGGCGCCAGTCGCCGAGGAAGATAAGAATCATCACGGCCGTCAATGCCGCAGCGATCAGGCCTTCACGTAACACCCCGTAAATGGAGGCGCGCACGAATAAGGACTGATCGAACAGAGACTTGATCGTCAGCTGAGGCGGTAACGCTTGCGCTGCCTGCTGCACGATGCCTTTGATTCCATCGACAATTTGCAAAGTCGAAGCTGAGCCGTTCTTGTAAATCGACATCAGCGCGCCGCGGTTGCCGTCCTGGCGAACGATATTTGTTTGGGGCGCAAATCCGTCACGGATGTGCGCCACGTCCCGCATGTATAGCGTCGATCCGTTAGTCGTCCGCACGGGCAGATCGTTCAGTTCGGCAATCGTCTGCGGCGTCCCATTCATCTCGACGTCATATTCCAGCGGCCCCATCTTCATGGTACCGGCCGGCAGAATGATGTTCTGGGCATTCACCGCGTTCACAATGTCATTCGGCGAAAGTCCGTACGCTTGCAGTTTGGGAAGGTCAAGGTCCACCTGAATCTGACGAATCTTTCCGCCATAGGGAAATGGGGTAGCTGCGCCAGGGACCGTCGCCAGATAGGTCCGCAGAAAGTTCTGTCCCAAGTCGAACAGGTCCTGCTCTGGAAGAGTCCTACTGCTCAATCCGAGTTGGATAATTGGCGTAGTAGACGCGCTGTAGGAAATGACCAGCGGAGGAGTTGTTCCTGGTGGCAAGCCGCGCACCGTGGTCTGCGAGATTGCCGTGATCTGGGAGACCGCTCCTTGTACGTTTGTCCCCGGGTGGAAGAAGACCTTGATGACTCCTAACCCGTACACGGATTGAGATTCCATGTGTTCAATGTCGTTGACCGTCGTGGTTATGCCGCGCTCGGAGTTGGACACGATGCGGTTTGCCATGTCCTCAGGGGACATGCCGGTGTAGAACCAAACGACAGAGACGACAGGGATATTAATTTCGGGGAAAATGTCGGTCGGAGTGCGCAGGATGGTGAGCGGGGTCAGGATAATAATGACCAGCGCCATTACGATGAACGTATAGGGGCGCCGCAATGCTAAGGCAACGATCCACATTGGTTAGATCCGTACTCCTAAGCTCGTACCAGACAGGAACCCGCTGCCCCATGCAGACTCCACTTTGAACCGAATAGATTCGATACTATCCGTATCGGATTCTAAATACTTTCGTTTGATTATATGTTAGGTTAAAGCAATGCGCCAACGCTCCTCTGTGCCTTACGTTGCCAACGGCAATGGAAAGCGCCCGCCAGGCCGCCCCCGGAGCGAAGAGGCTCGTTTGGCTATTTTGCGCAGCACGCTGGATGTTCTGAAGGAAAGCGGTTTTTCCGATTTCACAATTGAAGCCGTGGCCGACCGCGCCGGGGTTGGTAAAGCGACGGTCTACCGCTGGTGGCCCAACCGCGGCGCTCTGATTGCGGATGCCTTTGCCAGCAGCACCACTACCAAGCTCCGCTTTCCTGATACCGGCTCCCTAATGACAGACATGAGCAGGCAGATGCGGCAACTGGTCAAGGTCTTTTCCAGCCCGCAAGGGCGGATTGTTTCCGCCATTCTTGCCGCAGGTCAGGAAGATAAAGAGCTGATTGCAGCTTTTCGTGAGCGTTTCCTGATGCCTCGTCGCCGCGAAGCATATGCCACGTTGCATCGCGGCTTTCGGCGCGGTGAGTTGCGGAAAGATGTGGATCCGAATCTTCTGTTGGATTCCCTCTACGGCCCCATCTACATGCGTTTCCTGATTCAGCACGATCAAC
>Ga0335081_10012796_pt1 | contig 13575 bp, 11 predicted proteins | sample Lox_Sample_35_FD_206713 | JGI IMG/M metagenome (GOLD analysis project Ga0335081, IMG submission 206713) | Soil microbial communities from Loxahatchee National Wildlife Refuge, Florida, United States - Lox_Sample_3.5 | ecosystem: Environmental > Terrestrial > Soil > Wetlands | place: USA...
TCGACGGCGGTGGTGTTGAGGAGGTTGATGCCGCCGCTTCCCGTGCTTGCCGCGACGGTCGCGACGACGATGTTGATCGGCGCCGTCGCCGTACCGATCCCGGTTCCCGCGGAGAGCGAGAGAGCAACTGCGGTCACGTCGGTGCCGCCACCACGCGTATCGAGGATACTGCCGCTCGCGACGAGGAGCGCGGTGCTCAAGCGGGCATCGACGGTGGCGCCGAGCAATATCGAGCCGGAGGTCGCATCGAGGCTTACGCCCGCACCGCTGATTCCCGCCCCTACGGTGAGCGTGCCGGCGGCCGCAATCGTGACATTACCGCCTGCGCCCACCGCGGCGCTCACGAGAAGACCGCCGGTCGTCGCGGGATCGTCGAAGAGGAACGTCCCGCCGGCGCTGAAGCCCGCGAGCACGGCCACGGCATTGCCCCCGCTGAGGTTGACCGAGCCGCCGGCCGACCCCGTGAGGGTCGGTGCGGAGAGGGATCCTCCTCCAGCCTCCGTCACCACGCCGGCTGCTTCCAGCGAGATCACGGCGTCATCAATGATCCCGCCATGACCGTTGTGCGCGGAAACGGCACCGACGATCCCAATGTCTGCTCCCACGCTCACCTCGAGGCTGCCGTTGACCGCACTGTCGCCAATCCGGACGCCGGTTCCGGCCGCCAAGGTCGTGTCGGCCACGCCATTGAACGACAGGATTGCGATCGGTGCGCCCTCTCCGGTGAAGTTGTTGCCACTGAGATCGAGCCGCACGGTCGACCCCATGCCGCCATTGAGCATATTGGGCCCGCCGAAGAGCGTGCCATTGCGCCCGACGATGTCGAAGTTGCTGACGCCGGTTCCCAGGCTCAACGCCGCCGTCTGGCCCAGGTTGAAGTCTCCGCTCGTGACCGTGGCGCTCAGCGGCGTCGCTCCGGTCGTGACGTGCGCGGTGCCGCCGATGTGGTTCCCTACGCTTGCGAGCTGCACCGCCTGGCCAGCGATTGCGGACCCGCTCAAGGTCGCAACCGTCCCGAAGAGCTCCACCGTCAGGGTCCCGCTCTGCGGCGTCGCCGCCGTGAGCGCCCCCTGCGTCAGGAGGAAGGTGCTCCCGCTGACGCTCCCGCCCGTGGGCGCGATGATCCCCTGCGCCACCAGTACGGCATCGCCCATGGTCGCATTGATGGTGCCGAAGTTCTGGATGCTCGCGGTCGAAGTTCCCGTGAACTTGAGCGAGCCCCCGGACATGAAGGCCGTGTCGGGAACGTCGAGCGTCGAGGCGACAAAGCCCGCGGTGTCGATCCGCGCGCCCTGCCCAACGACGATGCCGTTCGGGTTGATGAGCAGGACCTGGCCGTTCGAGCTGAGCGTGCCCAGCAGCACAGAGGGATCTGGCCCGGTCACGCGGTTGAGCGTCGCCGCGCCGGCGCTGGGTTGGACGAAACTCATGATCTCGCCCGGCTTCAGCGAGACGCCCGTCCAATTGATTATCGTGCGCTGGCTGTTGGTGGTGATCTGCGTGGTGGCGCCCGCGGTGGAGATCGTAGCGCTTCCCGCCACCACCGTGCCGCCCGTGGGGCCCGCAATCGCCGACGATGCGGACCATGCGAGAGCTGCAGCGCCGACCAGCGCCGACGTCGAGAGAAGCCTGCTCCTGATCGGCCCGCGCTCGAGGGCGTGCCGCGGCGACCGCCCCTCGCTCAGACGCTGCTCGAACCGTAGCAATCGCCGGAGGTAATCGCTCGGGAGTTCTCGGTGAGCGCAGCCAAAGGAATGAACGCGTACCCAGGGCCCCGGGGCGGGGTCGAGGCGCAGCGGCGCGCGGCCTCGCGCTGGAGGTGCGGTCGGGGTTCGGTGTCGGCGTTGCGGTACCATGTGCTCCTTCGGGCTATCGCTCCATAGCCGATATCTCCCAGCCGTTCGGTTCGGCGGGAGATCGAGTATCGATGGGCCTCAGCTCTAGGCATCCTAGCGGCTGAATAGATACTAAGTAAAGAGGAATGGTACTCTGAGGGGCTATCACTAGCTCCAAGGAGCGCTAATTTCGGATTAATTTTTACCCCTCGAATAGACCCAGGATTATCTCAGTCTTTCGGGTCATATGCACCGCGCAGTCAGCGCGCGGTATAGCCGCCGTCCGCTAGAAGATCGGCTCCGGTCACGAAGGAGGCAGCGTCCGAAGCGAGGAACAGCGCCGCCTCGGCGATTTCCTCGGGCTTGCCGACGCGGCCGAGCAGATGCAGCGGACCGAGCTCGGTCTCGACGGCGAGTTCGCTGCCGTGCCGCGCGAGAAGCCGCGGCGTCATGGTGGCACCAGGCGAGAGCGAGTTGACGCGGATCCCTTCGGCCGCGTGATCGATCGCAAGGCCCTTGCTGAAGGCAATGAGTGCGCCCTTCGTCGCGGAATAGGCTGCGCGATGCAGCGCCGAGACGCTTCCGAGCTGGGAGGCGAGATTGATGATCGACCCGCCGCCGCCGCGGCGCATCAAGGGAATACCGAACTTGCAGAAGAGAAAGGCCGCGGTCAGATTCACGGCGAGGGTGCGCTCCCACGCCTCGAGGCTGAGCTCCGGTACCGCCAGTACGGGCGTCGCCGTCGCGGCATTGTTGACGAGCACGTCGAGCCGCCCGAAGGCCCGTCCGACTTCGGCAACCGCGTCTTCGATCGCACGGGGATCGGCGACGTCGCAGACCACAGAAAGGCATGAGCCGAGCTCCGCAGAGAGCATCCCGAGGCCCTCGCGGTCGATATCGATCGCAGCGATCCGCCCGCCTGCCTCGGCGAAGCGAAGTGCGATAGCGCGGCCGATCCCTCGCGCCGCGCCGGTGACGAGGCAGACCTTATCGTCGAGCCGATAGTCCATCTGCGAACCCCCGAAGCCCTTCTCCACTCTAGCCGGAGACAGGGCCGCTGACAGTCCCGCCTCGCGTGGAACGGATGCCTTGGCCCCCCTCAGCGGCTATAAGGGATGCCGCAATTTAGAGTCAGGCAGACGCGATGCGAGCCGCCATCATCGAGCGACCGGGATTGGATCACCTCGTGCTGCGGGAACTGCCGGAGCCGAGGCCGGGTCCGGGCGAAGTGCTGGTGCGGCTCCGCGCGGCCTCGCTCAACTTCCGAGACACGCTGACGGTGGTCGGAGGATACGGTTCGAAGCAGAAGCAAACCGAGCTGATCCCGCTTTCCGACGGTGCCGGCGAGGTAGCGGCACTGGGGAACGGCACCTCGCGCTGGCGTCTCGGCGATCGCGTGATCGGGTGCCTCTTCCCGAATTGGCTCGAGGGCGACATCGATGCCGAGAAGACGAGCCTCGCGCTCGGCGGCAGCGTCGATGGCTGCGCCGTCGAGTACCGCGTCTTCAAGGAGAGCGCTCTGGTGGCGGCACCCGCCTTCCTCAGCGACATAGAGGCAGCGACCCTTCCCTGCGCCGCGCTCACGGCCTGGAGCGCCGTCGTCACTCAGGGCGGGATCGGCCCCGGCGATGTCGTGCTCACACAGGGTGCGGGCGGCGTCTCGCTCTTCGCGCTCCAATTCGCGCACGCCCGCGGCGCCACCGTGATCGCGAGCTCCTCAAGCGCGGACCGGCTCGAGCGGCTCCGCGCGATGGGCGCGAGCCATCTCCTCAATTATCGCGAGGACCGCGACTGGGGTCGCACAGCGCGCGCCCTCACCGGCGGTCGCGGCGTCGATCTCGTGGTCGAGGTCGGCGGCGCCGGCACCCTCGCGCAATCAATCCGCGCCGTCCGTGTGGGCGGCATGCTCGCGCTCATCGGCGTCCTCGCGGGCGCGAAGCCCGATTTCAACCTCGGCCTCGTCGTCACCCAGAACATCCGCCTGCAAGGCGTCACCGTCGGGAGCCGGGCCGAGTTCGAGGCGATGCTCGAGACGATCGCGGCAAAGAAGCTGCGCCCGGCGATCGACCGGGTCTTCCCGCTGGGCGAGTTGCGCGCAGCGATCGAGTATCTCGCGACCGGGCGGCATTTCGGCAAGATCTGCATCGCGCTGTGAGCGCGGATCGCGCGGTGCGGGCGAGGCGGAGCCTCGGACGCCGCCTCTGGCGGATTGCGCGAGCGATCGTGCTCCTGATACTCTTCCTGCCGATCCCCTTCGTTGCCGCCTACCGGTTCCTGCCCCCACCGGCAACGCCGCTCATGCTGATGCGATACGCCGCGGGAGAGCCGATCCGGCAACGCTGGGTTTCCCTCGGCGAGATCTCGCCCTTTCTGCCGCGCGCCGTGGTCGCTTCGGAAGACGCGCTCTTCTGCTCGAATTACGGCTTCGATTTAGGGGAGATCAAGGCAGCGATCGAACGCGCGCGCGCCGGCCATCGCCTGCGCGGCGCAAGCACGATCTCGCAGCAGACCGCGAAGAACCTCTTGCTCTGGCCGGGGCGCAGCTTCCTGCGCAAGGGCCTCGAAGCCTACGTCACGGTGCTGCTCGAGCTCGGCTGGCCGAAATCGCGCATCCTCGAGGTCTACCTCAACATCATAGAATGGGGACCCGGCATCTACGGCGCCGAGGAGGCGGCGCAAGCGCATTTCGGGAAGCCAGCGACCGCTCTGACGCGGCACGAGGCCGCGCTCCTCGCGGCAATACTTCCCAATCCCCGCCAGCTCTCCGCGGATCGCCCCGGCCCCTATGTCCTTGGACACGCCGCAAGGATCGAGGAGGAAATGGAGCTGGTGCGTATCCCGGGATCCCCGGGGTGCCGGTGATCGGTCGCGATCATGGCCGGAGATCAGAAAACAATTTTTGCGGCCAGCGCCGACGATCCGGGTTGCCGATTATCGCCGCATTCACGTGATCTTTTGACGCAGCTTATTTTCTCTGCGCAGCGATACTCTGTTACTCCGCGCTCGACGAACGAGCCGAACATTCTCGGGGAACCTTCCATGCGTAAACTCCGCACCTTCGGTCGATTGCTCGCCCTCGCCCTTCTCGCACTCGTCGCGGTTCCGGCGGCGCTCGGCATCACCGCCGCAGAGGCCGGCCGCAGGACGCAGTCTTTCATCCGCTGAGGCGCGTGGCCCGCTAGTCAGCTCTGCTTCGGCGGATACCAGCTCGGCGGACGCTTTTCGGCGAAGCTCGTGAGGCCTTCCTGCGCCTCGGGCATATGGCGTCGCTGCGCACCCTCGCGCGCCATTGCCTCGCCGAAATCGAAGGTGCCGTCGCCGAGGAGGCTCTCCTCGATGAGTTCCTTCGTCCGCGCCGTCGCCTCTGGCGCGTTCATAAGGAGCGTCTCGACGACGGGCGCCGCGGCCTCGTCGAGCATCCCGGGGGCGCAGACTTCGTGGACGAGTCCGATGCGGTGCGCCTGTGCGGCGCCGAAGCGCTCGCCCGTGAGCGCATAGCGTCCGAGCGCGCGCGGCCCCAGGCGGCTGGTGATCAGACCCATGATCGGCGCGGGGGTGATGCCCCAGCGGACCTCCGTCAGCGAGAAGATTGCATCGCTGCTGGCGATCACGATGTCGCAGGCCGCGACGAGACCGACGCCACCGCCGAAGCAGCCGCCCTGAACGAGCGCGATCGTCGGCCTCTTGAACCGGCGGAGCGCATCTACCGTTGCAAAAGTAAGGCGCGAGAATGCGAGTCCCAACTCCGCGGATTGCCGGGAAAGCTCCTTGATGAAGATGAGGTCGGCGCCGGCCTGGAAATGCTTCCCGTTGCCGCGGAGGATCGCGACGCGTACTGCGGAATTCGCCGCAAGCGTGTCGAAAGCCTGTGCGAGGCCTTCGATGACCGCTGCGTTATAGGCGTTGTTCACGCTGGGGCGGTTGATAGTGACGCTGGCGACGCCGCGCCCGTCGATGTCGCTGAGAACCACCTTCTCGGTCATGGGACTATTGAGCAAGCATCGGGCGCGGCGTCAATCCCTCTCGCCCGCCAGCGGGCGGTCTCAATGCCGTCCCTTTGCGTTGGCGGGCCGATCGAAGCCTCAGACGGGCTACAGGCTATCGCCACCCTAAAGAGGTGGCGCGACGGATCGAGAGGTGCGGCGGTGTGGCATCGATGCGCGCTCGTTGCGGTGCTGCTGACCCGCACGGCTTACGCGCACGGCAAGGCGAATGGGCCGGATGCGGACACGTTTCCGAATTAGCGGGGCGTCGATCCCTCCTTCAGAAAAGCATTTCCCTGCACCGACTCTCGCCCCTACCCTCTCCCAGTCGGGCAAAGGGAGACCGCGATGAGTCGTGAAGGCGCGATCGAGAGTGCCAGCCGTTACTTCGACGAGGGCAAATTCCGCGACGATCTCGCGCGCCGCGTGGCCTTCAAGACCGAAAGCCAAATCCCGGAGAGCTGGCCGAACCTCGCCGCATATCTCGAGGGTGAGATCGGACCGGCCTTCGAGCGCATGGGTTACGGGGTGCGGATCGTGCCCAACCCCACAATGGGCGGCCCCTTCCTGATAGCGACGCGCATCGAGGACCCGAGCCTCCCGACCGTGCTCGGATACGGCCACGCAGACGTGGTTCGTGGGCTCGAGCCGCAGTGGCGCCGGGGGCTCGATCCCTGGGTGCTCACCGTCGAAGGCGAACGCTGGTATGGGCGCGGCACGGCGGACAACAAGGCGCAGCATCTCATCAACATGCTCGCCCTCGAGGAGGTGATCACCGAACGCGGCCGGCTCGGCTTCAACTCGAAGTTCCTGATCGAGACCGGCGAGGAGATCGGCTCGCCGGGGCTGCGCGAGATTTGTGCCCAAGAAAAGGAAGCGCTCGCGGCGGACCTGCTCATCGGCTCCGACGGGCCGCGGCTCACGCCGAGCCGACCCACGGTCTATATGGGAACGCGGGGCGCGATGAATTTCGACCTCGTCGTCGACCTCCGCGAGGGCGGGCATCACTCCGGCAACTGGGGCGGACTCCTCGCAAATCCCGGCGCGATCCTTGCCAACGCGATCGCCTCGATCATCGACGAGAATGGCCGCGTCAAGGTGCGGGACATCGTGCCGCGCTCGATCCCCAACTCCGTCCGCGCGGCGCTCGCGGATTGCGAGATCGAGCCAAGCGCCGACGGACCGCAGATCGACGCGTGGTGGGGCGAGCCGGGCCTTACGGCCGCGGAGAAGGTCTATGCCTGGAATACGTTCGAGGTCCTGGCCTTCCGCACCGGCAATCCCGAGAACCCCGTGAACGCGATCCCGCCGAAAGCGGTGGCGGCCTGCCAGATCCGCTACACCGTCGACGTCCATCCCGACACGTTCCTACCAGCGCTGCGACGGCATCTCGACGCGCACGGCTTCCAGAACGTCGCGATCAAGGCCTGGGACAAGGGCTATTTCGTGGCGACGCGCCTCGACCCCGACCACCCTGCCGCGCGCTGGGCCGCAGCCTCGATCGAGCGCACCACCGGACGCAAGCCCGCGATGCTCCCCAATCTCGGCGGCTCGCTTCCCAACGACTGCTTCGCCGCCATTCTGGGATTGCCGACGATCTGGGTCCCGCACTCCTACGCCGGTTGCTCCCAGCACGCACCCAATGAACATGTCCTGCCGGCGATCTTGCGGGAGGGGTTGCGGATGATGGTCGGGATCTATTGGGACATGGGTGAGAGGCCACCGCTGATGTGACAAAGAAGAAGGTGCCTAAGCGCAGAGGTCGCAGAGGAGACGCTAACGATGAGTGACGACTTTGCAGCCCTTCAGGCCCGGCACGTCATGCAGTGCTGGTCGACGCAGCGGGATTACGCTCCGATCGCCGTCGATCGCGCCGAGGGCTGCTGGATTCACACGACGGACGGCCGCCGAATCTTCGATCTCCGCAGTGCGCATGAGTGCATCAATCTGGGCTTCCGACATCCCCGCATCATCGCGGCGATGCAGGCGCAGATGGAGAGTGTCATCTACGTCACCGACGATTTCGCAACCGCGCCTACGGCAAAACTCGCGCGACGCTTGGCGGAACTGGCGCCGGGAGGTCCGGAAAAGCGGGTCTACTTCTCGCAATCCGGCGCCGCCGCGGTTGAAGCCGCGATCAAGGGCGCGCGGCAGCATAAATACGTGACTGCTTTCGGGCAGCAGGCCGGACGCAGGGACGCGCCACAGCAGTATCCCTACCCCTACAAGATCATCTCGCGTTATCGTTCCTGGCATGGAGCGACAGCGCTTGCGTCATCGGCGAGCGGCGATCCCCGGCGCTGGTTCCTCGAGCCGCTCACCGCCCCCGGCATCGTCTTCGCGCCCGACGCCGATGCCTACCGCTCGCCCTTCGGCGAGGGCGCGGAGGGGACGGCCGCCAATCTGCGCTATCTCGACTACCTGATCGAGCAAGAAGGCGGCAACAGCAAGGTCGCGGCGATGCTGGTCGAGACGGTCGTGGGCTCGAACGGCATCATCCCCCCACCCGAGGGCTACCTGCAGGGCCTACGCACGCTCTGCGATAGATGGGACATCCTCCTCATAGTCGACGAGACCATGACGGGCATGGGGCGCACGGGCCGGATGTTCGCGGTCGAACATTACGGCATCGAGCCCGACATCATCGTCATGGGGAAGGCGCTCGGCGTCTATTGTCCGCTCGCCGCGACGATCTTTTCGGAGAAGGTCTCTCGAAGCTTCGACGACAACATCTTCGGCCACGGACAGAGCTTCTCGGGCCACGCGCTCGGAGCGGCCGCCGCGCTTGCAAGCATCGAGGTACTGCATGACGAGGGCATCCTCGAGCGCACGCGCGAGCTCGGCGACTATCTCGGCGGCAAGCTGCGGGCGCTCGCGAAGTCGCATCGCTCCGTCGGCGACGTCCGCGGTCTCGGCCTCTTCTGGACCATGGAGCTGGTGAAAGATCGTACGACCAAGGAGCCGCTACGACGCGCGACCCAGAAATACGAGCGCACCATCGTCAAGGACGTCTCGGACTACCTCTTCCGCAAGCGCGACATCTACGTCCCCTCGGACAAATTCGGCATCTGGGTGGTACCGCCGCTCGTCGTGACCAAGGATGAGCTCGATTGGGTTTGCGAGGGGATCGACGATGCGCTCGGAATTGCGGATCGGTGGGTGGAAAGAATGGAAATGTAAGGGCCGTAGCGCTGACACATTTCCTTTTTTCGTTTTTCCCCGCTACACCCACACCTGCAGCACATAGTCGTAGGGTCCCTGCCCGTTCACCATGTCGACGCGCTGGAGCTTGATCTTGTAGCCGTCCTTCGTCCGCGCGAAGTGGTGGCGGTAAGTGCCCGCGAAATGCCGTGAGGTATCGCGGCGGAATTCCATCATGTGAAAGCGCGAGCGCACCACGAGGTCTCCCGTCTTCGCGTCCTCGCTCTCGATTGCAACGTTCGAGACGAGATGGCTCGTCCCCCACATCGGCGATTGCGACCAAGCATGCGGATGCGTCACGCGCTTCATGCGCACCGTCATGAGGTCGCGGTCCTCCCAGAAGATCGAGGGGACGCCCTCGCCGGTCGTCTGCTCCGGCGAGGCCGGCATCCAGTAGCGGCCGTCCTCGGTGAAGAGCTCGATGAAATCCCCCCAGCGCTTGGCGTCGAGACTCTCGGCCTGTCGGTATAGGAGCTGCTCGACCTCGCGGAGAGCGTCGCGGACGGAAGCCTCCTTCGCGGCCGGCGTCGCGCGCGCTGCAGGCTTTGCCTTGGTCGGCTTCTTCTTTTTCTTCGCGGCCTTCGCCATGCTCAGCGTCCCCCGGCCATGTATTCGGCCCAAGCCCGGAATTGATTTCGCATCGGCGCCTCGCTGGTGCCCCAGCGCGAGAGCACCACGCCGTCCTTCACGTCGTCCTGCCCCGCGTGACGATGGAAACTCACCCACTCCCCGCCCTCGGAGGCGAGGCCCTGGTGGCAGCGCCAGAAATTCTCGAGGTCGTCCGCGTTCACCATGGTCGAGGGCGAATTGACGAGATTGTAATAGCCGAGCGCACGGCGATAGATCGCCTCGGGCGCGCCCTTCAGGCGGAAATGCCAGATCTCCGTGAGAGTGCGGTCGACCGAGAGCGGACGCACGGCGCGGAGTTGCTGCAGCGGCGACTGCACGGAGAGGCCGGGATAGAGCAGCACGTGATGTACATTGACGCCGAGAATCTCCTCCGTGCGCTCGGCACCATAGGCCTTCCGCATCAGCGCCTCGTAGGCGAGCGTGTCGGGATCCTGCGGCCGGAGGCCCATGTAGCCCTGCAGGATACAGTGGCCGTGGGGATAGTTGACGGTCTGCACCGTGTCCCATTTGTGGAAGGGCATGGTGAAGGCAGAGAGGTAGTGATAGTCGAGCGGCGCATGTCCCGTGCGCTTGGCGATCACGCGCTCGACATCCTCGGCCGCGCGCCCCGTCGATTCATGCGTCACCGAGGGATGCAGCGCGTCGAGCTGGTTCTCCAGGAAGATCTTCCAATTCGATTGCTGGATGACGCGGAAGCAGTTCGGCACAACCTCGACCTCCCCCGCGGGCGCCCGGTTGCACATGTCGTCGAAGGCGATCTTGGCATCGCCCAGGAATTCGAGGAGCGACGGTCCATCCGATGCGAGGCTCGCAAAGACGAAGCCTCGGTAAACGCCGACGCGCGCCGCGCGCTTGATGTTGCAGTCGGGATTATCCGGCGTGAGCCGCGTCCCCTCATAGCCCTTGGGCAAGGGAATGCTCTCAAGAGTGCCATCCGTGTGGTACTGCCAGGAATGATAGGAGCAGGTGAATGCCTTGCCGGTATTGCCGTGGAGATTGCCGCAGAGCATGGCGCCGCGATGGGCGCAGCGGTTGTAAAGCACGTGGATCGTGCCGTCCTCGTGCCGGACCATGATCATCGGCTGGCGCCCGATCAGCGTCGTCCAGTAATCGCCGGGGTTCTTCACCTGGCTCTCATGGCCGACGTAGATCCAAACCTTGTGGAAGATCGTCGCCATCTCCCGCTCGAAGATCGCAGCATCGGTGTAGACGCTGCGATGAACGCGGTCGGGCTCGATCAGCCGCCGGTACTCGCTTTCTGCTTCGCGGATCATTCTACCCCTCCCAACACCCTATGCGCGCGTTATGTGCGTTTGCACTTTTCGTGTCCTATGCTAGGCTTCGGGAAAGGGGCGCGTCAATAAGCGGAAACGAGAGCAGGGAGCTCCAGCGGTGCGCGGTCGCAGCCTGAAGTTCGCGGAGGTACGCTCGCTCGCGGCGAACCGCCGGACCTTCGACCTCGAAGGGCACATTTACTATCTCTTCACGCAGATATTCGGACGCCGCAACCGGCATCTCGCGGAGAAGCTCGCGTCCCACGGCGTCACGGTGCCGAAATGGCGGGTGCTCGCGGTACTGCACGAGCGTCCCGGCGTCACTATGAACGAGCTCGCGGATTTCACCACCGTCGACCGGACGACCCTCACGCGCACCCTCGACCAGATGGTGGAGGATCGCCTGGTCGAGCGCCGCAATGACGCCCGCGACCGCCGTGCCGTCCGCCTACATCTGACCGGACGCGGACAGGACGTCTTCGCGCGGATTCTCCCGCTGGTTCTGGCCGAGAACGAGCGCGCGACCCAAGGCATTGCCGCGGCCGAGCTCGCGCAAGTCGGCCGCACCCTCAACCGCATGGTGCGCAATCTCGATCCGGACTACGATCGACGCAATGCGAGGTGGCTTGCGAGCCCCGTCGCTCCGATGGAACACAATCGCAGAACCAAGGGAGTCGCTTCATGAAGATTGCACGTTTCGCGGCCGCGGCCGCGCTCGGCCTTGCGATGGGCGCCGGCGCTGCCGACGCTGCCGACCCCGTAAAGATCGGCCTCGTCCTGCCCTTCTCGGCCGGGCCCTATGTGCCGCTCGCCAATGAGATCGCGGACTCGCTGCAGATGGCGATCGACGATGCCGGCGGCAAGGCCGGCGGGCGCGAGGTCGTGGTCCTGCGCGAAGACACGACGCACAAGCCCGACGTGGCGCAGGCCAAGGCCAAGAAGCTCGTCTTCGAGGACAAGGTGGACGTGCTCGTGGGACCCGTCGGCTCGAACGAGCTCAAGGCGCTCGACGATTTCGCGAACCAGTCGAAGTCGCCGCTTATCATTGTCAATGCCGGCGATAACGAGGCGACGGGCGAGCACTGCAGCCCTTGGGTCATGCGGACCTCCTTCTCGAACGATCAAATCGCGCGCAACATGGGGCCGTGGATGGTCCAGCACGGCATCAAGAAAGTGGCGCTTCTCGCCTTCGATTACGCCGCGGGCCACCAGCAGATGGACGGCTTCGCCAAGCCCTTCAAGGCCGCAGGCGGCGAGATCGTGAGCGAGCAATATCCGGCCTTCGGCCCGATCAGCGATTTCGGACCCTACCTCACGAAGATCAAGGAGGCGAAGCCTGACGCGGTGTTCGCTTTCTTCGCGGGCCCGCCGGCAACTGCACTCGTAAAGCAATTCAAGGAGTTCGGGCTTAGCCCCGCGATCAGGCTCACGGGTACCGGTTGGCTCATCTCGCCGCTCAATCTTCCCGGCGAGGGCGAGGCCGCCATCGGCGTCTATGGCATCCTCAACTACATCCCCGAGATCGACAATCCCACGAACAAGGCTTTCCAGCAGAAGTTCCAGGCCAAGTTCAAGCGCGCCGGCTCGGAATTCGCAGCGCAGGGCTACGACACCGGCAAGCTCATCGTCGCCGCGGTCGACTCCCTGAAAGGTGTGACCTCCGACAAGGCCGCGCTGGTGAAGGCGCTCCATAGCGTCAAGATCGAAGGGACGCGCGGGCCGCTCTTCATCGATCCCAAGACCAACAACATCGTGCAGGACATCTACATCTACGAAGCGAAGAAAGTCGGCGACGGCGTTGGCTTCTCCGTCCTCGAGCGCTTCTCGGCGGTGCAGGACCCGCCTAACGGCTGCACGCTCTGATAGTTCGCTAGCGCGTGCGTATACCGATGCTCCCTCCTCCTCCCTTCCCCCCACGGGGAAAGGGTCGGGGTGAGGTGGCGCCGCGCTCGTTCTTGGTTCACTGCCTTCGGCCTGCCGACCTCGCGTGCCCTCACCTAACCTCTCCCCGAACGGGAGAGGAATATGGCCCATGGACATCACCGACTTCGCGACGCAGACGCTGAACGGCCTGCAATACGCCATGCTGCTGTTCCTGCTGGCGGTAGGCCTTTCCGTCGTCTTCGGATTGATGAATTTCGTCAACCTCGCGCATGGCACGCTCTACATGGTGGGCGCCTTCGTCGGCTTTTCCGTCGCGACGCGCACGGGCTCCTATTGGGCGGCGCTCGCCGCGGGCCCGCTCGCGGCTGCACTCCTTGGCGCCGCTTTCTATTTCTTGCTGCTGAAGCGAATGCAGGCCGCGGGACCGATGAAGCAGGTGCTCGTGACCTTCGGCCTCATCTTCGTCGGCATCGATGCCGTCCGCTGGATCTGGGGAGAGGACTCCCAATCGATCCTCGCGCCAAGCGCCCTCGGCGAGAGCGTCTCCTTCCTGGGCCTCGTTTATCCTGCCTACCGGCTCTTCATCATCGCACTCGGCCTCGCGGTGGCGCTGCTGCTCCATCTCGGCCTCGAGCGCACGCGGCTCGGTGCCGTGGTGCGCGCGGGCGTCGACGATCCCGTGACGGCCGCGAGCCTCGGCATCAACGTCGATCTCGCCTTCTTCGCGGTGTTCTGCCTGGGCTGCGCGCTCGCGGGGCTCGGCGGTGT
>Ga0335081_10012797_pt1 | contig 13575 bp, 13 predicted proteins | sample Lox_Sample_35_FD_206713 | JGI IMG/M metagenome (GOLD analysis project Ga0335081, IMG submission 206713) | Soil microbial communities from Loxahatchee National Wildlife Refuge, Florida, United States - Lox_Sample_3.5 | ecosystem: Environmental > Terrestrial > Soil > Wetlands | place: USA...
AGCCTTCGAAAGAGTTCTCCGCCAGCCTGTCCAGCTCACTAAATCCGAATCCGTAGACCTCGCAGACCCTGTGGTAGACCTCTGGGAGGTGCCCCCTGGGCCAGAGCGAAGGGTCGTCTGAGTTGATTGAGACCGGAACCCCCCTCTCCAGGAGCTTGTCTATGGCCAGCTCCCTCAGGTCCCCAATGTTGCGAAGAACTAGGTTAGAGACCGGGTTCATCTCGATTGCAATGGACTTGGAACGGACGGACTCGATCAGACTGTTGGACTTCGACAGGGGAATAGCATGCCCCAGTCGGTCGGCCCCCAGCTCGCCAATCGCTTCTTTCATGTATGCCATGTTCAGTCTGGTCGACCCTGCCCCCTCGCCGGCGTGGACCGTGGCCCTGAGACCGGCGTTGGAAGCAATCCTGAAGGCCTCCCTGAATCTCCTGGGCGGGTTCCCTGCCTCGGGGCCGCACAAGTCGAGCGCTGCGACCACCCCGCTGCCTGCGGCCGCCCTAGCCACCTGGGCCCCGCGCGACGCGGTGGTCTCCCTCCCGATCCCCACTATCAAGGCGGTCTTTACCCCGTGTCTTTCGGCACCCTCCCTTAGGCCGTCGGCCATGCTCGCGATAGCGTCTCTGAACGAGAGCCCTTCCCTGGTGTGATACTGAGGTGCGAACCTCCCTTCGGCATAGACCACGCCGTCTTCCCTCTGCTCCCTCACGTACTCGATGGCAACGTCTCTGATGGTCTCCTCCGTCTGCATCAGTCCAGTCATCGGGTAGAAGCGGTCGACTATGTTGTCGAGCATCGACCCGTAACCGTCGCCCACGACGTATCTCATGAACCCCGTGACGTTGTCCAGCTCACTTCCCTTGGGCGTCAGTATCCTCCTGTGATGGTTCTGAGCGATGCGGAAGAGTTCCCGCAGAGAGACGGAGCCGTCGATGTGGCTATGGAGGTCGGCCAGCGGAAGCTTGCGAATCGCGCTGAGTGAAGGTTCCAATTGCGTCATTCCCGTCGCCCTGGTATTAATCCCATGCCCCGAAAGTCGGGAGCCGGAAGGCGAAGGTCTGCTCGTCACTTCGCCGATGGAACCGGCCGCTCACGATCTCGAGTGAATGCGCATTCTAAATAAGCGGGTGATGGTCCCGCTATCCCATTGAAGGCGGTGGTGTTTGACGGGAGCGTCGCCTGCAGGGACGTCCCTCCGCCCAGTGCGGACGAAGGCGTGCTCATGTCGATCAGAAGGGCCGGGGTCTGCGGCACCGACCTCGCAATCGCATCAGGGGACTATAAGGTGAAAACCCCGCTGATTCTCGGGCACGAGATATTCGGGACCGCCTGGAAGGTGCCCGAGGGGAGGGCCAGGCTAAAGGGAAGGAGGTGCGTCACTGAGATCAACGTTGGCTGCGGAGGATGCGAGTTCTGCAGGGCAGGGGCGCGGTCCCATTGCATCCGGGGGGAAGCCATCGGCATACACAGGAATGGGGGCTTCGCCGAGTATCTTTCCACCCCAGTCGAGAACGTGCACCTTGTTCCAGACTCGATCGCAGATGACGAAGCTGTGTTCATCGAACCCCTTGCAGCGTGCATCCAGCTCACGAAGATGGGCAGGATCGAAGCGGGCTCAGCCTGTGCGGTGGTGGGGCCGGGGCGCATGGGTCTGCTAGTCATCCAGCTCCTGAGGGAGTTCCATCCGAGAACGCTGGTCGCAATCGGCCACAGGGGGGTCAAGCTGGAGACGGCCCGCCGCTTCGGCGCAGACATTTTCGGCGTCGAGGAGGTTGACTCAGCCATCCGAGCGAACGGAGGGGCGAAGTACGACAACGTTGTAGAAGCGACAGGGAATACCGATGGACTGGACCTCGCGCTTCGGCTCGTGAAACCCAGAGGCACGATACACCTCAAGAGCACCCACGGGATTCCTACAACAGTCGATGCGACCAAGGTCGTGGTGGACGAGCTACGGATCCAGGGATCGAGGTGCGGGCCCTTCGACGAATCCATCAGGCTCTTGGACAGCGGGGCAATAAAGGTCAGGGAACTGATAACAAACAGGTTCCCCCTGGAGAAGTGCGAAGAAGCGTTCGGGGCTGCTTCCTCGAGGTCGTCTATCAAGGTAATTTTCGAAGTGTGAAGAGGGGGCGAGGGATGCGTGCCAGCCCGCAGACACGCTTGTGGGGGCCTGCGTCATCCCTTGGAGATTTTATAACCGCCTGAGGCGGCGCCCGGGCTGATATTGAGCGAGATTGACAAGAGGCAGGCGACCGAAGGCAAACTCCAGTACCACCTGAAGATGAAACGAGGCGACGTGGGGAAGTACGTGCTCCTGCCTGGAGACAGGGCTCGGGTGCCAATGATGTCGGCCTACCTTGAGGACCCCAAGGAAGTGGGGAACAACAGGGAATACCTGGCTCACACCGGCACCCACAAGGGAATCAAGGTCACAGTGATGAGCACTGGGATGGGGTGCCCGGCCGCAGCCATCGCGGTGGAAGAGTTGGCCAACATCGGTGCGGGCGTGTTCATACGGACCGGGAGCACGGGCGCCCTCCAGAGACCGATAGATCTCGGGGACCTGATAATCGCGAACGGGGCGGTCAAGAACGAAGGCACTTCAAAGATGTATGAGCCGGACGAGTTCCCGGCCGTCCCAAGCTACAGGGTGCTCAATTCACTGGTCGCGGCTGCCGAGTCACTGAAAAGGGAGCTCCGGTTCAACTACCACGTGGGGATAATATCCTCCGACGACGCGTTCTACGCTGAGACCCCCGAGTTCATCGGAAGGATGACGGCCCTCGGCGCCTTGGGCTTGGACATGGAGAGCTCTGCCATTTTCGTGGTCTCGAGGGCGCGCGGCCTGCAGTCTGGGAGCATCCTGTCGGCTTCAGAGAATTTCGCGAGGAAGTCCATAGTCCCTGAGAAGGTCCCTGAGGCGCTGAAAGAAGGATGGCTGAAGGAGACCCAGGTCGCGCTGAAGGCGATTGAGACCCTCGAAGGCGGGCCCTCTTCCTAGGCTTTCTCTTCGATTCGCATTCCGCTCTTTGCGTCGAAGAGGAGCACACTTTCGGGACTGAACCTCACCGTCGCGTGGTCCCCGATCTCCAGGTCGGGTTTCCCAGGGAGCTGGATGATGAGCGAGGTCTTGCCAACGCTGACAGTCACGTAGCTTATTGACCCGAGAAGCTCCACGTTGGACACAGACCCGCCCAGGCCTGAGCCGTCCTTGGACACTTCGAGCTCCTCTGGCCTCACTCCTAATGTCACTTCTGTCTCGGAGACGAGCCCGGGACTCTCAAGCCCGACGTCCAGGTCTTCGCTGTGGAACTCCCATCCGCTTCCGCCTTTCCTAGCCACTCCCCGAATCAGATTCATGCTCGGGGAGCCGACGAATCCCGCGGTGAAGACGTCGTTGGGCCTCGAATAGAGCATGTACGGGTCGTCCACCTGTGTAATCCTCCCCTTGTTCAGCACGGCTATCCTGGTCGCAATGGTGGTCGCCTCTGCCTGGTCGTGGGTGACGAAGATTGTCGTAATTCCGACCTCCTTCTGGAGCCTCTTCAGGAACGCCCTTGCCTCGACCCTCAGCTTGGCGTCCAGGTTGCTAAGAGGCTCGTCAAGCAGGAAAACGGTCGGGTCCCTGACCAGGGCGCGGGCTAGAGCGACCCTCTGCTGTTCCCCTCCGCTGATCTGCTTCGGCTTCTTCTCGAGCAAGCCGTGTATGTGGAGGGTCTCCGCCACCTCCCTCACCTTGCGGTCGGTGTCCACCTTCCTCATTCCCCTGACCTTCAGTGGGAGCGCTATGTTCTCGAAGACGTTCATGTGTGGGTAGAGGGCGTAGTTCTGGAAGACCATGGCCACGTTCCTCTCCTTCGGCAGCAGGTCGTTCACCTTCCTGGCTCCGATGTAGATCGAGCCCGAGGTGATCTCCTCGAGCCCAGCGATGAGCCTTAGGAGCGTGCTCTTCCCGGAGCCTGACGGGCCGAGCAGAACGAAGTATTCCTTCGCGCTTATCTTCAGGCTAACGTCGTCGAGGACCACGTTCTTCCCGTACTTCTTGGTGAGCCCCTCGATCACGATTTCAGACATGGTGCCTACCCCTTGACCGACCCCATGGTCAGACCCCTTGCTAGGTACCTCTGGGCAAATACTCCCATTATGAGCGTCGGCAGCATGGTGAACACTCCCGCGGCCGCCAGCCCTCCCCAGGCGAAGCTTTTCTGGACTATGATGAAGCTCGTAAGGAAAAGAGGCACGGTCTGGGCGCCCGCCGGGAAGGGGGTGAATGTGATCACCAGGGCATATAGCAGCTCATTCCAGCACGAAATGAAGCTCAGGATGACCGCTGCAATTATGCCTGGGGTCACCAGGCGAAGGCTCACGCGGTAAAAAATCTGATATGGAGACAGGCCGTCGATCTGGGCTGCCTCCTCCACGCTCTTCGGGACGTCGTTGAAGAATCCCATCAGAAGCCAGGTGGAGAAGGGGGCAGAGAAGCTGATGTACACGAGGATGAGCCCCCACCACGTGTTCAGGAGGCTGACCTTGGCGACTATGATGAAGAACGGCACAACAAAGACCGCCTCCGGAATCATTGTCATGAACAGGATGAGCCTCGCCAGCCAAACACTCCTGATGAATCGGACGAGAGAGTATGCCGCCGGGGCAGCGATGAGAAAAGTGCTCACGACTGTGGCAACGACGGCGATTATCGTGCTATCGACCATCCATGGGATGCTTCCGACCGCAGTCTGGCTGACCGCCCTGAACACGTCCACCGAAACGTAGAAGTTGCTCAGAGTGAACTGGGAAGGGAAGAAGATCGGGGGGCGGGTGAAGACTTCCAGGTTCGTCTTCAACGAAGTGATGACGGTCCAGTAGATGGGGAAGAGGTAGACCAGGCAGATCAGGGTCAAGACTGCGATGAGGAGGAGGTTTCGCCCCTTCATTCGCCCTTCCCCCTCTTCAAGCCGAGGTACTCCTCGACAGAAGTGAACCTGAGCATTGCGAAAACGAAGGCCCCTATTATCGCCAGGAAGAGCAGCGCTATGGCTGCGGCGTAGTGCGTTTCAAAGAAGGAGAAACCGACGACGTAGGTGTAGAAGCTAAGGATGTAGGTCGCGAAGCCCGGCCCGCCGTTTGTCAGAACGTAGATCAGATCGAAGCCCTTCAGAACCCCGATTGAGTTGAGGAGGAACGCGACCACGATGGAAGGCCGAATCGCCGGGAGAGTGATGAACCTGAATGTCTGGAACCGGGAGAGACCGTCGACGCTGGCCGCCTCATATAGCTGCGGAGAAACGGTCTGGAGGCCCGCGTAGATTATCAGGAACACGAATGGTGAGTACTCCCAGGTATTCGCCAGAATCAGAGACGGCATGGCGAGGCTCTGGCTCCCCAGCCAGTTGATATTCCCGAGGCCAAAGGGGGTCAGGATGTAGTCGAGGGGCCCGTAGTTCGTGTTGAGTATGAGGATCCACATCAGCCCGATCACGACGGGGGAAACCATCAGAGGAAGGAAGATTATCGTCCTGAATATCGTCTTGAGCCTGCCAGTATAGGCGTAGAGCAGGACAGCGACAATGAACCCCACCGAGTACTCGAGGGCCACCGATCCTACAAAATAGTAGGCCGTGTTGGAAAGGGAGACGCTGAGTATCGGATCGGAAAGCATCGACTGGAAATTCGCAAGCGTGAAGGCGCCCGAGTCAGACGTGAAGGCATTCTGAATGAGGTTGACGAGTGGGTAGATGAAGAAGGCTGCAAAGTAGACGACTATCGGGGATGCCAGCACTAGGCCAACCTTGAGGGCTTGCCCTCGCTGCACGATTCCCGGGCGCCTGTATGTCGAATTTAAACCAGATGCAGAAGCAGCAGCCGGCAAGAATCCCCTTCCAAGGACACCGGCGATTGTGCGGCCACAGTCGAGGAAATGGTAGGACTGGCCAAAGGACCCCGTGCAGCACATCAGGATTCTGGCGGAGAAAAAAAGGAGGTGCAGTTCTACTAGTATGCAGTTGCGCCAGCCGAAACGCACTCTTGGGTTATCTTGGCCGTGGCCTGGGCGACCGTCTCCTGGCCGCTCACGATGTTGGGGACTTCGCCCCTGAAATAGGTTGACACCTGCGGCCAGTAGGCTATGTTGGCCGGCCCTTGGACGCTGTTCTGCAGGTTGCTCAGAAGCTCGTTCGCCAGAGTGGTAGGAAGGATGTTGTTCTGAAGAGCATACTTGAAAGCCGTGTACCTGAACGGAAGGAGGCCGCTTACTGTAGTGTAAACCAGAGATTCGGTAGGATTGGTTGCGAATTCTTCGAATGCTAGGGAAAGAGGCAGGTTCTGCGTGTACTTGAATATCCCAAGGCCCACGCCGCCGGTCTCAGAGATGCCGCCGGGCGTGGTTGGTGCGACCGCCCAGTCATCCCAGACTTGCGGTCCGGCTGTCTTGTTGCTGAGGAAGAGTACCGGATAGGACCAGTAGACCATCATTGGCGCGTCACCCGCCTGGAAGGTTCCAGGAACGGTGGTGAATGTCGCGGTCAACGGATCTTCACTGGCCTTGATCAGTTGGACGAAGTCAGAAAGGGCGTTCTGGAACATGGGTGTGTTGGATAGGATCTTGCCGTCGCTAGAGAACATGTCCCCGTAGGGCGCCGTCACCTTGCCGTAGGTGGTCGTCGCGTTGGATGCGGTCCTAGGACCACCGAGTAGGGTGAGGAAAGTCTGAATCATGTCGTCGTCACCCGGCCCGGTCATGAACTCCATACCGTACCTGGCACCGTGTGCGCCGTTGAAGAAGTTGGCAATGTCGACAGTCTGCTGCAGCGTAAGGGTCTGCTTCCCTGGGTCAGGCAGCGCGTAGCCGAACTGGGTCTGGAATGCCGCCTGGTTGGCGGTGCTGTTGAAGAACGACGGTCGGTAGAAGAACAGCATGGCATCACCCGTGTTCGGGATAGCGTAGAGATGGCCTCCGATCTGGAACGGGGCAAGCATGCTTGGTAGGAAGTCCGAGTAGTTCCACGAGCTTGGGAAGTAGGTCGGATTGTTCACGTAGGGGTTGAGGTCGAGCAGGTACTGCTGAATCGATCCGATGTACCCCACGTTGGGGAAGAACAGGACGTCGTATGACGACTGGTTGGCAGAGAACGCGGTCTCGTAGCTCTGCAGGGCGTTGTCAAATGAGAGCTCCGCCACGGTGACCGTGGTCCCGGGGTTGGCCGCCATGAAGTCAGACGCGATCTTCTTCAAGGCAGCGTCGTTGTATCCGGATTCCGCTGCGACCGTGATGTGGCCGGACAGGCCGGTGGTCGTCGACGACGTTGTCGTCATGGTATAGGCGAAGTAGATGCCGACACCTGCGACTACGATTATGACGATGACTAGAACTGCTAGTGTTGTTTTCGCTATGCCTCGCATACCTTTGCTAGGCATGCCACCGACCCCCGGTGGTTTGCTAATAAACGTGCTGGCAATGAAGCAATGGTCGACGCAAATTTCGCACGTTTGACTAAAGTGCGAACCCCGCTGTGCAAGACCAAAAGGTGTGGCGCAGCACTACAGAGATTCGCCCAGACCGAACACGAAATCTTAGACTCCGACTCCCGACGGACGATTACGCTCGCGACAAGCGATATGCAGTGGTTGGGACCTCCGCACATCAGCGACCCAACATCTCCGTGGAGAGACCTCCCCATACTATCGAAGTCTTCTTAAGCCGTCGCCGCCCCGCGGTGGGGAATTGAAGATTCTGGTGGCGGGGTTCCTCACCATCGACACCATCCAACTCCCGATGCGCGAGATCACGTCCGTGGGCGGTCCCCCGGCATATGCTGGGCTCATCTGCGCGAGGCTTGGCAACGAAGTCCTCCTTCTCACGAAGATCGGAAACGATTTCCCCGACGAGCAGGTGGTTTGGCTGGCGAGGAACGGCGTAGTCCTGCGGGCGGCAGACAGGAGCCTGAACCGACCGACGACACGTTTCAAGATATCGAGAACAGGGGATGAGCGGAGCCTCATCCTCGCAAGCAGGTGCGAAGACCTTGCATCCGGACAGATCCCTCCTGACACGAGGTTCAACGCGTCCCTTGTGAGCCCCCTGGCCGGCGAGGTCTCCACTCCCCTGCTCACAGAGATCTCTGCCCGTTCCGATTTCACCTTCCTAGACCCCCAGGGGTATGTCCGCGCCATCGACCGCAAAGGAAGGGTTTCCCTTGCCCCCCTGAAGGACAGGAGCATACTCTCCAAGATCGACGCCATAAAGATGGACAGGATGGAGGCAGAGATGCTCACGGGCAGGAGCGACCCCCGGCTGGCTCTAGAGAAGATGGCGTCCATCGGGCTGCGGAAGGCCATTGTGACTCAGGGGGCCGACGTGTGCTATGTCCTGGACGGAACGCGGGTCTACGAGGTTGGAGTCCCCAGAAGCCCTGTTGTCGACACGACGGGAGCAGGGGACATTCTCAGCGGGGCCACCATGTCATGGTACCTGAAGACTAGAGACTTCCTCAGGAGTGCGTGCTTCGGGATAGCGGCTTCTTCACTCTCTCTTCACATGATTGCTCTCGCAAAGATAGACCTGCCAATGAGCGTCGACGAGAGCGCCCTGAGGCTCTTCGCGATGGCTGCCCCTGTGGCGTCTGTCTGAATCCTAATACGACTTCCCGAAGTTGACAATAGAGCTCGCGAGGGTTCCGCAGACGGCGCAAGCCGCCTTCGGCCGCTTCTGGTCCAGCGGTACGTTCAGAATCTTCCCGCCCGTCGCTTCGTTCATCTTGCTCTCGCATTCCGCCTTGCCGCACCAGGGAACGCGAACGATTCCTCCGTGCTGTGCAAGCGCTTTCTTCAGCTCAGGCAACGTATCAGCCTCGTGCGTGTTTTCGGCGAGCGCCTTCTTCGCCCTCTCGAAGAGGCTCGCTTGAATGGCATCGAGCTCTGTCGCCACATCCTTCGCGAGCTCGGCCAGCTTGACCGCCCTCTTCCCACCGGTGTCGCGCCTGACAAGGATTGCCTGCTTCTCCTTCATGTCCCTGGGACCGAACTCTATCCTCAGGGGAACCCCTTTCAGCTCCCACTCGTTGAACTTACGCCCCGGGGTAAGGTGGTCCCTGTCGTCGAGACGGACGCGGAACTGCTCCGAGAGGTTGGCGAAGAGCTTCCTCGCCTCGGAAAGGACCGCCTGCTTGCTTTCGTCGTTCACTATGGGGACCAGGACGACCTGAATCTGGGCGAGCTTTGGAGGAATCACGGCTCCCTTGTCGTCGCTGTGAATGGCGAGCATGACCCCTATCTCCCTCGTGGTGATTGCCCAGGTGTTCTGCCATGCGTACTGTTTTTCCCCCTTCTCGTCGACAAAGACGATCTCGAACGCCCTAGAGAAGTTCTGCCCGTCAGAGTGCCAGTCTGGTCCCTGTATCGCCTTCCCGTCGGGGAGCAGATGCTCAATGCTGTACGTGGCCTCGGCGCCCGCGAACGTCTCTGACTTCGACTTTCTGCCGAGGTACCCTGGGATGGCCATATAATCCTCGGTCACCTTCCTGTAGATGCCCATGATTTCGTCCCGTTCTGCGTCCGCCTCCTCCCTTGTTGCGAAGAGAGTGTGCCCCTCGTTCCACAGGAATTCCCTTGTCCTGAGGAACGGGGTCGGATGCCTGAACTCCCACCGGACAACGCTGTTCCACTGGTTCAGCCTCAGGGGGAGGTCGCGCCAGGACCTGATCCATCGGGAGACGACGTCGTACATGACCGTCTCGGATGTCGGACGGATGGCGAGCCTCTCGTCGAGCTCTGAGCCGCCTGCCTGGGTGACCCACGCCACCTCCGGTGCGAAGCCCTGGACGTGCTCCGCCTCCTTCTTCAGGAGCCTCTCGGGTATGAAAATCGGGAAGTAGCTGTTTGTGATCCCCACCCTCTTGAAATCGGCGTCAACCGCTTTCTGCATGTTCTCCCAGATGGCGTAGCCGGACGGTCTGTAGACCATGCATCCGGAGACGGGGCTGTAGTCGGCAAGCTCAGCTTTCAGGATGACCTGTGTGTACCACTCGTCGAAGTTCTCAGCTTTCTTTGCGGTCATCCCCTCCTGGCTGGGCCTGGACATTAAGGGTCGTGGGCTCTCTGGTGTGCTCTTAATGAACGTGCCCCCGGCTGAGGGCGTTCCTCCTACCAGAGAGAACCGAAGAAGATGATGAACAGCCCCAGCAGGATGAATATCGCAGCTGACCCGAACTGGAGCCGCCTTGGCGTCAGCAGCTTGCCAAGCCTGCTGCCGAGAATGGCCTCCGCCGCCGCGGCCGAGGACAAACCCACGTAAACTGATGCAAACACGAACAGGGGGGACCCGTAGTTTGCAACCAGCACCACGGTCAACACTTCCGTGGCGTCCCCGGCGAGGTCCAGGAGGGCAAGGGAAGCCACCAGGGCGAAGAAGGCCTTCCACGGGCTCCCTGAGCGTGCGATTCTAGACTCCTGCCTCTCGACCTCCTTCTCCCCCATCAAGCCGCGCGCCTCCCAGAGGCCGTAGGCCAGCATCACCACCCCTCCGGCTGCCCTGACCCAACTGACGGGCACGACTGCAACTATCAGCGAGCCGGCGGCAATGATGATTGCCGTCGTGACAGCAAAGGCGGTAGCCCCGGCAGCAAAGGCGAGCCGGATCCTCACCTTGGTCGAGATGGCGAGCAGAAGCAGAGCGTCCTTGTCCGTGAGCTCGGCTACGAAAAGGGTCGCAGCGATGGTCGCGAACGAGGCTATGGTCATGTCAGCCATGGGGCAACCAGCCGTCCCAACGGCCAGTATGAATTACTCCCGCGGCGGGGGCGAAGGCTTCTTCTCGGAGGACAGGAACAGCGCTATCCCGACGACCAGGAGGACGAAGGCGACACCAATCCCGACGGCCGTCTGCCTCCTTCCAATCTCGTAGAGCGAGACAGGCACGAGCAGCAGCGCCACCATGGCCGCCGCCTGCATCCTGGTGACACCTGGGAGCCTGAACCGGACTGTGATCAGGTAGCTCAGAAGCACCAGGGCTGCCGGGAAGACCAGGCCGTACCTTCCGACCACGAAGTCCGTGGCGGCGCCCGTGAGGTCTGTGAACCCATTCGAATAGAGGGCGCCCAGCACGACTATCACAAGCGACGCAACCGCTATCGACTGCAGGGTCCCCCCCAGGGAGGCGAGCTTTGCTGTACGCGCTTTGGGCTCGGTCCCGTTCACCTCTATGATAATGCCCAGCATGACCGCGAGTGACGCCCCCATGAAGAGTACCGGGTCCCTGGTGACGCTGAGGTAGACGGAGGACGGCAGCGTGGCAGATAGCCCGCTCTGCGCCCAGAGGACCAGGGCGTAGATGATGGGGACCACTATGGGGACGAGATAGAGCAGAGTCGAGACGTCTTCGTAGCGTCCCCTGATGCTCATTGATTCGCCTGCGCGACTGAATTGGCCTTAAAACCATTACGATGAAGGTGGCGGAGAAGTCCTGCGGCCGAAGGTCAGATAGGCGGTGTGCCCTATCATGATGTTCGAGGGCCTCGTCATCCCCACCCTGGCCTCGAGGTGCCTCAGCAGGAGCTCCACGGTCTCGATGCCGACGAACCCCTCCTCTTTCATCTTCGCGACGAGCTTCTCGGCCTGGTTGGTGGTCGGAGTTATGACCGCCATGGGAGCGGAGGCCTTCAGGCTCGCCCGCATGCTCCTGACAACTTCCCAGGGGTCGCCCACGTCCAGGACGCCGGCGTCCATCTCGCGCTCCTCGAACCCGAGCCTCGAGTCGCCGACCCTGAATGTGACGAACTGGGAGAGCCCGAGCTTCTCGATGTTCTTCTTCGCGACGTCCTGGAACACGGGGTTGAGGTCGTAGGTGTACACCATTCCCGTGGGCTGAACAAGGTATGCCATCAGCGCAGTGGTCGCCCCGCTCCCGGTGCCCGTCTCCACAACCTTCGACCCGGGATGGATGCCCAGCTTGACGGCTATCAGCCCCAGGTCCTTCGGGTAGATCACCTGGGTCTTCCGCGCCAGCTTCATCACCATGTCCTCTATGGTGGGCCTGAGTATGGTGAGCTCGTCACCCAGCGTTGTGGTGACCGTCACTCCGTACTCCCTGCCCACCAGGGCAGTTACATCGAGGATCCCCAGGTGCGTGTGGAGCTTGGGCGTGTCCCTGGGCCTTATCAGCCACCTTCTCTTCCTGTCCCGGTAGACAAGTACGTACGAGTCCTCTCCAATCAGGTCCATGGTCTCAGCTCAGGCGCGCCACCAGTCGTACCTCAGAAACTCTATGGACTTCTTGTCCTTGTCTGAGATTGCGATTATGAACTGCTTCCTGACTGTGGTGGCAAGCCTCCCCGACCTCACCATGGAAGTGGCGGTCATCTTCGAGTCGGGGGAGACCACCTGGACGATGTAGGGGGCGTGGTCGATGCCCGGGCCGTGCTCGTAGACGGCGAAGTCTGACCCGAACTTTATCCCGGGCGTAACGACGTATCCCTCCTCCCTGAGCTTCCTGTAGACCTGGAACTTCTCTTCGAAGTCAGGGTAGGAGGCCTTGCATATCTCGTGGAGCTGCTTCGGCGTGAGCTCCTTCCCCCCCTGGTCCTCGACGTCGAGCTGCTTCTCCATTGCGAGGTAGTACCCCTCCATCAGGTCGAGTATCAGAGGCGCGTCGAACTCGAAGTCCTTGGGTTTGGGTATGCCGAGGGGCTTGCCATAGTAGCCTTCCTTGAAAAGCCTCCTGGAAGCGTCTATGTCCCAGACGACAATCCTGTTCTCAAAGAGTCGCCCCTTCGCCTTCTGCCTCGGCATATCTACATGCCCAGGGCCAGGATGGTGCTCGCGTCTGAGGCGTCCAACATGGCGTCTGCGCAATCCTCTATCGCCTGCACAACTTCCTTGACGGTTATCAGCTCCTTCACGTTTGTGGCGGTCTTCATCACGTAAGCTACCAGATCCCTGTAGTCGCTGTCTACGGACCTCTCGATCTGCTGCACCTGCGTCGACATCTGGATGGACTGCTCTGGGTTGAGGGAAAGGGCGCGTATGCTTTCGTTCAGCTTGGAGACCCCGTCGATGAGCATGCCAAGGAGGGCAGCAATCGAATCCCTGTACTTTTTGTTCTTCACCGAGGGTTTCTGGAGCTGAGACATCTTGAACGCCACCCCGTTAATGTGGCCAAAGATGTCTTCCACGGCGAACGCTGCGCGCAACAGGTCCTCCCTGTTAACGAGAAGGGTGCCTACCTGGGAAAGCTCCCGGATTAGCGCTGTCCTCAGGGTCAACACATCTTCCTCGGCCCTGCGGACCCTTTCGAGGGACGCCGACACCAGGTCCTTGTCGCCTTTGACCAGGCCGTTGAACTCTTCAAGCAGGACCCTGGTTGCGTCTAGGACTCGCCTCATCTCGTCCTGTAGAACAACGACCGTCCGACGTCTTGCTTGGGTTTCCCCCTCTTGACCCGACACTGGAGACGCTCGCTCCGACCCTTGAAATCGTTTGGATTTAAAACCGAGGCAAGAATGGCGGTCGTTCTTGGAAGAAATTGGATTTCTGATTCAGTTCCCCTCAATTCTTCTCGTTCTCCTTTTGTCGCCTTCGCTC
>Ga0335081_10012798_pt1 | contig 13574 bp, 11 predicted proteins | sample Lox_Sample_35_FD_206713 | JGI IMG/M metagenome (GOLD analysis project Ga0335081, IMG submission 206713) | Soil microbial communities from Loxahatchee National Wildlife Refuge, Florida, United States - Lox_Sample_3.5 | ecosystem: Environmental > Terrestrial > Soil > Wetlands | place: USA...
CTATCTGATGGGAGAGTCCGAAGGCATCCGGGCCATTGCCCTCGAGGAGGCACCTCCGCACTTCACCCTGGGACTCGCGGTTCCCGATCGGGAGCCGCTTACGCCCTCAGCCCGCGAGCTGTTCAAGCTGGCGGCCAACCTCGAGCTGGAGGAGGCGCTGAACTCCCGTCCCGGGCGGACGGTCAAGGTGCGCTGAGCGCGTCAGCCGCTCGGAATCAGCCGTTCAGGGTGGGTGTAGACGGTGTGACGGTCGGGGCGCACGAAACCGACCAGCGTCAATCCTGATTGCTCCGCGACCCGCACCGCGAGGCCGGTCGCTCCCGAGATCGCCGCCAGGAGCGGGGCGCCCAGCACCGTGGTCTTCTGCACCATTTCGAAGCTGGCCCGACTGGTCACCACCACGAACCCCAGAACCGGGTCCGTGCCTGAGCGGGCGAGCGCGCCGATCAGCTTGTCGAGGGCGTTGTGACGGCCCACATCCTCGCGGAGCAGCTGGAGGTGCCCCTCCCGGTCGGCCCACCCCGCGGCGTGGACGGCCCCGGCCACCCGATTGAGCGTCTGGCCCGCCGCCAGCGCTTCGACCGCGCGATGCAGCGCCGCCGAACCGATGGGGGCCCCCGGCGGAACGGGATGCACCTCCCTCAGCACCGCGTTCACGCTGTCTGCCCCGCAGATGCCACACCCGGTCCGGCCCGTCAGCCGGCGGGTGCGCTCCACGATGACCTGCTCGCGCGCCGATGGCACCCGGATCTGGATCTCGATCCCCTGCCCATAGCGAACCACCTCGAGCGCCTCGAACTCCGTGGGCGTGTTGATCAGTTCTTCGGTCAGGCTGAAGCCGAGGGCGAAATCCTCGAGATCGGCCGGCGTCGCCATCATCACGACGTGCGGGATGCCGTTGTAAACCAGCGCGACCGGCACCTCTTCGGCTACCTGTTCCAACGCTTCCGAGACCCGGCCATGATCCCAGCGGATGGCCTGGTGCTCGAGGAGCGCGCCGGAGTACCCCAGGCGCCCAAGGCCCAAGGGGTCCTTCAGCCTGTCGAGTTCCGCGCCCACCGTCCCTCCAGTCGCTCGGGGCCCTTTTTGCACCGTGCTTCGAATATACGGTGCGCCGGCTCGGCCCCGGTCAATTGACGTGGGCTATCATCCTATTGGGGGGGTCAATTTGCGCGCCCCGCGCAGAGGGTCGAAGATTCGATCGCAAAGCCCCGGGCAGTCGGTCACTTGGGCGAGGAGTGAGGCAGTGATTCGGTCCCGCATCCGAAGAGGTGGCGCCAAGGCGTCGGCAGCGGTCAATGGGGTGCCGGTGGTCGGCTTCGTGGGGTCGAGCGGTAGTGGCAAGACGACCCTGATCACGGCAGTGCTCCCCCTATTAATGGAGTGCGGCCGTCGGGTAGGGGTCGTGAAACACGCTCGCCACGGCTTCGACCTCGACCGGCCGGGCAAAGACAGTCACCGGCTGCGCGAAGCCGGAGCCACGCAGGTGATGGTCGCCTCACGCGAGCGTTGGGCGCTCATGACCGAGACCCTGGCCGCCGGCCCCGAGCCGCCATTCCGGTCGCTGCTCCAGCAGTTCGATCCGCAGCTGGTGGATCTGGTGCTCGCCGAGGGGTTCGCCGGCGAGCCGTACCCAAAAATCGAAGTCTACCGGCCTGAACGCGGGAATCCTCCGAAATGCTGGCCCACCGATCCCTGGGTTGTGGCCGTGGCGACCGATGTGCTCGTCGCGGTCAGCCCGCCGGTGGTCCGGTTGGACCTCAATCGCCCATTTGCAATCGCGACGTATATTCTGGAGCAGTTCCCGGCCAACCTTGGGCCCACCGCCGTCCGCCATGCCGACTGAACCTAGCGCCTCCCCGGTCTCTCCCCACGCCACCGCGGTCACCGCGGCGATCGAGGCGAACAAGCATCGCCCCGGCGCCCTGATGCCAATTCTTCACGCCATCCAGGACGCCCTGGGCCATGTTCCCGAGGAGGCCGTTCCCGAGATCGCCGGGGCGCTCAACCTCACACGTGCCGAGGTCCACGGCGTCATCTCGTTCTACCACGATTTCCGATCGGCCCCTCCCGGCCGGCATCTCATGCGCATCTGTCGCGCCGAGTCCTGCCAGGCGGTGGGGGCGGAGGCCCTGATCTCTCACGCCAGGTCCCGGTTGGGCGTGGACTTCCACGGCACCACGGCGGATGGTGCGATCACCCTTGAGCCGGTCTACTGCCTTGGGAACTGCGCCCTCTCACCGGCCCTCATGGTCGGCAAGGAGGTCTTTGGCCGGATGACACCGGCGCGGTTCGATGCCCTGGTCGACGACCTGAGGCGCGCACCATGACGCGCGTGTTCGTTCCCCAAGACTCGGGCGCTCTCTCGGTCGGGGCCGAGGACGTGGCGCGGAAGATCGCCGTCGAGGCTCTCTCCCGCGGCCTCACCGTGCCGGTGGTTCGCAATGGCTCCCGCGGGCTGTACTGGCTGGAGCCGCTGGTGGAGGTCGAGACCAACGCCGGCCGGGTCGCCTACGGACCGGTCCGGGCCGGGGACGTTCCCGGGCTGTTCGACGCGGGCTTTCTGGAAGGGAAAGCCCATCGGCTGGCGCTGGGCCGGACCGAGGAGATCCCTTACCTCAAGCGCCAGGAGCGCCTCACCTTCGCGCGCGTCGGGATAACGGACCCGGTTTCGCTTGCCGACTACGAGGCCCACGACGGGTATCGCGGGCTGCGCCGCGCGCTGGGCATGAGCCCTGCCGCCATCGTGGACGCGGTGACGGAATCCGGTCTCCGGGGTCGGGGCGGGGCCGCGTTCCCGACGGGCATCAAGTGGAAGACCGTCCTTGCCACCGCCGCCGACCAGAAGTACGTGGTGTGCAACGCCGATGAGGGCGACTCGGGCACCTTTTCCGATCGTATGATCATGGAGGGCGACCCGTTCCTGCCGATCGAGGGGATGACGATCGCGGGGATCGCCGTCGGAGCGACCCGCGGGTCGATCTACCTGCGCTCCGAGTACCCGCACGCGTACCAGGCCCTCAATGAGGCCATGGCCGCCGCCTACGCCGCTGGCTACCTCGGGCCTAACGTGCTGGGCAGCGGTAAGGCGTTCGACCTGGAGGTTCGTCTCGGCGCTGGCGCCTACATCTGTGGCGAAGAGACCGCGATGCTGGAGAGCCTGGAGGGCAAGCGCGGCATGGTGCGCTTCAAACCGCCCCTCCCGGCGATCGCGGGCCTCTTCGGCAAGCCGACCGTCATCAACAACGTCATTTCGCTTGCCTCGGTGCCGATAATCCTCGACAAGGGTTCTGCCTACTACCGCGACTTCGGGATGGGCCGCTCCCGGGGCACCCTGCCGATTCAGCTCGCCGGCAACCTCAAGCACGGCGGGCTGGTCGAGAAGGCCTTTGGAGTGACGCTGCGCCAGCTTCTGTACGACTACGGCGGCGGGAGCCTGAGCGGCCGCCCCATCCGGGCGGTCCAGGTTGGGGGGCCCCTCGGCGCCTATCTCCCCGAGTCGCAGTTCGATACGCCGTTCGACTACGAGGCGTTCGCCGCCATCTCGGCGATGCTCGGTCACGGAGGCGTGGTCGCGTTCGACGACACGGCGGACATGGCTCACCTGGCCCGCTACGCCATGGAGTTCTGCGCCATCGAATCCTGCGGCAAGTGCACGCCGTGTCGCATCGGCTCGACGCGGGGAATGGAAGTGATCGACCGGATCATCGCGGGCACCGAGCGGGACCGGCAGGTGGCCCTGATCCGGGACTTGTGTGATACCATGCTGAACGGTTCGCTCTGCGCGCTGGGAGGAATGACCCCCTTCCCCGTACTGAGTGCGCTGAATCATTTTCCAGAGGATTTCGGCCTGCCGGCCACTGCGCTCTCGGGCGCGGGTCGCTGACGGGCCTCGCACTGGCTGAAGGGAGTCCACCGATGACCGCGATCCACGACATTGACTACGGCACTCCGGCCTCGACCAACTCGACGATGGTCACGCTGGTCATCGACGGCCGGGAGGTGACCGTCCCCGCCGGGACGTCCGTCATGCGGGCGGCAGCGGCGGCGGGCATCGGTGTACCGAAGCTGTGCGCCACGGATAGCCTCGAGCCGTTCGGTTCCTGCCGGCTCTGCCTGGTGCAGATCGAGGGCAGGAAGGGCTTCCCCGCTTCCTGCACGACGCCGGCGGAAGCGGGCATGCGGGTCACCACCCAGAACGCCAAGCTCGGCGAGCTCCGGCGCGGCGTCATGGAGCTGTACATCTCCGACCATCCCCTCGACTGCCTCACCTGCTCCGCCAACGGCGACTGCGAGCTGCAGGACACTGCCGGCCAAGTCGGGCTGCGTGAGGTCCGCTATGGCTTCGAGGGCGAGAATCACCTGTCGGCGAGGAAGGACACCTCGAACCCCTACTTCACCTTCGAGCCGAGCAAGTGCATCGTCTGCTCGAGGTGCGTACGGGCCTGTGAGGAGGTCCAGGGAACATTCGCCCTCACGATCGACGGCCGCGGGTTCGCGTCGAAGGTCTCACCCGGGCAGATGCAGCCGTTCATGGAGAGCGAGTGCGTGGCGTGCGGCGCCTGCGTCCAGGCCTGCCCCACGGCCACTCTCATGGAGAACACGGTCATCGCCGCCGGCACGCCGGACCACGAGGTGATCACGACCTGCGCCTATTGCGGCGTGGGCTGCTCGTTCAAGGCCGAGCTCAAGGGTGCGGAAGTCGTCCGGATGACGCCCCACAAGGACGGGCACGCCAATCACGGGCACTCCTGCGTGAAGGGCCGCTTCGCCTGGGGCTATGCGACGCACAAGGACCGGATCACCAAGCCGATGATCCGAAAGAAGATCTCCGACCCGTGGCGCGAGGTGAGTTGGGAGGAGGCCATCGCCTATACGGCGTCGGAGTTCAAGCGCATTCAGGCCCAGTATGGCGTGGGCGCCGTTGGGGCGATCAGCTCGTCCCGCTGCACCAACGAAGAGACCTACCTGATGCAGAAGCTGGTGCGCGCCGCGTTTCACAACAACAACATCGACACCTGCGCCCGGGTCTGTCACTCACCCACCGGCTATGGCCTCAAGGCAACCATGGGCGAGTCCGCGGGCACCCAGGATTTCGATTCGATCCGCGAGACCGACGTGATGTTCGTCATCGGGGCCAACCCGACGGATGGGCACCCGGTCTTTGCCTCCGCCATGAAGCGGCGCCTCCGCGAGGGCGCCCGCCTGATCGTCGCGGACCCGCGGCGCATCGACCTGGTGCGCTCTCCGCACGTGCATGCGGACTATCACCTGAAGCTTCGCCCCGGCACCAACGTCGCCCTCCTCAATGCGATGGCGCATGTAGTCGTCACGGAAGGGCTGGCCGACGAGCGCTTCGTGGCCGCGCGCTGCGAGCCGGACAGCTGGCGCCTGTGGAAGGAGTTCGTCTCGCGGCCCGAGCATTCCCCGGAAGCCATGGCCGACGTGACCGGGGTCCCCGCCGAGCTGGTGCGTGGCGCCGCCCGCCTGTACGCCACCGGGGGCAATGCCGCGATCTACTACGGCCTGGGTGTCACGGAACACAGTCAGGGCTCGACGGCGGTGATCGGAATCGCCAACCTCGCGATGGCAACGGCGAACCTCGGCCGCGAAGGCGTCGGGGTAAATCCGCTGCGTGGCCAGAACAATGTCCAGGGCTCCTGCGACATGGGCTCGTTCCCCCACGAGTTCCCGGGTTACCGCCACGTCCTGGACGATGGCACCCGTAACCTCTTCGAGAACGCCTGGGGCCTGCCACTGGAGAGCGAGCCGGGCCTCCGCATTCCGAACATGTTCGAGGCCGCGCTCGATGGGAGCTTCAAGGGGCTGTACCTCGAGGGGGAAGACATCGCCCAGTCGGACCCCAACACCCAGCATGTGACCGCGGCGCTCCAGGCCATGGAGTGCATCGTGGCCCAGGACCTGTTCCTCAACGAGACCGCGAAGTTTGCGCACGTCTTCCTGCCGGGGTCGTCGTTCCTGGAGAAGGACGGCACCTTCACCAACGCGGAGCGCCGCATTTCGCGGGTCCGCAAGGTGATGCCCCCCCTGGGCGGCAAGCAGGACTGGGAGATCACGGCCATGATCTCGAACGCGCTCGGGTACCCGATGCCCTATCGCCACCCCAGCGAGATCATGGATGAGATCGCGCGGCTCACGCCCACGTTCGCCGGCGTGAGCTACGAGAAGATCGATCGGCTCGGCAGCATCCAGTGGCCCTGCAACCCGGATCACCCGGAGGGCACGCCGGTGATGCACGAGCGGGAGTTCGTCCGGGGCAAGGGACGCTTCCTGCTCACCGAGTACGTGGCCACCACGGAGAGGGTGAACGCGCAGTACCCATTGATCCTGACCACCGGGCGCATCCTGTCCCAGTACAATGTGGGAGCCCAGACGAGGCGCACCGCCAACGTCGACTGGCACGAGGAGGATCGGCTCGAGATCCACCCCCACGACGCGGAGGAGCGGGGCATCCACGACGGCGACTGGGTCGGGATCGTGAGCCGGGCGGGCGAAACCACGCTGCGGGCCCTGATCACCGAGCGGGTGCAGCCCGGAGTGGTCTATACCACCTTCCATCACCCCGAGTCCGGCGCCAACGTGATCACCACGGAGAACTCCGACTGGGCCACCAACTGCCCGGAGTACAAGGTCACCGCCGTGCAGGTGATGCCGGTCTTCCACTCGTCCGAGTGGCAGCAGCGGTACCGTCGGTTCTCCGAAGAGCAGCTGGCGCTGCTGCGGCGCGCCACGGGCGCCCCGGCCTGAGCGGAACCATGGACGTCCATCACCTCGTGGAGATGGCCAACCAGATAGGCCAGTTCTACGTCGCCGAGCCCGACCAGACCCAGGCCCAACTGGATACCGCCAGCCACATCCGACGCTTCTGGGATCCCCGCATGCGCGCCGCCCTCCTGCGTCATCTGGATGACCACGCGGCCGAGGGCCTCGATCCCTTCGTGGCCGAGGCCCTGCGGGTGCACCGTGCGCTGGTGACCCCTCCTCCGCCCTCCCGCCCGACCGCATCCGGACCCGCCACCAAGCCCAAGTAACGGCCGCGGCTCGCTCGGGCGTAACTCGTCAGCGGGTGGCCGGACCCATTAGGTTAGTGCCGCGCGGACGGCGCCGCCGTCCGGACGCCGATGTTCTACGCCGACCACTCCCCCATGCGCGCTCTCGTCAAAGTCGCCGCCGGTCCGGGTATGGAGGTCCGGGACGTGCCCGCCCCCGCCTGTGGCCCGAGCGACGTTATGATCCGGGTTCATTACGCGGGTGTCTGCGGCACCGACCTGCACATTTGGGAGTGGGACGCGTGGGCCAGCGCCCGGCTCAAGCCGCCGGTGATCATCGGCCACGAGTTTGCGGGGGAGATCGTAGAGCTGGGGTCCGAGGCCCGAGCCGAAGGACTCCTGGCCGTGGGCGACCGCGTCACCGCCGAGGGGCATATCGTCTGCGGGCACTGCCTCCCCTGCCGCACCGGTGACGCCCACGTCTGCCGGCGCACCCGCATCATCGGCGTGGACCGGGACGGCGCCTTCGCCGAACTGATCGCGATGCCGGCCTCCAATGTGATGAAGCTCGATGGCATCGCCACCGAGATCGGCGCAATCATGGATCCCACCGGGAACGCCGTGCACACCGTTCTGGAGGGTGGCAGGGTGACGGGTAGCGCGGTCCTGGTGCTGGGGTGCGGCCCGATCGGCTGCTTCGCGGTCGGCGTGGCCCGGGCGGCTGGCGCTTCGCTGGTGATCGCCAGCGATCTCAACCCCACCCGCCTCGACCTTGCCCGAAAGATGGGCGCCCACGTTACGCTCGATCCCTCCCACGAGGATGTCGTTGCGCGCTGTCGAGAGCTCACCGGCGGCGACGGTGTGGACCTCGTCTGCGAGATGAGCGGGCACCCGACCGGCCACCAGACCGCGTTCGCGGCGGCCCGCCTGGGAGGCCGGGTGAATTTTCTCGGGACGCCCAGCCGTCCGACCGAGGTTCACTTCGCGCGGGACGTGATCTTCAAGGGATTGACTCTCTATGGGGTCACCGGCCGGCGCATGTATGTCACCTGGCAGCAGATGTTCCGACTGCTCCGCGCCGGTCAGCTCGACCCCCGCCCCGTCATCACCCATCGCTTTGGACTGGAACAGTTCGCCGACGCGATCCGGGTGATCAAGGAGGGCAAGGCCGGCAAGGTCATCCTGGATCTGCTGGGAACGTCCTAGGCAACACCCCGCCCTCGGGCGCCTGGCGCGCGGCGGGGCCCTTCTTTCGCCCACCTCAGGCCGGCACGGTCCTCATGTCCCTGGAATCCCGCCTGCAGTCCGAACTCGCCCAGTTCCAGAAGGATGGCGTCTACAAGCGCCTCCTCTACCTCGAAAGCCCCCAGGGCCCCCGAGTGAGGATGGAGGGGCACGGTGAAGTCATCGTGCTCTCCTCGAACAATTACCTGGGCCTCTCCAATGAGCCTGAGGTGGTCCGAGCGGGCCTGGAAGGCCTGCAGCGCTACGGAGCCGGCACGGCCTCGGTTCGCTTCATCTGCGGAACGTTCTCGATCCACCGGGCCCTCGAAACGGCCTGCGCGCGCCTGGTGGGGACGCCCGCCAGCCTGAGCTTCGTGAGCTGCTGGAATACGAACGAAGCCGTGCCCGGCACCCTGCTCGGCGAAGAGGACATCATCATCAGCGACCAGCTCAACCACGCCTCGATCATCGATGGCATCCGGCTGGCCAAGGCGATCACCCGCTGCCAGACGGCGGTTTATCGGCACGCCGATCTCGACGATCTGCGCGAGAAGCTCACCGCGAGCCGCGGGTGCCGAGTCCGCATGGTGGTCACCGACGGCGTCTTCTCGATGGAGGGCGCCATCGCACGGCTGCCCGACCTGATCGAGCTGTGTCGCGCACATCAGGCCATCTTGGTGGTGGACGACTCGCACGCCACCGGAGTACTCGGACGCACGGGACGGGGAACAGCGGAGCACTTCGGCGTGCTGGGCCAGGTGGACATCATTACCTCGACGCTGGGGAAAGCCCTCGGTGGAGCGGCCGGGGGATTCGTGGCGGCCAGCAGCGCCGTGTGCGATTACCTGACCCAGCGGGCCCGACCCCAACTTTTTTCCAACGCTCTCCCCCCCACGGTAGCGGCCAGCGCCCTCGCCAGCATCGAGTTTCTCGAGCGCCACCCCGAGCGGGTGGCCCAGTTGCGCGACAACGCGCTGTACTTCCGTGAGCAGCTTCAGGCCAGCGGGTTCCGCCCCCTGGCGGGCGAGACGCCCATCATTCCAGTGATCCTGGGAGAAACGGCCAAGGCCATCCAGATGAGCGACCAGCTGCTCTCCGAGGGGGTGTTTGTCACCGGATTTGGCTATCCGGTGGTGCCACAGGGCCAGGCCCGGATTCGATGCCAGATTTCCGCGGCTCACAGCCGAACCGACCTGGACGAGGCCCTTGCTGCTATGCGGAAAGTCGGTCGCCGCCTCGGTCTGGTGTGACCGGGATCACCCTATCGGCATCTCTTCGGGTCTGGGCCTTCTTGTGGGATTCGGTGACTTCAAGTAGTTTGGAAGCTCAGAGCCACAACCAAAAGCAGCAGAAGCCCATAGCACGCCAACTCTGGGAGGCACTCCGATGCGCATGCTCGGCCGCACCGCCACGGTGCTCGGTCTGGCTTGCCTGGTACAGGTCCCTGCCGTCGTCGCGCAGACGACGGGCTTCGAGTCGTTCCGCTGGTACGTCGGAGCTCAGGCCGGCTTGATCATTTTCGAGACCCCCTCTCAAACTCGAGGCGGGATCTTCGCCGCCGGCGCGCATGTCCTGATCACCGCCAGGCGGACCGGGCTGCTGCTCTCTGTCGAGGAAGGGATCAAGCGGAACCAGTTGAGCTCGTTCGCCGACACCACGGCCACTGGCGGGGTTCGGCAGCTGGTGTTCAACGACCTGCGGAAGTACTCGGCGACCCTCCTCGCGTTCCCGCTCCGCACCATCGTGCAACCGTACTTTGGGGTCGGGGTGGGTTGGCTGCAGACGGTGAAGAACTACCCCCAGGGGACCAGTTCGTCCTTCTCGCAGGGGCTCGCCGAATCGGCAGCGTCGATGGGGTTCGGATCGCTCACCGCCGGGGTTCAGACGCGGGTCGACCGCATCATGCTCTTCGGGCAATACCAGATCACGACCGGAGCGCCGAGCGGGAAGCTCCTGACCGGACCGACCCACACGCTGACGGCCGGGATTCGGTTTGGTCTGGGCTCGGCGCGTGAGGACATCGAGCGCGGCACCGGCGCCGACTGAGCATCAACAGGCGGCAGGACGCTCCGGGGGCGGGTCGAATCGACCCGCCCTCATGTTTTTCCTGCCGCTCGCGAGAGCCACGGGGAATTTCGCAGTGTGAAGCGGAGCGGCCAGTCCGCCGCGCGCGTGATCCCGATGCGCGGCCCCACCACAATCTCCCCGGGTCGAATACGGCCATCCCGAACGACGTGGACCAGTGAAGTCCGCATCGGCCGCCGATCCAGAGTCCGGGAGATTCCCAAGGCCTGAGTCAGGCGTCCCGGCCCCGCACAGAGCAGCCTTTCGTGGGTCACTCCCCGGCGTCGCCGCATGGCGGGGAGGCCCGCCATCGGCTCCAGCGCACGGAGGAGAATAGCGGCGCCCTCCCCCGGCCGCCCGGCGACCAGATTGGCGCACCAGTGCATCCCGTAGGAGAGGTAGACGTACCAACTCCCGGCGGCACCGTAGAGCGCTTCGTTCTGAGCGTGATGTCGGTACTGGTAGGCGTGCGACGCTGGATCGACGGCGCCCAGGTAGGCCTCCACCTCGACAATGCGGCCCACCGTGCGCCGGCCACCGCACCGGGATACCAGCAGCGCTCCCAGAAGCCCGCGCGCCACCTGGATCGCATCCCGGCGGAAGAACGGAACGGGCAGGCAGGCTGCCCGTTCGTCAATCATCCCTCCGCCTTCTTTCGGGTGCGTGGGCCCGCTTTCTTCTTGCTGTTCGCGCCGGCCTCCAGCGCGGCAGGCCGGGGGGCGCGCTTCTTGGCGCCCTTGGCCTTGCGGCCCGCCCCTTCCGCCCGCTCCTCCTCGAGGCTTACCACGCCGATCATGGGAATCACCGGCGGTGGTGCGCCGACCCGGGATCCGCGTCGGAACCGGACTCCTCCACGCGCGGCCGGCGCACCGCCCTGGGCGGGGAGCGTCGCCGCCGAGGCCGCCGCCTCCGGGGCTGGGCGAGGTGCCGCGCCACGTTCGACCCCCCGTGCGACGATCTCGTACTCCCCATCCCCGACCTTGCGCACGTCGGCAATCTCGGCATCGTGGGCCTGCCGCAGCAGCCGCTGGAAAGCCTCAGGGGCCAGGATCTGATCCTCCCGCCCGTGCAGCGCCGCCATCCGGTTACGGAGAGCCTCATGAGTGGCCGGAGCCGGAAGCTCCGTCAGGGCCCGCTGCAAGAGTTCGAATGCGCGGGCGAGAGTCAGGCCTTCCCCCCGGCGAGTCTCAGCGGCCTTGACCTCCGGCGGACGGCGCTCCTCGGTGTCGCGCCCCCGGCCGCGCCCCCGCCCTCCCCGGCGACGCCCCCGCCCTTCCCGGCTGGGCTCCTCCGCGGCTCGGGTGGTGGCGGGCGGCGCCGTTCTGGCTTCGGTCTCGATCGATCCGACCTCGTACTGGCCGTTTTCCATCTTGGAGACCCGGATCAGCCCCTTGTGGCTCGCCTCCACCACGAACTTGCTGAAGCGACTGAATCCGGCGCCCTTTTCGTCGAAGCTGGGATCGATCTGCTGCATCACCTGCTTCAGGCGGTCGGAGCGCATCACGTCCCGGTCCCGCTCCATCACGGCGACGGCTTCCCGCACCAACTGCCACGGGTCACGTTGGATCGAGGGGACGTCGGCTTCCTTGGTAAGCCCCGCCAGATCCGAGTAGGAGAAGTACTCGTCGCAATTCTGGATGAGCAGGTCGCTCGCGGACTCCCGGATGCCCACCCCGATCACGTACTTGCCATACTCCTTGAGCTTGATAACGAGGGTCGAGAAATCGCTGTCCCCCGACAGCAGGATGAACGTGCCAATCTCGGGACGCGTGAAGACCAGCTCCATCGCGTCGATGGCCAGGCGGATGTCCGTGGCGTTCTTCTTGTTGGTACCGAAGGCGGGCGCGAAGATCAGGTCGATGGACGATTCCGAGAGCGGGACGATGTACTGCGGGTAGCGCCGCCAGTCCGCGTAGGCCCGGGACACGGCGACCTTGCCTTTGATGATGTCGCTGTTGAGCAGGTGCTTCAGTTCTTTGGTGAGATCCGAGCGAATACCCAGGGTGACGTTATCAAAGTCGATGAGCAGGGCGGCATTGGGGGCATGCACGGGCTCCCCCGTGCGAAGATGACGGTGAGGCGTGGACACGTGGTTGTGATCTCTCCGCGCAGGGTTGGGGCGACCTAGCCGATCTACCCGGACCCGGTGCCGGGAAATCGCGCGAGGGGCGCCCCAGGCGGCCCTGCACTTCTCGTGAAGGCAGTCCGGTGCGGCCGGACTACCGCGGATTCCAGCCTCGCTGGCCACTGATCCCTGAGTCGCGCCCCACTCCGTTCGAGGGGTGCTCGCGCGCTGCTCCCGTCAGCCACCGGGTCGGAAGGCCAATGGACGGGGAAAGGAAGACCTGGCCGAGAACGAGACGGCGAGGGAAATGTAGGCACGGGTTCGACTTGCGGGTAGGTCTCTCTTCGAGCTAGGCCGCTCCGGCGGCGGCGGGGTACGTTTGCCGATCCGTGGGGTAGGATAGCACAGGCAGCGAGGTCGGCTCGACTAGCCCCGATCGGATGGGAAGGGCAGGTCCAGCTCGAAGTAGAAGCGGGTTCCCGATTCGGCGGAGGTCTCGACCCGCAGCGTGGAGTGCATGGCCTCGACCAGCTTGCGACAGATCGAGAGTCCGAGACCGGCCCCAGAGAACGCGTACTCGCCCTGCCGCTGACGGCGCCGGAACGGTTCGAACAGGGTCAGCATGGCATGTGGCGGAATCCCCCGGCCGGTGTCTCGCACCGAGAATTCCACCCTCGTGGCCTCGCGCTGATCACCGCGGACCTCGACGTACCCGTCGGACGTAAACTTGAGCGCGTTGGTCGTCAGGTTGAGGAGAACCCGGGAAAGCGCTACGGGGTATCCCACGCGGAAATCGTCGGCGGGGGTCTGCAGGCGCACTTGGAGACCCTTCTCTTCGGCGATCGGCTGCACGATATCCCGCACTGATTCGAAGATGTCCGCCACGGAAAAGGGCAGCGGCTCGAGGTCCACCAGGCGGTCGCCGCCTCGGGCGAGCTCGATGACATCGCTAGCCAGCGACGACAGGCCGAAGGCCGCCGAGTAGATGAGCCCGAGCTGGCGCTCCTGCACCGGATTGATGGTGCCGCTTCGCCCCCGCTGGAGGGTCTCGGCCAGAAACAGGATCGAGGTGAGCGGGGAGCGCAGGTCATGCGCAACCTCCACCACCAGCTCCATGCCGTCAGGGCCGGAGAGGCGGTCGGCAAAGTGCTGGGCCCAATCCGGTTCGAGGGACCGGTGGACTTCCTCCAGCGCCCTGAGCAGCGCCAGCA
>Ga0335081_10012799_pt1 | contig 13574 bp, 11 predicted proteins | sample Lox_Sample_35_FD_206713 | JGI IMG/M metagenome (GOLD analysis project Ga0335081, IMG submission 206713) | Soil microbial communities from Loxahatchee National Wildlife Refuge, Florida, United States - Lox_Sample_3.5 | ecosystem: Environmental > Terrestrial > Soil > Wetlands | place: USA...
CCACATGCAGAGTGCAAGCCATCTGCCGCCACCTTTCTGCTGCCCTTTAATCAGTTACGCGCCACCCTCACCTGATGACCTGCCGGGTGCTGGCCATACGCCATGTGCACGCCCACGGGCAAATAGCTTGCCGGATCGGCTAACCTTGCACGCGCTGGCCGTGACCGGCCCATTCCTTTTCGCGCAGCACGAATTTCTGGATCTTCCCGGTGGAGGTCTTCGGCAGTTCCACCGTGATGGCGACCTCGCGAGGTGCCTTGTAGCCGGCGATCTTGGTCTTCACGTGCGCGATCAGCTCCTGCTCAGTGGCGCTGGTGCTGGCGCGCAGCATCACGAACGCCTTCGGGCGCTCGCCCCACTTCTCATCGGGCACCCCGACCACCGCCGCCTCCAGGACGCACGGGTGGCTCATCAGCGCCTCCTCCACCTCGACGGTGGAGATGTTCTCCCCGCCGGAGATGACAATGTCCTTGGCGCGGTCGCGCAGCTCGATGTACCCGTCGGGGAACATGACGCCGAGGTCGCCGCTGTGGAACCAGCCGCCGCGGAACGCCTCGGCGGTGGCCTCCGGATCCAGGTAGTAGGCGGCCATGACGGTGTTGCCGCGCATGACGATCTCGCCCATCGTCGTGCCGTCGGCGGGAACGTCGGCCATCTCCTCGTCCACGACCCGCACGCCGCCGGCGGTGATCATGCCGACTCCCTGGCGCGCCTGCAGCGCGGCGCGCCGGTCGGCGGCCAGGCCGGCCCAGTGCGGCTGGAACTGGCAGAAGGTGATCGGGCCGTAGGTCTCGGTCAGCCCGTAGACGTGCACGACGGTGAACCCCATGCGCTCCATCTCCGCGATCGTGGTGGGGCTGGGCGGCGCGCCGGCGGTGGTGATCAGGACCGGCCGGGGCAGCGGCCCGGCCGCGCTGGAATTCAAGATGGTGCTCACGACCGTGGGTGCCGCGTTCAGGTGCGTGACGCCGTGCTCGCGGATCTGCTGCCAGATCGCGTCGCCGCGCACCTCGCGCAGGCACACATGCGTGCCGCCGATGGCGGTCACCGCCCAGGGGCCGCACCAGCCGTTGCAGTGGAACATCGGCAGCGTCCACAGGTAGACGCTGTTCTCGTCGTGCCGGGAGTGGATGATCTGCGCGAACGAGTTCAGGTAGGCGCCGCGGTGCGTGTAGATCACGCCCTTCGGGCGCCCGGTGGTGCCGGAGGTGTAGTTGATCGCGATGGGAGCCAGGTCGTCGGGGACGGACCAGGGCAGCGGGTCCGCGGCGTGCCTGGCGGCAAGCTCGCTGTAGCTCACCAGCCGGGGATCAGCCTCCAGGTCCGGGCCAGCGACCCTGGCCCCGGCTTCGGCATCGGCGGTCACGACCAGCTGAGCTACTGTGTCGACGCCCTTGGCGGCGTCCAGGGCCACCGGGAGCAGGGCGGCGTCGGCCACGAGGATCTTCGCCCCCGAGTGGCGCAGGATGTACGAGATCTCCTCGGCCGTGAGGCGGGTGTTGATCGCGACAAGCACTCCGCCGGCCAGCGGCACCGCGAAATGGGCGACGAGCATCTCGGGCAGGTTCGGCAGCAGGTAGGCCACCCGGTCGCCGGGTTCGACGCCGCTGGCCCGGAGCGCTCCGGCCACTTGTGCCGCCTCGGCCGCGAGCTCGGCGTAGGTGAGGCGCTGGCCGCCGTAGATCACCGCGACCTTGTCTGGCCACACGCGGGCCGACCGCTCCAGGAACGACAGCGGTGTCAGTGGTACCTCGGAAACTGCGCCCATAGTGACCTCCCTGGGACGAGCGCATGCCCGGACGCCGCGCCGGTCAAGCGCAGTGCGCCGTGAACCGGATACGTTCGACTAACGCAGCGCCTTTTGGCGCGATCCGCAGTGGACCGGCCTGCCTCGGGGTCGCCGGGCCTTCCATTTATCGCATCTCAGGGGCGGTTAACCCTGGAAGGGGCAAAGGTCCCGGCTGCCGGGGTCATCCTGCTCCCGGCAGGCGCCGGGTAATCTCATCGGCCCTGCACACCGGTCCCGGGCCTCAGCAGGCTGTATTCGCCGATTATCCCGGCCTGGCTGCCTGGCGTGCGAAAATCCTGCTGAGCAGCCGGCGTGCGCCTGGCGCCGCGACCGCCGGTAATTCCGGGTGAGACGCGGCCAGGCAGTCAGACGCGGGAGGGCGGCATGAGCGCAGGCGCGGAGGGCAGCGCGTACGCGTTGCTGACCGACGGTGCCACGGTTGAGATCCGGCCCGCGCGGCCCGCGGACTTCGCCGCGGTGCGGGACATGCACGCCAAGATGTCCCCGGACAACCTGTACCTGCGTTTTTTCAGCATGAGCCCGGCCGTGGCCGAGCCGGAGGCACGCCGGATATGCCGCGAGCCGGGGCCGGACCACGCGGCGCTGCTGGTCCTGCTGGATGGCGAGGTGGTCGGCTGCGGCACCTACGAGCAAGCGGGCGCCGGCTCCCGGTCCGCGGAGGTCGCTTTCACGGTCGCCGATGACCTGCATCGCCGCGGCATCGGCATGCTGCTGCTTGAGCACCTGGTCTCGCTGGCCCGCGGCCGCGGGTTCCGTGCCTTCACCGCGGAGACGCTGAACGAGAACGCGGCCATGCTGCGGGTGTTCGCCGACGCCGGGCTGCCGGTGCAGCGGTCCCTGGTGGACGGCGTCTACGACCTGACGTTCCCGCTGCCGGCCGATGAGGCCGATGCCGCGCTGGGCACCTACCGGGATACGGTCGCGGTGCGGGAGCGGGCCGCGGACGTGGCGAGCATGCGGGCCGTGCTGGCCCCGGCCTCGGTGGCGGTCATCGGGGCGAGCCGGCGCCCCGGGTCGGTCGGCCGGACCATCTTGCGGAACATCATCGGCAGCGGTTTCGCTGGCCCGGTCTACCCGGTCAACCCGCACGCGGCCGAGCTGGACGGCATCGCCTGCGTCTCGTCGGCGGCCAGGCTCCCCGATCGGGTGGACCTGGCGGTTATCGCGGTGCCGGCGGGGGCCGTGCTCGGTGTCGCCGGGGAATGCGGGCGGCGGGGGGTCAGGGCCCTGGTGGTGGTCGCGGCCGGGCTGTCCGGCCCGGCCCGCGCCGAGCTGCTGGGGATCTGCCGCCGCCATGGCATGCGGATGGTCGGGCCGGCCAGCTTCGGCGTGGCCAGCCCTGGCATCGGCCTGGACGCGACGTTCGCGGCCCGCCATCCCGCGGCGGGAACGGCCGGGCTGGCGCTGCAGTCCACCGGCGGCACCGGCTTCGTGCTGGTCGAGCACCTGTCCCGGCTGGGCGTGGGAATCTCCTCCCTGGTCTCCTTCGGCGACAAAGACGACGTGTCCGGTACCGACATGCTGCAGTGGTGGGAGGCCGACAACCAGACCAAGCTGGCCCTGCGGCGTCGAGGTGATGATCAGCGTGCTGCACGAGCGGGTGGCCGGCCCGCTAGTGCTGTTCGGGCCCGGCGGCCCGGACGACGATGCGCTGACTGACCGCGCCGCCCGGCTCGCCCCGCTGACCGACGCCGACGCCGACGACCTGATCCGCTCGGTCCGCTCCGCCCCGCGGCTGCTCGGGCGAACCGGCGCGCCCGCCGCCGACCTCGCCGCTCTGCGGAACATACTGCTGCGGGTCTCCCGGATGGTCGAGGACCTGCCGCAGATCGCCGAGCTCGAGCTCAGCCCCGTCATCGCCCGCCCCGACGGCATCCAGGCCGTCGACGGCCGCATCCGCATCCAGGCCGCCGAACCCGCCGACGCCCACCTGCGCCGACTGCCATAACCCACCAGCGATGGCGCCGGTGCTGGCCCATGACCGGCCGGGTCAGTGACTTGCGGAGGCCCTCCTGCCACGACATTCATGGAAAACCGGGCGGCCAGGGGCTGCCGAGGCGGGGCTTCAGCCGGACGGCGAGTTCAGGTTCGGGGTGGGGGGCGGTTTTGCGGCCGGCCTGGGAGACGGCCAGCCACAGCACCAGCGCGGCCGGGTAGATGAAGTAGCCGAACCGGGTCGACGGGGCCAGCACGAACATGGCCGAGAGCCCGATGACCAGGCGCCAGGTCGCGGCGGGGACGTCGGCGGGCGGCCGGATCACCAGCGACAGCGCGATGGCGACGCCGGACCCGATGAGCAGGATGACGACGATCGTGTGGCCGATGACCCCGGTCTGCGCCAGCGCGTGGCCGAGCAGCGGGCTGGCCGCCTGCGACTTGACGCTGGCCAGGCCGAGCGGGAACAAGATGGTGTTCTTCACCAGGGCACCGGGCTTGAGCACCGCGGACGGGCCGACGATGACCAGCACCACGGCCAGGGCGACGGCGGTGAACCACCACGCCGCCCGCCGGCCGTCGCGCCGGCAGACCAGCGCGAACGCCACCACCAGCGCGGGCCAGGCGGTCGCCTTCATCGAGGAGGCCACGCCCAGGGCCAGCCCGGCGGCGACCGGGATGGTGTCCCGCTCCCGCCAGAGCAGGGCGAAGCCGAGGCACAGGAACGCGACCATGGGCACGTCGGTGCCGCCGACGCACAACTCGAACGCGATGATCGGCGAGGCCGTTAGCAGCAGCGCCCACCGGACCCTGTCCCTGGCCCCGGCGATGCGCAGCGCGCAGGCGAACACCACCAGGAAGACCAGGCCGAACCAGACCCGCGGATCGGTGAGCAGGCCGTGGCCGAGCAGCGCCTGCGGCACGCCGAACGTCGCCATCAGCGGCAGGTACGGGTTGTACTGGTTGGGATCGGTGGTGTTGGCCAGCGCCTGGGTGCTCCGGTACGGCGTGCCGTGGTGAATCAGCGTGTTGGCCGAGGTGGCCACCACGCCGACCTCGGGTTCCCCGTAGCCGTGCGCGATCAGCCAGAGCAGCGGGAACAGGATCGCGCCGCATACCATCGCGGCGAGCGCCACGTCGGTGCCGCGGGTCCGCCGGTTCCGCCAGGCCAGGACCGCGAGCGCGGCCAGCGCGTACCCGCAGGCGGCGGATTGGGCCCACAGCCGGTGCCGCGGGTCGGCGCTGAACAGCGCGACCCCGCCGGCAAACAGGGCGCACGCGGTCAGCCCCGCGGCCAGCCAGGTCCAGGGCATGGTGATGACGGAGTGCCAGCCGCCCGGCGTGCTGGCAACCCCGCTGCCCTCGTCCCCCGTCGTTGGCCCGAGTACGCGAGTGTCGCGACCTGCCACACGACATATCGTACGCCGCACCCCCCGGGGCGCTCGTCACTCGCGCGGACGATTGCCCGTCATCCGCGCGGGCGACGGACCCGGCAGCAGGGACGGGCATGTCCATCTGAGACATGCCCCGGCGGGCAGCGGTGCGCCGCCCGCCGGGGTGTGTCTCATCTGCAACCGCGATCCGGAGTCGTGCGAGTATCCCGCAGCAGTCGCCGGCACCCACACTGGGCGGCCGCCCGCGCCCCCCTCATGCAGGCTTGCTGCCCTACCCGGCTGAACCCGGCCGCAGCGAGCCCGGCTCCCGACAAGCTGGGCTCACCGCCCCTCTCTCTCTCTCTATATATATATATATACCGATTAGCGATATATGAGTCAAGCCATAGGAGAATCATCGTCCCAGGTGAACGATGGTTCAGGGGCGGAGGCCCCGGGTTAGATGATCGGCGGGCGGCCGGCCCGGGTCATCCGCCAGGCGGTGCGCAGCGAGATGGGCCGGCGCGCGCCGGGGTCAGTCCGCCAGCCCTCGGCGAAGCCGGCGAACCAGGGGCGCAGGCGGTCCGGCTTCGCCCGCTCCCGGGCCACGGTGAGCGCCATCCAGTCGGCCAGGTAGGCCACCGCGAACGGCCAGGGCAGGTTGCGGCGGGCCAGCAGGACCCGGTTCCGCCCGTCCCGGCGGCGGAACGTGGCGTGCCGCGCGTTCGGCAGCGTGTGGTGGCACATCCGGGTCGCGGCGTCGTACTCCAGCCGGTACCCGCGGTCCATCAGCCGCCAGGCCAGGTCGGTCTCCTCGTGCCCGTAGAAGAACAGGGCGGGCAGGCCGCCCGCGGCCAGGAAGGCCGAACGCCTGATCGCGCACGCGCCGCCCAGGAACGTGGTCACGACCGAGGACCGCTCCGGGTCCCCGGCCCGCAGCCGCGGCACGTGCCACCGGGCGCCCGGGCCGCCGTCGGGGTCGACCACCTGCATGGACAGCACGGCGAGCGCCGGGTCTGCGGCGAACCTGGCCGCGACGTGGGCGGCGAGGCCGGGGTCCGGGTACCAGCCGTCGTCGTCGAGGAACAGCACCACGTCGCCGGCGCACGCCTCGACCCCGGCGTTACGCCCGGCCGCCACCCCGACGTTCTCCGGCAGCCGGACGACCCGCACGCCGGCGGGCAGGCCGGTCACGTCGGCGCCGTTGCCCACCACCACCAGTTCCACCGGGCCGCCGCGCTGGGCCAGCACGGAGTCGACGGCCCGGATGACCTCGGCCGGGCGATCGCCCATGGTGAGGATGACGCAGGACAGGGTCAGCGCGGTGGCTGCGGCCTGGCCGGCCCGTTCGCCCGTGCTCACGTTGGTCACCCCCGCCTCCTTCGTTAACGCAGTCGCCGGGAGGCCACGATGGCCACCAGGTGCGCCGCCGCTATCAGTACGCCCACGGCCAGCGCCGCCACGGTCAGCACCCGGGTGGCGGTGAGGGTGCCGGTCACGGCGTCCGCGATCGCCGCCGCCAGGATCAGGACGGAAAGCTCGACGGCCTGGATGATCCGGTGCACGCGCAGCGCCGACGCCAGCCGCCGGGCCAGGGCGAGTCCCTGGGCCCTGGGGGCCAGCGCGTCGTCGTCGTGCTTGCCGTCAAGACCGGACGAGGCGCGGGCCACCACCACGGTGTCGGTCTCCGCCTTGATCAGCGTGGCGCAGATGGCCGCGGCCAGGCCCGCGCTCACGTAGCCGCCGGCCAGCGAGAAATGACCCTGGGCGCGGACGCCGAGGCCGGCCAGCAGCAGGGCCTCGGCGATGTAGTGCCCCATCCGGTCCAGGTACACGCCGGTCGCCGAGAACCGCCCGGTGTACCGGGCCAGCTCCCCGTCGGAGCAGTCGAACAGCAGGTAGAGCTGGATGAGCAGGGCGACCCCGATCGCCGCGGGCAGCCCGGGCACCGCGGCCAGCACCCCGGCGGCGGCGCCGGAGATCATGAAGCAGACGGTGACCGCGTTCGGGGACCAGCCGAGCCGGGCGAACACCATGGTGGCGTAGGGGGACAGCCGACGCATGTAGAGCCGGCCGAGCCAGTGCTCGTCATTGAGCCGCGCCAGCACCTCGGGCGGCTGCCCCTTGGCGCGCACTTCGGCCAGCGACAGTCCCGGCATCATGCTCCGTTCCCGACGGCCGTGTTCCCGACGGCCGTGTTCCCGACAGCCGTGTTCCCGACAGCCGTGTTCCCGACAGCCGTGTTCCCGACGGCCAGGGCGAAGCCGTCCACCCGCCGGGCGATGGCGCACTCGTCCAACGCCAGCCGCTCCAGGATGGTGTACCGCCCCGGCCTGGTCGCGGGCGCGTGCAGCACCGCCTTGGTGAACTCGGCGGGGCTGAGCGCCAGGTCGGCGGGCGTCCGCGGCAGCCCGTGCCGGGCCAGGCAGGCGGACATCAGGGCGAATAGCCGGTCGTCTTCGCGCAGGTAGGTGCAGAACAGCGCGCCGATCCCGGCCAGCTCGCCGTGGTTGCCCGCGCCAGGGAACAGCTGATCGATGGCGTACACGATCTCGTGGTCGCCGCCGCTGGCCGGGCGGCTCGACCCGGCCACGGTCATGGCCATCCCGGACAGCACCAGGGACTCGGCCAGTACGGTGAGGAACTCGTCCTCGGCGATCGTGCCCGGCTGGTGCAGCACCGCCTGCGCGGCCGTCCTGGCCATGATGACGGCGAGCCCATCGACGGGCTCGCCCCGGTCGGCCGCGGCCAGTTCCCAGTCCGCGATGGCGGACAGGTTGTTCACCACGTCCCCGATCCCGGCCCGGACCAGGCGGGGCGGGCCTGAGCGCACCCGGTCCAGGTCCACGATCACCGCGACCGGCGGGACGACCCCGTAGGAGCTCTTGCCCGACTCGTGCTCGAGCGAGCTGACCGGCGAGGCGATGCCGTCGTGGGCCAGGTTGGTGGCCACCGCCACCATGGGCACCCCGGCCATGTGCGCGGCGAACTTGGTCACGTCGATGGTCTTGCCGCCGCCGATGCCCGCGACGGCCTCGAAGGATTCGGCCCGCAGTTGCTTGCCCAGGGTGACCCCGGCGCTGACCGTGCCGTCCTCGACCCGGAAGACCTCGGCCGCGCCCAGATCCAGGTCGGCGAGCACGCTGTCGCCCTGGCTGGGGCCGACCGCGACGGCGACCCGGCCCTCGGTGGCGATCCGCTGGTCGGCGAGCAGCGCGCCGAGATCCGCGACGGCGCCCGGCCGCACGTCGACGACGAGCGGGGCGGTGAGGATCCGGGACAGCAGCGGCATGAACGTCCTTCTGGCTAACGGTGGCTAACCGGGAGACTACCGGGTCCCGAACGCGGAGCAGCCTTACCGGGGAAACCCGGGGCCTCAGCAGCGAGCGGCGATCTCGCGGGCCCGGCGGAGGTCGTCGTGATTGTCGACCTCCACCCACTCCACCTCGCCGATGGGCGCCACCTCGATCACGCCGCCGCGGTCGACGAGTTCGGCGAAACCGTCCTCGTAGTACAGCGAGGGATCCCGGCGCCAGGTCGCCTCCAGGGCCGCCGCCAGCGGCGCCGCCGCGGGCGCGCCGATGAGCGTCGCGCCGATGTACTCGCCGTGCGCCAGCGCGGGGTCCATCAGCTTGGTGATCCTGGTGAGGCGGCCGCCGGAGTCGACGGTCACCTTCATCTCCTCGTCGGCCAGCCGCTTGACGTCATCGACGGCGATCACGATATCCGCCTGCCCGACCGCCCCGAGCAGCGCCTTCTCCACCGAGACCGGGTGCACCGTGTCCCCGTTGACCAGCAGTGCGCCCGCGGCGAAATGCTCGCGGGCCAGCCAGAGGGAGTAGGCGTTGTTCCACTCCTCGGCCCGGTCGTTGTGCACCAGCCGCAGCCGGACCCCGTGTTCCCGCTCCAGGCCGGCCACCCGGTCCCGCACCGCGTCCGCGGCATAGCCGACCACGACCACGATGTCACGCAGCCCGACCGCAGCCAGGTTACGCAGCGCGATGTCGAGGATCGTGACCTGGCCGTCCACCGGCAGCAGGGCCTTGGGCAGCGCGTCCGTGTCCGGCCGCAGCCGGCGGCCCGCGCCCGCGGCGAGGACCAATCCGATCAACCGTCGACTCCGTCCGTGGGCCTTAGCCATCCGCCGAGGGCCCCAGCCAGCCGCTGAGGAAATCCCAGATGAACAGCACCCAAAGATAGCCCGAAACCACCGCGTAGGCGAGCGGCACGAGGCCGGCCCAGGCGGCCAGGCCGGCCAGCAGCATCCGCCCCTCCCAGCCCAGGCCGAACACGTCGGCCGGGATGCCCCGGCCCACCCGGGCCCGGTAGGCCAGGTCGAGATGGCGCATGATCACCGCGGCCAGCAGCGTGAAGACCAGCCACGCGGGCGCGCGGTGAGACAGGCCGAGGGCCGCGAGGTAGACGCCTTCGGCCGCCATCAGCAGCGCAGGCACCAGGCAGTCCAGCCGCCCGTCGTGCGGGTGCCAGGAGCCGAGCGCCGCGAGCAGCATGGCCTCGGCCGGTACCAGCAGCAGGATGCCGGGCAGGTTCCCCAGCCCAAGAGCCGTCAGCACACCGGTCACGAACAGGCCCACCAGCACCGGGGGCAGCGGCGGCAGCCGGCCCTGGACGACGCTGCCCAGCCAGCGCGCCAGGAGGCCGTCGCCGCGGTAGGCCGCCAGCCCGCCGCCGGGCTGGGCCAGGCCCGCCGGGCGGGCCATCTGCCCGGCGAGCACGTATCCCGCCGCCAGCACGCCCCAGCCGAGCAGGACCGTGAACGTCAGCCGCGGCCCGAACAAGACCGAGGTCATCGCGATGACCGCGAACCGCTCGCCGGCCGGGAAGGTCAGCACCTGCTCCGGGATGCGCAGCGCCGACCGTGGGAACAGATTCCCCGGCGTCCGCTCGGTGTACTCGTAGCCGAGCTGGGCCATCCGGCGGACGCCAAGCAGCAGCCCGGCCGCGATGGCCAGCCGCCACACGCCGACCGTCCCGGCACCGCCCCAGGTGGCCACGAAGGTGTTCTGCAGCGTGCCGCCGAAGGGCCCGTCCAGGCCGGCCACCCCGGTCTGCGTGCCGGTCCCCGGGGTCAGGCCGGAGCTGACGGCCAGCGCCGCGTAGACCGCGAGCTCGGCCAGCATCCCGCAGGCCGCCCCGAGCCAGCTGACGACCGGCCTGGTCCGGCCCGCGTAGCTGGTGGCCGCGAGCAGCGTGCCGGCCCTGGCGATCAGGAACGAGGCGGCCAGCGCCGGGACGGCCAGCAACTTGGCCCGCACCGCGAGCTCGGCGAACCACAGGGCGGCCAGCAGCCCGAGGCCGAGCGAGATCCCGTAGAGCACCGCCGGGGTGAGCCGCCGCCACGCCGCCCACTGAGCCATGTCGCGGGCGGCGGGATCGGCGAGCAACTGGGCGACGGCGCCCTCGCTGTCCGGCCCGGCGTCAAGGATCCGCACGGTGACGCCGCGCCGGCTCAGCTCGCCGATCAGCGCACCGACCGCGGCCGGTCCGGCGTGCGTGGCCGCGAGCGATTCGGCCGCCCCGGCCAGCGTGTCCAGGTCGGGCGGGTCCACTACCAGCGCCCCGCCAGCCAGCGGCCCCGGCGCCGACCGTGCGGTCGCCGCATTCGTCCCGGCGAAGGCCGCGGTCCCGCCGGCTCTGAGCAGCCTGGCCAGCACCGGTTCGGGGACGGAGTCGGCACCGACGCAGACGAGCAGGCGTTCCCCGGCCGCCCGCGCCGCGGCGGCCATGGTCAGCAGGCCGGGCCCGGTCCGCTCGGCCGCGTCGACCCGGCGCACGCCAAGAGCCGCCAGCTGGCCGCACAGCCCCGCGTCGGCCTGCTCCGGGTTTCCCGCCAGGACCAGCGCTACCGTCATCCGTGCCCTCCCAGCGGCACCGACCGCCGTGACTAGCGCCCGGCGTTACACAATGTAGCCGGCGTGGAACCGACGCCCCAGGTGACACGCCAGGCAAGCTGCCAGCGGAATACCCGCCCGCACAGCGGTGAAAACAGGGGCTCAGCCCGACGGCGGGTAGAGTCCGGCTCATGCGGATGGTGGCGGCGGTGCTCGGCGGCGGCGTGGGGCAGCGGCTCGGTGCCGGCCTGCCCAAGCAACTGCTCACCCTGGGCGGCAAGACGCTGATCGAGCACTGCGTGGCCGCCTTCGAGGCGGCGCCTGGCATCGACGAGATCCTGGTGGTGATGGCCCGGGGGTACACCGGACAGCTCGAGGCCCTGCTGGCTAAGGGCGGGCTGGCTGAGGGCGGGCTGGCTGAGGGCGGGCTGGCCAAGGGCGGGCTGGCCGGGACCGGCTACCGGAAGGTGACCGGCGTCATCGAGGGCGGCGCGACGCGGCCGGACTCCGCCCGCGCGGCGCTGGCCGCCATCGCGGGCTCGGGCGGCGGCGACTGCGGGGTGCTGCTGCACGACGCGGCCCGTCCGCTGGTGGACCAGCGGATCATCGCGGACTGCGTGGCCGCGCTCCGGGTGCACGACGCGGCCGGGGTCGTGGTGCCCGCCTCCGACACCATGGTGGTCACCGAGAACGGCGTGATGCACTCGATGCCCCGCCGGGAGACGCTGCAGCGCTGCCAGACCCCGCAGTGCTTCCGGCTTTCCGTGATCACCCGCGCCCATGAACTGGCCGCGGCTGACCCGGACTTCACTCCCACCGACGACTGCGGGGTGGTGCTCCGCTACCTGCCCGGCGTCGCGGTGCACATCGTGCCGGGCAGCGAGCGCAACATCAAGGTCACGTACCCGCAGGACCTCGCCGTGGCCGAGGCGCTGCTCAGCCCCGTACCACCTGCTTGACCAGGGTGCGGCCGAACTCCCAGATCAGGCCGCTGCCCTTGCTGGCGTCCTCGAGCACCTCGCCGAACGCCTCGGTGAACAGCTTCACCTCGGCATCGCCGATCATCAGCGGCGGGATCAGCTTGATCACTTCCATGTGGTCGCCCGACACCTGGGTGAGGATGCGGTACCGCTGGAACAGCGCCACCACGATCATCTGCGCGAACAGCCCGACCCTGGCCTTCTGCAGCATGTTCCAGCTGGTGCGGGCGCGCAGCGACGACGGCTTGCCGAACTCCAGGCCGATCATCAGCCCCCGGCCTCTCACGTCGGCAAGCACGTCGAACCGTTCGGCCATACCGGCGAGCGCCGTCCGCAACGCCTCCCCGGTCCGCGCCGCGTTCTCGACCAGGTTCTCGTCGTCGAGCACGGCCAGCGTGGCCAGGCCGGCCGTCATCGCCAGCACGCCGCCCTTGAACGTGGTGCTGTGCACCATGACCCGGTCCATCGAGGAGTAGACCTTCTCGAAGATCCAGCCCTTGGCCAGCATCGCCCCGACCGGCACGAACCCGCCGCTCAGCGCCTTGGCCACGGTGACGATGTCCGGCACGGCCTCCTCGTGCTGGTAGGCGAAGAACTTGCCGGTGCGGCCGAACCCGCTCTGCACCTCGTCGCAGATGAGCAGCGCGCCGCGGGAGTGCAGCAGCTTCGCGGCCGCGGTCAGGAAGCCGTCCGGCGGCATGAGCACGCCATGGCCCTGGACGGGCTCGATGATGAACGCGGCCACGTCGCCCTTGCGCAGCTCGGCCGCCAGCGCGTCCAGGTCGCCGAGCGGGATGGCGGTGTCGGGCAGCAGCGGGGCGAACCCGCGCCGGAACTCCTCGGCGCCGTTCACCGACAACGATCCGGTGGTCAGCCCGTGGAAGGCGTGGTCGCAGTAGATGACGCGGCGGCGCCCGGTGGCGCACCTGGCGAACTTCAGCGCCGCCTCGACCGCCTCGGTGCCGCTGTTGCAGAAGAACACCCGGTCAAGACCCGGGGCCTTGGCCAGCAGCCGCTGGGCCAGCAGCCCGGGCAGCGGGCCGCAGTCGAACTGGGTCCAGTCGGCCAGCTGCGCGTCGAGCGCGTCGTGCAGCGCCTGGCGGATCACCGGGTGGTTGCGGCCCGCCGCGAACACCCCGAACCCGGACAGGAAGTCGGCGTATTGGCTGCCCTCGGCGTCGTACAGGTACGCGCCCTCGGCCCGCTCGTAGACCTTGTCGAAGCCGATCATGCGCAGCACCTTCGGCTGCTGCGGGTTGAGGTACCGCCCGTAGAGCTCGTATCCGTCTTCCGCGTGCGCCGCGAGCAGGGCCGCCAGGTCGAAATCCATGCTCTATTCTCCCCCGACCGTGGCCGCCCCTTCTGCCGTCTTTTCTCCCGAACGGACACGCGTGTCAGCTTTCCCGTCCCGGTGCAGCGTCCGCGAGCTGGTGAGGAACCCGGTCCCCCAGCACATGTGCATGACGCCCAGCACCAGCGGGACCCGGGCCCGCACCTTCGCGGGGACCCCGCGCGCCAGGCCGGCGCCGACAGCCGTGACGCCGGCCAGGTAGGTGACGGGGATCGCGAACCCGGCGGCCAGCCAGCTCACGGCGGCCGGCCCGCCGGCCGCGATCGCGGCCAG
>Ga0335081_10012800_pt1 | contig 13574 bp, 13 predicted proteins | sample Lox_Sample_35_FD_206713 | JGI IMG/M metagenome (GOLD analysis project Ga0335081, IMG submission 206713) | Soil microbial communities from Loxahatchee National Wildlife Refuge, Florida, United States - Lox_Sample_3.5 | ecosystem: Environmental > Terrestrial > Soil > Wetlands | place: USA...
GGCACGGCGATCGTCGTCCGCAACACCTTCTTCCGCCCGACGACGATCACCGCCTATTTCCCCACCGCGACCGCGATCTATCCGGGCGACGATGTGCGGGTGTCCGGCATGAAGGTCGGCACCATCGTGTCGATCCAACCGCAGGGCACCCGGGCGAAGCTGGTGATGCATGTCGACCGCAACGTGTCCATTCCGGCGGACGCAAGGGCGGTGATCGTTGCCCAGAACCTGGTGGCGGCACGCTATGTGCAGCTCACCCCGGCGTATCGGTCGAGTGGCCCCACCATGCGCGACGGCGCGGTGATACCGATCGAGCGGACGGCGGTCCCCCTGGAGTGGGACCAGATCAAAGACCAATTGATGCGTCTGGCAACGGAATTGGGTCCCAACAGCAAGGTCTCCACCCCGTCGGTGTCGCGGTTCATCGACAGCGCCGCCGACGCGCTCGGTAACGGCAACGGTGAGAAGCTGCGGCAGACACTGGCTCAGCTGTCGGGGGTGGGGCGGATCCTCGCCGACGGCAGCGGCAACATCGTCGACGTCATCAAGAACCTGCAGACGTTCGTCACGGCCCTGCGGGACAGCAACGTTCAGATCGTGCAGTTCGACAACCGGCTGGCCACCCTGACCAGCGTGCTCGACGACAACAAGTCAGATCTCGACGCGGCGCTGACGGACCTGTCCGGCGCGGTTGGTGAGGTGCAGCGGTTCATCGAGGGTACCCGTGACGCGACCGCTGAGCAGGTCAGCCGGTTGGCCGACCTGACGCAGATCCTCGTCGACAACAAGATGGCGTTGAAAAACGTTCTGCACGTGGCGGCGAACGCGCTCGCCAACGCCTACAACGACTACGATCCCGACGTCGGAAATGTTCGCGGTGGGGTGGGAATCCAGAACCTGAGCAATCCGACCCAGTTGTTCTGCGGAGGGATCGGGGCACTGGAGAACGCCACCGCGGCCGAGACCGGGAAGCTGTGCGGCTTGTATCTGAGCCCCGCGCTGAAAGTGTTCAACCCGTTGTTGTACTTCAACTTCAACTACTTCCCGATTCCGGTCAACCCGCTGTTGGCCCCGGTGTTCGACTCGTCAAACGTGGTGTACACCGAGAAACGGCTGGCGCCCGGCGGGGAGGGGCCGAGGCCCACACCGCCCGAAATGCCGCCCGCGGTGTCCGCGTATACCGGGCTGCCGGGCGACGTTCCGGAGGCGCCGCCGCCACCGCCGCCCCCGGGGCGGATACCGGGAGCGGCGATGCCGGAGCCTCCCCCGCCGAGCACGCCCGTCGAACCGCCGCCGGCGGTCCCGGCGAACGTGCCGCAGATGCTGCTCCCGGCCGAAGGAGCACAACCATGACGCCCCGGGTGCTGATGCGGAGAATCTCCGTGCTGTGCGCGGCCGTCATGCTGGCCGTAACCGGTTGTGCATTCAACGGATTGAACTCACTGCCCCTGCCGGGCGCGGTGGGACGTGGGCCGGGCGCCCATGTCTACCATGTCGAGCTCAGTGGCGTCGGCACGATGGAACCGAATTCGCCGGTGATGATCGACGATGTCATCGTCGGCAGCATCAGCAAGATGACGGTGCGCAATTGGCATGCCTTCGTGGACATCTCGGTGAACCCGGATGTCGTGGTACCGGCGAACGTGGAGGCCAGGGTGGGTCAGACCAGCCTGCTGGGATCCATGCACCTGGAGCTGAATCCGCCGTTGGGCGAGCCGGCGAAGGGACGATTGCAACCGGGCGCGACAATTCCACGGAACCGAACGTTGACCTATCCGTCGACCGAGCAGACGCTGTCGTCGTTGTCGGTGATCCTGAACGCCGGAGGACTCGGGCAGTTCGGGGACATCATCCACAACTTCAGCGCCGCTCTGTCCGGGCGCGGAAGCGACGTTCGCGATCTGCTTGTCCGCCTCGACCGGTTCGTGGGCACGTTCGATTCACAGCGCGACAACCTGGTGGCGTCGATCAAGGCGTTGAACCGGCTGGCCGGCACATTCGCGGGACAGCGCGACGTAATCACCCAGGCCCTGAACAAGATTCCGCCGGCACTGGACGTGCTTATCACTGAGCGGCCGCGTATCGTGACCGCGCTCAACAAACTCGGGACGTTCAGCGACACCGCCACCCGGCTGGTCAACGACGCGGGATCGGACTTGGTCAAGAACCTGCAGAATCTCGGGCCGGCGCTGGGTGCGCTCGCCGACATCGGGCCGGATCTCGATGGCGCGATTGCATTGGCGCCCACGTACCCGTTCACCCAGGGCTTCATCGACCGGTTCGTCCGGGGCGACTACGTCAACGGGTACTTCATCATCGACTTGACGAACGCCGGGCTGCGCAAGAGCATCCTGCTGGGCAGCCACTGGGGTCGGCTGGGTGCGGAGAACGTACCGGTACCAGGGGATCCGGAGTACTTGCAATACAAGTTCGGCGCGCCGCCCGGTGCGCCGGGGTCGGTGGTCGCGCCCGGGCCGGTCGGGGAACCGATGCGCGGGGTAAACGGGTCACCCTGGGTGCCTGGGGTCCCGCCGCCGAACGCACCGCCGCTGCCCGGACCGCCGGCCGGGGCACAGCTCAACTCGCAGTCGGCAGACGCGCCGCCTGCGTTCGGACCGCTGCCCGGACCGCCGTCCGCGGCACCGGTGCTGCCCGGCCCGGCGCCCGATTCGGGTGCCCCGGTCCCGGGTGCGGTCCCGGTTTCGGGTGAGCCGACGGATCGGGGGCGCTGATGCTAACCCGTTTTGTCCGTATCCAATTGGCGATCTTCGTGATCGTGGGAATCATCGGTGTGATCGTGATGACCGTGTGGTACATCCAGGCGCCGACCCTGCTGGGCATCGGCAAGATGACGGTCACGCTGAAGCTGCCCGCCGGCGGTGGGCTGTACCGGTTTTCCAACGTGACCTATCGCGGGGTGCAGATCGGCAAGGTGACCGCGCTCGGCCTGACCCCCAACGGCGCGCAAGCCACTCTCTCCCTTGATACTTCGCCAAAGATCCCTGCGGACCTGAGTGCGGAGGTGCGCAGCATTTCCGCGGTGGGCGAGTACTACGTGGATCTGCGGCCGCGCACCGACTCGCCGCCCTATCTGCGCGACGGCTCGGTCATCGCGGTGAACGAGGCCACGATTCCGCAGCCGATCGGTCCCGTCCTCGATCAGACCAGCGCCCTGATCAACAGCATCCCCAAGGGCAAGCTCAGCACATTGCTCGACGAGTCATTCAAGGCATTCAACGGGGCCGGTTACGATTTCCAATCGTTGTTCGACTCTTCGGCGAAGGTCTCGGGTGACCTCAACGGTGTCGCCGACCGCACGCGAACGCTCACCGAGGACACCGGGCCTTTCCTCGATGCGCAAGCTGAGACCGCCGACTCAATCCGAACATGGGCGCGCAGCCTGGCCGGGTTCACCGGGCAGCTGGCCAAAGACGACCCGCAATTCCGCACTCTGCTGGAAAGAGGGCCCGGAGCGTTCGACGAGGCATCGCGACTGCTTGACCAAATCAAACCGACGCTGCCGGTGCTGCTCGCGAACCTCACCACGGTCGGCCAGATCGGCGTGGCCTACCACGCCTCAGTCGAGCAGCTATTGGTGCTGCTGCCGCCCTTCACCGCCGCGATTTCGTCCTTCCTGCCAACCAAGTCGGCGAGTGGGTTGGCTACGGGCGCCTTCAATCTCATCATCAGTGATCCGCCCGCGTGTACGGTTGGCTTTCTCCCGCCGAGTCAATGGCGTTCTCCGGCCGACACCCGGACAGTCGACACGCCGGATGGCCTGTACTGCAAGTTGCCGCAGGATTCACCCATCGCGGTGCGCGGCGCGCGCAACTATCCGTGCATGGAACGGCCGGGCAAGCGAGCGCCAACCGTCGAGATCTGCGAGAGCGATAAGCCATTCATGCCGCTGGCGATGAGACAACATGTGTTCGGTACCTACCCGCTGGACCCGAACCTGATTGCGCAGGGAATCCAGCCCGACGACCGGGTGAACTGGAACCGCGAGAGAATTTTCGGGCCGGTGGAGGGAACGCCGATGCCGCCGGGAGTGGTTCCACCGGGGGCGCCACCGCCGGCGACGGTCGCACCACCCATGGGGCAGGTGTCGTCCATCGCACCGCTCGACGTTCAGTCGGGGGAGGCTCCGCCCGCAGCGCCAAGCGGTGCTCCACCCGCCGTCCCAAGCGATGCTCCGCCTGCGGCGCCAAGCGGCGCGCCGCCGGTGGCGCCTAGCGATGTTCCGCCGGCGATCCCAAGCGGTGATGCGCCCGCGGCGGCGGGCGGTGCTGCGCCGGCGGCGCCGAGTGCGTTCGGGCACAGTGGGTCTCAGCCGGGGGCTCAGCCCGGCCCCTCGGTGGCGATTGCCCAGTACGATCCGCGCACCGGTAGCTACTTCACCCCGGACGGCCAGGTTTACCGCCAATCGGATCTGGCGACCAAGAAGGGCCCCAAAACGTGGAAGGACATGTTCGCCACGTAAGCCCAGCGCCGAATCCTTGCGGTAGACAACGCGGTTCAGGCCTGCGGGTCAGCCGATCTTGTCGAGCCTGAATGGCTGTTCGATGTCCAGCGGGGTGTTGCTGCCGCAGACGCCGGTGGTACCGATCGTGTTATCGCGTCCGGCCAGGACTGACGACCCAAGTGAGTTTTCGCCGGTGTCCGGGTTGGCCGGATAGAACATGATGTAGTCCGTGGCCGGGAACGAGCTGCCGTCCGGGCAGGTTTCCCAGTTCGGGATCTCGCGTTTGAGGTACCAGTTGAGCCCGTCGAACATTCGCACCGGTGCGCTCCAGCCCTCGTCGCTGACGACCTGACCTGTGCAATCGTAGGCACTGGAGCAGGACGTGGTGATCTTCCACGTGTGGCGCGTCACCGCCTCCTGGTGGTACACCTGCCTCGACCTGGCCCAGCTGCCGACGACGGTGGCGGTGTATGTCCCGTTGATGGACGGGTCGTAGGCCCGTGCCGGCGGCGCTATGCCTACGCTGCAGGCCACGCCGGCGCCCATGAGTGCCGCGCTTAATGCCACGCTTATTGAACGCATCACGTGCTCCTCGACGCGCTACTTGCCGCTATTTTCAACTGAATTTCAAAGACTAACATCGTTTCCGCCCACCATGGTCGGGTTCAAAAGAGAGGATCTCAACGCCGTAGTTCCGGGTCCGCGGCATTGAATTTCTCGATGAGCCACCTGCCATTGACCTTCGTCAGCGACACCTCGATTTTGCTCGATGTCACCACCGGTTGCGGCTTTTCCTTGCTCGCGGTCTTCTGTTTTAGGAAAACAAGCACCACAGCTGAATTCGGGTGCAGTTCCGACACGGCGGCCCTGATGACGGTGGCGGTCGTCGTGACCCCCGCGCGCATCGCCGCCGGCCCGACGATCTTTTCGGCGAACTGTTGGTAGTAGGCCAGGTAGTCCTCGGTGACAAAGGACTTCGCGTTGTTGAAATCCTGGGTGAGAGAGCCGGGCGAGTAGGACAGCAGCACCACGGCGCCATCACTGGCCACCTTGATCACTTGGTGTGCCACAGCGTCGTCGGTCTGCAAGTCCGCTCGGTACACGAAGAAGAAATAGCCGGCACAGAATGCCGTCGAGGCAACAAGCAGTGTCGTCAACAGGATTGGACGCCACCGAGCCAGGCAACGACGCATCCAGTCCCCGATCATGCTGCCGGCTCGCGCGCGACGCGTCTTCTTTTGCTTGGCTTCTTCAACCGCTTGATTGTCGACGTTCACGGGATGAACTCGACTCTCGAAATCCTGAGCTGGCCGCCGTCTCTTTGAACGTTGACGACGATCCGCATCGGCCGCGATTCCGGCTTGGCGCCAGGGGATTGGGTTACTTCAGATTTGGCCGCCACCAAAACGATCGCCGAATCGTTGGTCATCGACTGCACGGCCACGGCTTGCACGGTGCCCTTGCTACTCCCCTTCGACTCCTCGACTGCCTTGACGTAATCCTCTGCGCTCAGCAAGATGCCGACTTTGAATTGCCCGGTGGTGTCGTCGACGAAGCGCTGCACGTCGGCTCTTGCCGTGGCCGCGTTAACCGTCAACATAGTCACAACGGCGGCGCGGGCCGCAGCGGAGAATTCCGCGGTGCGCTGCCGTTCCTGCTCGGCGCGATGGTGATACCAGACCACATAACCGCTCGCCGCCAGCGTGGTGCAGCTGAACAGGATTGCGGCGGCGAGCGCCATCGACTTCCGGCCGGGGTGGCGCAGCCTATGTAGCCCATGCCATCGCAACGGCGCCGGCTCGGCCCGCTCTTCGTCGGCGGTGACACTGATGTCGCCAGAGTCGCCAGAAGGGTCGCGTGACACTGCCTCGGCTTGTTGGCGCAGCCTGATCGCGCGGGCACGCGCGGCCTCGGCACGGGCTTCCGCCTGGGCTAGTTCATCTGATTCGGCGACTTCGACGACCGACGTGGACGGTGGCGCCGAGAGGACCCCCACCCGCGGATTGTTGGTGTCGAGCGCCTTAGCGGGAAACTGGCGCCGCGGCACTGGATCACCTCCTCGTCCGCGCCTTCAGGAGAGCCAGATTATCACTGCCACGCGGGGCCCCTGTTCCCGGCGCCGGCGATATTCACCGCGCATCTTCTCCGAGGCAGAGAATTCTATTCCCAGCGGTATCGGTGCTGTGGCAAAGTAATAACGTGCGATTTATCGTGACGTCGATCATCGTATTGCTGGGTTTCCTGGTGGCGCCACCGGCTGCCGCCGCACCGGTTAATTGCGATTACCCCGACTGCACGCCGGGCATCAGGCCGCATGTCATCCTCGGTACCTACTGCGACAACACGACCTACTACGTATTCGGGACCGCCGATTATTACGTCTCCTTCGCGACGCAGCCGGGACGGCTGATGTTCTGCGGCTCGCCGAGGAGATATGAGCCCCGATGGTTCCGGTCGCCTCCGATGGCGGGCGTCAAGGACGAAGGCTCGTCTTGCGTTGACTACCCGGAGTACTACGTCGCGCAGGCGCCGGATGGCCTATTCCTGGTCTGCAACGCCCACGACGACACCCAAGTCTGGGAGCGCGGCGACACTTAGCCTGTTTCGGGGCCTGTTTCGGGGCCTGACGAATTCACGGCCGGGTATTCGGTATTTCGGGCCACGTTTGGAAGGGGCTGGGTCCCCAGTAGTCGAAGTCGTGAACCGTGCCGTCCATGTCGCGATGGTGCGCGTCGTGGCAGGTGCTCGCGTCCCATTGGGGTCCCCAGTTCGGGTCGAAAGGATTGCCGGGGCACCAGTGGTATCCCACGAACGGCCAAGGGACGTTGTTGTCAGCGTGAGCGGTACGTGGGGTGCCCACAGTGGCCAGTCCAAAACCGGTGCCGACCATGATCGCTGCGGCGGCGAAACGCGCGACTGTGCTCATGAGAGAACGGTACCTGAGCGGCTCTGTCGTAGAACGGGAATTGTCTACCCGACAGAGGCCACTGAATCGGCAGTCGTGAAGCTCAAGTGCAGGGCGTTGAGGCCGCGCAGAATGTAGGTCGGCTCGTAGGTGTAGCGGCGGTCGTTGGCCGGCCCGTGGTGCGCTTCGTCAATTTCGATGTGCGGCATCCTGTCCAGGATCCGCTCGATCGAGACCCGGCCCTCCACGCGGGCGAGCGGTCCGCCGGGGCAGGAATGGACTCCGCGGGCAAAGGCCATGTGCTCGCGGACATTCTTGCGGTCGAGGTTGAATTCGTGCGGGTTCTCGAACCGGCGCGGATCGCGGTTGGCCGCCCCGGGTAGCACCATCACGACGGTGCCGGCGGGTATGTCGACACCGCCGATGGTGGTGGCCCTGCGGGCCAGCCGCGAGTCGCTCTTGACGGGGCTGTCCATGCGCAGCGATTCCTCGATGAACCCCGGGATCAGGCTGCGGTCGTCGCGCACCCGTTGCTGGATGTCGGGCCGGTCGCCGAGCACCTGCAGCGCGGCGCTGAGCAGCTTGGCCGTCGTCTCCTGCCCGGCGGCGAAAAGGAAGGTGGCCGAGCGGACCACTTCGATCACCGGAGGCGTCGATCCGTCCGGATACAACGCGGTCGCCAGCGAGGTGAGCACGTCGCCGCGCGGTTCGCGGCGCCGGTCCTCGATGTAGGAACAGAACTTCTCGTCGAGCCACTCCAGCGGGTTGATGCCGACCGACTCGTGGTCCAGGGCGCCAACCTTCGACTCGCGACCACCGGCACCCAAGACGACGCGGAACTCCTTGTGGTCATCCTCGGGGACACCGAGCAGATCGGCGATCACCAAAGTGGCGAAGGGCTTGGAGTATTCGGCGATGAACTCGCAGTTGCCGTTGTGCAGGAACTCGTCGAGCTGACGGTCGGCGAGGCGCCACATGAACTCCTCGTTCTGCTTGAGCCGGCTCGGGGTCAGCAGCTTGCTCAGCACCGATCGGGCACGAGTGTGCTCCGGTGGATCCATGGTGACCATGTGCTCGTTCATCGGAAAGTAACTGCGGTGCGCGTCGATCTGGGCGCTGATGTCGTCGCCCTCGGGCACAAACGGCAGCGGCGGGAACGGTCCGCCGAGCGCGACGATGTTGGAGAACGTCTCGGGATCCTTGTAGACCTCGGTGGCTTCTTCGTAGCCGGTGACGGCGACGACACCGTAGTGCGGCAACCGCAGCACCGGGTTCTGGCTGCGCAGGTAGTCGAAGTACGGATGAGGATCGGGAACCAGGGACCCGTCGGTGAAGAAGTCGATCGAGTCGTAGTCGGTCATCTACCGTGCCCCTCCCAGAGCTGGATTCACCGGTGGTCCCTCAGCGGCAGGCCGTAGCCGCCCTTCGGGTATCAGAAAGTGCTGAGCATCTGCTTAGCATGGCGGTAATGTCGTGGTCAAGGCCGCACGGCGGGCGGGTTACGATCGGCAGGGTTGGCACGCGAGCGCAGAGAATACGGAGCAGGGGCATGACATCGCCGCGACGGATCGGGGGGCCCGAGGCGAAGAACCGCGGCCTGCTGCTCGACGCGGCCGAGCAGTTGATGCTCGAAGAGGGCTACGCCGCGGTGACTTCCCGGCGCCTTGCCAGCAAGGCGGGGTTGAAACCGCAACTGGTGCACTATTACTTCCGCACCATGGAGGAGCTGTTCCTGGAGGTCTTCCGCCGCCGCGCCGAAGAAGGTCTTCAGGTGCAGGCGGCGGCGCTGAATTCGCCGCAGCCGTTGTGGGCCCTGTGGAGATTCGGCACCGATCCCGCGTTCACCCGGATTTCGATGGAATTCATGGCGCTGGCGAACCACCGCAAAAAGATGCGAGCCGAAATCGCTTACTACGCAGAACGTTTCCGGGACCAGCAACGCCAAGCGGTGACGGGCGCGCTGCAGCGCTACGGTGTGGACACCCAAGAGATGCCGCCGGTGGTGTGGACCGTTCTGATGACCAGCCTGTCGCGTTTTCTGGTGCTCGAGCAGGCGATCGGCATGTCTGGCGGTCACGCCGAAACGTGCGAGTTGGTCGAGAGCTACCTGCGCCGCCTTGAGGGCGAGCCCCAGCCAATCGCGGGTGTACCGCCGGCCTGGGTGGTTCACCAGGTACGCAGCGAACAGAGCGCGCCTTTGGGGCCGTTCTTTGAGACCACGACCTTGCCGTCGACTGACAAGTCGCACTGAATGCCGCCGGCCGCCATCGGTTCGCGGCCGGTAGTCGCGCTGACCATCGCCCACTGATCGGGGTTCAACAGATTGACCGGCTGCACCCACGGCTTATCGGGGGTGATGTCGGCGTGCACTTGCGGGGTGAAGGTGTAGTTGTTGTGGCTGTAGTCGGAGAACAGCGTCGGGTCCTGATCCTGGTAAAAGATGTCGACATAGGCCGGCGTTCTAGACGAGACGATGTACACGACCTGATGCCAAACCGGGTCAGCGTGTGCACTTCCGCTACCTATCAATAGACCCGCCCCCGCAAGGGACATCGTCGCGCCTGCGGCCAACAGTTTGTGCACGGTGGTCATGTCGCTCCTCCGGATGCGGGCCGCGGATTGGCGGTGCGGTTCATCACCTGCTCTGCGGCCTGCCAATGGGCGTCGGCAACCCACAGACGTGCAAACGATGCTATCGCCTCGTCCGGCGAAACTCCGCTGATTACGCGTTTTATCTCGGCCGCCGGGCGGCGCGCCAGCGACCTGGCCAACGATCGCCACCCGTCCTCAAAGGAGGAGCGGGGCAACACCACATCCACCAAGCCGATTCGCTCGGCCTCGGCCGCGTCGAGCGCGCGTCCACTGCCTGCAAGCAGCAGCGCCCTGCTCTTTCCGACCAGCGCAGCCAACCGCTCGGCGCCGCCCCAGGCCGGCATGATCTCCAGCGCTACCTGGTTGAAGGCGATCTTGATGTCGTCGGCGGCCACCCGGATGTCGGCGGCCACCGCGACTTCCGCGCCGCCACCGAACGCGTGGCCGTTCAGCACCGCGATCACCGGAGCCGGGAAGCCGGCGAGCTGATCGCAGATGGACCGCATCCGTTTCGCCATCGCCGCGGCATCCTCTTCGGTGCGCAGCGCGCTCAGCTCCTTGAGGTCACCGCCCGAGACGAAAGCGCGATCGCCGGCGCCCTTGATGACCAAGGCCTGGGCGCCCGCTGCGGCGTCTATCGCTTTTTCCAGCTGCACCATGGTGTCGAGCGCGATGGCATTGCGCGCGTGGGGACGGTCGATGGTGAGCACCGCCAGCCCTTCGGACTCTTGGTCGAACTCCAGGTCCACCACGTGCTACCGCTCCTTGAACGAAAATGCCGATATTGGCATTCTCATTGGGGGAGAATAGCATCATCGCAGCAGGCCCAGGAGTTCGAGCGCCGAGGATCGAGGTGGCCAAATGCCTAACCGAAATGCAGCCGCAGGCGCCGCGGCGCTGGCGATCGTCGTTCTCGGCGCCTGCGGCTCGGGAAACCAAACCGCGACTTCCAACTCCGCATCGGTGAACGTCGACGGCAAAGACACCACGATTCACGCGGTGAAGTGTTCGCAGTTGGAGTGGTACCGGACAATTGACATCGGGGGCGACTTGATGGGGGCCACCGTTGTGGTCGACGAGCGTGCGCAGCCGCTCACCACGATTTCGGTGCGCATAAAGAATGTGGCCGGCTTCACCGGCATGTACTCGAAAGGCGGCGGCAGCGACGCCAGCTTGAGCTTCAGCGGCGACAAGTACACGACCAGCGGCACCGCCAACGGCTACAAGACCGACAAGCCGAATGAACCGGCTTCCGCCACGTTCAAAATCAGCGCCACCTGTTGATCATCGGCTGACGCCGGCCCGGATCGCGACGGCCAAGCAGCCCGAACCAATTGACCCGGTCTGTCGCGTTCCACCGGTTCGGCGGCACGTTGCGGCCAGCGGCAGAAGAGAATAGTATTCTCACAAATCAAGAAGGAGGATCTCATGGGCCAGTTGTCGCATCGGGAAGACGTCCCGTTTCCGATCTTTGACGCGGATAACCATCTCTACGAGCCGCCGGAAGCGCTGACCAAGTTCCTGCCCAAGGAGTACAAGGACTTCGTCCAGTACGTGCAGATCAATGGGCGCACCAAGATCGCGATCCGCGGGCATATCAGCAACTACATTCCCAACCCGACCTTCGAGGTCGTCGCCCGGCCGGGTGCTTGGGAGGAGTACTTCAAGTTCGGCAACCCGGAAGGCAAAACCAAGCGCGAGCTGTTCGGTGAGCCGATGCGCGCGATCCCGGCGTTCTTCGAGCCCGGCCCGCGCCTGGAGAAGATGAACGAGCTGGGCCTGGACCGCACCCTGATGTTTCCGACGTTGGCCAGCCTGCTCGAGGAGCGGCTGCGCGACGATCCGGTCGCCATCCACGTCCTGATCCATGCGCTGAACCAGTGGCTCGATGAGGTCTGGGGCTTCAACTACCAGAACCGCATCTTCACCACCCCGGTCATCACCCTGCCGATCGTCGAGAAGGCGATCGAGGAGCTGGAGTGGGCGGTCAAGCGCGGCGCCCGCTGCATCTTGATCCGCCCGGCTCCGGTCCCCGGCTTTCGCGGCCCCCGGTCGTTCGCGCTGCCCGAGTTCGACCCGTTCTGGGAGCGGGTCGTCGAGCACGACCTGCTGGTCGGCATGCACTCGAGCGACAGCGGCTACTCCCGGTACACCTCCGAGTGGGACGGTGCCGAACAGGAGATGCTGCCGTTCCAAACCAATGCGATGGGCATCCTCAACGAGTGGCGGCCGATCCAGGACGCGGTGGGGTCGTGGGTGATTCACGGCGCGCTCTACCGCCACCCCAAGCTGAAGGTCGCGATCGTCGAGGCCGGTTCGAAGTGGATGACCCCATTGCTGGACGGCTTGGCCGAGGTCTTCCGGAAGGCCCCGGAAGCTTTCCCGAGCGACCCGGTCGAGATGGTCAAGAACCGAATCCACGTCAGCCCGTTCTTCGAGGACGGCATCGACGATCTGGTCAACCTCGTCGGTGTGGATCGGGTGTTGTACGGCTCGGACTGGCCGCACCCGGAAGGGCTGGCGGAGCCGACGTTCTACGTCAACGCGCTGTCGCACCTGTCCGTCGACGACCAGGCAAAGATCATGGGCGGCAACCTCGGTCGACTCGTCACGGTGTGACAGACCAGCCAACGGGCGGCGACGATGCAGAGCGCGGAGCGCGATGAGGAGGAGCCGCCCAATCGGGCGTGGCAGACCATCCCCGAGATGGTCTTGAGTGCGGCGGACCGCTTCGGCGACGCGGAAGCGGTCGTCGACGGTCCGCTGCGCTTGACCTTCACCGAGTTGGTCGACCGAATACGTTGTGCCGCAGGCGCATTCGCCGACCTCGGTGTCGGCAAGGGTGAACGGGTCGCCGTCTGGGCGCCCAACTCCGCGGAGTGGATCATCGCGGCGTTCGGGCTGCTGACCGCGGGCGGCGTGCTGGTACCGGTCAACACGCGGTTCAAGATGGACGAAGCCGGCGACATCATCACCCGCGCTGGAGTCAAGGCAGTCCTGGTCCAGAAGGGATTTCTGGGCCAGGACTACACCGCGCCGGCAGGGACACCGGTCATCGATCTGAAATCCGACTTCCTTTCCGGGGGTTCACCGTTCGAGTGTCCGGTAAATGGCAACGACATCTCGGACATCATCTTCACCTCGGGCACCACCGGCCGCCCGAAGGGCGCGATGATGAACCATCAGCAGACGCTGCGGATGTACGAGGAGTGGGCGACGCTCGCGGACCTGCGCGAGGGCGACCGCTATCTGCAGATCAATCCCTACTTCCACACGTTCGGCCTGAAGGCGGGACTCATCACGTCCTTCCTGCGTGGCGCGACGATGCTGCCGGTCGCGGTTTTCGACGTCGACACGGTGGTGGATCTGATTGACCGCGAACGCATTACGATGCTGCCCGGCCCGCCGACGCTGTATCACTCGCTGCTGACGGTTGGCGACAAATCCAAGCTGTCGACGTTGCGGGCGGGCGTGACCGGCGCCGCCGACATTCCGGTCGAACTGGTCCGGCGCATCCACGGCGAACTGCCCTTCCAGACGCTCATGACCGGTTACGGGCTCACCGAAGCCGGCAACGTCACCCTGTCCCTGCCCGGGGATTCCTTCGAGGACGTC
>Ga0335081_10012801_pt1 | contig 13572 bp, 13 predicted proteins | sample Lox_Sample_35_FD_206713 | JGI IMG/M metagenome (GOLD analysis project Ga0335081, IMG submission 206713) | Soil microbial communities from Loxahatchee National Wildlife Refuge, Florida, United States - Lox_Sample_3.5 | ecosystem: Environmental > Terrestrial > Soil > Wetlands | place: USA...
GACGCGAAACCGCCTGATGCGAGCCGCCATGCGGCGTGCCCGGCGGCTGGGCTGGCCCAATACCTATACGTTCACGAAAAGTTTGGCGGAGTCGCTTCTGGCGACGCGCGGCGCAGGATTGCCCATCGCCATCGTTCGTCCATCGATCGTGGAGTCATCGATCGACCAGCCCTTTCGGGGGTGGAACGAAGGCATCAATACCTCCGCGCCACTTTCCTATCTTTTAGGAACTTACTTCCGGCAGCTACCCACGAATGAGCGCAAACGCCTGGACGTGATTCCGGTCGACATGGTGTGCCGCGGCATGACCCTGATCGCCGCGGCGCTCGTCGAACGGCGGCACAAGCCGCTGTATCAACTGGCCACCTCGGCGAACAATCCTTGCAACATGGGACGCACGATCGAGCTCACCGCGCTGGCGCACCGCAAGCACTATCGCGCGCAGCAAGGCCTGGAACATTGGGTGCGCATGCGTTTTGACACCATTCCGGTGTCGAAGCAGCGCTATCGCAATCTATCCGTGCCGGCGCAAAAGTTCGTCGTCCAGGGAATCAATCGCGCCGCCTCCGCCCTGCAATTCAAACGTCCGCCGCTGGCCCGGGCCGAGCGCGACCTCGAACGCGTGGAGAAACTGATCGAGCTTTACGAGCCTTTTATCCTGCACAACGAGCAGGTCTTCGAGTGCGAAAACGTACAGTTGCTTTCCGCCCTGCTCCCTCCGGAAGAGCGCGAACAGTTTGGCTACGAACCCGGGTTGATCGACTGGTGGGACTACTGGATCAATATCCACATCCCCGCACTGCGCAAATGGTGTTACCCACTGATTGAAGGCCATGCCGTGGAGAGCGCGCCGCGGCGAGAATTTCACCTGCCCGAAAACGATGCAGCGCCGCCAATGGGCTCCACAAGCCCCTGAGCCATATGGCCATCTTTCTCACGGGCGCGACCGGCTACATCGGATCTTATTTGGCGGCGGGGCTTCTCGAACAGCACGGCGAATCGCTGAACCTTCTGGTTCGAGCGACGGACGACAACGAAGCGCAGCGCCGGCTTTGGCATTCCCTGCAATTGCATTTTGATTTTCGCTCGTTTCGCGAGCATCTCTCGGCCCGGATCAAGATTTTTCGCGGCGATCTTACGGCTCCGCGCTTCGGGCTCGCGGACGACGACTACGAATTATTGGCCGCGTCGACCGATTCGGTGCTGCATTGCGCGGCCTCGCTCAATCGCAGGTCGGAAAAAAGCTGCCTGAACGTAAATCTGCGCGGCACGCTCGAGGTGGCGCAATTGGCTCGCCGCGCGCAGGACACTCATGGATTGCGGCGCTTCAGCGAAGTGAGCACCGTGGCCGTTGCGGGACATCGCAGCAACGAACTGGTGGCCGAGGACGCCTCCATCGACTGGAACCGCTCCGACTACGACCCCTACGCGCGCACCAAGAAGTTCTGCGAACACATGATCGGTGAACTGCTCGCGGATGTACCGCGCACGATCTTTCGGCCCAGCATCGTGCTGGGAGATAGCCGCCGCGCGGAAACCACTCAGTTTGATATGGTGCGCGCGTTCGTCTTTCTGGGCAGCCTGCCGGTGCTGCCCTTCCGGCCCGAGGATTGCGTTGATATTGTCCCCGTAGACTACGTGGCGGACGCAATCGTGAGCCTGCATCAGAATCCCTGTCCGAAGTACGAGATCTACCATCTTTCTTCGGGCGTGCGTTCCGAGAACTACCGGGAATTGACCGCGGCGCTTGCCAGGGCGCGCGGGAAGATGCAGCCGCTGTTCTGGCCCGGCCTCGCAGGGCCGTTCCACGCAATCGTGGAGCGGCTATCGCGGCGCCGCGATAATTTGGGCCACGCCGCTTCCCTGCTGAAGGTATTTTGGCCTTATCTGGTTTGGAACACGGTATTCGATAATACCCGGGTCGTGGCCGAGCTTGGACGCGCTCCCGCACCCTTTTCCTCCTACTGCTTTCCCTTATTCCGGTTTGCGAGAGAGAATCGCTTCCGTTATCCCTACCGCGAATGGCCGGAAGGGGCGCCGGTTTCCGAGCTGACCGGGGAGAGTGGATACGATTCAGAACGGCACGTGAAGGTGGGGGGACACGCGCAATGACGGACCTCTTCCTGCAAGCGTGGGTGGCCGCGCTGATCGAGCGCACGAAAATCGAGTGGATGCTGGGGCGCGGCAAGACATGGAAACCGGGCGAGCCCCTGAAATTGCTCTTTGCAGGCTACAACGGCAACCGCAATACAGGCTCCGATGTGCGGGTGGAAGAGATGTTGCGGCAGGTGCGGCAGGTGCTGGGTGCGAAGAACGTCGAACTGACGGTGACGGTGTTCGATTTCGACCTTGCGCGCGGTTACTTTGGAGACGCCATACAGGTGCGCTTGCCGGACATGTTCCCGCCGTTTCTCTACAAGGAAGTGCGCCGACACCACGGCGTGATCGCCTGCGAAGGGTCGATGTTCAAGAGCAAGTTTGCCAACGCGCTCACCACCATGTTCATCGGCGCACTGGGCATGGCGTCGGTGGAAAACAAGCTCTCGATCGGCTATGGCGCCGAAGCCGGTTACATGGATCCCTCTCTCGCGCGGTTGTGCGCACGCTACTGCCACAATTCCGTAGTGGTCACGCGAAATTCGGAATCGCAGGCGGTGCTCAGCGCATTGGGCGTGGAGAGCGAACTGGGCACGGACACGGCCTGGACTTTCGAGGCACAGCCGCCCGAGTACGGGCGAAAGGCGCTGAGCGACGCCGGATGGGATGGCAGCGCGCCCGTGCTGATTCTCTGCCCGATCAATCCGTTTTTCTGGCCGGTGAAGGCATCCACGCTGAAATGGATCGCGCATGGCGTCGCGGGAGCCTATAAAGAGAGCCACTATCGCGGGCCGTATTTCCATAAATCCGGCGCAGAAGTGGACGCCAGTTACAAGCGATACTTGGACGCATTTGCGAAAGCGTTGCAAGCGGCGCGGCAAAAGGGCATGTTTCCGGTGCTGGTCGCCTGCGAGCGCCTGGATACGCAGGCCTGCCGCGCGATTGCCGAGAGTTCCGGAGGCGCTCCGGTGTTCAGTTCCGAGGATTACGATATGTATCAGGTGGTGAGCATCCTGCGCGCGGGCCATCTGATGATATCGTCGCGCTATCACGGAATTGTCACGTCCATGCCGGCGCTGGTGCCGTCGGCGGGGGTGACCATGGACGAGCGCATCCGCAACCTGATGCAGGAGCGCGGCCACAACCACCTGCTGATGAATGTGGACGACGATGCGCTTGGCGATAAACTCATTGAGAGCCTGGATGTTTTGCAACGCGAACGGGAAGCCGTGACGGACGGAATCGGGCGCACTGTGGTCAAGAATTTAAAGACCATGGCGCGCATGGGAGTCTTCCTGGAGCGCACCGTGCACGAGCGCTATCCGGAATTCCCCACCCAGGCGGGTGTACGAAGCTGGGAAAATTATCTTCCGCCATTGAACGCGGATTTGAAGCGGCTGGCGGAGTTGTACGACAGCCGCGCGCAAATGATGGCGGCAAACTGAAGTCGACGAGCATCCCAAGTGAATTTTCTGCAAGAGATTTTTGCAAGCCTGGCGGCCGCGCCGGAACGCGTCGTGCTGGAAGAGATGCGGCCCGAGGGGGGCGTCTCTACGACGGCCAAGGCATTGCTCGAACGCATCGCGGCGGCGCGCGCATTTCTCGCCGCGGCGGGGCTCGGCAAAGGGGATCGCTGCGCGTTGCTCGCCCCGAACAGCATCGATTGGGTGGCGCTGGATGTGGCCGCCATGGCCGAGGGAGTCCTGGTTGTGCCGCTCTACGCGCGGCAAGCGCCCGCGGAACTTGCGGCGATGATTCGCGACGCTCAGCCGGCGCTCATCTGTTGCGGCGACGACGCGTTGCAAGCGGCTCTGCTGACAGCATACCCGGATGCGCCACGCACGGTACTGCTGGAAGAGATCTTTGCCGCGCCAGCATCAGGGACCGCGAGCGCCGCTCGCGAACCGGTGGCGCTGGCGGACTCCGCTCCGGTCACGATTATCTATACGTCCGGCACTTCGGGGGAATCGAAGGGAGTCGTGCTGAATGCGGGCAACGTGACGTATATGCTTTCCTGCACGATGGCTCGGCTCGATCTGTTGATGGGAAAGCGCGCCGAGCCCGACCGCGTGTTTCATTATCTGCCGTTCTCTTTTGCGGGCTCCTGGATCCTGCTGCTGACGAGCCTGCTGCGCACAAGCGAACTGCGGCTATGCATGGACCTTTCGCGGTTGGCCGACGATCTGCGGCAGGCGGCGCCCGAATATTGCCTCAACGTGCCGCAACTGCTCGAACGGATGCGTTCGGCCGTGGAAGCGCAAATCGCCAAGCGCGGCGGTATCCTGAACAAGATATTCGCCAAGGCCAAGGCTGCTTCGCTGGCGCCCGCGAACGGCGCCGGAGGCGGAGTTTCCCTGCTTCTGGCGCAGAAGCTGATTTTTCCGGCGATCCGCAAGAAGCTGGGGCCAAATCTGAAAGCGCTGATTTGCGGCTCGGCGCCCCTGGCGCTGGAGACGCAGCTTTTTTTCCAGATGCTCGATATTCCGGTTTTGCAGGTCTACGGCCTCACGGAAACCACGGCGATTTGCACCATGGACGATCCGCGACGCGTCGAGCCGGGCACCGTGGGGCCGGCCATTCCCGGAATCGAGATGAAGGTGGGCGACAACGGCGAAATTCTGGTGCGCGGGCCAAACATTTTCCCCGGCTACTGGAACCGTGCTGAAGAGACAGATAAGGTGCTGGCGAACGGCTGGTTCCACACGGGTGACCAGGGCGAGCGAACTTCCAGCGGCAATTGGCGCATCATCGGGCGCGTAAAAAACCTGCTGATCCTCAACTCGGGCCATAACGTCGCGCCGGAACCGCTGGAGGAGAAATTGGCGCGCTCGATTCCCGCGGCCCAGCAGGTGGTGATTTTTGGGCACGGGCGCAGCTTTTTGTCGGTGCTGGTAACCGGGGAAGTCAAAAAGGATATGGCCCAAGCCGAAATTGCCAAGCTGAATGCGACGCTGCCGCACTATCGTCAAATTCGCGCGTTTCACATCGAGCCGCTGCCGCTGACGATCGAGAGCGGTTTGCTGACCGCGAACGGGAAACTGCGCCGCGAAGCCATCGGCACGCGTTTTCGCGACGCGATTGAATCGATGTACAGCAGAAATCCCTCGTGACCCTCCCCAAGATTCATCCCGCCGAGAGAACCAAGACGCTTTCCTGGGAGCTGAAGGAGGGCGTCATCGAACTCGCGCTGCACCATGCGCCGTGTAACGAGATTGGATCGGCGATGCTGGAGGACTTGGAGGAGTTCGCCGTCGCGCTGGAATCGGCCGAGGGAAAAGCCGGGGCGTTGATCGTTTACAGCCAGCGGGAAGCCGGGTTCTCTGCGGGCGCGGATTTGCGCGAACTCTATCGCGAGAGCATGAAGCTCTCGCCCGCCGAGCGCGTCTCCGGCGTGCGCGTATTTCTCGAACGCATCCATCGCGTCTTTAACGCGATCGATGCTTCACCGCTGACCACGATGGCAGCAGTGCACGGCGTGACTTTTGGCGGAGGGTTCGAGCTGGCGCTGGCTTGCGACCTGATTATCGCGGATAAGATGGCGCGATTTTGTTTTCCGGAGCTGCGGCTGGGGCTGATTCCGGGCTTTGGCGGGATTCCGCGATTGCGGCGCGACGCCGGCAATGCCGTACTGCGCGATCTGCTGCTTACCGGGCGCAGCATCAACGCGGCCAAAGCGCTCGCAGCCGGACTCGTGAGCCAGGTGGCCGGGGAAGGTGAGGTTCTGCGCGCTGCGCGCGCGACCGCGGCGCAGGCGGTAAAATTCGATCGGAACGCGAGCGCGACAGCAAAACAGTTCGCGAAGCCTGTTCCGCGGGAAGAGTTGCAGCGCGAGATCGATCTTTTCTGCGAGCTTTTCGAGCGGCCCGCGGCAATGGAAGGGCTTCGCAAATTCGTGGAAGATACGAGTGCGCATCCTTATTTGCCTTAACTGGCCTCAAAAGCAAATATGAAAACACTGGAACAGACCACGGAGGAAATTCTGAGATTGGCGGCGCAGCATTTCAAGATTCCCCGCGAGGAGCTCGCGCCGGGAGACGATTTTTACAAGAAGCTAAAGATCGATAGCTTGCGCGCGCTGGAACTGATCACGCGGCTGGAAAATCACTTCGGCATCGAGCTTCCCGACTACGAAGTCCAGGGCGTGACCGATTTTCGGACGCTGGCCAGCCGCATTCAATCGCGGCTGTAGATACGAAAGAGGACCGGGCCTAGAAAAAATCCATGCTCGACTTGAGCCAATACGAATCGCTTGGCGCAGCGCTCAATGCCGGGGTGGAGCGCTGGCCCGATGAAGTCTGCCTCATCGAGGCGGATCGCGAGCAGGAGCGCTGCCGCCTGACGTATCGCCAGTTTCGCGATGAGGCTTATCGCATCGCGGCCGGCCTCGAAGAGAATGGCTTTGCGGCGGGAGATCGCGCCGCCATTCTTATGAGCAATCAATCCAAATGGCTGATTTCGGCTTACGCGATTTTCTATTGCGGAGGCGTGCTGGTGCCGCTGGACTACAAGCTGAGCGCGGCGGAACACGTCGCGCTCGCGGCACACTCCAAGGCGAGCGTGTTGATCGTGGAATATCCCATCTGGCGGGCGCTCAGCCAGATGGATCTCTCGGCGACCCAGTTGCAGACGGTTCTCGTGACCGAGGCTCCGGCCAATGCGGAAGTGGGCAGGGCGATTCGATGGGAAGAGTTCCGAGGCGAAAAGAAGGCCGAATTCCGAACGCGCCAGCGCCAAGATCCCGCGTGCATCGTATATTCTTCCGGCACCGGCGGGCGCCCGAAGGGCTGCGTGCTGACGCACGACAACTATCTCGAGCAGTGTGCGGCAGTCACGCCGTTGTGGCCGTTCTGGCCCGGGGCGCGCTATCTCAGCATCATTCCCACCAATCACGCGATCGACTTCATGGGTGGCTTCATCATGCCGTTTACCGGAGGCGGGACGGTGGTGCACCTGCGCACATTGCGGCCGGAGTACATTCGCGAGGCGTTTACGCGATACAAGATCACCTACATGGCGGTGGTGCCGCTGATTCTGAAAAATCTGGAGCGCGGCTTGCGCGAGCGGTTCGCCGCCCTGCCGGCAGCGAAGCGGCGCGTATTGAACGCACTGGTGCGCATGAATCGCGCGGCCACGCGCCGGCGCCCGAGACTGTGGCTGAGCCGGATGTTGCTCAAGGACATTCACGCGGCGTTTGGGGGAGAGTTGCGGGCGCTGCTGGTGGGCGGAGCGTTCACGGAACCGAAGACGTTGGAATTTTTTCACGATCTGGGAATCCAGATCGCCAACGGATACGGGTGCACGGAGGCATGCACGGCCATCACCGTGAACGATATGCGGCCGTTTTGTCCGGATACGCTGGGGAAGCCCGTGGCGGGAATGCAGGTGCGCATTCTCAATGCCGGCGCGGACGGCGTGGGGGAAGTGGCGGTGCGCAGCAAAACGGTGATGTCGCATTACCTGGACGATCCAGAACTGACGGCGGAAACGATCGTGGACGGCTGGCTGATGACCGGCGACCTGGGGAAGATCGATGCGAGCGGGCATTTGCAGCTCTTGGGGCGGAAGAAGAACATGATCGTCACCGCGGAAGGAAAGAATATCTATCCCGAAGATATCGAGAACGTGTTCGAGGGACTGCCGCTGAAGGAGTTCTGCGTGTTTGCGGCGAATTATCTGTGGCCGCAACGCAGCATGACGGGCGAGCAGTTGGTGCTGGTTGCGCGCGTCGATCCTTCGCAAAATCCGAATGGCGCGATGCGGAGCGAACTTGAAAAATGCAATCAGCGCCTCGTGCCTTACAAGCGCATCAGCGGATACATTCTTTGGGATGAGGACTTCCCCCGCACTGCCTCCTTGAAAATCAAACGAAACGTCCTGGCCGAACAGATCGGCCGCCAAGTGGACCGCAGCGCTGTGCAAACCCTGTGACCGACGCATTTCTGGCCATCGTCAATCCAGCTGCGGGCGGAGGGCGCTGCGGGAAATTGGCAAAGGCGGCGCTCGAAAAGCTGCGCGCGGGCGGAGTGGAGCTGGAGGTGGCGGAGACGAGCGGCCCGGGAGATGCGACGCGGCTGGCGCGCGCCGCTTATGCGAAGGGACAGCGGCAATTCATCGCCGTCGGAGGCGACGGCACGGCTTACGAAATCGTGAACGGCCTATTTCCGGAGGCGAAGGAGGGGGGCCGGCCAGCATTGGGTTTTTTGCCGCTGGGCACAGGGAACTCGTTTCTTCGGGATTTCAGCAGCAACGGCGCCGAGCACGCTCGGGAAGCCATTCTCGCACGCAGGCGCACTTCGAGCGACGTGCTTTGCCTGAAACACGCTGGCGGCACGATTTATTTTATCAACTTGCTCAGCTTGGGATTCACGGCGGACGTGACCGCGGCGGCCAACCGGCGGTTCAAGGGATTGGGGGAACTCGGATATTTACTGGGCGTGCTGCTGTGCCTAGCGCGGCTGCGGCGAAGGGCTTTCCCGCTGCGGGCGGACGGCGATGCCGAGTTCGACCGGCGGCGTTGCCTGTTTCTCACTTTCAATAACAGCAAGTTCACCGGCGGAAAGATGATGATCGCGCCGCAGGCATCGACCGGGGACGGCCTGATCGAGTATGTTCGCTGGGGCCCCATTGGGAGGATTGGGCTGCTGCGAAACCTGCCGACGCTCTTCGATGGCACACACATCCGGCACCCCCTAGCCTCACGGCAGGGTTGCCGGCGGATTGAATTTTCTCTGGACGAGCCAGTGGACGTGATGATCGATGGAGAGGTGTATACGCTGAAGTGCCAAAGCATCGAAGCGCTGCCCGGAGTCTTGGACGTGCTGGTATGAGAACTGGCGCGGCCGAGTCTCCGCAAAAGAGCTCCGTGAACGAAGTTTCCGGAGCGAGCGAAGAGAGGACTTCCATTTATCTTTGGCTGCGCACCGTTTTTCGGTGGACTCTGGCGGCTGGCTTTTTCTTTTCCATTTGCCCTTTGGTCATTCTGCTGGGCATTTTCGTGAATCCGCAGAAGAACGACGCACCGCAGCGGTGGTTGTCGCGCACTTTGATACGGCTGGCGGGAGTACGTGTGGGGGTTCGCCGGTCGCCGGGATTTGACCCTCACAGCGTTTGCTTTTTTGTTTCCAACCACGTCAACCTCTTTGATCCTTTCGTGCTTTATTGCGTCACGCCACAAATTATCCGCGGGCTGGAACTCGAGTCGCACTTTCGTATCCCGGTTTATGGCTGGCTGATGAAGCGCTTTGGCAACGTGCCGGTTCCGGACGTGAACCGGGCATCGGACCTGAAACGCATGTGGCGGTTGACGCGGGCCTCGTTGGAGCGGGGAGTGAGCCTAGTTGTGTTTCCGGAAGGCACGAGAACGATCACCGGCCGGGTGGGGCCGTTTCAAAACGGCGTGTTCCGCATGGCGCAGGATTTGGGAACTCCCATCACACCCGTGAGCATCGTGGGCGCGTTCACGTTTCATCGCAAAACGAGTTGGATCCTGCGGCGATCGACCATCGTCGTTTGGCTGCACGACACCATCAACACGAAAAGTTACAGCAAGGCAGAGGTGGCGGAACTGCGGGAGCGAGTCTGGAAAGAAGTAGCGGGGCCGGTTCACGCCTCGATGGACGAAGCGCCGGATACGGGGAGCGAACGGCGGGAAGAAGCTAAAGCTTAAACGACCAGATGGATGCCGGGCAGCGTGCGGCCGGCTCTGGTCTCCTGCCAGGTGTAGACGATCCGATGAATCACTGTGATGGTGGAGACAACCGCTATAACCCACAGCGCCGGCGCCATGCGGTCAAAGGTGCCGCCTAGGATAAGCAATACCAGACGCTCGGGCCGTTCCATGAAGCCAACCTTACAGGTGGGAATGAGGGATTCGGCGCGGGCGCGCGCATAACTGACCATGACCGATCCTGCGGTGGCCACCGCCGCCAGGATGACATACGAGGCCCTGCCATTCACGGCGTAATAGACAAGCAGGCCCATATACAAAGCCATATCGGAATAGCGGTCGAGCGTGGAATCAAAAAAAGCGCCGAAGGCCGTAACACGCTGCTCGCGTCGCGCCACTTGACCATCGAGCATGTCCAGAAATCCGGCCATAAAAATCACCGCGGCGGCGGATCGAAACATGCCTTCGGCAAAGAGCAGCGCCGCCCACAGGTTTACGAATAAGCCAAAGGCCGTCAGGACGTTGGGGTTGATCCCCGTGGCGGCGATGGCGTCGACAATTTTTTCCAGCAGCCAGCGGGAGCCGGCTCCGATGGATCGAGTGATCATGCGAAGGGGGTAATCCCTGTCAGGGGGCGATGATACGTCACCCTGGAGACAGTCTCAAGCAGAAGCTCGACAAAGGCGCGGTTTTCCGACCGCAAGGTTCAGAGTTCGTGATCCAAGGTTTTTGACAGGTCTTCGTAATTGATCAAGCCGACGATGGTTTTGATTTTCCGGCCGTCGCGGGTATAAAGCATGCTCGTGGGCAACCCCAAGATGCCGCCGAATTTGTCTGCAATCTTGTCGTTGCCCAAGAGAATGGGATAGTCCATCACATCCTGCTGTCCTTTAACGTCGAAGCGATGCGCTTTGACCCAAGGCTCGACCGCTTTCTTACCGTCGTCATCCATGGCCACGCCGAGAATCACAAGGCCCTTGGGGCCATATTTGTGATTGAACTCGATAAGCCAGGGAATTTCGGTTTTGCAAGGATCGCACCAGGTGGCCCAGAAATTTACGAGCACCACCTTGCCCTTGTATTGATCGATGTTGACCGTGGAGCCGTCGACGTTAGGGATCATAACGGAAGCCTCGGGCGCCGCGCTGCCGGAAGACGTGTTCTGACCCTGCCTCTGTTTGCAGCCGACAAGCGACAAGAGAGCCAAAACTCCCAGAATCATCGCGGCTTCTAAGAATCTTCGACGCATTGCGCGCTCCTTACTTCACGAAAACATTTAGAAAACTGAGTTTACCCGAAAGCCATATAAGGCGATTGAAGAAGATCAAATAGCCCACCGCCAACAGCAAGGCCCCGCTGCCAATCTCAACGGCATGGAGGTAACGACGGAAGCGCTGATAAAAACGTAGAAACTGGTTTATTCCCAGAGCCGTGAGCAGAAAGGGAATGGCTAATCCAGCGGAATAGAAAGCCAGAAGAACAATGCCACGGGACACGGTCTCAGAAGTCGCGGCCATTGCCAGCACGCCGGCGAGGATCGGCCCAATGCAGGGCGTCCAGCCGAATGCGAAAGCGAAGCCCAGGAGGAAAGCGCTGAGTGTGCCGGCAAAGGGTCCTGAATTGCGCTCTTGCTGTGGCTGCCCACCTAGATTACGGAAGTGGACGTCCCGATTGAGCCAGCGCGTCAACATCGGACCGGCGAGAAAAATCAACGACACGGAAATCAACTGCGCGGGGCCGAAGCCCCAAATCTCGTCGCCGCCAAGCCAGATCCATACCACGGCGGCCAGCGCCAGGAGGGCTCCCCCAATCAACAAGCCTCCACGGACGGGAATACGTCCCAACCAGCCGATCAGATGCAGGCCGAAGAGCACGATGACGGCTCCGGCAAAGGGAGCGAGCAAACTGCGATTGCGCACGAGGAATTGCCCAACGGCGCTGGCCGACGCGCCGAAGGCGATGAAGACCACGGAGAAACCGACGACGAATGCCAGCGAGGAGGTGAGCAGGCTGTAGCGAGGACGTTCTCCCTGCCGCAACTGTTCGACGCCGATGCCTGAAAGCATGGAGATATAGCCCGGCACGAGTGGGAAGACGCACGGCGAGAGGAATGACATGAGGCCGGCAACGACCGCGGCGAAGATCGAGATTTGCATAAACCCATTATCTCCCAAACGGGCTCTGTCCTAAACAACCTCGGCGCGTCAGCAGGCAAACCCCGGTTTGGACGCTCGGGTCGTGGTAAAGGATGGGCCGCTGGGAAAACTGTTTAATTGCCGAAATGGTGGCAGGTGCCGAAATATGGGCGGCCCTTATCGGCACGAGCAGAATCTCGCGGCAGTGCGCTGTTGATAGCACACAACTTATCTACAGCCTTGTGAGAAATTTTGTGGTCGTCAAAGTGCATTAACACAACTTGAGAAATATATGTTGAAGATTTCCGTCAAGAATGAGGAGGCCGGGAAGGGGCTCTTGCTGGAGGTCGAGGGGCGTCTCGCCGGTCCTTGGGTTGGAGAACTCAAGCGCTGCTGGGAAAGTGAACTTGAGCGAACCGCAGCCGCTGGAATTGTCGTGCGGCTGGCGAACGTGAGTTTCGTGGATGAAACGGGAACAGATCTGCTTCGCAAGATGTTTCAGGCCGGGGCGAAGCTCGAAGGAAGCGGCTGCATGGTCCGCGCCCTGATCGCGCAAATCACGGGCGCGCCGTTCCCGAGTGGAGATTGCAAAGAGGAGAGCCAAAAGCAGGTTTCCGTAAAGTCAGGGGTAGGAGTCAAGGGGGGGTGAAATGAACACGTACCAAGCGAAAAACACCGATACATCCAACAAGAACGCCATCCGACAAACCATCGTTGACGAAGCAAAACTCGTTCGCGAAGCGATCGCCGGCAACCACGATGCTTTGGACATGCTGTTTGCGCAGCATAGCCGCGCCCTTTTTCAAACTGCCCTGAGGCTTCTTGGCAATGCCGAAGATGCCGAAGATGCCCTGCAAGAGGCCATGTTATCGGCCTATCGCAACCTGCCTCGATTCGAGGGCCGTTCGCAATTCTCGACCTGGATGACGCGAATCGTAATCAATGCCGCGTTGATGCGGCGGCGGAGCAAGCGCGCGCACCCGGCGCTCTCGCTGGACGATTCAACCGACGACAAGACGCCGATGGTGGAGCGGTTTCCCGACGATCATCCCAGCCCCGAGCAGCTTTATGCGAGCACGGAGCTTTCCGAGCGCGTGAAGGAAAATCTGCAAGAGCTTTCGCCGCTGTTGCGTAACGCTTTCGAGTTGCGTGAATTGGAAGGGCTATCGGCGGACGAAGCGGCCCGGGCGCTGGGCGTTTCGCGAAACACCCTGAAAGCACGCCTGTGGCGGGCGCGGCAGCAGCTCGCCGGGCGATTGGGGGATGTTTTGCGGCGGGGCAGCCGGATCACGGAAAGCACCCGGCAGCTCACGCCACGATTCCAGCCGGCAACCGGCGACTGACGTATCTCCCTGATGCAGAAGTGGGCCTCCTCGGTATAGACTGCGGCTGAACTTGCGGGCGAATCAGCCTTCTCACACGCGATGTGCTGAGCCGTTGCGTACGGAGTTCGCAACGGCTTGAGGCTAGAGCAGTCGCGCTGAGTCGCCAGCTTTCAAATGACACATCTCGGGGATCCCTCATGAGCGCCAGCTCGGCTGCGACACCCAATCCATTGCCTCGAAGGCTTCTGGGCAAAGGCGGTTTGAGCGTTTCGGCCATTGGGCTCGGATGCATGGGCATGTCCGAGTTCTATGGCGCAACCGACGACAACGAATCCATCGCCACGATTCA
>Ga0335081_10012802_pt1 | contig 13572 bp, 13 predicted proteins | sample Lox_Sample_35_FD_206713 | JGI IMG/M metagenome (GOLD analysis project Ga0335081, IMG submission 206713) | Soil microbial communities from Loxahatchee National Wildlife Refuge, Florida, United States - Lox_Sample_3.5 | ecosystem: Environmental > Terrestrial > Soil > Wetlands | place: USA...
CTTGCCACGGTCCTCGATGCGATGGGGGACAGCTGGCGAACGGTCCTGATTCCGGGGACCTGGGCCAAACAGGGCTGGCCGCAGGCGGTGACTGGTTACAACACGGGAATCCTGGCGGCGTACCTTTTGATGCTCGTCGCGCCCAGCTTTTATCTTCGGAATCTGCTCGGCGGCAATCGCTGGCTCCTTCTGCATCGCCTCGTGCTCGTCGTTTATCTGTTATCAATCTGGCATGCCATGGTCCTGGGTCTCGACTTGGCGTATTACGCCTGGCTGCGGCCCCTCATCTGGCTAGCGCAGATCCCGCTCCTCACGCTGCTGATGAAACGACTATACGGGCCGATCGTGACGAGGCCGATGAAAACAGGGTCCCTAGCCGTGCTTGTGCGGATTGCCAACGTCGGGTTGTTCTTGCTGAGTGCGGCTACAAGCGCCGGCTTGTTCTTCCTCGTCGTGACAGGCAGAGCCGGTTTCATCCCCACAGTCTAATCGGCGGCTCAAAGCTTGCGCTGGCCTCCCCCCCAAAGCGGTCGCGCCAAGTGTCCGCTGTGGTCGCCAATGGAAATGATGTGGTTGTGCGCTTCCTGCGCATTGGCACGTGGGGCTCCGGGCGCAGTTCGCAGCCGCCGGTGGCGTAGATGCTTATGCAACGTCCGTGTCGACCGCAAATGCGACGTGGACCACTTGCCCATGGGAATGAGAATCATTAGCATCTAAACGATAAGTCCATGGGAGAATGCGTGTTGCGTCGCGCCATCAGAGTCCTAATTGAGTCCTCTGTGCCTCTTCTGAGTGCCTGCGCTTCAGCTTTGGCGGGCACCGCTGCTTATGCCGATCCGGCGGTGACCCCGACCTTGCCTCCGACGGATAAGCCCCCCGGTGCCGACGGCAGCTCCGCGCCCGACCAGCCCATTACACCCTCAAACCCACCACCTGGATCTGCGGGCTATGGCCTCATGCAGGTCACGGTCTCTGGGGTACGACCGCTGCTGCACGACAAGCTGTCCGAAGACCTGCAAAGCACGCCGCAGTCGATCACGGTCGTCACCGACCAACTCATGACCTCGCAGGCGGACAATCGTCTCGAGGACGCGCTCAGAAACGTGCCCGGCATCACGCTGAACGCGGGCGAGGGTGCGGCCCGTGGCGATACCGTCAATCTGCGCGGCTTTTCGGCGTTCAACGATTTCTTTCTCGACGGCATCCGCGACGCAGCCGTCTACACGCGTGACAGCTTTGATCTGGACTCGGTGGAAGTCGTCAAGGGCCCCTCGGCCGTACTGTTCGGGCGGGGTTCAACCGGCGGCGCCATCAATCAAGTCACCAAGGCACCGCTGTCCAGCGCTTTTGCGCACGTCAACGCGGAACTGGGCAGCAATGATCTGTACCGCACGACGGTCGACCTAGACACCCCCATCGGCACCGCGATGGCCGCTCGCCTCAATCTGATGGGTGAGTCTTCGGCGGTTGCCGAGCGTGATGACGTACGCAATCGGCGCTGGGGGGCGGCGCCGGCGCTCGCATTCGACCTCAGCGAGCACGACTCCTTAATTCTGGCGTTTCTGCATCAGCAGGAGAACGATGTCCCGGACGTTGGCATTCCATTCGTTGACGGCCGACCGGCGTCCGTGCCGCCCGTCCCGCGCGAGGGCGACTTCGGGCTCCTGTCTGATCAAACGACGGCCTACGACGACATCTTTACCGTCCGTTACCGCCACGATTTCAACGCGGACCTATCCATCGCTAACACGTTGAGATACGCAAACTATGAATTCAATTACCGGTTTGCTGCCCCAAATTTCGGCACACAAGCGCCGATCACGGGGCAACCTTTTGGCAGCATCCTCGTGGGCCGCGATGCACCCAGCAGCGCGGGCCTGCAAATCAATGTGGATAGTCAGATCGATGTGACTGCGCACTTCAACACCGGCTTCGCCGCGCATACCCTGGTCACAGGATTCGAGCTTGCTCGCCAGAGTTCCGGCATCGAGCGCTATGTCAATCCGTTCAATGCCAACAACAACTGGATTCCCAAAACGCCGCTGCTCTCTCCCAATCCCAATATTGTTTTTCCGCCCGAGCCGGTGTCCTCCACCCAGGACACCACTGCGCCTTCCGGGGGGGCCTACGTGATCGACACGGTCGGCCTCAGCCCTCATGTGGATCTGGTGGGCGGCTATCGGTTTGACTACTTTTCTGCGAACTATGACCAGATCACGCTCACAAATAATGCGCAGCTGCATCTGCAAGAGCTCAATCGAGTCGGCAGTCCGCGCGCTGCGCTGCTGATCAAGCCGACGCCGCGGCAAACATACTATCTATCGTTCGGAACCTCATTTGACCCGTCGGCTGAGGCGCTGACGCTCACGACCAAGACCGCCGATCTCGGACCCGTCAAGGCGAAGACCTTTGAAGGCGGTGCCAAGATCGAATACGGCAGGCTCCAAGTCAGTGCCGCCCTCTTTCACACCGAGGTCGATAACGCTCAGACCAATGATCCCGACAATCCGAGCGTCACGGTGCTCAATGGCAACGAGCGCGTCAACGGCCTGGAACTGGGTGCCACCGGGTATCTCACGCGCCATTGGGAGATCTATGGCGGCTACACCTATCTCGACGGACGCACGATCGCATCAGGCACCGCCGCAGATGTCGGTAAGGTGATGCCCAACACCGCGCACAATGCGCTCAACGTGTGGACGGAGTACGAGCTGCCACATGGCTGGGAGATCGGTGGCGGCGGCAACTGGCTAACCAAACGCTATGCCGACAGCGCCGAAGCCGCCTACGTGCCCGGTTACGTGGCCTGGTCCGCTATGGCTGCTTACCGGTTCTCACCGCGTCTGTCCTTGCAGCTCAATGCATTCAATCTGTTCAACCGGCTTTATTACGACGGCATCTACTACACCAGCGCCGCCGAGAACCATGTTATTCCCGCTGCGGGTCGCAGCGTCATGCTGAGCCTGCATCTGGCCCTGTAAGCGATGATCGTCCGTATTCCAGCACTGCTGGATCAAGAGCCGCTCGCTCGGATCCGGCAATGGTTGCAGGATGCATCCTGGCAGGATGGTCGCCTCACGGCGGGCTTCCAGTCGGCACAGGTCAAGCACAATCTTCAGCTCGAGCACAGCGATCGGACCGCCCGAACTGGTCAGATCATCGTAGCCGCGCTTGAGCGCAACGCCCTATTCCTGAGCGCAGCGCTGCCCCATCATGTATTCCCGCCGCTATTCAATCGCTATGAGCCCGGAATGAGTTTCGGCACGCACATCGACAATGCGGTGCGGCAGGTGCCGGGCACGCCGCATCGCCTGCGCACTGATCTGTCCGCCACCTTGTTCCTCAATGCGCCTGAGGATTACGACGGCGGCGAGCTCGTCATCGAAGACACGTACGGTACGCACGAGGTCAAGCTGGGGGCAGGCGATCTGGTGGTCTATCCGGCGAGCAGCCTACACCGGGTCAGTCCCGTGACGCGCGGTGTGCGGCTCGCGGCCTTCTTCTGGATTCAGAGTATGGTCCGCGACGATGGCTCACGGACGCTGCTTTTTGAGCTGGACGATTCGATTCGCGCACTCACTCAGGCGGGCGCCCATCAAGACGAGCTGCGCAGGCTGACCGCCTGCTATCACAATCTGCTTCGGCGCTGGGCCGATCTCTAGCACTTGGGACTGACACAGGAACAACTGGACCGGTCCGCCGCGCTCGAGCAGCACCAACTGCGCATGCAACGAATGCAGCGCATGAGCCCTGGTCAACTGCATGTGCTGTTGGCGGGAGATCAGGCCGAGGCGCTTGAATGGGTCCGCAGCGCCGCCGAACTCGGGGTGGCAGCCGCACAGGTGCGTCTCGGGCGCATGCTACTCGAAGGACTCGGTCAACCTCGCGACGCGCGCGCCGCTTTTCTTTGGTTTATGCGCGCCGCCAAGCGGAACGACGCTGAAGCCATGAATATGGTCGGACGCTGCCACGAACTCGGCTGGGGTGTACCGATCAATCTGTCGCAGGCTGCGGTGTACTACCGCTCTTCCGCCGATATCGGTTACGACTGGGGCCAGTACAACTTTGCCAACCTTCTATTCGATGGTCGCGGGGTAATCCGGGATCTCCGGCACGCATTCATATGGTTTCTGCGCGCTGCGATTCAGGGTCACTCCCGTGCTATGAATCTGCTCGCTCGTTGCCTCGAGGAGGGCTGGGGCTGTGCTCGCAGCGCCGAACAGGCTGCCGAGTGGTTTCGGCGTGCTGCCGAGGCCGGATATTTTCGCGCACAATACAACCACGCGCTTGGGCTCTTACGACAGCGTGAACGAAAGGCCGCCGAGTCGTGGCTTTGGATCGCAGCGCTCAACGGCGATGCCAATATACGGCGTACCATAACCCGCCTGCTGAGGCAACTGAACGCCGAGTCGCTCAACGGGCTGGCGTCAAAAGTCGGCCGCTTGAATGGAATGAAAGATTGCAACACATAGGAGATGAAATGACGCCCGATGCCTTCAGAGCTACGGCGTTACAATTTTCCGAAGCTGTCGAAGGTGTGCAGATGACCATCCCAACTTTCGGGTACGGACAAGCCTGCAAGTCCTGATATTGCTACGGCGATCAATCATTTCCGGGCACTCGATGCATTGCTAAGGTCCTCCCGTCACTATGGCGCACCGATCTATCCCTCCGTGCGCACCGGACTACCCCGTCGGTGGTTGTGACTCAACTCAGAGTGTGAGGCGTAGGCCGACAAAGCTCTCCAGTGGTGCTGCAGGGCTTAGGAATCGATTATCCACGCCCGGTCCATTGGTGATTGCACCTGGCGCAATGCCGGGCGTGCCGATGCCGGTGGGATCGCTCAAGATGCCCCAGGTCGCATACTTGCCATTGAGAAGATTGTCGATAGAGGCAAAGAGCTCCAGATGTGGGATCGGGTCGTACGTAGAGTGCAGGTGTACGACCATATAACCGGGGATCGGCGCAATCAGGTTGGCCTGGTCCCCGACGTAATACGCGCTGCTCGTGAAGTCCAGGGTGGTGCCCACTTTCCAGGCAGTTGCCACTGCGTAGTCGAGCCCGAGCTTAACGCGGTGCTCGGGTATGCCTGGCAGTCGGTCGCCAGGCTCGACCTGGATATCTCCCTGTGCGTCCCGAAGAGGATTCGATGGTGAGGGCACGAGCAGGGGCGAGCGGAGGTCGCTTGAACAAAGCTGTAGTTGAGAAAGGCCGACCAGTGACTGTCACGATAGCTCAGGCCAGCCTCAATGCCTTGGCGGCGGGTGTCGCCGATGTTCTGGAAGAAGCCCTGGCTGACCGAGGTTGCAATCCCATAGATGTCGTCGTGCAGGATCACCCGGAAGACGTCGACGTTCCAGGTCAGGCTACCGGTGCTGCCCAGCAACTGCGGAGCGGTTCCATGCAGCCCCAGCTCGTATGTGTGGGCAATCACTTGGCGCAGGTTCGGAGGATCGCCCGCCAGGTTGGTGGGCAGCACACACGGAGTCAGAGGATCAGAGCATTCAATCTCGCTCGCAGTTGGAGTGCGCGTGTTGGTCGAGATATCGCCATAAAGCGTCGCCGTTGGAACCACTTTGTAGGTGGCACCGACTGCCGGATTGAAGTGAACGAAGCGATTGCTACCCGTGAGATTGGTCCCTAATTGATCCGCCAGATCAATGTGCGCCACGTTGTATCGTCCGCTCGTCGTGATGCTGAGGGCGGAGGTGATATTGAGCGTATCGGTGAGATAAACTCCGAGATCCTTATTGATAGAATCGACGCTTAGGGGAACCGGATCACCGTTCGCGATCGCGGCGGATGAGTTCTCTGGTGTGTCGACGATCAGGTCCGACGGTAGTACCACCAGCAGTGAATTAATGACCCCAATCTGTGCTCCTGAGCAGAAGCTCGTCGACGCGTAATCAACAGCCGTGCCGAGGCTGAACTCGTTGCTGAGCCCGAAAATCGGCTTTTCAGCGGAGATTTGAAGGGTAAGCCCCCGTCCCCAGGCATTAAGCGTCTCAAAGTCGTTTTCGCCGATGGGAATGTTCCCTCCTTGGGATATATCCGGTAGCGTCTGGCCAAGCGCATTCGTCAACGGGGTGACACCGTCGGGCTGACAGAGAATGCCGGACGTAGTCGCGCAGCCCACATAGTTCGTCGTGTTACCGTTGGCGACGCTCTGACCATAATCGCGGTAGTAAGCAACCCCTTGCAGCGACCATCCATCACTCAACTTGAGGTTTCCGTTGAGAGTAAAGAAATTTAAGGTATTGATGTTGTTTTGTGGCCCGGTGAAGACTAATGAGCGATTTATTGCGAGCTCCTGAACCGGCGCGGGGCCTTCGCCCTCCAGGGTGTTGTCCGCGCGTGTGTAACTCAAATCCAGCGTCGCGCGGCCGGTATGCACGCTGAACACAGCGTACAGGGAGCGGACTTGTCGCTAGAGAAGTCCCGCCAGCCGTCCCAGCTGAGCCCCTTGCCGGCAACGTAGAACCCGAACGCCCCGGATTTGACCCCATATTGTGCTACGGCGGAGCGGTTTCCATAGGAGCCGCCCGATAACTCTATTTCCGCGCCCTGGAAGGTAAATCCGTTTTTCATCGCCACCGAGATGGCACCGCCTAGCGCGTTGAGTCCGTAGAGCGGACTCGAGCTCACCAATTCCACCTGGTTGACCGCGATGTCGGGGAACAGGTCCCAGTTGACCGTGTCACCGAACGCTTCATTGATGCGCACGCCATTCTCATAGACCGCGAGGCCCTGCGGAGTGCCAAGAACCGGTGAGGCCTCGAATCCTCGATACAGGATATCGGGCTGGAACGCATCGCCGAGATCGTCGTTGACGTTGACGCTGCTCAGATCGTCATTGAGCGCCTTCGTGAGGCTCGCAGAACCCTCACGGGTCAGATCCCCGCCTGATAGCACTTGAACGTTGCCCGGAATCTTGTCGATGTCGATCGTGGTTCCGGGGACCGGACTGCCCGTGACGACGACCTCCTGTAGTTGCGCCAGGCCCTGTGGTCCATTCGACTCGCTGGCTGCGACCGCCCATGCTGCCCACAGGCTGATCATGGCTGCCAGTCCTAATTGCAGTACGAATGCCGCTCGCGGTGATCGGTGTGCTTTTTTCTTGATGGGCGGGCTCCCCTATGTCCGGTGCTGGTCGAACGGCTGAACGCTCACCTCGCAGCTTTCTTTTAGCATCGCCGGATGGGCCGAGCGGTGGCAAGGGAGTTTCCCGTTTTTTCCACTACCCCCCAACCGGAGCTGGCCTGCCGACGGGGAATTCGGTATAGCGGAGATACTATGGAACACTCACCCATTGCTGGCACAGGTTCGCCAGCCACTTCCGGTGCGCATGTCCGGGCTCGGCGCTTTCGCGGTGGTTGGGCTGCTCACGGGCGCGGCTGGGTCCGTTCCGGGGACATGGGCAACGTTTTATACCGGCCGGAGACATAGGCCAATCGCACCACCACAGCTCCTCACCGGCCAAATCCCCATGGCGCATCATCCACACTGATCCGCCAAGGGCGCTCGCGGTTTCCTCCCTTGGCGCTTGTCCAACGCCTGCCCTTCATGCCTACTCACAACTCGATCCCTCAGCCCACGGGGCAGGCATCGGACAACCCTTAACAGGAGCCGTCCTAGCGCAATTGAATTTGGCTTCTCCATAGCGGACATCGCGGAGTTCGCGCGGGGCTACACAAGGCGGGTCACTTGCGGCCACCGAGTCAGTAGCAACGCTTAACGCCTTCGAATTGCATCAGACTGCGATAGTTGGCACACGCTTCCTCAATAACGGGGACGCTGATAATCGAGAGACGCCGATACACCGGGGAGCCTGGGCGTAATCCTCCTGGATCGTCACGGTCCTTTAATGGATCGCGCACGCGGAAGCACCGGTGATTCCTGATCTGCGAGTTGATGCTCAAAGAAGGTCGCGGTAGCCTCTGCCAATACCGCTTCGCCGAAGAGGTGACCCTGCCCCAAAGTGCACCCCAAGCCCAGCAAGGACGCACGTTGCTGGGTCGCATCAACACCTTCTGCGGCTACTGTGAGGCCGAGCCCGGATCCGAGACCGGCGAGAGCGCTCACAATCGCGGCGCTTTCCTCTTGTGAGGTGACGCTCTCAATGAAGCCTCGGTCGATCTTGATCTTATCCAGCTTGAAGTTGCGTAGATGATAGAGGCTGGAGTAGCCCGTTCCGAAGTTGTCGAGCACGATCCGAACACCCGTAGCGCGTAAACCCCCCAGAACCTCCTGAGCCACCTCCAGGTCCTGTACGAGTGCGCTTTCGGTGATCTCAATCTCGAGTCTGTGCGGCGCAAGCCCCGTGGACGACAGCACTGATAGCACGCGCGACCTGAAATCCGGGTCCCTGAGCTGGGCTGGATAGAGATCCAGAGCGAGCGTAACGGGGTCGGGCCAGCGCATCGCGGTGGTACAAGCATCGCGCAAAATACGCTCAGCCAACTCATGAATTAGACCGGTCTCCTCCGCTATAGGGATGAAGCGCACGGGTGGCACCTGTCCGAGGTCGGGGTGAATCCACCGAGGCGTGGCCTCGAAGCCGACAACCCGGCGCGATCGCAGGTCCACGGTGGGGTGGTACACGGTAACTAGCGAACCGTCGTCCATCGCGGCTCGCAGTGCTCGCTCCATCCGCTCTCGCTCGCGGACGCCGTGATCCATCTGCTGCTCGAAGAAGCGCAGAGCCGAGCGCCTCTGGGACTTGGCGCGGTACAAAGCCACATCAGCCTTGCGAAGCACTTCCTCCCCAGTGGAACCGTCAAACGGTGCGAGCGCAATACCGATTCCAACGCTGACTCGGTGCTGCAGCGTGCCGATCACGATCGGGGTCTCCATTGCTTGGATGACCCGTAGCGCGATGTTCGTGGCCGCTTCGGCGCCGCTTACGTGGCGAGCTAAAATGGCAAACTCGTCCCCGCCGAAACGCGCGACCAGGTCTCCATCACGTACTGCACCCAAAAGGCGTTGCGCCACGACGATCAGCAGCTCATCTCCTATGCCGTGTCCGTGCACGTCATTGACTAGCTTAAAGCCGTTGAGATCGAGTAGAAAAAGAGCGTGAGCGGCTCCCGAACGCGGCGGCGCCGCGAGGGCTGCCCTGAGGGAGTCGTCAAATTGCCTTCGATTGGGCAGGCCGGTTAGGACGTCCTGGAACGCCAGCTCTCGGACGCGATCTTCGGCGAGCATGCGCCGCGAGATTTCGCGCTTCTGCTCAAGGTAACGGCGCACGGCGAACACGAGCATACTGAAAGTAAACAACCCACCGAGGAGTAGCGCTTCGTCGAGCTCGATCGTCTTTTCTTTGACTGTTGTGCGGTCTTCGTTGGCGAAGACGTCGACCTCGTAGACCCAGTAGGTGGCCGAGAGCAGGCCCATCAGAATGAGCGAGAGCTCGGCAATGGCGCGCCGGTTACGCCTCATGAAATTCCTCAAGCGCTGCAGATGCATTACCTTCATATGCGGCAAGATTGGAGGGAATTCAGTGAGGCTGGTCGCATTTTGTACAGACCATAAGCGCCGCAGGCTCCGGGCAGTGCGACGCGATCGGTCGGCGGATTGTTCACCTACCTATTCATCATATGTGGCGCATTGGCCGCGTCGCTGCAGGCAAGGGCCGAAGATCTCAATGTCGCCGTTGCTGCGAATTTCCTGGGCACCTTGCAGAAGCTTGCTCCGATGTACCAGCAGGCGAGTGGTAATCACCTCGTGCCCAGTGCTGGATCCTCGGGACAGCTTTACCCCCGGATCAAGCAGGGTGCTCCGTTCGACGTGTTCCCTTCGGCTGATAACGACCAGCCGGCGCGCCTCGAAGTCGAAGGCTTTGGTGTCCCCGGGAGTCGATTCACCTATGCCATCGGTACGGTGGTTCTATGGAGTCCCCGTCCGGGGTAGTCGATGGCGCCGGCAACATACTGTCGAGCGATCACTGTCGCATGATTGCGGTCGCGAATCCCACCACGGCTCCCTACGGCGCGGCCGCACAGCAAGTGCTGATGGCAATGGGATTGTGGGACAAGCTCAATGAGAGCAAGAGGGTCGTCGTAGGCGAAACATCGACCAGGCGTGGCAGTTCGCGGCCACTGGCGCAGCCGACATCGGTTTCGTAGCCCTTTCTCAAGTCACGCAGGGCGGGACCATCTCCGGATCGTACTGGATTCCGCCGCAATCGATGTACAAGCCATCAATCAGGATGCTGTGCTGCTAGTAGAGCCGGCAAGCATAAGGCTGGGGACGATTTCCTGCGCTGGTTGCAGCACGCCCAGAGTGCCATCGCCACGATCAAAGCCGACGGCTACCACGTCACTCAATAGACCCTACCCAGCCGCGCGAAGGACGGCGAAATATTTCCAAGCGAACATCCCGAAAGCCGACATTCGACTTGTCCGCGTTGGGTCGGTTTGCGAGCATTGCCAGCCCGCAATCTATGAGTACGCGGTTAGCATCTGGAGAGGAATGGCTGCCGACAGCGGCAATGATTCTTTCCGGAGTGATCCGGGGCGCGGTTGTTTCCGTGGAAGGGATTGAAAGCAGATAGCCTTGCGGCGTGTCCCCACTCCCCATATCCCGGGGTCCACACGGAAACCGTCACATGCGTCCATTCGAAGTCGCCCGGATCCGGCACCGGCGCCCCTTCCCGTATGCGCGGGGGCGTGGGTTGGACCAGAAAGCCGCAGCCGCGACTGTGGGCTCGCCCAAATGCCGACAAGACCGCGCTGGGGTTCAGCTTGGCCGTGCATTTTTCTACTCGGCCGGAGCGCTGGTTGGGACTCAAGATCGCGGGCGGCCCAGTGCTGTACAAGATGGCTGACAGCGTGCTCATCCCGCTGCCCGGCGTTGGCACGCTGGAGCTTACACGTGAGCAGTACAACGCCGCGCTGCACCCGATTGCAGTCGCGGCAGCAGCACAAGCGGCGGCGTCCACTACAGTCGAGCTTGTCACGGCGAAGGCGCTCGCTGCTCAGCTCAGCCTACCGGTGTCGTGCCTCTACGAGTATGCGAAGGCAGGTCGAATCCCGTGCGTCCGCGCCGGCAAGCATGTGCGCTTCAACGCCGACCAGGTGCTGGCGGCGCTCCGATCCACTGGCGGCGTAACAGTTGGTCACTCGTAAGCTGATGAATCGCCAAGCTGCAAACCTGGCTGCTACCGCGCTGCTACCACGCGCGACAGGTGCCGCACATGGTTCTGATGCGCCCGCTGGAGGTGCCTGACGTGGCGCGCAGGCGGAAGCAAAAGATGCTGGCAGCCGTGCCAGCGAAGTTCTCATCAGGGCGGCTGGATTCCCCTTAACTGGCAGATCGACCCGACGAGCGCAGCGGGCGCGGGAATGCACTCGAAACGCTCGCTACTGGTTTTCTCCATTCTCCAAACCGGCTGCGCGTCCTCTAATGTCTTAGTCGGGCAGCGACGGCGCCAATTTTTCCCGACTTGGTCAAGATCTACCTGCATCCCCCGGCCAAGCACGACGAAATCGCAATCGTAGATGCGTCGAGTAGAAGGTAAGCGTCATTCGGCGACCGTATTGACGTCGATCTATTTCCTGTAGCTATAGCTTACGTCGGAGTTCGGTTTATTGATCTCGTCGACGCGCGTGCCCGTGTTCAGAGCGGTTTCGATGGCCTTATCCAGGCGGCTTAGCAATAGCTGGACAGACTCCCCCGGTTGGCGCTTTAGCATCACCAACGTTTTCTTGCCATCGTGTGCGACGGCCGCTCCGACGATGGGTTTTGCGGTGCCGAGCATGATCTGGCCACCGGATTCGATAAGGGCGTCGATCTGCGGCAGGGAGGCGCGCTCGCCAGGACTACTCATGCAGCTTGTGCTACTGGCAGCGCGACCCGACCTTCTCCGGCCTTCCTGAGCTCGTGCGTTCGTAAGCTGCGCACGTTATACGGCAGATCCGTTCCCATTCGGCCTTCGATCTGCCGCAGGTCGAACAGGAGCGTGTAGGGGTCAACGTAGTTGTAGCGCTGGAACATTCGCAAGCGATTTGGAGCGGCAGCGGCCTTCATGGCTTGCTAATTCAGCCAGCCCGCCAATCATAGCCAGGCATGATTCGCCGCATGTACTCATCGAAGAGCGGCACTGTGAACGCGGTGTCGCCGTGACTCGGGCTCCACACCATGCCTTTGGCGATAAGCTGACTTCGAGTTGGGCCGAGAGAGCTCACTTCGCGTTTAAGTATTCTGGCGATGTCACCGGATCTATGCGGTCCCGGCCCAAGCTCCGCCATCGCCCGCAGATACCTTTTCTCCACTGGCGTCAGTCGGTCAAATCGGACGTGGAAGAAGCTCTCATCCAAGGCAGCGATCGCTGAGCGTGATGCCGTCTGTACGTCGGCGCTGGAGATAGGTGAGGCTCGGGCGCTCTCCCATGCATGCTTTCCCCACTCTTGGAGGAAGTACGGATAGCCATGTGTTTCCCTGACAATGTGCTCCAGCGCATCATCTTGAATGCGGACCCCATGCGCCTGCAGCGGTCTCGTTATTGCTATTCGCGCTTCCGGTGCTGCGAGAGCATCGATCTCTGGAAAGTCGAACATTCGCTCAGCGTATGACTTCGCGCGTCCCATACGTCCGCGCAGCTGAGGCAACCCGGCGCCGACCAACATAATCGGCAGCCGTTGCTGCGCCGCGCGGTGCAAACCCGCTATAAGTGCAGCTAACTGGTCCTCTTCGACGTACTGAAGTTCATCGATGAAGAGGATTAGCGCGGTGCCCGCGTTTTGAGCTGCGCCGCCCACGACTTCGAGTAGAGCGGCGAGGTCTGCTTCCAAGTCCCCGTTATCTGCGAGACCGGCTTCTGGCTCGTAATCGAGACCAACCTCGATGTCCCCGAATTTGACCTTCAAGGCTCCAACGAACCCCGCAAGCCCTCGCAGCGCGCGCGTCGCCAGGTCTTTCGCCCGTTCGTTGCGAGAGAGGCGGAGCAGAGCGAGCCGCAATTGCGGCGCCAGGAGGGCAGGTAACGAGCGCCCCTCAGGCGCCTCGATTCTGAGCGTATGGATCTCGGAGCGCTCCGCATCTTCTCGCATGCGGTCGAGCAGCACCGTTTTGCCGACCCCGCGTAGCCCAACCATCAGAGCGCTCTTAGTGGCCAAGCCGCGGCGAGTGCGCTCGACAGCGACGCGTATCTCCTCGATTACCTCGTTCCTACCGGCTAGCTCTGGAGGCGGTGTGCCGGCGCCGGGTGCGAAGGGGTTGGTGACTGGATCCACCGCGCGATTGTAGTGATATTAGGCAAATTATGTTTGCATTGTAATTTAACTAATTTGGCTATGACCTCTGGCGTCCGCGGCAGGCGCCGCTGTCGCTCGACGGCCTGCTACCAAATTGCTACCACTCTGCGCCGAATCAACCGGACACAGCCGAACGGCTAATCCGCGACTCCTCATAGAATCAGCGACTTAGGGTCCGGAAAATCTGGCTGGTTCGGGCTGGAATTACCTTCGAACCTGAGGGTCGGGAGTTCGAATCTCTCCGGGCGCGCAAATAACCTGAGCAGGCACCCTCCTTGCAACCTCGCCGCGTGCAGTTGAACAGGTGAGAACTCCCGAC